>Ga0315284_10003123_pt1 | contig 23566 bp, 24 predicted proteins | sample YL17G09_16_MG_FD_203696 | JGI IMG/M metagenome (GOLD analysis project Ga0315284, IMG submission 203696) | Sediment microbial communities from Yellowstone Lake, YNP, Wyoming, USA - YL17G09_16 | ecosystem: Environmental > Aquatic > Freshwater > Lake > Sediment | place: USA: Wyoming | collected...
CAAACCGTTCAATCTTCTCAAAGATGAGCGGCGTACGGTCGAGCGACTCGAAGTAACGCGGCTGTAGCATGGAAGCCGGCGTTTCTTCCGCGAACAAACGGTGAGTAGCGTCAGCCGGCGCCCAGGACATACTAGACCTCGGAGGAGTTCGATGGCGCTGCGATTGTACTCCCGGGTCATGATCAAGAGGAGCCTCTGCGACGACGAGGGCACGATGGTCCCCGCCGGAGTGACCGTCGTAATCGCCGAAGAGCTGGGTTCGGACCGCTACCGCGCCGAGATCACCTACAAGGACGCGCTTGGCCCTCGAACAGTTTCCATCGCGGTGATGGATTCCGAAGTTGAACCGGTGCAATAACCTACGCCTTCAGGAGCTTACGCAGCGCACCGGGTGGAAGATGCGAGTGCGCTGGGTTCTTCTTGTTCTGGGTGAGAAGACGCTGCGTCTTTGCCTTCGCTGCCGTAATACGCGTTGCTTCGAGACTACGGTCTGCACAGCGCTTGCACCGTGCAGCAGGTGACAGCACGGGCAGCGGCGCTCGGCGACACACTCGGCGTAGGTCTGCTTGCGTCGTGCGGGCATGGAGATGTTCTACCTATCGCGAAGTAGAGGGATCGCCATGAAACGACAAGGCCCTGGGATTACCCAAGGCCGTGTCCTTGTTACGCGACCTCGCTCTCCAGAGCGTCGTGGTCCTCCGCCTTCTCCGGCGCGTCGTCCAGACTGGTCTCCATGGAGACCTGCTCACCGAGCCTCATGGCACGCACCCCGGACTCGTCCTTCGACTTGACCCGCCGATCGTCCTGCCTGGCTACCGCCTTCTCCGACGAGTCATTGCAGATGCTCACGTAGATCGGCTCGTAGCCGGTGGTCGTAATGCCGTCCTTGGTGACGAACGGCGTCTCGTCAAACCACTGGGCCGTCTGTCGGGAGACCTTCCGCTCGGGCATCTTCAGCTCCGGCATGGCGTGACGCACAGCACCGTCCGGGAACCTGTTCGGCTTGCCCTCCTTGAGCGAGACATGATCGACGAGGCGACCACGACAGAAGAAGTTCCACCCGTTGAACAGCAGCGCGAGCTGTGTGTGGAGCTTGTTGTAGCGCGTCATCTTGGCGCGATCCGACAGCGTCTTGATACCGCGAGCGCGGATGTGAGTCACCGGGTCCTTGTCGTTCAGCTTCACCGGAGACTGACCGAGCACCTGATACATGTAGTAACGCGCCGAGACCGGATCGATGCCGAGGAAGACCGTGAAGGCGAAGGCGAGCACGTCCTTGGGGAAGATCGCGTCACGGGAGACGCTGGATACATAGTTGATCGCCTCGGACATCCTGGTGTCGTACTTCCTGATGATGTCCAGGCCCTCCTCCTGAGCTGGCGTGTAGTGCTTCCGCTCGAAGCACAGCTCCCGCTCGAAGCGGAACAGATGCGACGCGACCTTCTGACGGATGTTGTCGTCGGTCTTACCGACCGTCTGCACAGCGTGAACGAGCTTGCGCTTGTTGTGGCCATCGATGGTCGTGAACGCCGTGATGGGCACGCCGAAGATCGCCGGCCACGTCGTCTCCAGGCCGGTCGACTTCACCATCATGAGACGGTGGCTGGAGTCGATCACCTTGCCGTCGCGGTCGAACACCAGCGTCGAGCCGTTGATCCGCCACTTGTTACGGATACGCTGGATCGCGAGCTTCCTGACGTGGTCGTCGCTACGGAAGCGGTTGTGGTCGTTGAACCTACTGATAAGCGTGGTCGCCGCCGACTGGGTCACGGTGACGAAGGTCACGAAGTAGGTTCCGTGTTCGTCTATGAAGGTGGCGTAGCCGGAACCCGCCTGCTTGAGACCGGTGTTCTCCATGATCTGAAGCACATCGTTCCAACCGAAGCTCGACCCATCCTGGATCGACTTCTTCTTCTTCATAACGGTCATGCCTACCTCCTATCGCTCGATGCCATTCAAGAAATGAAACAGCCTTGTGCCTTGTGTATTGAGCAGGACCGAAATCTCACCAAGCAGCTTGATTAGTGAGGCGCCTTCAGCAGGCTCACAGTCGAGTTTTCCAACCATCGATGAGATGGTGACCGCCTGTGCCTCCGCCTTTGCCAGGGCGGTGGCAAGGTCCAACAGCAGGTTGTCCGCCATGGAAAGACGGACAGATGGTGCGGTTTGCAGGAACTCAGACGTAACAGCCGGACCGCCGACGCCCGGGCTGTTGGTGATCGCTACCGCGGCCTTCTTAGCCCTTGTATGCTTGACCTTGTTCCGACTGGTCGTACGTGCAGCGCATGCAAACGCATTGGTAGCGCTGTCTTCGCCGTTACGAACCGCCCGCTCAACCTCATTACCCACCGTGCCTTTGGTGACGCGGTAGAGCAGCAGATAGGCGGAGTAGACCTCCGACGGCGTAACGCCGAGCGCGGCGGCTACGTCGCCTGTTAGTGCATCCCCCTGTCCAGGGCGCCACATACCTCGTGGTGCTTCGCCGACGATAACCCCGAGGTGAGCGAACCACCGATCAACGAACGCTAGGGTGCGTTGACCGGTGGATGCCGGTTTCCCATCCGGCCGACACATATCTCTCAGCGACTTGGCGATCCCAACCGCCTCAGCATTGACGTTCGCGTAAGCCATCGGCAGCCACACCTCTGCCTTGTTATACCCACGAGGAGAGGAAAAATCTGAATCTCCCGGCTGGCCTCGCTAAATCCTTCTGCGGCATACCGTTGCTGTAGTGCTACCCATCGGTCGGTTAGGATAGACTATCTAAGTCCTTTGATTCCAATGCCTGGTAACCGTTGCAGTGCCGTATTGCTCCCGATCAGGGTGCGGCAGGAAGAACGTGAAAACTCGGCAAGCCGCTGACGCTCAGGAGCGCAGGTTCCGCGGCGCGGGGAGTTGGAATCTCAACAACTCCCACCGCGCTTACGCAAATCATTACGGCCATTGTAGATAGGGCGTTCTGTTCCACTCGGAAAACCGTAGGTGGATTTTGCCATCCTTGTGATGCAGACTAAGTCGTTATGGCCGTAGCATATACCCCATGCGGCCTGCGATTGATCATTGAGTCGCCGCAATCACCACCGAAAACGACAAGGCCCCGGGGAGTCACCCGGGGCCTTGGCGAACTGGACTAGCCGGAGGACTAGTTCAGATTGTCGACGATCACCTTCGAGTAGAACTCGGGGCGGATCAGCGTGACCTTGTGACGCGTGCGGATCGCGCGGCGCAGGCTGAAGTCGTTCGGGTCTACGAAGTTAGGCGTGATCTCCATCGGGATGTACGGGCTGTAGATCAGGCCCGTGTCCAGAATCGACGGACCCTGGTAACCCATCAGGATCTCGTTGCTCGGGAACATCGGGTCGACATAGACGACCCACTTGCGGCTGAGCACGCCGCCCTTCATGAGGCCGCCCTGGTAGACGTGGCCCTCGTCCACCGACGCGAAGCCGGGCATCGTGTCGAGGAGCGCCGCGATCTCCGAGCTGGTGATCACCCAGTTCGCCGACGACCGCTGGGTCCGACGGTGGATCAGGTGGCTCGCCTCCGACATGCGGATCAGGAGCGACTGGAGGTGCTCCGGATCGCTGACGGCCGACGGGGTCGCGCGGTCCCAGTGGAGCATCGCACCCGGCTCGACGGCGTTCAGAGCCGTGCCGGCGATCTCGCGGTCGATCTCGGCCGTCATCTCGTCGCTCATGTGGGCGACGAGGTCGGCGTCGATGTCACGACCCCAGAGAGCGCGGAGGTCGTCCGCAGCCTCGACCGACGCCAGGCTCTTGAGCTTGCGGCTCTCGGCCTGGATCGACTGGATCGCGATGTCGAGCTGGACCTCGGGAATCCGGGGGTTCAGCTCGTTGTCGTAGCGGTAGCGCAGACGGATGTCCGCGTTGGCCGCGGGCGCCGTACCGAACGTCACCGACGTTACGCCCGTCTGGTAGTTCAGCGTGCCACCACCAGCGGTCATGACGCCGGACAGGTTGATCCAGTTCTGATTGCCGTCGTCCGTAGCGACCTGGACGTTGTTGACCAGGAGGATCACCGAGCCCGGGATCATGCGCGGGAAGGCGAGGTTCTTGTTGAACGCGACGGTGCCCGCGTCACCGGTGCCGAACAGCTCGCCGTCGATGAAGTTCGAGCTGTACCACTTGTTCAGGGTCTTGTTCATCTCCTGACCCTTGACAACCTGGCCCTTATCGGTCGCGTAGCGCGGCCGGTAGAAGGCGATACCACCGATCGGCCCAGTCATGGGCTGGACCGAGGCGATCTGGGTTGCCACCAGGCGGACGGCCGCACGGCGGATGACGGGGAGGACGAACTTCATGAAGGGGCCGACGCTCAGGGCGCGGGTCTCCTCAGAGAGCCGGCGGAGGTGACCCGCCTGGTTCTCCAGCATGAAGGCCGCGATCGAACGGACATAGTCCGCCTGACCACGGGGGGCGAACTTGTCCAGCTCGCCCTCGATACCCTCCAGAAGGGGCTCCCACTTCTGGATGTAGCGCTTGACGAGACTGCTGTCAGCGAGGGCACACCCCTCAGCCGACTCAGAAAACGTGGATCGGGCGGTGAACACGTAGTTCCTCCTAGACCTTCCGCTGTGAGTTCTTCTTGCCGACACCAGCGAGCTGCCGCAGCTCATCCATTCCGATGCCGAGACCAGTAAGCGAGCGAGGTGTCGTCTCCGTTCGGTGTTCTGAGGAAGCACGCTGCTCCTCAGTCAGGGCTTCACGTCCCCGACCAAGCGAGCGGCGGACGCGCTCGCTTACACCACCCGGCTCCTCACCGTGAATATCCCATTCCTCGGCAAGAGAGTTGATTGCCTCAACCGAGTTCAGATGACCATTCTCCACGCGCGACAGGATGTCCTGCCGACGAGGGTGGCCTAGCGTCCGACGATCGGCGTGCGAAATCATCTCCGCAATGTTCGCCTTTTCGGACGCTTCTTGCAAGGCTCGCTCCAGCCTGGAGATCCGATCGGCGGCCTCCTGGATGGTGCTGTCGCGCTCCTTGATATTCTTCTCGAAGCGGTGAACGACGGTCTCGATCTGGCTTGCAGCCTTCTCGCGAACCTGCTCTACCGTCTCCTTCGCGATCGAAGCCTGCTTCTTAGCTACATCGACCTTGTGATTGGCGACCACGAGCGCACTATCCGTCTGCTCCTGAGCCGACGTACGCGCCCGATCGGCCGACTCGATCGCGACCTTCAACGAAGCCTGAAGATCCTCGACCGAGGCATAAGAAGCCGGGTCACCGACGATCCCACGAATGGTGTCCGTATCGGTCCGACCCTCAAGCGACCGCTCAATGTAGAGCGCCAGCCCGTAGCCCTTAGCCTTGCTGATCGCGGCCTGCTTGATCGACTCAGCCTTGACGAGCTGCTCCTTCAACTGAGCGATCTCGGCGGCATGCTCTTCGTCTACCGCACGATACTGCTCACCCAGGCTGACGATCTGCTCCTTGAGGTGCTGGGTCTCTTCGATCTGGAAGGAGACCTGCCGATCGTCAACGACGATCTGCTCACGAGCAGTCGACCCACCGTAGGGCTTGAGCATCTCCGCGATGGACTCCAGCGTCGTCTTGGCGCCGGCCACGTTCGGATCGGCGAGCAGCTCAGAGCGGACAACGTCCTCCACCTGGCCGCGCTGGCGCTGGAGCGCACGAACAAGACGAACGGAGAAATCGTCCTGCATCTCCTTACGGAGCTGGTGTCGCAGCTCAACGCCTACATGCTCACGCAGGCGAGCCTCAAGCTCAATGACTTCCTGCGTATGGACTTCCGACAGAACCGACTGCGCCTGCAGGCGCGCGCGCTCTTCGATCAACGCAACCGCGGTCGGGAACTGGTTACGGACCGCCGCTTCGGTGATCTTCGACGGCTCAATGCCCTCGGCGACGAGTTTGGGGTATGCATCTCCACATGCAGGATCACTTACAAAGTCATAGCCGTAGAGCCGGAAGTCTTCACCGACGAGCTGCCACCCCTCGGGCGCGGCGCGTGTCGAACCGATACCACGGCTCGACATGCCCGGGCAACCGCCTGCGCGGATCACGCCCGCGAGGTCAGAGCCAGCCGCCGTTCCCTCGATGATCTCGTAACGACCGATTACTCGGCCGTCCTGCTCGATCCGGAGGCCGACGCAGATCGCACCGGCATCACGAATCTTACTCTTGCCATCGGGTGGGTGATCAACCGATGCGAAGAGCGAACGAGCGGTGATACGCTCCTGCAGACGAGTGACCTCGCGCGACATGATCGGACGAGGGTAGAAACGACCATTTGCCGTAGCAAAGTCGCACATGCCGACCTTGCCCTCGACAACGAGCTTACCGCCTGTGTCCTTCCCCTCCAGGATGGTGAGGGCGACCGGGCCGACGGACTCGACCAGGACCTGGCGATTGTCTTGCGCGATCTGGGCGGGCATGTACTAAGCCTCCGTCAACACGATTCTATGCTGGTGATCGGCCGACTACTAGACAGTAGTCGGCCGACCGCCAACTAAGCCGCCACCGTCTTCATCGACTCGACACCACGCTCGACGTCTGCCGCCATGCGGGCCAGGTCTTCCTGCGCCGTGTCGTCGTCAAGCTCGCCCTCTGCAAGAGCAGCCAGGTGGTTCTCGCAGTCCTCGATGATCGACTCGAAGAACGCGCCGAGCTGCACCCGGTCGTCGTCGCCGTCGAGATCGACTGCCTCGTCCTCGGCTACGCCCGCCTCCGTCTGGAGGACACCCAGAATGCTCTGGCAGATCGAAGTGCAGGAGTCGCGCATCGACTCAAGGCCCTCGATCAGCGCCGCGTGACGATCGACCGCGTTGGCCTCGGTCGAATCACCGGTCAGGCTCTCCTCAAGGTTCTTGAGGTCGTTGACCAGGCTGCCGAGACCCTTGTTCGACGACTCGGCCATGAGACGACGGGCGCGGCCGATCGTCGGGGTCGCCGACTCCGACATCTTCAGGATCTGCTTGCCCTTGGGCGCGTCGTCCTCATCGCCGTCCTCGTCCTTGTCGTCGTCCTTGTCGTCGTCCTCGTCCTTGTCGTCGTCCGACTTCTTCTTCTTGGACTTCTTCTGGTAACGGGCGAAGGGGTTGTCGTCCGCGTCGTTGTCGTCGGTCTCCATGACCGACTGGAGCTGGCTGGTCACGCTCTCCAGCGTGGCATCGTAGGCGTCGGCGAGCACCGCGTAGGCGTCGATGACAGCCTTGTACTCGTCCTCACCGAGCTGCTCGGTGTTCGCGTAGTAGGACTCGATCACGTCCGTCGCGCGGCTGACCAGCTCCTCACGAGCGGCCTCAGCCTCGGCGATCGCGTTCTGCGTCTCGACGTCATCGCTCTCCTGCTTCTTCTGCAGCAGGAACGCAGGGAGCTTCTTCTTGCCGTGCGCCTCTTCGACCGACTCGCCGTCGGTGTACTCGTCCTCAGCCTTGGCCGTGCCCTGGCTGGTCGTGTCCGGCCGAACAGGAACGTTGACGCGCCAACCGGCGGCCTTGTCGTTCACCGAGACCGCATAGCCGGCCTCCTTGGGCTCGTCCTGACCCTGGGGCGGGCCGGCATAGTCGCCACCCCGATTATCAGGCTCCCGCACCTGAGGCTGCTTGGTCGACGGACCCGCATCCTCCTGCAGAAGGTTGAACTCGCGGAGATCCTCCTCCAGCGAGGGAAGCGGGGCGTGGTTATACAACATGATCTTACTCCCGGTCCGTGTTGGAGGCCGCGATCTGGCTCAAGAACTTCGCGCCAGTGATAAGGTAGTCAGCGACGGACAGTACGGACTCGTATACTGCCGCAATCTCTGATTCGTTGTCCGATTCGACGTTCAAGAGCGCCGAGATCGCATTCGTGATGTCGTTAGCGATGTCACCAGCGACTGACGATACACCAGGATCGGCTGGCATTGTATCGATTGTTCGCAAAGCCGCGGCGGCAGTGCCAGCCGACTCCTTGAGTCGAAGGACTAGGTCCTGATACGACTCGCGAAGTACGTTCGGTCCGTCCGTGTGCGGAGCAGGCGCGGTGAGAAGCGATCCGTTGAAATGCTCGCTGACAATGCTGTGCCACCAAGCGTTCCGATTGATCGCGCGAAGCGCGACCTCAGTAACGACTCGCCGCTGCAGATCACCGCTCGTGTCGAGCGCTTCGGTCATCGAGCTGATCATGGGGTCGAGACTATCGTAATCTTCGGCCATGATCCGGTCTACTGCGGCGGCGGCTGTGTGAAACAACTCAGCACCGATGTCAGGCGCCGGAGTTGTCGACTCAAAAACAGTCGAGCGACCAAGCGAACACTGGCCGAGCTTATTGGCGCGCCACTCAACGCGAACCAGATTGCCGTCAGTTGTGCGAGCAACGGCGTGATGCGCGAAGGTCGCCACAATCGCAGCAGGACCGTGCTTCCAATCGGAAGACTCGACAAGCTGCTTGACGCTGACAAGCCGCTCTTCGAGCGAGTTCTCACGCAGACGTGCAACGCCATCGTCTGCGCGCCTCGCGGAGCGCAGCGATTCAATCACGGTCGCTTGCTTGAGTTGAACAGCCATGTTTCCTTCCCAGTAGGTGTAAGGCCGAAACCTCTCACCGTCAAGGACCTGTGTGATTAGAACCTACGCGCGGCCGATGGAAGAGCAGAAACATGACCGTTGCTGTTGCGCAGTGCGAGGCTACGCAGATCGTTCACCAGTCCGATAGCCTGCCCAACCTTATCGGACAACGACTTATCGTTCTCCATCAGCCCGTGAATCTGATCAACCAGTCGTTGGTGATTCTGGCGCGACATCTTATCGCGCTTCTCTTCGAGCCGTTGAACGGCGTCGTAGTTACGAATCTGCTCGCTGCGACTAGGTGGCGCAAACGGCATTGACGCTGACGGAGGAGGTGGCGGCGCACCAACAGGCGCACCAGCAGGCGCAGCGCCGGGCGCGCCTTGAACGCCGGGCGCACCCGGTTGCACCTGGCCCATCGGATCGGCGGCAATCGGAGGCGCAGACATGAGTGCCTGCTGTTTCTGCTGCATTTCGGCCTGATGCATGGCCTCGTTATCCGACTGTGTCTCGATCGCCGCGATTTCTTCGTCGGAGAGCTTGAAGACGTGCTCTCGAATCCACCGCATCGAGACGTAGGGCTGCACACGCGACGCGAAGTCAGCGCGAGCGTTCTTGACCTCCATCGCCGCGAGTTCATAGATGCCCGAAGGCACAGTCATGCAGACCTCAAAATCGGTCTGCCACGCGTTCGGGTAACCACGAGCTGCTTGATCAATGCGGACGAGCCGCTCGATCCCGTTACGCAGCTCCTTCTGCACCTGAAGCGTTACACGAGCGGCGCGGACGTCTTCGGACGAAAGGATCGCCTTGCCTTGGATCGGTGCATCCTGGCCGAGATAAGCGCGGGGCACCTTCAGCGCGCCGTGCAGCTTGCGCTGGAAATAGCCGACGTCGTCAATGTTCTGGTAGTCGGGGCCTGCTAGCACTTCGACGCGCGCGAGATTACGGCCGTCGGAAACGGCAATCACGTAATCTTCATCCATGGAGTTCTTTACGAACACACCGGCTGATGTAGCGAACGTGTGTGTTTCGTCGACGGTAATGCAGTACGTGTCCTCACGCTCTGCGAGCCACTCGACCGAGACGACCTTGTGGTTGTCGCACGGAGCGAGCTGCTTGAAGTCGGCGAAGCTCTTGAACCCAAGGTCGCGCGCCATCCACCGGAGCATCTCGCGGTGGACGTTCTTGATCTTCTTCGTTTTGTTCGGGTTCGCCTTCTTCAGCAGCTCGACAAATCCGCATTCGTTCGCGATGGCCGCGATCCTCGGCGCGCCAGCGTCGGGTTCTTCCGCGACAAGAGCGCGAATCGCGTCGACGAACTCGTCTGAGTAAACGAGCTTGTTCTTCTCACTCACGGACGCACGGTTCTCGGGCACCGCCCAAAACGCGAGTCGGCCGGCTCGGCGGATCGTGTTATCGGCCTTGTGCTTCTTGGAGGCGTTGTATCGACGGATGTACTGACCTGAGTCGCGCGCACGGTTCTGTTCGCTCGTGCGAGCGCGCTTCTCTTCGGAGATGTTGTAGGCGGTGATGTTCCTCGCCGCAACCGCTCTCATCCGCTGATCGAGGTCTGGATCAGCTCGACGCGCTGCTGCTACCGCATTACCGCCATTGAAACCGGCCTCCCGATGAAGTGCAAGATGCGCCTCCCACTCCATGAGCTGGAGATTCTTCGGCGAGTTATTGAGCGGATTGAAGTCAACGTGGTGTGTGACGCGCCCGTCCCCCACGACCTTACCGAGTAGGGTCTTCGCAACGACCCTGTGCGTGTAGAACGATCGCTTCGCAGCAGGGTCGTAAACCAACTCGTAGCCGTCGAGCGTATCGCCGACCTTCTTGTCACTCACACGCCGACGGAAAGGCATGAGCGAATCACCTGGCTTCAGTGACCCGGCTTCGACGAACTCGCCATTACGTCGAATGAACTTGTGGTCCGGCGTCGCCTTGATCGACTCGCCGTTGTCGAGGGTGACCTTGACGATCTGTGCATCACAACGAGTCTTGCCAGCCCAGACCACCTTCCCTGGAGTAAGGGCGCCTTCGCGCGAGAGGTCGGTCGAGTAGATCCACTGCTCCTCACCGCGCTCGAACGCAGCGGCGAGTTCGACCATGTCCCGCTCCGACCCGTCAAGGAGCGGCACCTTGGTCGCTGCCGCCAGACAGAGCGGGTTATATCGCATGTCCAGCCGACCAGTTCGTGGGTCGACCATGGACTTCTTCTTCAGATCGCGCTTCTGCTTCTGCAGAAAGGCTTCGCGCTTCGCAGGCGGAACGTCGGTGACGTCTACGTAGAAGGCGTTTCGTGCTGGAGAGCGTGTGAGCTTATAGATCATCACCGCGTCTTCGAGCATGACAAGACGCTTCCAGATCCAGCGAGCAGGTTCCTGCACCGCCGCCCCGTAAGGAGATCTACGCGCATGACCACGTAGACGGAACTGAACGATCTGCCAGTCCTCGAAGAGCGCGACATGGGCAGGCACTTCAGATTGCCCAGCGAGCATTCGGCGTAGTTCGTCCTGCTCGGCAGTAAATCGTCCAGAGATGTCCTGGACGAAGCCGATCAATGTCCCGTCAAGCCGCTCAACCCGGCGGACCGTCGGCGCGGGAAGGTGATTCAAGCCGACGACGCCGTTCTCGGTGACGAGCACTTCCTCGAAGTCATTGCCCATTGAGCAAAGACCGAAGGCAAGACTGAACGCGTCGTCCTCAAGACGAAGCCGACGCTTCAGCATGGCGTTAGCAGACCCGACGATCGCAGCGTCGCGCGAAGTTACCCAAATAGTGCGACCGTTGTCAGCATTAGGCTGCGTCGCGTCTGAGGCGAAGTACTCGATCGCAGTACGAATGTCTGGGTAGTCTTGCATAGCCTCATAGTCCGCATAGCGGTCCATGAGGTTCTGGCTGATCGAGAGCAGACCACCGACGTCTTCGCGACCCCACACGGAATAAATCGAGGCGGGGGAGTTCCGCATCGCCTGCGCTGACGGCGACTCGGCGGCGATGCGGTCTTCGCGCTCCGCATCGAAGAGCGTTCGGAGCGACTTGAGAACATTGTCGCGAAGGCCCATTCGGCTCCTACGAAGTCGCGAGGAAGACCCCGCCAGCTACGAAGGTATCAGAGGCTACAGGAGATAGCGAGAGGCAACGCGTCGAGTTATGGCACACAATGCCATCAACTACGAGGTTACCCGTCTCAGTGGTCACGTCAAAGACTCGATATGGCTGCGTCATGTCCGGCTTCGGCGCGACCGTAACCCAGACGGTACCGGGTGAATGGCTGGTCAAAACGGCGAGCGACTTCAGACTAAAGCCAGGGAAGGTGCTGATCACCCGATCCCCTACCTTGAGCGTGTAGGCGTCGACGTATCCGCGATCGACTGTAAGTATCTGATGCTCTGGAGTTACCCGAAGCGTCGCGTGATTACTGAAGCCGATTTTGAGAACTGGTGCAGCCTTCTTGGTCAACCAGGCGTTTGCGACCGCGACGTTCCGTAGGCTCTGTGACTTCTCGTCGTATCCAATGAGTGGGCGCCAGATTCCCTCGGCAGCATACAGATCAATCGCCATGGGGCGCACCATAGCGCCCTCGGCTACGTAGACCTGCGAGGTCGACGCGAAGCAATGGCCTTGCTCGACTGAGGCCACTGCGTGATTACGTGACCGCTTGAATCCAGCCAAGAGCTTCTCGGCTGCTGCGAGCGCGGCGCCAAGCCCGGTCTTACGCACCTGGTGCGATAGATCGTGGAATACGACCTTGAGGTTCGACGGATCGGCGTTGGTCTTGTCTTTGTCGACGAAACAGACCGACTCTCCTGGCTGAAGACGCCGACCGAGCATGTGCTCAGCTACTAGCCGACTGATCGGCCGCCACCGACGGCGATCAGACTCGGCCAGAGCGTCACAGTGCCACGAACCTGGATCTAGATAATGCAGATAGCCGTCGGTCCGACGGGTGTAGAACGCCAGAAGTGAGTCACCGACCTGAAGATCCTTCGCAGCCTTCCTGGACTTCTGCAGCAGGAAGATCTGGTCAGGACTTGCCTTGATTACCGTCTTATCGTCGAGCGTGACATCAAGTACGTCAACATCGTGTTCGACAAGCGTAGGCTTCACTACGCCAACGGTAGGCCGCGTACCATCCCAGGAGATCACTTGGGTCTCAGACCCTGCATACTTGAAGAGCGCATTCGGCCCCTGCAGGGTGGCGAGACTCGTCCACTCGTCGAGCATCAGTTACGACTGATGCGGTTACCTGGATACCGCATCGGCGGCTCTTCGTCGTCGTGACCGCACTGATCACAAGACGGGCCATTTGGCTCGATCGCAGCGACGAGCTTGCTCTCTGCTGCGATCGCGAGCTTGATGTTCGTAGCCGAGATCGGATCGATCTTGACGCGATAGGTCGCTCCGAACGGAGAGACCAACACAAGCGTGTCGGTCACTCCGGTCGCGGCGATCTCTGTCTCGAACGACGTAAGAAGCAGTGGATGGTTCATGAGTTCCTATTCTACGTGGCCGAGATTCCGTGAGACAGCCAAGAAAACGCACGCGCTCGCAGATCCGCGCCTGGACCGAAGGTCGAAACCTCCCACGCCCCCTGCCGCTTCGACCGGTTGGTCCGGTCGTGATCTACGAAGTAAGCCACGCAGTTGTAGAGCGCCCACTCGGTCTTACCGGCAACAGCAGCCCCCGGGCAGCCGCCCTCAAAGAGCGTAATGAGCTGCTCCCGCGCATGCAGCGCCTGCGGACTCGTCCTACGCTCGACGATATTGCCCGTCTCGTCGCGCTCAACGATGTCCGGGAACATATTCTCGACGAAGTCCTGTGCGCGCTGCACCGACACGTCGCGCTTCGCCAGGTAGCGGTAGATGTTAGTCGCTCGCTTCCAGTATTCGTCGTTCTTGGCGAGCACCTTATGCGCGTTGTGAACGTACTTCTTAGCGTTCTTCGTGTGCCGAATCCGGACACGACCGTCATGCCGGGTCGTGTGCTGAATGCCCGAGTTCGAGAGCACGCGCCAGTTGACGAAGATCGCCTCGATGTTGCTGGAGCCATCATGCGTGTTGGTCAGCAGAATGTGCCGCTCGACCGGATCGCCCGGGACGATCTCCAGCATCTTCGGCATGGCCGCGAGCATGAACACACGGTTGCCGTAGAGGCCAGCACGCCCGGCGCTCTCAATGCACGCCGCGTTCACGCCGAGCGCCTTATCGAAGAACTCGAACGCTTCAATGTTCTGCACCACCTCGTAACGGGCGCCAACCGTCCCCTGATAGGAGCTGACGCGAGCAGGCTTCTCGTCAACGATTGTGTCACGCACGCTGACGGTCATCCACTTCTCTGGGTTGTGGAGCTGCCCGACGTCCATGCCGTCCTTGCCCGGCTGGGCCATCTGCGGCACCTTGATCACCAGGTCGTCGAGCCCAGCGACCTTTGCCGCCTTGGCAACGCTCAGGCGTGCCTCTGCACCTTCGATCCGAGTTCCGTTCTTCAGCCATGGATACGGGAACTGCGAACGATCAGGACGATCGATTTCGACTTCCACAGGGCCTCCTGGGGATTTCCCCCCAGATAGGATTTACCTCTCCCCGCGTAGTCGACCTGCGACAAACGGTTTTACGAGTCCTTCGTCGAGTAAGACCTTATTCACGGTGCGGTTATGATCGGACGGCAAGAAGATCTCCACCGCCCACCTATCTCGTTTCCTTGTGCGGTGCGCCAGGAGAAGAACCTCGTAACCCTCGACCAGTTCAGCTAGACGACGCTTAGCTGCCTCGACGTCTCTCCCATCTTGGAAGATGCCTTGGTCTGCGTCTACACCACTAAGACGCAGCGTAAGCAGCGCGAACGTGTTGAAGCCTTTGTCGACCGTCGCGACAACGGTATCACCGTTGATCACCTGGTTGATGAACGCACGGAAGTACCAAAGCCGACTGTCTTTGAGCGAGAAGTCGACGGGCGACATCAGTCAGCTCCGAAAGACTCACACAATCGACGTACGTGGAATCAAGTCTCGTGGTGTTCTGAGCTTACCAAGACGAAGACGGTAAAGAAAGTCCTCGATCGTATCGTGCCGCAGAACGAGCGGATGATAATAGAACAGGTGATCAGGTGACCCTTGAAGAATGACGTGCGCCTCTTTGTTCGCGCCAAGACGCGCGCCGAGTTCTGCATGGGCTCCATGCGATGTCACGTCGGTTCGTAGAAGAACAAAGAGGTCTGCAGAGATCGCAGCCATGATGTCCGCGACAACGAGCAGTCCGCCTTGTATTGAACCGAGTGGTGCGTCCTTCTCGGTGTAACGCGTCCAGTTGTGTGAGCAGGACCAATCAAATCCGCGTTCGGATAGATAGTCTGCGAGCTGCATCGTCTGTGGAATGTTGTAGATGCTCGACGCGATGTAGAACGTCTGCATTAGCTCTCCTGGAACATACGCCTTACCGCAACTTCGAGCTTCTTATCGGTCTCGTAGGTACCGTTCGCGATCTGACGCCTGATCGAGTCGATCAGATCATAACGTGGTGTCGAAACTCCATTACCGGCCAGCAACCTGCCAGCAGGCGTCGGCTGAAGTGGTCGCCAGTCACGTTCAACGGAGTAACTCACTGGATCAAACAATACGAAGTCGCCCTCGGCCGTGAACCCAACGGGCCGTTGATCCATCGTCCAGAGCATGAGGCCGCCGTCCGCTGTGTAGCGGAAACCGGTCGCGACCGTCGACAGCCGCTGCGCCTGCTGAATGTTCACGAAGCACCTCCACTGGTGTTTCGGTAAGAGCGCCAAGAATCTTTAGAGGCCGGCGAGAACTTCCAAGCCGGTCTTCGGATCGATCGGCTCCCACGACTCGCTTCTATAGAGTAGTGAAGCCTCTGGGTCCATCCTAGCGATGGTCCAAATCAACTTCCGATGTTCATTCTTGATCGAAAGGAACTCGATCCCCGACGCGCTAGCAGCCGCAACCGCCGGCCTTATGATCGATTCAGGAGCATCTGGCCGTAGGATAGCCTCAGCACTCTTGCTAAGTCTTATCGCCTCAAAGAGTTTCACTCGTCTGGTTGAACCTCGGGCAGCTCATCATCCTCGGCGTAGATCTCCTTTGCCAGCTCAAAGTCGGTAAGCGGCGGCGGAGGACCAGTCGGCTTGAAATCAAGTGGCTTCAGCTTCTCCATATCGTCAGCCGGAACCTCAACCCACGCATTCGACCAGTTGCCTCCCCAACCCGGCATCCACATGAGCTGGCCGCCATAGTTCGCGACCGAGACGACGCACTTGCCAGTGGTGTCATAGCCACGCGCAGCGTGGATCTGACTGGCGTTGAGCGCTTCCTCAAGCAACATTGGCGAGAACCTCCAGCGGAGTCATAGGGATAGCCGGTGACCAATCGAGCGACAAGAAGAAGTCGCGGTTGTGATCGTCCATCGTCTCCCACGCGTAGAAGCTGTCGTCCCAGATCGACCGACCGGAGAAGACGCGGAACGGGGAAACCTCCAGGACCCACAGCGCGATCTTGCTCGCGATGACGTAGAGACGCCCTGCCTGCTGCGACTGATAGTTCATATCGATATGGGCCGTAGTCAAATAGCCACAAGCAAAGCTGTTACGCGACAGTGCAGTTGCTTCAATGAAGCCGCACACACCGTACTCTGGACACTTCTCTGGCAGCCTGCCCCACACTGGCACCGGCCAAAAGAACGGCGGCTTGCGGTCGGCCCTCCGAAGCGCAACTTCCGCGGCAGTAGGGGTAAACCCAGCGAAGATCGAGGGGGTCATGCCTGGGTTTTACCCAGGACTAGCGTCGGAAGGCAGGCTGGTCCATGACCGTCTTACCGAGCTGGAGCTGAATCTTCTCCCAGCCCCAGCACTCGACGTCGAGCGCGAACCACGATCCAGTAGGCGGGCGCACGAGGCACTGCTCACCCTTGGGAATGTAGGCGATCGTGGCGTGCGGCATGTAGCGCTCGGCATAGGCGTTCTTCACACCCTTGTTCTTGCCGTAGTCGTGCTTGACCTCGATCTCAGCCGCTTCGAGCGCCTTTCGCAGGTCCGCGTGCAGGACGTTGAGCGTCGGGAAGATACCCTTATCGTAGGCGCGAAGGGTTCGCGAGGTCGCGTTGGCGTAGAGAACGTCGTAGTCCTTGTCATTGTCGAAGACGTCGGCACCGTGCATATCCATGAAGAACGGCTGATAGTTCGCAACGACCGTCTGCACCACGTCAATCATGGTCTTGTAGTCGGACGGAGAGAGTGATCCGACATGAAGCACTGTGACGTGTGGCACCACGCTACTGCAGTCGTTCGGACCGATCATTCGCGGGAACTGCCTAGCCAGATCGGTAGGGAGCGGAATCACGATCGAGCAGGAGACTTCTTTGCTCCCAGTCCGTGGGTCATGCATCTCCGGTGTCGGTGTGTCGTGTGTCTCGGCCGCGAACCAGTCGAGCGGGAACTCGTCTACGACGAGGTCAGGCTCAGGCGCATCGTCGGTGATGATCCCACCAGCGTAGACCGACTCGGTCGTCGGTTCCGAAGTAAGAGCCTCGTCCGGGAGCTGACCGTATGGGATCACACGAGCCTGGATGTGCGTGTCGCCGTTAGCGATAGCCTTGTGCAGGCGGTGCGACCCGTCGATCAGATCCAGCCCATGCTTTGGGTATTTCACCAGGAGGATCGGGTGCATCACAGCCCGCGCAGCACGGGCCTTGAACGCGCCTGACCCGAGTGGTTCGCCGGCCTTGAGACCACTTCCTGGCTTCAGGAGGTGCGCCAGGGACTTCACAGGGATCGACTGCACTGGATGGCTCTCGACGGCGTAATCATGGACCTTGCCGATGTTCCAGAACCGAGGAGCCTCGTTACCGTAGCTGCCGCCGAACGTCTGATCACGCCACGGAATATCGGTCGACTCCTTGTGGATCTTCTTCAGCATCGTGTAGTAGCGCGGGTTCTCCTTCAGGTGATCGAGCGCGATCTCCTTCGCGATCGCCTCACTCCTTGTGTGCTCCAGTTCGACCTTGATGCCCATCCGGAGCTGCTCCGGATCGACGTCCTTCTCGGACGTCTTGTCGCCCTTGCCACCGGGGATCAGGTCCTTACGCTCACCCAGAAAGAGCTTGACCACTGGCGCGGCTGCTTGCACCGCCTCGGAGTGGTGAGTCGGTGGTTCGTAAGTCACAAGACCACGGGCGTCACCACGCGGATGCCGGCGTAGCGTGAGCTTCTGGCCGTAGCCGTGGTGATCGTGCGCAGCCTGAAGAGCCGCCAAAATCTCCGGACGACTGTGATCTTCGTTGGGGTCAACCAGGCCGCGGAGCAACGTCTGGTGCATCACCTTGTCGCCATTATCAGGCGTAGGAAGATGCTTCGCAGCGTGCAGACCGACCTCATGCCGCTCAGTCGACTGACCACGACTCACCAAATCAGCACGAGCTGCGTCAAGCAGCTTGTGCTCGGCGTCGTCAACCGCACGTACTGCCGCCTGCGCAACACCATGAGCGGCAGGCTTTACGCCGCGCTTCGCCTCGTCCGCCGTAGGCTTCGCGATCGCAGCATTACGTCCTGTTACGATCTCGTGCTGCCTGGCCGCCCAAAGGGCATTGCCAGCATCCGCGACTGACAGCCCGCTCTCTTCCTTCTTCGCCTCCCCAAGCATCATCTCAATGATGGACTTGGTGTTTGCCGTGAACGCTCGACCGATCGACTCGTCAGTCTTCCGTGCGAGCTTCATGACGACCTTCTCGCCCTCCGCCGGGTCAACACCCAGCGAGCGCAAGAACGAGTGCATGTCTCCGTCGGTAGCCTTCGGATTTGCCTTGAGGAAGCGCTCAATCGACTTCTGGTCACCAGGGCCAGGCTGCCGATACCGCGACGGACTGGGCTTCGGCGTCCCATCTGGGTTGAGATCGTCACGGCCGTCATTCTGAAACGGCTTGGCGTCTGCAGGCGGCTGCTCACTTGGGTCAGCCTGATTACCGCCAACAGGCGGCTCAGGTGGTGCTGCAGGAGGCGCTGCGACGTCCGCCGGAGGCGCTTGATCCGGCGGTGCTTGATCCGGCGGTGCGTCTGCAGGCGGCGGCTGCTGGTCAGCCGGTGCCTCTTCTGGAGGCGCTTCCTCTGGGGGCAGCTCGTCCGCAGGAGGTGCGGCTGCGGCGCCAGGCGGCGGGACTGGTGGGATAGTCCCACGACGGACCTGCGGCGCCTCGTTGAGCACCGACTTGATCCATGCACGACCTACGAAGGCCGAGAGCGTCTCGGCGAGCTTCTTCTTCATGTGCCCCTCAGCGGTCGGGATTATAGCGGCGGCGGCTGCTCGCCGAGCACCTTGAAGATCGCTTCGATCTCTTGCTTGGTCAGATCACCCGCTCGAATGTTGATCGAGTAGATCGGGTGGACACCACGACGGCTGACCACACCGGAGATGCCGCGTGCAGTGTTCTTGTTCGTGAATGTCGTGATCGAAAGGCCATGCCTGCCGCTGATCGAATCAACTTCATGATGCATCACTGGCGGTCTCGCGGTCGCAATGGACATACGACAACCCTCATTCCACGAAAGCGTTTAGGGATGGCGGGATTAGGCCGTTCGTCACGAGCGATGACGATGAGTGAAGGAATCCCGTTGACCGGTGCGCCTACGATAACCGACACGAGTGTTGGGACAACGCCGGCAATCTTCGTTGCGAACACAGCAGCAGCATTCTCAGCAGCGCCAGCCAATCGGTCCCCTGTCCAAGCAAGCATCCTCGTCGATGGCATTCGCCCACCGATCGAGCACGCAGTTACAAAATCGTAGACTCTACGTTCCGTAGATTCCCCAGTACGCAGGTCAAAAACTCGACTCGATGCTTGATTCTATCCGTAAGAGCAAGCACTTCAAGTCCTTCGAGCGCGCGAAGTTCATTTGGGTTTAGCAAAACGGTCGAATCACTATCAAGGTGTCGCGCAATATAGGCCGGACCGAACGTTGGATACTCCGACGTAAAGGACTGAATGATATAGATTTGGCCGTTAGATACCGCTCGGACGAGTTCATCCACGGCGAAGATTTGAGTCATGTCTTTGTTGTACCCCAGAATGAAGTTGATGTCGTCGCGCGCACCGTTATGCTTACGCCCCAGTCAGATACGGCGCAGCACCGCGCGTCACATTACAGGTATCTACGTAGTCCTGGAGGACTCAGTCAATGGATCGTAAGACAGTGACGAAGAAGGAAGTCGCCGCGGCGATTTCCACGAAGACCGCTCTGCCAATCACCCAGGTGGGTGAAGTGGTGCAGCTCTGGATGGACCACTTGATCGAGGAGCTGGCTGACGGCAATCGAATCGAGCTGCGCGATTTCGGTGTATTCGAGGTGCGACAGCGTGCTGCACGCACCGGACGCAACCCGAAGACGGGTGAGAAGGTCAATGTTCCTGCGCGTGCGGCAGTTGTCTTCAAGGCCGGCAAGGTCATGAAGGCGAAGGTCGAGTCGAGCGCTACCGTCGCGAAGATCTAACCACCTGTATCAAGACGCAGCCCAAGCGACGGTGAACCGTCTCTTGGGCTGTGTCTACATTATGTCCGTGCTAAGCTAGATTACCGATTGGAGATGCCTCATGCCCGTCTGCAACTGCACGCCGAACTCGTCCGGGATTCATAGCTACTCCTGCGCGATCTCGCAGCCGCCGTCGGCGCCATCGATGGGATGGACGTGCCCGTCTTGCTCGCGGAATAACTCGCCGGGCGTGCAGATCTGCTCCTGCTCGAAGCAGGAGAGCACATCTCCTCCGCGCAGAATGTTGACCGAGATCAACTAAGTGGACAGCACACCGCACGAAGTGCTCAAGGGCACTGCAGCCACCAAGAAGACGCCGGCCAAGATCAAGCGCGTCCAGTCAGCGCGCGCCCGTGAAAAGGCCAAGGCGACCCAACGGTCCGGCAAGTGGGTCACGGTGCGGAAGAAGTTCCTCGCCAAGAACAAGAAGGCGGGCTGCGCCGCCTGCGGCAACACCGTCGGCCTGCAAGTACATCACGTCCGGCCGTACCACCTACACCCGGAACTTGAACTCGTCGAGTCGAACCTGCGCGCCATGTGCTCGTCGGTGACAGGACTTGAGTGCCACGAACTGCTCGCGCATGGCGGTGGCTGGGGGTTTTACGTTCCGGTACTGGATGAGCTTTGCGCTGATCTTCGGGCAGACCCGTCTCGTCTGCGTGAAATCCGCGTTCGCGCAAAGCTGTCGAGGCTCCGCACTGATCCTGACGCCCCAAAGTAGGTGGGTTCAGCGCGGCATCGGTACACCGAACGGCACCCTGGTCGGCTCCCCTGGTGACCTCTACGTGGACCTCACCGGTGGCGCCGGGGTGACCTTCTACGTGAAGGAGTCCGGCTCTGCTACGAACACAGGCTGGGTCAGTAAGTAGAACTCGCTAAACGTCGTCCACCACTCCGTGGTGCCGGACCATCTCCGACAGCGAGTTGTTCGCAGCGGTCTGCCGGTTCACGCGGCACTCGGCCAGGTGTAGCGCGCTGCCTCGTCTAAGCGACCTTTAGACATTCCTCGATCGTAGCGTTGTGGATGTCGAGCACACGCTGCAGTGGCTTCTGATAGCCGCCGGCCAGATTCCACGTACACGGAACGCCCATACGCTTCAGCGTAGTGAAAACGATCCGATCACGCGCACGCAACTGGTCGTCGCTCAGTGCGCCGCCCAACGGGTCGTCCATGTGCGGGTCTGCACCTGCTTGATAGATCACCAGGCCGCAGTCTCCAAACGACTCGACGATGCCGGGAAGCCTCTGAAGCCACTCGTCGGCCTGCGGACCGCCGGCCCAACTTCCGCTATACGATTCGTCACCGCCGAAGGTGTAGTGCTGAACGTAGTCCAGTCCAGAGTGCTTGATGATCCCGGCGGTCCCGTCCCCGAAGTGGAAGTCAATATCGATAATGCCGATCTTCTTCTCCGGAAGTAGACCCCGTGACTTCACCGCAGCCACCATCAAGCCGTTGAACGTGCAGAAGCCGCTAGTCCGCCACCAGTCGGCGTGGTGGAAACCGCTGGTCGGGCTCGACGTATTCTCCCCCGATCGAATCGCGTGCGCACACGCCGAGACCAGGCTTCCGCTGGTCCAGTAAAGAGACTGGGCGACTTCGTAACTCTTGGAGCCAAACCCGTTCTCCTTCTTTAGGTCGAGCACGTCGTCGACGTGCTTCTTGTCATGCACTAGGTAGAGGTCCTCACGAGTGACAGGCGTCACAGGCGCAAGCTCGAAGCTGAAACCGCGCCGCTGCCACTCCTCGACTACAAGCGCCGGCTTACCCGCGCTGGGCGAAAAGCTGGATTGATTCACCACGCTCTGCCGCTGATCGTAGAAGACCTTGAAAACCTTCGGCTGCATCGAAGAACTCGTATCGGCCATGAGCAATATCTCCTACTGGAGACTTACCTCCGTCGGCCTCTCTTAGTCGACGATCGCCTTCCGCTTTCGCCGCGCGTAACGCAGACGATAGCGGACCAAGATCCGCTCACGCCGACACACCGTACATAGCCACTGTCGTCGCGACCCTTGACGATCGAGCTTATCCAATAAACACCCGCAGTCGCTACACACTTGCCGCGAGAACGTTCGACTACTGTATCTGTCCCGCAATACCTTACGCGCGGCACGACTGCACTCAGCCGCAGCACACTTCTTGGACTGCTTTCCAGTCAGTAGCGCTCCGCAGTAGATGCACGACTTACGTTTACGCGTATTTCCCATCGTCTAAACGTCGTCCACGACCTCGTGGTGCCGGACTATCTCCGATAGTGAGTTGTTCGCGCGGATCTCTGCAAGGTGTTCCGTACAGACATAGTAGACGAGCACGCCGTTTGACAGTTGCGCGCCGCGCTCTGTTCGGAAATGCCAACGCGGGCACCGCCGACACCCGCGAATCTCACAGGTGCCGTCATTTGGCTCCATGCTCCGCACGTCCGAACAGGTGTTTCCATCCTGACGGCAGTAGCAGTCCAGGTCGCACGGACAGTGGCCGGGGTTCTCGTTGGCGTGGTTGCAGAGGATCGCGGAACCGGCGGGCACCCCGCGCGTCGGCACTGCATCGTAGGCACCGGTCGGATTACGACCGACGCAGGTGTGGGTAAGGCCGGAATAGAACGCTCCGCAGATCATGCAGGAGTGCGCCGTAACCTGCGCCGGGTGGATCGCCGGCCGCTCCACAGCGAGGAAATCCGTGCCCTGCTGACCGCGCATGATCGACGGCGGCTCCAGCCACTCACGACCGCCGCGCAGGAAGGAGACCATGTCGTCGGGCGTGACCGTCCGTTGAATCGCCTCGCGCATGGCCAAAGTTACACCGCCAGGCATTCGTAGCTCGTTGATCGCCAGAAGCGTGTTCAATCCACGCTGCGTCTCGATCACCCGGGCGATCAAGAAGGTCGAGTTCAGGCCGGTGCTACGCAGGACCGCCTGCACGTAGGCTTCGCCGTCCTGCGGCGCACCGCTGGCGCGGTAGGTTCTCTCGGCGTCGCGAATCTCTGAGTCGCTCATAGATCCTCCGGCTGAGTCTTGAGCCACGCGTCGTGCTCAACGAACGTCCGCGTAGTATTCACCTTACCGGCGTCCCACACATGGGCCAACAGGTCCGTTGCGGTGTCGATACCCCAAAGGTGTATCAGTGATTCCGAGGCCGTCATGTCGACAGGAACAGAGAGGCTCTTTGCCCAACGACGGAGGATCGCGAGCGCCTTCTGGATCTTGACTTCATGTGTGTCGTCGCTCACGAGAGCCCCTTGATCGTGTTGACGATCTCCTCCAGACCGAAGCGGTCCATTGTGTCGATGGCCTTGGTGATCCGCGTGACGAGCTTCTTCCTGAGCTTGCTGGCGCACCACCGCTTCAGCTTATGCACGCGCTCTGCTTCGACGCGCTGTTCGTAGCCCACGGCGAGCTTGACGCACTCCTCGCAGCGCGGCTGCTTGTAGACGCCGTTGAGTCCGCCGAACCGAGCGCCGCACAGCGCCGTGAAGCTGAACATGGGGCCTTGTGGAAAGGCGTGC
>Ga0315284_10003124_pt1 | contig 23565 bp, 20 predicted proteins | sample YL17G09_16_MG_FD_203696 | JGI IMG/M metagenome (GOLD analysis project Ga0315284, IMG submission 203696) | Sediment microbial communities from Yellowstone Lake, YNP, Wyoming, USA - YL17G09_16 | ecosystem: Environmental > Aquatic > Freshwater > Lake > Sediment | place: USA: Wyoming | collected...
CATCCTACTGCGAGAACGACAGACAGAGAAGGGGACATGCGTCACCAACGTGGCACCACAACGGTATCGGAAACGGACCCGGAGTGATCGAAAACCCAGTCCCCTTGGCAACGTGCTCCGGAAAACCCTAGAAATCTGTCAAAGTCGAGCTAGAGGCTTGCTGACTCCAGGTGGGCCCTTGATGGTGTCCAACGGGCGTTCAGACTGGGACCTGAACGGCCCCGTGACGAGTGGCGCAACGCGGAGATTCCACACCCGGCGCGACGATCTGGCTTCAGGAGGACGTTCGCCGCTAAACGCTGGCACCGGATCTGGACCGATTCCTGGAGAGCTGGTCACTTCCGGAATCGATGGTCACGAGGGGAGGTACTCGGCTGGAGTTGAACCGGATGTTGTTGGGGGATAGGCCAACTACTCTTGTGGCCCCGCTGAGTTCGTTCGCCTCGTTCTCAGGCCACCTGTCGAAGTAGCGATTTGCGAAAGAGGGCGAGATCAGCGAGATGGCCGCCTGAACAAAGGACACCAATCCCTCAAACGGGAGGTAGAAGGGGCCATGCTTGTAGCCCTGCATAGTATGGCCATACTCATGCCTCACTGTGTTCTCAGTCTGTAGGGACGTGCTAACGAAGATGTACCTCCCCAATGAAACGCCGAAGGGTGTTCTGGTCACGATGATCTTCATCTCGTTCATATCTGCAGTGCCCACAACATTCCCAGTGAGCTGGAGCAGCCCGTAGTAGAGAGTTCCAAGAACATTCTGCGGAAGGCAGAAGGATGCATGGGCGATGTTTCTGCGTACTCTGGTCTCCTGAGAAACTGGGGCGATGTTGCTGGCAATCGTGGCGAGATCCTGCGCCTTCTCAGCCGTGATTGCAGCGTACGGGGCCTCAGACGCATCCCGATAGGCAGAATCTGCGACAAGTAGATTGACTGCGTCTGACGAGTCAGCTGGCGAGCCAGCATGAACAGGAAGGCTTGGAGGGCCGGCAAGAAGCAGAATCGAACAGAGAACAAACTCGACCGCGAACAACGCCGCCTTCTTCACGCTCCCTCCTTGGGGGGAGGATAGCAGAATCCGACCGTCTCGATGAATCGCGTGCGACGAGCTCAGATGTCCGTCCAACCTCAAGGACCTGAAACCTGGCAAAGGATTACCGCAACGGGACATCGGCTGCGGAGTCGTCGAGGATGCCGGTTCATGAATCGCAAGAACAAGGATCTTGTGGAGGCTGCGTGATTCGAACTCCAAGCTCGCCTCATCCGCAAGCGCGAACGCTGTAATGCTCCATCCAACGCGATGTCCCCTATGGGTTGGGAGGGGAGGATGGCAACGGGAGCGGCTCTTCGGCCTTCCCGTTGCTTGGGAGTCTGCTGGCGTAGGCTCCTTCGTTGGGGTGGGAGTTCTCACCGCCCAGAACCGGGAGAGGAGGGATGGCGGCGACTGGAGCGATGGGGTCGTTGCTCCAGTCGCTAGGGAGTTTGCTAACGCGAACTCCTGCGTCAACGTGGCTTCGGTTCTCCAGTCGCTGGGGAGTTCGCTGACGCGAACTCCTTCCTCGGGGTGGGGGTTCTCACCCCACTCGTCCCAACCGGTAACCCCGGGGACGGAGTCGCTCCACGGAGTGTCCAGGAGAGTGAGGATGGCGACTGGAGCGGCTCTACGGTTCTCCAGTCGCTAGTGAGTTCGCTGACGCGAACTCCTTCCTTGGCTCGGTGGTTCTCACCGCCTGCTCCCAACCACAAGCCCCAGGACCGCTTTGGACCCTGGGGCTTGTGGTTGGGAGTGGAGGACGATCTTAGAACTCTGGCGTCCCGGTTGGTGGACGAAATCACGCCGCCGCCCCTTGTCGAAGGTCTGTAGGGCCGAGCGCGCTCACTCGTGTCCGCCATGCACGCCAGACTGGATTCTGGTGCCGATCCGGCAGTCGGATCCGCGCCACACCACCTGCGACGTCCAAGAGACGACTCGTTGCTACATGTGCTGGAGAGTCAGGCGGCCTGCTGTTGCCGTGCCCTCCGCGTGTCACACCCGACAGTCACCGGTCAAGGGACTGGCTGGCCGGCTGCGCGCTGACGGACGCGGCGCAGGCTGCTGTGATCCGAGCCGGCGGCATCGGCCGGCAGTGGGATCTCGACTCTTGCGCGCCCCGGGCAGCCGAGCATGCGGCGGACCGGGAACGAGGCTGGAGGGAGAAGGCAATGCAGAAGACAGAAGTGACCGATGGTGGCTTGCGGGGGAACTTCTACCAGGCCAGTGCTGGGCGACGTAGAGCCATCATCTACCTGGGCGGCTCTGAAGGCGGTGTGCCTTTCGCATCTCATGAGGAGCGCCTGCAACCGCTTCTCGATCTCGGTCATCCGGTGTTGTGCCTGGCCTACTTTGGCGTTGACGGCCTGCCTCCGTCTCTCGAGCAGATTCCACTTGAGTATTTCGAACACGCCTTCGACTGGCTATCAAGGCAACCAGGCGTTATCAGTGAGTACGCCATCATTGGGGGTTCCAGAGGCGGTGAACTAGCATTGTTGCTGGCCAGCCGCTATCCGCAAGTGAAGGCCGTGGTAGCGTTCTCACCAAGCCATGTCGTCTGGCATGGCATTCCGAAGCGTTTTCCAATGCATCGCCTCGGATCGGCGTGGTCGTACGCTGGCAGTGATCTGCCGTTTGTCCCCGTCCGATTGCTCTCACCCACGCTCATTGCGGGATTGCTGACGTCTCGCCTACGGAAGGCGGGTGAACTCGCACTCCGCAACAAGAAGCGGGTCGAGCAGGCAACCATCCCAGTCGAAAGGATCGGCGGACCGGTTCTGCTCATCTCGGGCCAGGCAGACACGCTGTGGCCTTCCACACCAATGTCCGAGCAGATCGTCAGTCGACTGGCCGCCAACCGCTTCCCATTTCCCTATCAGCATATCGTTCTCGAGTCGGGGCACAACGTGTCAAGAGCAGGAACCTTCTGGCCCATCGTGACCGACTTCCTGCAGGAGCACTTCCGATAGATTGACCCGCCCCGCGATGGCTCCAGACGATCCCTTGCGAGGATGAAATGACGGCTGCAGGGGCGGACAGACGGACCTAGAAGTGTGAAGTGAACCTGCTCTCACGTTGGGTCCTGTCATTGTGTCAGAAGCCCGGCTCGCTGACGACTCGGAATCGCTCCGACGCCCAACAGGTCTGCGATAGTCGACTCCGGAGCCGATCTGGGGAGTGGAGAAGGCGAACCGTGGAGTGAAGACCGGGACGGCGTTACTGTGGCTTCTTGGGAGAGGGAGGATGCGACTGGAGTGGCTTGATGGTTCTCCCGTCGCTGGGGAGTTCGCTGCGCGAACCCCATCCTTGACTTGGGGGTTCTCACCCCGCTCTCCCAATACATAGCCCCAGGTGCCACAACGCCCCTGGGGCTATGTATTGGGAGTGGAGGACGATCTTAGAACCCTTACGCCATCTCTGATCGAGGTAGTGGGCTTCGCATGGGCGCGAGGTGCGGTGCACTGTCGGCGACGACCCGTGCCGCACTGACGTTGCCAGCGTGTCAGCACTGTGGCGGATGTGAAGTCGGAGAGGGTGTGCCTATCGCCGAGGGTCATCGTCCTACTTCCCAGGTCACTTACGCGTTTCCTGAGACTGCTGCCTCGGCAGGCCTCGCCTCTCCGCGACCTCAGCTGGAGCCGATCTGCAGACACTGCTGCGAAACTGGGCACGCCAGGCAGTGGTCGCGTAGACCAAGTCATGGGGTGGACAGGCCTTGGGAATTGGTCACGGCTGCGATCTCGCAGCCGACGCGTGCTGTCTTGTGCGCGTGGCTTGTCCTCCCGGGGCGTCGCAAGCTCTGCGGGCAATTCGTCCGTCGGCACTGCATGAGATGGCCGCTCGTGCGGCGGCCGGTCGAGGCCCAGAGCCCACATCACGTCGAGTGGGCACGGGAGCCCTTCGGAAGTACGATCGAGTGGCAGACTCACCCACGGCACTTGGAGGAGAAGCATGATCGACTACGCAGGGCGTCAGGCACGGCTGATGCGTTCCCTCAACGTTGACTGTTTCCTCGTAATCCACCTGGAGACCACAGATCCGGACCGCGCGTCCATGTTCTACCTCACCGGATATCACGGCTACGGGGTCTTGATGGTCACGCCCGAGACCGTCCACGCCTACGCGTCTCGCACCAACATCGGGATGGCGTTGGCCGAGGCGCCGCATCTGGATTGGCACATCCTGGACTGGGAGTACCAGGAGGCCATCGTCGCTCTGCTGCGCCAGCATGGATTCCGAAGAGTGGGTGTGGCTTCGCGCCGGATTGGCTGGCACACAGGGCGAGCGCTCGAGGCAGCGAGGGTCTGCGAACTCGTCGTCGAAGAGGATCCTGTGGGGCGCGTTCGGCTGATCAAGGATGCCGACGAGGTTGGGCGCATTCGGCGCGCCACCGAGATTACTGAACAGGCGCTCGCCGGAACGCTGGTTGTCGTCCGCCCGGGAATGACGGAGGGACAGGTCGCGTGGGATCTCGAGCGCCGGATGCGCGAGCGAGGAGCTGCGGCCGTCGGCTTTGACCTCATTGTCTCGGCCGCCGCGAACAGCGCGCTGCCACACCACATCCCCGCGGACGAGAAGATCCGGTTGAGGGACATCTTGCTGTTCGATATCGGGGCCTGCTACGAAGGCTACTTGAGCGACATCACGCGCACCGTGTCCGTCGGCCGCGCTCCAGAAAAGCTCCGCCAGGTCTACGACATCGTGCTCGAGGCAAACCTGGCCGGACTTGCGGCGTTCGCTCCGGGGGTGTCCGGACCCGCTGTCGACAAGGCGGCACGCGACGTCATCGAGCGCGCCGGGTACGGCGGGCAGTACACGCATGGGCTGAGCCATGGAGTTGGGATCGAGATCCATGAGGCGCCGGCCTCCACAGGGGCCGCGGCCGTGGCGGCGTACGAGCCGGGCATGGTCTGCACGGCGGAGCCGGGGATCTACCTAGACGGTCTTGGCGGAGTACGGATCGAGGACATGCTCGTGATCACTGACGCGGGGTGCGAAGTCCTGAGCAACTTCCCAAAGGACCACCTGATCGAGGTCGGCTAGACTATTCGAGACAGATGAGTTCGCGCTGCGGCGTGGACAGATACCGGCAGCCATCCGCAACGACGAGGACGTCCTCTTCGAGGCTCACTCGCCCGTAGTTGGGCGTCAACGCGTTCGGCTCGATAGTGAGCACATTCCCCTGTTCGACGACTCCGTAGGCGCGACGGCCAAACAGCTCCCACGTCGGCGCGAGCCGCATGCCCCCGTCGTGCGCGAACCGGCCCACTTGATGGCCCAGGCCATGGGCGTACTCCTCATACCCCGCGCCAGTAATCCGCGACCGGGCAACAGCATCGACCTCGTGGCCGATGCGGCCGGGGCGCAAGAACGCGGCCGCTGCGTCGATTGCTTCGCGCACGGTTTCGAACGCACGCTGGACCTCGCCCGGGATCTGCGAGCGGCGGCCGAAGAAGTACATGCGCTGGAGGTCTGAGCAGAAGCCGTCTTTCGCGACGCCGAAGTCGAAGTGAAGCAGGTGCCCGCGTTGCGTCCGAGCCCCCGTCGGCCCAGCGTGGCCGAAGATCTTGTCCGGGCCCGCATCCACGCAAGGGCAGTACGCCCCATCCCACGACGGGCCCACGCCGTACTCCGCCATCCTCCCGCGGACGTAATCCCCAACCTCCAGCTCCGTCTGCCCCGGCCGCAGGTAGCCCGTGAGGTCACGGAAGATCTGTTCGGTGATCCGGACGGCGCACTCGATCCGCTCCACTTCTGCCGGCAGTTTCCGGCCCTTGAGCCGCTCGATCACCGGCGCCGCCGAGACCAGCCGATCGGGATACGGCGTCCCGGCCAGGTGTTCGACCAGGGTCTTGTACATCCCGTGCGTCAGGCCGTCGGCCGACTCGGTGTCGGTGCTGTAGTCAATGGCGATCTCTGCGGGATCGATCCGCGCGAGTTCGGCCCGCAGGGCCTCGCGAATCCCCTTGCCGTACGGCACGACCCGGTCAAACAGCCCTTCCGGAAGGCCGCGGGCGTCGATCTCCTGGGAGACGGCAATCCGCTCCCCGGCGGGCGTGTACAGAAGCGCAGTCGGCGAGATGACATCCATGTCGAGCACGAGCGACACGGCTGGGTCGCGGAACTGCATCGTTTCGCGGACCCAGATGAGCCAGCAGTCGACGCCGATCTCCCCGAGGATCTCGCACGCTTGCCTTGACTTTCGTACGGCGAGAGCTTCGTCCATGTCCCACCTCCTTGCAGGGCGTTAGCGGAGGATGAGCGCCACCACTACGCCAACCAAGATCAGGCCGAGGATCGCCGGAAGGAACAGCTCGAACATGGCGAGCATGACCGCAAGCATGTCCTTGCGAGGCAGCTCGGGCATCTTCCGCTCATCCCCACTGTCTCCCTCATCAGGAGCGCCTGCCCGTTCGTCTCTCTCCTGCCTCAGCGCCTTCATTCCGGGAAGCACGCCACCAGGTGGCCGTCTCCGATGTCGACCAGCTCAGGGCGCTCGCGATCGCACTGCGCCTTGCAGACCGGACATCTTGGGTGGAAGCGGCAACCGCTCGGTGGCTCGACGGCGCTCGGCACCTCACCTTGCAGCACGACTTCGCGCGGGCGGTCTCGATCATCGGGATCGAGGCTCGGCGCAGCGGCCAGGAGACCGCGTGTGTACGGGTGAGTTGGGGTGTCGAACACCTGGTCGCGAGTCCCATACTCGACCATTCGCCCGAGGTACATCACTCCGATGTGGTCGCTCAGGTGGCGAACCACACTCAGATCGTGGGAGATGAACATGTACGTTAAGCCTAAGTCAGCCTTGAGACCGTTGAGCATGTTGAGAATCTTCGCCTGGACCGAGACATCGAGCGCTGAGGTGGCCTCGTCGAGCAGGATGAACTTCGGATCGCCGGCGAGTGCCCGGGCGATCGCCAGCCGCTGCCGTTGGCCGCCGCTGAACTCGTGCGGATAGCGGTAGAGGTGGTCGGCTTCGAGGCCAACGCGCTTGAGCAGCGACAGGACGACGTCGTCGCGGTCTTCGCCGAAGGCGACCTTGTGGATGACGAGCGGCTCGCCGACGACGTCGGCGATCAGCATCCGCGGGTCGAGGGAGGAGTAAGGGTCCTGGAACACGATGGCGGTCTCGCGGCGGAACCGCCGCAGCTCCCGCTTCGAGCGCGACACCATGTCCTCGCCTCGGAAGAGGATCTGTCCCGACGTGGGCTCGATCAAGAGGAGGATCGTCCGTGCGAGCGTCGTCTTCCCACAGCCGCTCTCTCCGACCAGCCCGACGGTGCCGCCCTCGGGGATGGTGAAACTGACGTCCTCCACAGCATGTACTCGGCCCGTCTCGCGGAACAGGCTTTTGATCGGGAAGAACTTCGTCAGATTCCGACACTCAAACAGCGCGGTCGTCATGTCACCTTCCCCTTCCCGCGGAACAGGTGGCAGGCCACCACGTGCCCAGGCTCGACCTCGATCTCGAGCGGCTTCACCTGGCTGCAGACATCCATGGCGCTGTCGCAGCGCGGGTGGAATCGGCACCCGCTCGGCGGGTGAATCAACTGAGGAACCGAGCCGGGGATCTCTTCCAAGGTCTCCGCAGACTTCGCAGCCGACGGAATTGCGCGGAGGAGACGCACCGTGTAGGGGTGCTTCGCGTTGCGGAAGAGCGTCCGAACGTCTGTCTTCTCGACGATGCTCCCCGCGTACATGACCCCCACGCGGTCGCACATCTGAGCGACGACGGCCATATCGTGGGTGATCCACAGGACGGACGCGCCGAACTCGCGCTGCAGATCCTTCACGAGGTCGAGGATCTGCCGCCCGATGGTTACGTCGAGGTTCGTCGTCGGCTCATCGGCGATGAGGAGCTCCGGCTCGCAGGTCAGCGCCATCGCGATCATCGCTCGCTGCCGCAGCCCCCCCGACAGCTCGTGCGGGTAGTTTCGTGCTTTCTCGTCAGCGTCCGGGAAACCAGTCTTGGCGAGGATCCTCGTCGCATCCATCAGCGCTTGGCGCTTGCCACGGTGCTGGTGGTAGACGTACGGCTCGCCGACCTGTCGCCCGATTCGGAACACGGGGTTCAGAGAACTGGTCGGATCCTGGAAGATCATGGCGATGCGCGAACCTCGGATGCTGTTCATCTCATGGTCGTTTTTCTCGAGGAGGTCTTGCCCATCCAGGAGAACGCGCCCCGAGATGATCTTGCCTGGCTTCGCGACGAGCCGGAGGATCGACGTCGCCGTCACGGACTTGCCGCACCCGCTCTCCCCCACCAGCCCGAAGATCTCGCCCTTCTTGATCTCGAAGCTGACCTCATCGAGGGCTTCGACGAGTCCCCCGTAAGTGAAGAACTGCGTCTTCAGTCGGTCGACGACGAGGAGGTCTTCTCGCGCTTCCATGTCACCTCCGTCAGCCTTCGAAGCTTCGGGTCCAGCGAGTCACGAATCCCGTCTCCCAAGAGGTTGAACCCCAACACGACGAACATGATGCCGAGCCCTGGGAACACCGACATCCACCACGCGCGAAGCATGTAGATCCTGCCGTCGCTGACCATCCGGCCCCACTCGGGAATCGGAGGTTGAGCGCCGAACCCGAGAAAGCTGAGCGATGCGGCCGCGGTGATCACCCACCCCATATCGAGCGTCAGCGTGACCAGGATCGGCGACAGGCAGTTCGGCAGAATATGCTTGAACATGATGTGGAAGTTGCTGGCGCCACGCGATCGCGCGGCTTCGACGTAGCTCGTCTCCCTGACGGCCAGCGCTTGTCCACGAACGAGCCGGGCATACATCGGCCACCACACGATCGAGAGCGCGATCATCGCGTTGAACAGAGACGGCCCGAGAGCGGCCGAAAACGCCATCGCCAGCACCAGCGAGGGAAACGCGAGGAACATGTCGGTGATCCGCATGATGACTTCGTCGACCCAGCCGCCGAATAACCCGGCAATCCCGCCGAGGAGAACCCCCAACGGCACGGCGATCGCAAGGACGATCAGCCCGGCCTTGATGCTGTGTTGCGCACCGGCCAGCATGCGACTCATGACGTCACGCCCCATCGTGTCGGTGCCCAGTGGATGCGATGCGGAAGGGGGCTGGAATCGATCCTGGATGTTGGCGCTGATCGGGTCGTACGGAGCGAACAGGCTTCCGAAGAGCGCGATGATGATGAACGCTAGGGCGATGAACCCTCCGATGACGGCAAGCTTGCTGTGCCGAAGGACGTAGAAGGTCAGCCCCCACTCTTTGGTGATCGGGTGGAGCCGTTTCTGGAGCAGCCGATAGCGAGACGAGAAGAGAGCAGCCCCTGGGATTCTCATCGTCTCTTCCCTCCCACTCGGATCCGCGGGTCGATGACGCTGTACATGATGTCCACGACCAAGTTGCACAGGAGCATGATCAGGGCGACGATCAGCGTGTACCCCACAACGGCCGGCAGATCGACCATGACGATCGAACCCGCGGCGTATCGCCCCATGCCCGGCCAGGCAAAGATCGCCTCTAGGAGCACTGTCCCGCCAAGCAGCCAGCCGAACTCGACGCCGAGAACGGTCAGCGGCGGGATGATCGCATTCTTCAGGGCATGACGATAGATCACGACCCGTCGCGGCAGGCCCTTCGCCTTCGCCGTGACGACGTACTCCGCCTCGAGAACCTCGAGCATGCTGCCGCGCGTGATCCGGACCAGGTAGCCCATCGAGTAGAACGCCAGCGTCGCCGCCGGCAGAATCATGTGGATCGCCGCGTCCCCGAACGCACTCCAATTCCAGTTCAACACGCTGTCGATCAACATGAATCCCGTGTAGCGCGTGATCTCGATCGTCGACCGCCCCATGGCCGGAAGCCATCCAAGCTTGAAGTAGAACAGGAATTGGAGCACGAGCGCGAGCCAGAAGAGCGGGGTCGAAACCCCAGTGAGCGCGACGACGCGGGAGAAGTGGTCCGCCGCGCGATTCCTCCGCAACGCGGAGATCACGCCCAGCGGGATCCCTAAGGCGATCGCAAGGAGAAAGGCGCACAGCGCCAGTTCGAACGTCGCAGGGAAAAAGGCTTTGAGATCATCCCGCACCGGGCGCCCCGTCGTCGGAGACACCCCAAGATCGAAGTGCAGGATGACGTTCTTGAGGTACGTGTAGATCTGGATGTGGAGCGGGTCGTCCAGATGGTAACGCTCGCGAAGCGCTTCGACTTGCTCCGCTCGCGCCCTCGGTCCAGCCCAGGCACGCGCCGGGTCGGCAGGAATGACGTACGCGATTACAAAGATGAGCACCAGCACGCCCAGCAGGACAGGAACCAGCATTGCGGCTCGGCGCAGGATGTAGGTGCTTAGCTTCATCTCCTCTCCTCATCGAGCGAACGACGAACTCGTCCCACGTAGGCGGAGTCAAAAGAGGGGGCCGGAGCGTGCCCCGGCCCCCATGGTCCGGAATGCCTTCTTAGTCCTTGTACAGCGTCGAGAAGTCGATCGGAAGGATCGGGTTGTAGTAGAAGCCCTTCACGGCGTTGTTGAGGATGATCACGTTCGAGCGCTGCGCTGTATACACGAACGGCGCATCCTCGAACGACAGATCCTGGATCTGGGCATACAGCGCGGCGCGCTTCGCCACGTCGGTCTCTGATTTGGCCTGGAGAATCAACGAGTCCATCACCGGGTTGCTGTACGAGTTCCCCCAGATGCCGTCGACGTTGCCGTTCGCGGAATTGAGGATCCCGTCGACGTAGTTATCCGGGTCCGCGTAGTCCGGCAGCCAGCCCGTCATGATGCCGTCTGTATCGTGGTTGCGGACCGTCCGATACATCATGGCGTACACGATCTCACGGATCTTAAGGTTGAAGCCGATCTGCCGGAGGCTGTCCTGATACAGCAGGACCTCCTGCATCTTGACTTCCTCGCCGATCGGCGTGAGGATTTCCATTCCGAGCTCCACACCGCCCTTTGAGCGATAGCCTACGCCGGCCTGGCCAGACCACGCCCAGCCCGCGGCGTCTAGGAGTTGGTTGGCCTTGATGATGTTGTACGAGTAGCGCCGCGCTGCGACGGGGTCGACATACCCGAACATCCCCGCCGGAATGGGGCCGGTCGAGCGGACCGCGAGCCCGTTGTAGACGAACTCGAGCACCATGTCGTACGGGAATGCGTACGACACGGCCTGTCGAACTTCTCTCTCGGCCATCGAGCCGCGGCAGCCGAGCGTGATGAAGTCGAGGTTGAAGGTCGCTGGCGTAGAAATTGTCAGGTTCGCGGCGCCTTCGAGGTCAGCAACGTTCGTCTCCGGGAACTGGTCGTGCACGTCGGCGTCCCCAGCAAGCAGCATGAGCACGCGGGTCCCGACCTCCGGAACGATCGGGCACTCGATCGTCTTCGTCAGCGCCTTGGTACCCCAGTAGCTGTCGTAGCGCTCGAACGTCAGCCGCTCCGCGGGGATCCACGCGGCCAGCTTATAGGGTCCCGAGCCAGCACCGCCTTCGTTCTGGTTCATCCAGGTGTTCTCTTGGTTGGCCACGATCCCGCCGTTGGCCTCGACGACCGCTGGGTTGACGATGGAGGCTACGCTGTGGGTCAGCACGCCAAGCGCGGCGGCGTACGGCATCGTCAAGTTGATCCGAACGGTGTACGTATCCACGACCACCGTGCTCGCCAGAGTCATCATCTGGGAGAGCATCCAGGCGGGTGGCTGGTTCATCGTCAGGACGCGGTTGAACGAGTAGCGAACCGCCTCCGCCGTCACCGGCGAGCCGTCGTGGAACTTCGCGTCGCGGCGAAGGTGGAATGTGAGAACCGATCCGCCGTCCGAGACCTCCCAGCTTTCTGCCAGCATCGGCGCGAACTTCGTCGCGTCAGTTCCCACATACGTCAGGAGCCGGTCGTAGACGTTATTGATCAGGGTTGACGATCGCATGTCGTAGGCCGTCGCTGGATCTGCTTCGCCAGGCTCCCCGTAGAACAGATAGACGAGTTTGCCGTCTGCAGCCGCGGCCCCCATAGCCATCAGAGAGGTCAGAACGAGCGCTAACCCCAGAACCCACCACAACACGTGCTTCTTCATGCGTTGCCTCCTTGTGGATGTCGAGTGAACACGAGCCTCCGTTCCTGGTCCGTACACCCACCTCCTTCACAGCCTCCGAGCGTCGCGAAAAACTGAATCAGCTCTTCATCCCGCGCAATGAACTCGCAGCGCCCTTTCTTCCGAGCACACCCATCGTAGAGAGGTACCGACACACATCGTAAGGACATTATACTGCAGGACGGCGACTGTTCCAACAGTCGGGATTCTCACACCAGAGGTGGCACTTGAGACAACCCTGTGCGGAAGCGAAAAAGGACGGAGAGGAAACTGTTCAGGTACGTTTCGTCGGCCCCTACCCACACCATCTTGCTCAGGAACCTCCGCTCAGCAACGTCGTGGCTTCAGTTCGGTCTACGGGGCATCTGGATTTCATCAGCGCGCTGACGTACAGGGAGTCTACCGGCATTGCCGACTGGGGCGGTTCATTCTCTCTTCCGTGAGCGAGGCAGAGGCGACACGAACGACGCGGAGATCGTCCGGTCCGCAGACAACGCAGACGTACCCAGACAGCATGCGATCGACCTCTTCGTCACCGGTATCGACGAGAAGCGGGCGCGTCGTGAGGCGGTTGAGCTTCTCCGGCGTGGCGATGACGAGGACGTTCTCGACTCCGACACATCGGAGGACGTTCGGACTGATCTGCTGGTTCCCACGGCCAAACAGAAACCCCTGGCCACCGATCGGTGTGACGATGATCTGCGCTGGCCGCCCATCCAGCAATCCGAGCAGCTGTTCCTCATTGACATCCGATGCCAGCAACTTTCCTCGATGGATCACGTCGACGCCGACAAGCGTCTTCTCCATTCCAAGCTCAGCGAGGATGGCGCGCGTCGTCGTCCCCGGTCCGATGATGTAGACGGTCTCTGCACCCATTCGGGCGACAACGTGCTTCGCGATCGCCACGGCGGCGGAGGCATCGCTCTTGGAGCTGCCGGCCTTTGCTCCTTGCACCCGCTGCACATCGTTCGGAACCCGAAGGACGCCGTGGAGCATCGTACTGACAGCGCCGCAGCGGAGGGCAGCCTCGTCGACATCTACCACCTCGGCCTCGTGCGTTCCCTGAGTCTTCCCCTCTAGGAAGCTACGAGCTAGCTCCCCTGCGACAGCAGGGCTGATGGCATACACAGCAGAGTGAATCTTGACGCCGACAGGTATCCCAAGGACGGCCAGATCTTGATCAACGGCATCGAACACGTCTCGAGCCGTACCGTCACCCCCGGCGAACAAGAGAAGCTCGACCTCCAGACGCCGCATCTCGCACGCCGCGGCTCGCGTGTCGCTGGCCGTCGTCTTGGCCGGCACGATGGAGCCGATCACGTGAGGAGTGAACCCGGAACGCCTCGCAGCCTCCTCTCCCATCTCTCCTGGGTATGTGACGAGCGTGAACTCCCCAGCAATCGGGCGCAGCCGCGCGAGGGCCTCGATCGTCCGATGGAGCGCTCGCGGCACCGCGCCAAGTTCGAGCGCTCGCTGCTGGATCGCCACTCCGTCGCTCCCTTTCAGCCCGACGCGCCCGCCGAGGCCCGCGACCGGATTGACGATCAGGCCAACGCGCCGTTCACGTTCGGCTCCTCTTTCCGGCTCGCTCATGCTTCTGGCTGTTCGCGCTTCTTGAGGAAAGCTCGCCAGGTAATCGCCCATTGAGACGGATCGTCGAGTGACGCGGGGTCGACGCGGTGCACGGTGCTGTTGTGCGGCGCCGTGAGGAGAGTTGTCGGATTCTCCCGCGCCTCTTTGGCGACATGCTGCATGATCGCCGCGTACTCGTCGATGTCGGTCTTGGAGAACGACTCGGTCGGCTCCAAAGTGCACGGCTCAGGAACGACGAACGGATGGTGGCTTGTCCAGTAGTGGACGCCGAAATCAGCGGCCCGCAACCCGATGTCCTCGGATCGGACTCCGGTCTCGGCGCACAGCTCCTCCCAACTGTAACGAACTTGCTCGATCCGATGCCGCCCCGCGGCGTACGGAGCGGTGACGCCAGAGATCTCGCGCATTCGCTTGAGAAGGTAGTTGTTGTTCAACACCGCGACCTTCGAAGCCTCCAACAGGCCAGCCGCGCCGAGGCTCATCACCCAGGCGTAGGCCTTGAGGATGGCGCCGGCTACCCCATAGAAGGAGCGAAGCTTGCCGATGCTCTGAGGGCGATTCCCATCGAGCGTGTACCGTTCACCGTCGAAGGCAACGACCGGAGTGGGGAGGAACGGGGCGAGAGCCTCGGTAACGCCGAGCGCGCCGGAACCGGGTCCCCCGCAGCCGTGTGGGCTAGAGAAGGTCTTGTGCAGGTTGAAGTGACACAGGTCGAATCCCGCCTCCCGGGCCCGCGTGATTCCGAGGAGCCCGTTCACGTTGGCCTGATCGTAGAAGCAAAGGCCGCCCGCTTCGTGGACGACGCTCACCCAGTCAGCGATCCGCGGATTGTAGATCCCCGTGTCCTCGGGGTTAGCCACCATCAATCCTGCTGTTCGGCTCGACGCCACGGCCCGCAGGGCGTCGATGTCAGGATACCCGTTCTCGTCGGGGTAGAGGGTGACGATGTCGAAGCCTGCTGCTTTGGCGCAGGCCGCGTCCGACGGATGGGAGAAGATGGTCGTGATGATCTCGCGCCGCTGGGCGCTCTCACCTCGCTCAGCGTGGTAGGCGCGAATGATCGATGCGGCTCCGTAGATCGCAGCTGATCCGGCCCCGGGTTGGAGCGAGAACCGATCCATCCCCGAGATCTCCTTCAGAATCTGCTCGAAGCGGTAGAACACTTCCAGGATGCCTTGGGCTGTCTCCTCCGGCTGAAGGGGGTGAAGAGCCGTCATCTGTGGCGCTCCAGCCAGCTGATCGTTGACCTTCGGGCTGTACTTCATCGTGCATGTTCCCTGGCCGATGTCGACATTGAAGTCCAAGCCAAGGTTCTCCTGCGACAGACGCAAGTAGTGACGGACGACCTGGGGTTGTGCGATCTGGGGGAGTCCCGGCAGTGCGGCGCGTCGAAGGGCCTTCGGAAGCAGAGCGTCCGCATCTCCGGCCACGGCTCGGATTTCGTGCTCAACCACCGGAGGCAGGATGCCTCGTTCGCCGGGTCTACCAAGCTCGAAGATGAGCGGCTCGTCCCATCTGGCCTGATGAAACCTCCGCAACCTCGGCTGGCCGTTCTCGTATCTCCTCGCAGTGATATTCTCCATCTAGCACACCACCTTCCGCAGTGCGGCGACAAGGGAGTCGAGATCGGCCTTGGTGTGCCTCTCGGTGACGCAGTAGAGGGCAGACGACCCGTACTCGGGAAATGCGTCGGAAAGATCGACACCTCCGAAGATCCGAGCCGCCAGGAGCCCCTCGTTGATCTCAGCCACACTCTTCCCCGTCGCGTCGAAGTTGACAACGAACTCCTGAAAATGAGGAGCATCAAAGAGTGGCGCCTTCACCCTATGGATACCGTCCAGCTGCATCATCAGATAGCGAGCGCGCTGCATGATGCCGACGCCAAGCTCTTGCATCCCCTTTGGCCCCATCAGCGCCAGATAGACGCCGGCCGTAATTCCCCAGAGAGCGGAGGCCGTACCGATGAATTCCGTTCCCTCTTCCCTCTTGGCGAACGACGTGCGATCGTACGCCACATCGCCAAACCCGTACTCGCCAGGAACGCGCGTCGGCGCGATGCCGAACAGGCGAGACGGATACTCCATCACGTAGCGCTCCTCATCGCGGGTAGCGATGAAGCCGGCGTGCCCGCCGCCATACTGCATGTGGATTCCGAGCGATTGGATGTCGCCGCACACGATGTCGGCACCGTAACTTGCCGGAGGTGCTATCACGCCGAGTGACAGCGGATCGACGCCGACGACGCATATACTTCCAGATTTGTGGGCAAGAGCAGCGACTTCGGCCCCGTGCGCTTCGAGCGCGCCGAAGTAGCTCGGATTCTCGAAGTAGACGGCCGCTGTTTCCGATGAGAGGTCCTCTTCGAGACGAGCGAGATCGAGCTGGCCTGTCCGTGGATCGACGGCCAGCAGGTCGACTGCGATACTTGGACCGCAGTAGTCGCGCATCTTCGACAACACCTGCGGTTTGATGGTTCCAGCGACGAGGATTCGATGGCGCCTGGTCATTCGAACCGCCATGCGCACGGCGGTGGCCGCCGCCTGGAGCCCGTCGTAGGTCGGCACGTTGACGACGTCCATGTCAAGGAGCTCGCCCATCATGCTTTGGTACTCGAAGAGCGCCTGGAAACGGCCGTGGTCATCGTAGGGCTCGCCGGCGTAGGCGGTCAGGAACTCACTTCGTCGGTTGACCTCGTCGCAGACAGCGGGAACATGATGATGGTAGCAGCCGGCGCCGAGGAAGCTAAGGTACTCATTGCACGTGACGTTCCTCGATAGAATGTCGGCGACGTGGCGCGTCAGCTCAACTTCGGAGAGCATCGGATCAGGGAGGCCAAGCGGCCGACGGAGGCGCAGGGCTTCGGGGATGTCCTCGTACAGATCTTCTACGCTCTCGGCTCCGATGACGGCAAGCATCTCCTGTTGCACGTCGTGGACCGAATTCGGGATGTAGGGGTAGATGATCCGGCGTTCCTCACTCAAGAGCTTTGCCATTCGCGTTCCTCCTTGGCAAGGGCATGTCAATCGATATGCTCGGCTCGGTGAAGTAACAAGCTTCCCTCTGACTCATGAAGAGGCAATCCTCCAGCCGAATGCCGAACTCTCCGGGGATGACGATCATCGGCTCGTTGCTGAAGCACATTCCAGGGGCGAGTTCCGTCCTATTCCCCTCCACCACGTAGGGCGCCTCGTGGATGTCGAGGCCGATCCCATGCCCGGTGCGATGCGGCAGTCCGGGAGTCTCGTAGTCTGGACCGAGGCCGGCTTCAACGATGACGCGACGTGCGGCCGCATCGACATCTTGGATCGGGATACCAGGTCTTGCTGCAGCAAACGCTGCCGCTTGCGCAGCCTGCTCTAGAAGCCAGATCTCACGTTGACGCTTCGTAGGCTCGCCAAGTACAACCGTCCTGGTCATGTCAGAGTGATACCCCTCAACTGCGCATCCTCCATCCATGAGAACGACGTCGCCCGCCTTCAAGCGTGTCGGGTGCTCGCTGCCATGCGGGAGAGATGTGGCCAGACCGAACTGGATATCGATACTGCCTTCCACGCCAAGGCGGCGATACACGGAAATGCTATTCTCAGTGAATTCCTCCTGCAGCATCCCCTCGCGCAGGGTTCTCAAGCACTCTTCGAAAGCTACCACTGTCAGATCTGCCGAGTGCTGAAGAAGATCGATCTCGCTGGCCGATTTCACGCTTCTGCAACGAACCGTGACACGATCGGCCGACGATAGCCTTGCATGAGGCAAAGCACGGCTGATCCCATCGAAGACGAAGAACCGGAGCGCTCCCTCGACACCAATCACTCCACGGTTGATTCCTCGATGCTGCAGAAAGCCAGCAACCTCTGTGTAGGGGCTCTGATGCTCCTCCCATACGCGCACGTCGTCTCCGAGTGTCAGTTTCTCCCGCAGCCGCGGCTCCTCAAATCGGGGACAGACATATCCAACCTCTGCGCGTGCGGGGATGATCGAGAGCATCACTCGATCCGTTTGCCGCCATCGGACGCCCGTGAAGTAGTAGAGGTTCGATCCGGGCTCGAGGATGATCGCATCAAGCCCTTCCTCCTCCATGTACTGCCGCGCTTGGTAGATCCGGGATTGCCGCTCTTCGATCCGGATCGGCTCGATTGCCCGGCGTGCCACTTTCGCTACGCACCGCTCGCTGTTCGACATCGACTACGCACCGTTCCCTGGTGAGTTCGTTATCACACTACGCAGAGGCGCTCTGACCAAAGTGCGTCTCTCCTCCATGTTGAAGCCGGATCTCCCCATCAATGGATATGCACACGTGTTGTCCGCTCTCGAACCTGTGGAAGTCATCTCGCTCGATGCGCAGGACAGGTATCGCCAAACCATACAGTCGTTCAGCAATGATCGCTCCCAGCATCAGGATGGGGGGAGTTTCCACGGTGACGATGGCGCTGGGTGCCTTGCCCGTTCGTGCGAGCTCGAGGAGAACCGCACTGGCAGTGCTCGATCCCTTCTCAGAAGGGAAGAAGCAGATCCGACGGATGATGGACTCTCCACACCGGTCATGTCTCCGATCAATGATTGTGCCAGTCTGGGGGTCTACACCTCCCCAGAAGCTGATCGGCTCATCCGACACCAACGTCTGCCCGGACGCAGAGCCGCGGACCAGCGGGACTCCTCGCACTACTCGCTCCACGGCGTACCCTCCATCTGAACTCGTCCGCTCGCGGCCGAGCGAACACAGTCAGCCAGCGATGCAAATGCCACCCGAACCCCTAACTCACCAGGCGCGTAGTAGGCTGCCTTGCCCGAATTGGTCATGAGAACGCGGGCATCCTTGGCAACAACCGGCGAGTGAAACGGGCACGTGTCGAAGGCAATCGTGGCACCGAACCGCCGAATCGGATGGATCAACCCACCACGTTGCGCAAGGGCAAACGAAGTGGAGCTCGTTAGGATGAGCACCTGCACGTTCTCATGTGCCGTGCTCTTCTCTGTATGAATAGCTTCCGCCAGCTGGCGGAATTCGCCGTAAGAGAAGTGGGGGCAACCTAGAACAATCGAGTCCACCGCCTCTCCGGTCACTGCCTGCGACAACTCCTCCCAGGCACTTCGCATGGTGCCCCTAGATACATCGAGTGTCTCAGGGATGCTTCTTCCGTGAAACGCAGTCGAGAGGTCAGGTGCCTCCGGTGTGATGCCTACTGCATGGAACATTGCAAGAGCTCCTGCAGAGGCGGCGGCGGCCCCAAGAGCCTTTAGCTGATCCGTGGACGCCGACGCCGGCAAGCCTTCGAGCACAGGGATCCGGGAGCCCAGTCTCTGGCCTATGAGGTGTCCCAGCACAGCCCACGATGCCGTGTCATCCCACTCATTGGCCCGGACAGCAGGTGTTCGAACGAGGATCTCTCCTCGACGATTCTCGGTACGGTGAAGACCGGTGCTAGGTACACGGCCTGTGATCGCAGCGCATACATCCATGTAGTCAGCGTATCGATTCGTTCTGGCGCCCAGCACGGAGTTCGCATAGACGACCGCGTTGGACTCGCCCCAGGCAACCTGCTGTCCGTACCGTGGTGTCAGGTAGCCCTGGTACGGAGCACAAGTCCAGGTCGGGATGCACCCAAGCTGCAAGTAGGCATCCGCAATCCGCTTGGCCTCCTTGGCGAACGATGGTGAAACCTGCAAGTCCTCCCAATGCTCAAGATCAAGCGCCACCATGTTGAGAGTTGTCGGCACGGCAACTCGTCCCGCCTGCTCGACAATCCTCGAGACGAAGTCAAGATTCGATGGCGCCATGAGCGCGCATGCATCAATGTGGGCCTGTTGCACGACTTCGAGTTCGTTCGCGCCAGTCGCTTCTGCCATCTGAACAATGACAGACATGGCCTCTTGAACTGCCAGGCCGTGGCGTCCATCGAGCATGGCGCTGTCTTCGCGGCTAAGAACGACGGACACGATGCCCTCCCAGCTCTTGGCTACGGAGTGGAGTGAGGCGCACGGGTTGGATCCGCGTTAGCCGAAGCAACTGCTGTGCCCACCCAGAGGCCGTGAGCCTGCATAGGAACGATGACAGCACGACCAGGTTCACAGCACGCCGAGACATCCGTTTCCTCCTCGTCAGGTACTCTCAAGAAGCCACCCAAGATCCAGCTCAAGAAGTTTGCCTCGCCGCGGATGCCCTTCCTCGTCCCATCCAGCCATGGCGTAATACAAGGCCTTCGCTTCTTCGAGCTGTGACTCGGGGACAGCCACGCCATCGGTGGGGCCCCCGACAAGCGGGGTTTGCATCTTTGCAGGCATGGAGTCCGTCTCCGGGACGTCCTCGCGAAGGTTGAAGAACCTCATCATGTTGAGCCGGCGCTCGCCGACCTTCATCAGCTCCCACAAACTGTACTTCCAGCCAGTGGCAGCGGAGATGGCGTCCACCAGCTGATCAGGCCCATATAGCTGAAACGACGGACCGAAGACAAACTGACATACGCAAGCGCAATCTGTAGCAGCGTAGAAGAGCTGTGTGTAGAACGCGTAGCGGACTTTCTCATGGTCCAGCACGCTCAGTGGGAGTTCGCCGACGAGCCCCAGCTGCCTCATCCGATCAGCATAGGCTTCGCAGAAGAACGGATCGTGCTCATGAGACTGATGGTCCGCTCCGAAAGGGTTCACCGAGTAGATCAACGCAAGGCTTCTCTTGTGCTGGGGCATGTGAGCCGGGTATTCCTGTCCCTTAGTCGCCACAACAAGATCTCGGCCTACCCCGAGATTGTCCGCAGCGCGTGCCGACCCTTCGCCCAGAAGCCGTCCGAACCCTTCCCGCTTGGCAATCATCTCAACCATCTGCAGCATGGCACTTGCGTCACCGAAGCGGAGTTCCACACCGGCAGTGTCCTGTTCCGATATCAGGCCCCTCTCGAAGCAGTCCATTGCCCACGCGATCGTTGCGCCGCAACTTATCGTGTCAAGACCGTGCATGTTGCAGAGTTGATTGGCGCGGCAGATGGCCGGGAGATCGGAGACTCCGCAGTACGAGCCGAACGCTGCAAGTGTCTCATACTCCGGCCCTCCGTATCGCGGGTCCACCAGGTTAGGCCCATCGAGGATTTCGACGACACGCTTGCACCTGATAACGCACCCGTAGCAGGTCGCGCGATCCCTCAGCACCGTCGCTGCCATTCGTTCTCCGCTTATGGCCTCAGCCCCCTCGAATACCCCGCTTGACCAGTTGCGTGTCGGCAGGCCGCCTACTTCGTTGAGAGGCAGAAGACCCTCGGCTGTGCCCAGTCTTCCCAACCCCGCTACGCCTGATTGCGAGAGCCTCTCGCTGCCCCACTTCGCAAGTGCCCTTACTGCATTGGGATCCGCTGCGGCGTAAGAACCCGTCCCGCGCACAGCAACTGCCTTCAGGTTCTTCGAGGCCATTACAGTTCCCATCCCCGTGCGGCCGTTGGCGCGAGAACATGAGGAGATGAGAGCGCCAAAGAGAACACCTCTCTCCGCAGCGGGACCGCACTGGAGCACTTGGATTCCGGGATCTGCCAGTTGCTGGCGTATGCTGTCTTCAACCTCAGCCGTGAGCATCCCCCACAAGTCGGATGCATCGCGGATCTCTACGCTACCGTTTGAAACCCAGATCCAGCACGGCGACGTAGCCTTGCCTGTGATCACGATGCCATCAAACCCAGCAGCCTTCAGCTCTGCGGGCCAGAACCCGCCCGACTGCGAATCTCCGATGAGTCCGCTGACGGGGGACTTGGCAGTTGCTGTGACGCGCGATTGCCCAGAGAATGGCGCGCCCGTAACGACGCCAGTCATCAGACAGAGGCCGTTCGCGGGGCCAAGTGGATCAGCCTTCGGCGGCGTGTGCTTGAGCAGGTAATACATGCCCATCGCGCTTCCGCCAAGGTAGGTCCGATAGAATCTCGTGCCAGGAAGCTCTACACTGCAGCGGCGAGTCGTCAGATCAACGTGCAGTATTCGTCCTGTGAATCCATGTGCTGCCACGCCCACCCCTTTGGCCGAAGACATGCGCCCAAGCGAACTCGCAAGGGAGTCTCTGCTACAGATGGACTCCTAGCCCGACCATAAGTCGATCGACCTCCGATCGCTCCTCTGGCGATAGAGGAAGCCTTGGGCTGCTGGAGACGCCCCCGCAGAGACCCATCCGGTCAAGTACGTATTTGAGGGAGTACTGTGCCTTTCGAGTGTTCTCCAAGTAGCGAAGAAAGGGAAGCATCTGGCAGTAGAGCGTCCACGCATCCTCAAGGTTCCGCTCTTCGTGGATGAGGGTAAACAGCCGGGTTGCCATCTTTGGGACGAGGTTGGCAATCACGCAGATCCAGCCCACTGCGCCCATTACGAACGACTCGTAGGCCATGTCCTCCCATCCGCAGAAGACGGCCAGCCTGTCACTGGTCAGCCGACGTATCTCGGCAATCCGCCTGATGTCGCCCGAGGTCTCCTTGACGGCTTCGATGTGAGGGACATCCAACAGGCGCTCAAGGATTTCCGGCGTGATGTCCACGCGGGACGTAGATGGGTTGTTGTAGAGCATCACGGGGATCGTCGATGCCTCTCCAATGCGCGTGTAGTGGTGAACGAGCTCATCTGCATCAGGTGAGCGATACCAAGGAGGAATGACCAACACTCCTGCCGCCCCGGCTCGTGCTGCCCGTTGCACGTTCGCGATCACCTTCTCGGTTGTCTCAGCACCGGCTCCAACGACAACAGGGACGCGCCCGCCCGCTGCCTCGATCACCGCGTTCAGTACGGCGCACGCTTGCATGTCATCAAGGCTTGCGAACTCCCCCGTGCTTCCTAGAGCTACGACACCGTGGATCCCTTCCCCCACCAACCAGTTCACGTTGCGTCGAAGGCCCTGAATGTCAGGCTCTCCGTTCGGCAAGAACGGCGTGACCAGAGCGGCCAACACACCTTCCAACTGTCCCATTGCGAATACCCTCCCAAGTCGGGTGCTGAGAGAGCTGACCAAGCTCATCTTGGACAGCGTATGGCCACAACGTCTATTCCAGCTGCACCATCTAGTCGAATACCTCAGACCGGCGCGTACTCCGGTAGCTAGTGCTTCGTACCGGTCGTCTCATACCACTCAATGAACTTCCTCGTGCTGACCACAAGGACTTCTCCAGGGCTCTCCTTTGGGGCGCCATAGCCATGCGGATCGCGTCCGCGAATCTGGTAGGCATCTCCCGCAGTCAGCCTGTACTCGTGCTCTCCCACCGTAAGGATGATCTCGCCTTGAAGGACATACCCGAACTCATCGCCGGTGTGTGTTCTGATGTCAGATTGATGCCCTGCAGGAATGTTATGAGTAATCACCTCAAACTCCGGATCGGAGAACTTGATGGTGAGGTGCTCATACCGTATAGCCCCCGCACCAAGCTGCAATTGAAATCCCGCCCCCTTGTGTATGATAGGGGACACAATCGTAGCGTCCGGTGTGGTCGAGATCCCATCTCCTTGCAGCGAGAGCAGACTTGTCAGCGGAAGTCCGAGCGCGCCGGAGATTCGCTCGAGCGAAGCAAGAGAGGGAGAGCAGACACTGCGTTCGACTTGAGAGAGAAAACTTGCGGAGAGTCCGCTCTTCTTGGACAACTGGCCAAGAGTCAGACGTGCGTCCTTGCGAAGTCCCCGTAGAACAGCACCGATAGACATGGCGAAGACAGTATACTGCAGGATGGCGACTGCTCCAACAGTCGGGATTCTTGCGCCATACTCCCAACCACAAGCCCCCAGGAGCGTTTTCGTCCCTGGGGCGCCGGGGAGAGTGAGGATGGCGGCTGAAGCGGCTGCTTGGCTCTTCAGCCGCTGGGCAGTTCGCTGACGCGAACTCCATCCTCGGGGTGGGGGTTCTCACCGCCGCACCCAAAAGGGAACCCTGAGAAGGAGGATCTCC
>Ga0315284_10003125_pt1 | contig 23559 bp, 16 predicted proteins | sample YL17G09_16_MG_FD_203696 | JGI IMG/M metagenome (GOLD analysis project Ga0315284, IMG submission 203696) | Sediment microbial communities from Yellowstone Lake, YNP, Wyoming, USA - YL17G09_16 | ecosystem: Environmental > Aquatic > Freshwater > Lake > Sediment | place: USA: Wyoming | collected...
CTGAGGTGGATTTGGTCATATCCCCGGTCGAACCGCCCACGCCGCGATCATCGGCGCGCAGGACGGCTATTCCCTGACGGGTCAGGTAATCCGCCAGGACAAGGAAGGGACGGTGGGAAAAGGATTCCTCGTTACGGTTCTGCTCTCCGGAACCGGTGAGAAGCACAACCGCCGGGAACGGCCCCTTGTCCCGGGGAATGGTCAAGGTTCCGGCCAGCCTGACACCCGCCTTGATGTTTTCGTAGACCACTTCCTCCTCAATGTACGGGTAGGGCTTTTGGGGGTCCTGGGGGCGGTTGAGATTTGTGGGGGCGATATCGGGCAGCTTGTCCACCCGCTTCATAACGAGCGGGGTCAAACCGCCCTGTATCCAGTTTCCATCGATTATGTTCCCGTCGGTTTGGAGCCTGCCTTCATATGCGAATAAGGATTTGACTTCCAGGCGCAGGCTGTCGCCCTTCATGGTGACCGTACTCGCGGGAATGTGCTTGTTACCCTGGTCTATGCTGTGTATGACTGCGGTGTAACCACTCTCCTTCGCTTCCGATATCTCGAAAGCGATGCGCAGTTCACCACTGGGAATTTTTATAACCCCCAACCATATTCCGGCGATGTTTGCGGGATCTGCCGTGCTTTCGGAGACTCCCCACCCGATCCCCGGCATCATCCCTGTCCAGATAACTGCGATGATCGCAAGAGCGGTGAACTTTTTCATCTTCCTGTCCTCCATGTTTTTCGCATAAGTCGCATTTTTTCAAAATGGATGGGAATCGCTATTCCCAACTATCGATTGTTTTCCCGGTCCCGGTCTGTGCGGTAATCCACTCCGAAACGGTCTGGAGCGCCAGGGGAGACATGGTTTCCTCGATACCCCCATACTCCGATGTTCCTCCGGTTTTACAGGTCTGGAAAAAGTGATTCAAGCCCGGTAACTCCCGGATAGTGAAGTCCCTGTTTCCGCCCGCCTTTAAAGCCCTCTCGATGCCGCCGAGATTCTCTTTCGGGGGAATCTGGCAATCCTTCCCGCCGTTGAGGGCGAGCACGGGGCACTTCACCTTCATGAGGGTGGCCTGGGTGTCGTACCTTATGAAATACCGCATCCAGGGACTGAGCGACTCGGCGATTTTGCCGTCCAGCTTGTCATCCGGCCATTCGAGTTTCTTTTTTTCGTCCGCGGTCAGGGTGGCGTGCAGCGCGCGAATCTTCTTTTCCGCGATCTCATTATCCGTGTCTTCGGCTACCAGGGCATAGAGCCGACCGTACCAGAAGCGTATCAGGGCAAGCAGCGCATCTTCAGCAGGTGCATCCCAGTTCGCGCGGCGAAGTTTCTGGCCGACGAGTGTATCCGCTAACGGCTCTCCCGGTCCCCCCAGCATCACGATGAACGCCACATCCGGGGAACGGGTCGCCGCGATGGGACCGATCATGCCGCCCTCGCTGTGGCCGATGAGACCCATCTGCTTCGGGTCAATCTCTTTCCGCCCCTTCAGGAACTCGATCCCGGCGAGCGCGTCGTCCGCGAAATCCCCGGTCGTGGCTTTGGAGAAGTCGCCGGTCGAGCCGCCCACGCCGCGGTCGTCGAATCGCAGGACGGCGATTCCACGGCGGGTCAGGTAATCCGCCAGGACCATAAACGGGCGGTGGGAATGGAATTCCTCGTCACGGTTGTTTTGCCCGGAGCCGCTGATGAGCACCACCGCCGGGAACGGGCCTTTTCCCTTGGGCATGGTCAGCGTTCCGGCCAGGGTGACTCCCGCCGTACGATTTTCATACGTCACTTCCTCCTCGATGTACGGGTAAGGCTTCTTCGGAGTCTGGGGGCGGTTGATTCCGGGGATATTGTCCACCCGCTTCATCTCAAACGGTATAACCTCGCCCTGTATCCAGTTTCCAGTGATAGTATTCCCGTCCGGCTGGAGCCTGCCTTCATATGCGAAGGCGGATTCCAATTCTATGCGCAGGCTGTCGCCGGTAACGGTGACCGTGCTCATGGGGATATTCATGGCCCCCTGGTCAATGCTGTATCCGAGCGCGGTGTAGCCGCCCTCTTTAGTTTCCGATATCTCGAACGCGAACCTGAGCTCCTCATTGGGAACCTTTATGGTCCCCAGCCATTTCCCGGAGATGTTTGCAGGGGCTGCGGTGCACTCGGAGATACCCCAGCCAATGCCTATCATTAATCCTGTACAGATGAGCATGATGACTGAGAGCGTCTTTGCCGTTCTCATTTTGTCCTCCAGTAGGTCTGTTTTTTAAAATCAAATCAGTGAATGGTATCCCGGCCGGGCATTAGTTCAATATGACGTAGTCGACAGCATAAAAATTTCAAATATCCAGAATTTTGGAATAAAAAAACCCCAGCACATCAGCCGGGTTTTTATATGACAGTGTGCGGAAATCAAAGTGAAACATGTTCCAGAGCTTTTTGTAACTGCCTGAGTTCATGAGCCAACTGTCGCCGCTCTTCATTCGAAATGGTTTTGGTGTCCAGCTTGGTCAGGGTGAGGTAGAGGCTCTGTGCCTTATCAATGGCAATCCCTGCCGGAGTCCGTCGTTTGATTTCCTTGTGTGTTCCGGGAAATTTTCCGGACTGTTTCGCTGGTGAGATTTCCTACCTTCGCTTTTTCAAAGAGCGCCGCCATTCGTCCTTGATTTCCTCCGGTAGGCGGTTAAGCGAGAGTATTTTCCTCCCCGCAACTCCTGAAAATGACTGAATACGGGGCTATCAGGAGGGCGTGAAAAAAATACTTTTCCCCGCCTCGTAGTCCGCATCGCCAGTATCCGCAACCTCATTGTATCTCTCTGATGTCGTACGCGGTCGTGCAGTCGTAGAGTTCGGTGAGTTGGTTCAGGATGATGTACGGGTCTTTCGCGTGTATTTTCTCGAAGAGGTGGCGTCCCGTACCGAGCGTGCTCCGGTTTTTCGGAAGCCCATTTTTGAGGAGGTTTTCGGTCTTGATCATGTCGAGGGATGCAGTATCGACCGCGGCGATGTCCTCCCCGGCGATGATGCCGATATCGGGGACAAGCGCCGGAGAACTGAATCCCCAGCAGTCGCAGTACATGGTGATATCGGTGAGAAAATTGATAAAGAGCAGATCACGGGGCTCGAAATGACTCAGAAACGCCGCGGTGACCATCGCCATGCCCCGCGAGAAGTCATGGAATTTACGGTCTTCCATGACGATAGCCCCCTCGGGACAGGCCATCACGCAGTGCTGGCAGTAGGTGCAGTGGTGGAAAAAGAACTCGATCTCCCGCCTGTCACGGTTCAGGATTATCGCCTCGTTCGGGCAGGCTTCGTAACACTTCGTGCAGAAGGTGCACTTCTCCCTGTCGTACACAATGCCGCCCTCGAGTCTGTGCAGCTTCTGCCTCGTGACCTTCGGTATGACACCCATGGCGATGTTTTTGACCGCGCCGCCGAACCCGCAGTCGCCGTGCCCCTTCACATGGGCGAGATCGATGAATACATCGCTTTCCACCGCTGCCGCCCCGAAGAGTACAAAGTCGAGCTCGCCGAAACCGATTTCAACGCGGTGGAAGGCATCCCCGGTATTCCCGAAGCACGATTCGACCGGGCAGCCGAGCACTTCCTCGGTATAGCCGCGCACGACACCCTCAGATGGTTTATTGCTGTCGATGACCTTGACCGACCGTGCGCCAGCGTCCCTGACCGCCTCTACAAGGATGCGGACGAACAGCGGGTGGATGGTGGTGAATCCGATGTCCCCCCCGATATGCATCTTGATCACGGTGTTTTTCCCGCCGACACGATCGGGAAGATTCAACTGCGCGAGCATCCGTTTGAACTTGGCGGGAAGCGTCCTGCGCGCTTCGAGCGATTCGACAGCGGCGTCTGCAAAAAGAAGATTCGCTTTCATGATTTCTCCGTTACACGAGTATAAAAATTGGGTTCTTCTCCGATTTAGTTGAAGGGGATTTAGTATATAGTATTTTATCAATTAAGGGGGATTGAGCACAGGAATACTCAACCCACCCTTTATAATTGATTATTTTACCAACTCTTTTGGAGAACAATCAAAATAAATATCTTTGTACCTATAGCTATCCGGTGATAGAAAAGACCCCCCCGGCTTTGCCGTGTTCCCCCCGGGGAGTATTTTCCTCCCATTCACAGTGAGAGGATGAAGGAGTGAGTTTTAACTTTGGTATTATTTGTATGTGCTGTCAAACAATAACGCAGTTATCAGTTTGAAAAAATCAAAGGGTTCACGGAGTTCATAAGGTGGTTTTCCTGGCAAGCCTTCGAGGCAATTTGTTGAATGTACAATTTCATATATTTCATCCCGGGAAAAAATCTAAAACTTCTCTATCGATCCTCGAGCGCCCGCAGCTCTGCATCGGTATGGCGAAGACGTTCGGCAATAGCGAGGGCCAGACGGGCGAAAACCCGGACACCAAAGGTGGCGTCAGCTCGAGACTGTTCATTGAAATTGGTCCGGGAGAGCACATAAAGGTCGGTAGGAACCTTTGCTTCGGCGATGGCTGAACGAACACCACGGTCGAGAAAAGTTATTTCACCGAAGAAGTCCCCATGACCAAAAGTGGCGAGGTGATGGTACTTGCCCCCCTCTAAGGGAAGCAGAATCCTGATGCTTCCCCGACGTATAAAGAATATCTCGTCACCCTGGTCGCCCTGGGAGAAGACCTTCTGCCCCTGCGGGATCAGCAGTTTATGCATGCATGCAGCCAGCCCGGCGAGAGTCCTCTCGTCGAACTCGCGGAATAGGTCGATATCCTTCAACTCCAGCAACTTCTCCTCATTCTTTTCCGTTATACCTGCGGCCTCCAGAATACGATCCTCCATCCATTCCAGAGCGCTGTCAAGTGTCTCCGATATCATGATACCACTGCTCCCCCTGACAATGCCCAACTCGGCCATGTAGTGCACAAAGTCCCTCTGTTCAAATAGCGCTGAGGGCATCCCGCTGAACAAGAGACGTCCTCCTCGCTCTGCCAATCGCGTCTGCATCTGCTCGAAGAGGTGCGCCGCCGTGTAGTCTATCGATTGGACACGGCGCATGTCAAGCAGAATGAATCGCTTTTTCCGAAGATCAGGTTCAAGTTGGGAGAATAGCTGGTCAGTCGTGCCGAAGAACAGGTTACCCTGAAGCTCGCAGAAAATCCCCTGGTCCCCGTGCTGGTCGAGGACTGCCCGCTCCTCGGAAAGACGCCGGGTTTTCGAGGACATTTGGTTCAGGTATCTTTTCCGGCGGATGACTGTTCCCCGGACCTGGTCCCGGATGAACAGCAGGATCGCGAGGGCAATGCCAACCCCGGAAGCCGCAATAAGGTCAACTGTAATGGCGACGATGATCACCCCGGCGATGACAGCGAAGTCAAGCCGTCCTGCCGGGTAACGAAGCAGCCGGAACATGCTCCTGTCGAACATCAGCCATGCGATGACGAGCAGTATGCCTGCCAGCGCGCCAATGGGCACCCAGGCAATGAGTGGTCCCAGGAGGAGAAATGCCATGACGACGAATAATCCTTCCATGAGACCAGAGAGGGGAGTGCGGCCACCGCTGTTTACATTGACGAGTGTGGGTCCCATTGTTCCGGCACCCGGCATGCCGCCTGCAAGGAATACCGCGAGGTTCCCGATTCCCTGACCCATGAGCTCACGATCTGAGTTGTGCCGGCTGCGGGTGAGGAAGTCGAGCACTACGCACGTCTTCAATGTATCGATGGACAAAAGCACCGAAAGAGTAAGAGCGGGGATGATGATGAGCCGGATGGAGGCAATGTGGACTGAGAACATAGAGGTTGTCCGGCTGACAACAGCCTGGATGATGGAGCCGGAAGTTTGTATCGGTCCTATGACGAGCGGATTACCCTGAAGCACCAATAATCCGGATGAAAATTTGGCGAGAATGAAATAGGTAATTATCCCGCCTGATAGGCCAAGGATGGCGCCGGGCACCTTTTTTGAGATACGCGGCGCCGTCCACATCACAGCTATGGTGATAAGTCCGACGACGAGCCCTTGCCATTTCCAGAGCCCCGGTGAGATTAAACCGTGAACGATCGGCGTTCCTTTTGGCAGACCGAATAGTTTTGGGAGCTGGCTGAGGGCGATGAGAACTCCCACCCCGGAGAGATAACCGCTGACAACCGGGTAAGGGATGAACTTGATGAGCCTGCCCCCGCCGATGACGCCATAAAGAATCTGAAGACCGGCGGAGAGCAGAACAGTCAACGCCAGCAAAGGAATGATACTCTCAGGCTCAAGCCCATTTTCAACCGTTCCGGCAAGAAACCCTGCCGCGAGTGCCGTCAAAACCGCAGCAGCAGGGGCGCACGGAGCAGATATCAATCCGTGGGTCCGTCCAAAGAGCGGTGCGACAATACCGAGCATGGCTGCACCGAGAATTCCGGCCAGGGCACCTTGCCCGGCATATTCGGGTCCCAGTGCCGTATAGATGAGTACCCCGAAGGCAATGGATGAGGGAAGCGCCACCAGCATAGCAGCCAGACCACCCCACAGATCATTGATCCATAAAGGTGTCCCTGGTTGAGCCTGACCGGTTTTTTCGTTCATGACATCAAATCGCTGGTAATAATGAAAATCTCAGGCACACTCTGAATGGGTGTCGAGAACAGACTTTAGTCCCATATTGTATCAGTGCCTGAAACATCCGCCCTGTGTAACATCCTTGTGAGGTATACATATCAATGTAAGAGTCTTGTGAAGAACATTAACTTACGGATTATAAGTACACAAAACCTGAATTCCACTATCACAACTGGTTGTGTTTATTTTAATTTTAACCGGACACTATTGATTGAGTTTATCTTTTCCATCCCTTATAGACGGTTCCAATTTCCTCGATAAACTGTTTTAATGAATCATCATGCTTTATTACAGTAGTCAAGTTCATGTTCTTAATAATCTCTTCCGCATGTTCTATACCACCAAGAAGCGTCGTACCTCCTGCGAATCTTATAGCTTCCTTCAGTAAATTTTTATAGCGGGCTTTTTCGCATTTCTGATCTGGCGCAGTACAACCCGTACCGAAAACATTTTTAAACGCATGAGAATCGATAAGAAGCCATCGTTCCACATGTGGATCGGGAACGGCGTGAATAAAGTGTATATGCTTGAGACTTTCGGGAATTTTAGAATCTATCTCTCTACGTTTTTCATTATAGCTTTTACAGTTTGCATCAATAGCTACCACAATAGCATCGGGTTTAATAGACTGCCCGCGCTCCACATTTTTCAAGTATTTTTCAAGTTCAGCAAGTACCCGGCCTTTTCCGTACCTGGCACTGAGAGGTGTCACCTGAACCGACCTGTCCGTGATTATTTTGTTTATTAGAGCTTTGACCACCATTTCATGCCCGTAATCCTCGCAAAAGAGCGCTATGTTATACATCAAGATCCCCCCGCAAAATCAATTCGGAAGGAAGGGGTGAATCTTCATCCAGACCAGCCTTAATTCCAGGCTTTCGGAATAATCCAATTTCTGTAAACTTTTTGATTTCTGTTTTCCCTTCTTTTTTACGGCAGACATAAAGTGACGTATTGTCTATTAAATCCGGCAGAATGGGAGAATGGGTTGTAACGATGATTTGAGATTTATTCTCAGCCGAGTTTATCAAATATTTTGCAATCATCCCGATGCGTCGCGGATGGATACCATTTTCAGGTTCTTCAAAGCAAATAACCGATGGAGAATCCAAGCCGCCGCTGATTGAAAGAAGTCCAAGTACCCGGAGTGTACCTTCGGAAAGAATACGGGAAGGAATTTTTACACCGTTTTCAATAACAGACAATTCCACTTCGCCGGTTTTCGTATCGATAATTGTTTCAACATGGTCAATCGCCGGTATAATGCAGTGCAAAGCACGCTCAATGGCCTTAAACCGTTCTTCATCCTTATTTTTAAGAGTGTGCAAATACGCGGCCAACTCTTCGCCCATCATACCGATGTGAATGACTTCTTTTGTTGGATTTGCAGCACGCATCCGTTCGCGCGGTTCAAAATAAAAAAATTGCCAGTTTTCCATTTCGCGTTTCAGCGCTGTAATGTGTGGATAATGCGGGGGATATAAAGGCATAGAAAGTATGGTGTGATCAAGACCAATATCATAAAATGTCGGGTGTGCCTGACCTTCTATCCGGAGACTCAATCTGTTGCCGGATTTTTCAAGAAAGGCTTTGCGGCCTTTTTTTTCTTCTTTCATATTCTGCTTTAACGCACATATTTTTTCATTCTTTACCCGAAGATAACCTTGCTTAGGCATAAACTCCACTTCAAGATCATACCTCAGTATCTTTTCCTGAATGAAATTATCCTTTTTCACTTTACCGGCTTTTGTTTCAAGCCCTTTTCTCATACCGACAATTTCGGAGTTCACTTTATATATAATATTTTCCGACAATTCAACATCAACGGACATTGTGAAACTAACGTTGTCTTGAGAAATGATGCCTTCAATACCATCTTCGGGGAAACTGAAAGATTCAATCGGTCTGCCTCGGTAGGGAGGATCAAAGGCATTTTTAATGGTCTTACTGGATGTAATCCGGGATAAAAGTTGCATTGCATCGAGAAAATTACTCTTGCCTGCCGCATTAGGCCCAAAAATGACTGAGAGTGGATTCAATTCCACTTCAAAATTATGTAATGATTTATATCCGTCGATTCTGATATGTCTTATCATAATTTACTCCAGTCAATATTATGCTAAATATTCTCATATGCCTGAACATGGAAATATTCAATTTTCAATAAGCTTCCATTCCCATTTTGCCGGATGATGAGAAACAACGTACCAGAAATTGTCTTTACCGAACCTTTGCATCATCTTATTTTTCGTTTTCAGTAAGAGCGATTTCGTACATTTGTAAACGGCCTATGACTTCTAAAAATAGAATATCAATGACAGTTTCCGGGACTTCGGTATTGAAACTTGTGAAATGATGTCAAAGCTGCGATTTCCTATTTTTCCTGTTATGAATATAAAATCCCTGCTGGACACCTTCAGTTCCTTAACCTTCGTGCATATCGGTGTGATCCACAAAAAAACGACGATAGAGGTTGAAATCGTTCAGCATCCGTCCGGCACCCTCGACTGTGGCAGTCGTGGCATTCGGGGCAATCCTTACCTTGATTCCCGTACGATCCGTGATCAAAGCGTTGAGACCTTTCAAGTACGCTCCTCCTCCGGTCAGGGTCATTCCACGGTCGACCAGATCACCTGAAAGTTCGGGCGGCACCTTTTCGAGAAGATTCAATATAACCTTGAGACAATCATTGACCGGTTTTTCAATCGCTTCACGGATCTCTGCGGTGCTGATGGTGAGCATTCGGGGAATCCCCTGAGAAATATCCTGCCCCCGTATGACAAACCGGCTGTCACGGTCGATCTTTTTCGCCTGACCGTAATTGATCTTTATCCATTCGGCGGTCTGATCACCGATGACGAAACTGTGCTTGTCCCTGAGATACCGTACGATATGGTGATCCATGAGCTTCCCGCCGACCCGTGATGACGACATGGTGACAATCCCGCTGATAGACACCACAATCGCCGATATCGAACCGCCCCCGAGATTGACCACCATGCTCGCCTTCGGGATATCGACCGGAAGGCCCGCCCCGATGGCGGCAGCGAGGGGTTCATACACGAGATTCACTTCACGGGCGCCGAGGTCTTTGATAAATTCTGTGAACGCCCTTCGTTCGACACTCGTGAGTGCCGGCTGGATGGACATGATGACATTGGGACGGATAAGAATCGTCGACCGTTTCGCTAACCGTATAAATTCCATGATCATTTTCTTGACATCGCTGTAATCGGTGATTACGCTCGATTCAAGGGGGGAGATGACTTTGATCCCGGAATGTGCCCTGCCGGTCATGGCTTTCGCTTCGTGACCGAGCGCCACAACTTTCCCCGTATTTTCCTCGATGCTCAACAGGGAGGGTTCATTCAGGATGATTCCGCGGTTCTTCACATAGATGAGCGTGTTGGATGTTCCCATGTCTATGGCGATCTTTGACCATGAAGTCGGCTTGAAACTGAAAAATCCTGCCGATGTCGAAAATTCATGTACCGGCATGGTTTTTATCTTGTCAACGGCATAAATCGAGGGGTCGACATCGAGCCTGTTAGACTCGACTATCCGCCTGGCGTATGTCTTGTTCGTGCGTTTCAATTCACGGTCGACTGTTTCCTTGATGAAGTTAGTGTCGTTTGCATCACCCAGCAAGAACGGGACGAGCGAAAAAATCTCGACAGTCGATCTGGCTTTCGGCGAATGAACGACATGGGGTACTTCCGCGGCCAGCGATTCACGGATGGAGTTGTCGAAGAAAATGCTACCCGCATATTCGATGTCAATGTCGAGATACCGCTTCACAACTTCCTTGATACCCCAGCCGAGTTTTATTTCCGGATTTTTCATGACCATATTCATGATGAGAAACGGTTTGAAACTCCTTTGAAACTCCTCGAAGAGAACACAATTCTCCGATGAATACTCCCTGATTTCCTTAAGCAGGTCTGCGATTTTGTAAATGTCGCCGTTCGGAGTCGGCGTTTTTACCTTTTCAATCACATCGAGAGCCCGGTAATTACCCTGGAAAATCGACTGCAGTTTGCGGAAAACGCAGATACGGATGAAATTATAGCAGCTCTGAATGGAGGTGGTTTCAGGTGTGGTTATAATGATGTGATTGGATGCCCCGAGGAAAAAATCGACCGTGTTGTATGTGGTTCCGGCACCGAGATCGAGAACGATATGATCGGCGTTGAGCTGTTCGAGGTGACGGATGAGTTTCATTTTCTGGGCGTGCCATGGATTCGCCGAGCCCACGATTCCGCCCGAACCGCTGATAAACCGGAGATTGTATATGGGTGTGTCGAGGAGAAGTTCCTCGAGAGTCTTTACCTCACCGCCGAGAAAATCGATAATTGTTTTGCGTGGATATTTTATACCCAGGCACGTATGCATATTCGCATTGCCGAGGTCGAGATCGACCGCAATGACAACCTTGCCTAAATTCGCCAGAATTATCGCGAAATTGGATGCCAGAAGACTTTTGCCGACACCGCCTTTGCCGCTTGCGACAGCCCAGATTTTCCGTTGAGTGTTCATACAGACAGTGCGCCCCTGTGGCAGGACTGCGTACCATGACCGCAAAATGCAGTTTGTACTCTGACCTGAAGAATATTAACATTTAATCCGGGAATAATCAACTACATTTTATCAGGCGGGCTTCCGTTACGACCGGATTTCACCTGCGTCGAGGATTTCAGAGCGGTACCGTATCAATCACACCGCCGACGGGGGTCTACAGACATGTGATGAACGAGGAGAGGGGGAGGTGTCTTTTCCGGCTGTCGAATGCATGTCAGGGGATATCACTCATGCATCCCTTTCCGGAAACAAGCGCACTGCCTAATGGGTGAGACTGCGGAATTCGATGATCCCTCCCCCGATGACACATTCTCCATCGTAGAAAACCGCACTCTGGCCGGGTGTCACAGCGCTCTGCGGTTCATCGAAACTCACCATCGCACTGTCCCCTGTTACGATCACTTCGGACAGGGCCCCGGGATGACGGTACCTGATGCGCGTTGAGCACCCGAATGCACCGGCGGGAGGATGTCCTCCGATCCAGTTGAGGTTGACAACCTTCATAAAGGATGACATGAGATCGTCTTTCGTCCCGATGAACACGGTGTTGCTGTCCGCATCCATCATGATCACATATATGGGGCGTCCCGCTGCGACCCCGAGGCCTCTGCGCTGCCCGATGGTATAAAACGCCGTTCCCTGGTGAGTCCCCACCACATTTCCCATCATATCCATAATATTTCCTTCTGTCATAGATCGTGGAACTTCCCCGTGGAAGCGGCGGCGCAGAAACTCACGATAATCGTTGCCGGGTATGAAACAGATTTCCTGGCTTTCCGCCCTTTCCGCGGTTTTCAGCCCGATCGACTGCGCTCGCGCGCGGTTTTCAGCCTTGGTCGTCGCCCCGAGGGGGAAAAGGGTCCTCGAAAGGCTCCCTGAATCGAGGGCCCACAGGAAATACGACTGGTCTTTCTCCCGGTCGATCCCGGTCAGCAGTGACAGCGAACCGTCGGCATGACGGGCGATGCGGGCGTAATGACCCGTTGCGAACAGGTCGTAGCCCAGCGACCATGCATAATCACGGAGCGCTCCCCATTTGATCGCCCTGTTGCAGAGGACGCATGGATTGGGTGTCCGTCCCGCGATATAAGTCGATACAAAGCGCCGAACGATTTCCTGTTCGAACTGACTGCGCAGATCGACAGTGTAGTGAGGGATGCCGATTTCAGCCGCAACAATGCCGGCATCACGGGCAGCGGCATTTGTACCATCATCGGAGTCAATAAGCACCATCGTCACCCCGATGACATCAAATCCGGCTTCCTTCAGCACATAAGCGGCCAGAGAGCTGTCGACACCGCCGCTCATGGCGACTGCGACTTTCCGCGATGGATAGTCGCCTGGGTCAAACCCGGAATAAAAAGAGAGTTCATCCATACTGGAACACCTTCTCACGCGCTTCTCACGAACGGCTGTCTCTGATGAAAATGGTGAGAATCCATGTGCAGTTCGCAACGGACACTGTGCATGTTACGATTTGGGATGCTTTTCACGGTAATCCCTGATAGCATCATGAAGAGCGTCGGCAGCAAGGTTGGAACAATGCATCTTTGCAGGCGGCAGGCCGTCAAGCGATTCGGCGACTGTCTGCCTGCTGATCCTTTCCGCTTCCTCAAGCGATTTCCCCTTCACCAGTTCAGTCACCATCGAAGAAGTCGCAATCGCGGCGCAGCATCCGAACGTCTTGAACCTGATGTCCTTGATAATATCATCCTTGACCTGTATGGTGAGTTCCATGACATCGCCGCACACGGGGTTTCCCTGTTTCCCGATACCGTCGGGATTTTCGAGTTCGCCCACGTTTCGTGGATGCATAAAATGTTCCATGACTTTTTCCGAATACATCACTGTCTTCCTTTATCTGAACGTTGAATCCATTAATGTTTTCATATCTCCATAGCTTGCAACTGTATGAACCACACCAGGGCGATATACCACGGACAGTCAGCACCCGCTCCGTTCGACACCCGCCGAAATCCTCCTGAGCCGTTCCACGATGGATGGCAATACTGAAGCGACATGGTCGATATCATTATCCGTCGTTCCCCACCCCAGGCTGAAACGTATCGAACTCTGCGCCATCTGAGGTGAAACACCCATGGCGACCAGCACATGGGACGGTTCGACCTCGCCCGATGTACAGGCCGAACCGGTCGAGACCGCGATACCCTCATTGTCCATGGCGAACAGGAGCGCCTCGCCGTCCACACCGGCAAACGATATATTCGAGGTGCCAGGAAGCCGTTCGGTTCCCATGCCGTTGAACAGCACATCGGGGATATCGCGCCTGACAGCATCTTCGAGCCGGTCACGCATCGCGCGGAGCCTGACCCCGGTTTCCGCACGTTCCGCCGCCGCCAGTTCGAACGCCTTTGCGAATCCGACGATGCCGGGCACGTTTTCCGTACCCGGACGGAGACCCCGCTCATGCCCGCCGCCGTAAGTCACCGGTGCAAGGATTATTCCCTTTCTCACATAAAGGGTTCCCACACCTTTCAGGGCATTCAGCTTGTGCGCGGACATCGAAAGCATATCGATTCCCATCCTGCGGACATCGATGGGTATCTTCCCGGCCGACTGAACAGCGTCGGTATGAAAAAGCGCCCCGGCATCGTGAGCGATGACCGCCGCTCGCTCAATAACCTGAAGGACGCCGGTTTCGTTGTTTGCGTGCATGATGCTCACGAGCGCAGTGGAGCCGATGGCAGCCGCTTTCAGCTCGTCCATGTCGACCCTGCACCGGCTGTCAACTCCCACATATGCCACAGGGATGCCGATACTTTCAAGCCGCGCGGCGGTCTTGAGTATTGCGCTGTGTTCGACCGCAGTCGTAACCAGACCGTTTTTTCCCGACGGCGCCTTGAGGAGCGTCCCGGACAGGGCGATATTGTCCGATTCCGTCCCGCATCCGGTGAAATAGATTTCTTCCGGATCCGCTCCGATGAGACCTGCAATCCGCTCACGGCTTTCTTCGAGGGCTTTTTTCGCCTCCCTGCCGAACCGGTGCACGCTCGAAGCGTTCCCGTACCTGAGGGTCATGAACGGAAGCATCGCATCAATAACTTCCGGCCTCACCGGCGTCGTCGCATTATGGTCAAGATATATCAATGTATCATCCGACATTATCACACCTCTTATTATTAACAGGTTCCGGCGAACGTCTCCGGCACCTGCTCACGGGCAAGTTCCTCAAGGGTGATGGAATCAAAGGTTTCCTCCACTCTTTTCCCGAGTTTATGGTAAATATTTGATGTCACACAATGGAGTTCTTTCTCGATCTTTTCGCCCGTATCCTCTTTTATATGGCATTCGCACAGGGCGATGGGACCCTCGAGAGCCCGAACAGCGTCGCCGATGGTAATCTCCTCCGGAGACCGCGCGAGGACATATCCCCCGTTGATACCACGGCGGCTCTTTACCAGCCCCTCGAGTTTCAACTGATGGAGCACCTGTTCGAGAAACGGGACAGGAAGGCCGTGACGCTCAGATATCTCCCTGATATTCACCGGATTTTCACCGTAGTTACGGGCCAGTTCGTACAGAGCCTTGATGCCGTACAAACCCTTGTTGGACAGCTTCAGCATAACTCGAGGTGACCCCTTTCCGTTTTTTTCGTGAATAATATATAATACCTGACAAATTTAGTCAAGAATTAAAATGATCTAACCATCCACATTTTTTGTCATTTCCAAGGTATCACACTCAAACGTAGTGATAAAATGCCATTCCCGTGAAAACAGGAATCCAGTTTCATTTATCAATTCATGGGCTTTTAAAATTATATAATTAATGTATTATGCCGTATTTTTGTCTAGATTTGAAGATTGGCAGTTTAAATACTGTTTATAGGGAGGGATTAATATAAAAAACTCTCTCATAAATGGGAGAACTGATGTGATCTTTCTGGGCGAGTTATTAGCGGATCGCTGCAAAAAAGTTGAAAAAAATAACTATTTGCCTTTGATATTTAATCTTTTGCAATGTTGGCATAATCGAAAGCCACCTGATCCAGATTTTCTGTTGTTTGTTTCTATGTTGTTACCTTCGGTACACTTGCTATTGTTATGATATACCTTTGTACCGGCTAATTTAGAATAAAAAGCGGAGACTCTCACGTTATCACCTCATCTTCGGATAAAATATAAATACTTTATAAATTCTATATATTGCGGTGCTTAGTATTTACAAATGCTTTATTAACCAAATTAATCTCTATATGAAATCATTAGTAGATAAATGGAAACAATGATTGTACAAATGTGCTGTTGATATTTTTTAGTAATTAAATGTACAAAACTCAATTCCAACAAAGCGACCTACTATTTTCTTTAAAAAAGGCAATTTTTCAATTATTTTTCCTTCTCCACTCTGTCTTCCCATTCGCAGACCTTGCAAGGACAACACATGCAGCTTCCGATAGAGAGTTGAAAATATGATTTCTTATAAATCTGTAAACATTACCATCTTTTATAAGTATTCCAGTGCTAATTAATTCTTTACGTAGTATCCTATAACGCATCTGAAGAGAATTTGTCTCTTCGATATTACACGTTGAATCTTTAAAAACAATAAAACCTTTTTGTATGTTTTGGCCATAAGCAATTGCATCTTTACCTGTGCAAATTAGTCTTTGATTTTGATTGTATATATTTTCTTTAGAATTAGAGAGGTAATCAGGTAATACTATTGGTTTGGGGGGTGTTTTACTTCTTCTCCATGTGTCAGCTAATATCCAATTTATTTCTCCAGGTAGTTTAATTTCCCAATCTCGCCATCCATTTCTCGAATTATTTGTAATACTACCTGATGCTCGTGAAAAAGATGAGAAAGCTCCTTTTCTTTCTACGTGAATTCTGTTATTTACAATTTTTGCAATAAATGTGAAATTTTTATATTCAAATCTACATTCAGTTCCTTCAGGTGGCAATTTATTAGATATTGTTTTGACAATATCTGAACTCTCAATAATTGAATTTCCAATATTTATTGATTGGTCTCCATTTAGAAACGCTTCAATCTTTATTAATTCTTCCCTTATTCTTTTAATATCAATTTCTTTACTTTTTATAAATGAAAGGATTTTGTAATATTTTGATATTTTTTCTGTATCCTCTTCGTCAGTAGCTTTTTTTATTTTTTCCTTAACTTCCCTTTTAAGCTCTTCAATGCTTTTCATTTTCAATCTCCTTTCAGCACTCTATATGATATCAGTACCCTATATGATATAGAGATTTTTTCTTTTTGTCAAGCACATTTTTTAAGCAAAACAAATAAATCCCAATCTATTCACAAATTGGATTAAGTATTCGGGATTTGATTCCGACCCCTCGGCTTTCCCTCGCACCCCTTTCAGGGGGGTGCCCAAAGGGCAGTGTGGTATGTATTCCATGAGTGTCCGATGCGCCGTGCTTACGTGCCAGCACAGTATGATGAAAGGAAGGGGCGTCATCCAGCGATCTCGAATTTCGTAAAAAGTTCTATTTAAAACTTTATTTCGATTTATTGCGGGGAATTTTTATCCGGAGATATTCAGGTTAAGCCGCACATCGCAGAGAGACCGGAACATATCTGAGGCATGTGTGGTCAATTGTGGAAACGTCCGCAGAGATGCCGGTCGCTCATGGATTGTCATGCAGCCGGGTAAAACGGGAAAAATATCCGCGAGGACAGTCACACGCACGGTGTGGTCCGGAAATAGGCGATGGTGCGTTTGAGTCCTTCATCAAAAGAAACCACAGGGCTCCAGTCCAGTTTCTCCCGCGCCAGTGTAAGGTCTGGTTTTCTCCGTGCAGGGTCGTTCACCGGGAGCTGATGATAGGTTATGGACGACTTCGAACCGGTCAGTTTGATGATTGTTTCCGCCAGTTCCCGTATGGTCCGTTCATTATCGGAACCCAGATTGACCGGTCCGATAAAATCATCGGGGCCGTTCATCATCCGCCACATGCCCTCGATGAGATCGTCGACATAACAGAACGACCGCGTCTGTTTCCCATCGCCGAATATGGTGATGTTTTCGTTACGAAGGGCCTGGATGATGAAATTTGAAACGACACGGCCGTCGTCTTTGCTCATCCTGGGGCCGTAGGTATTGAAAATCCTTATGACACGGATATTGACATTGTTCTGGATGCGGTAATCGAAAAACAGGGTTTCCGCACAACGTTTCCCCTCGTCATAGCACGACCGTGGGCCGATGGGATTCACCCGTCCCCAGTATGTCTCTCGCTGGGGATGTTCTTCAGGGTCGCCGTAAATCTCACTGGTTGATGCCTGCAGGATTTTCGCTTTGACACGCTTTGCCAGACCGAGCATGTTGATCGCTCCCAGAACATTCACTTTCGTCGTCTGAATCGGATCCTTCTGGTAATATATCGGCGAGGCGGGACAGGCGAGGTTATAGATTTCGTCCACTTCGAGATAAATAGGAAAAGTGACGTCGTGACGGATCAGTTCGAAATTGGGCTTTCCGAGCATGTGGTAGATATTCTGTTTCGAGCCTGTGAAGAAATTATCGAGACAGATGACATCGTACCCTTCCCCGACAAGCCGTTCGCACAGATGAGACCCGAGGAAACCGGCTCCTCCCGTAACCAGCACTCGTTTCTGACGCATTATCCCTCCTTCCGAATATACCTCGTGTAACATCTCATTTTGGAGAATTTCATAAACAATGTTGTTATATATATACTCAGTAGTGTCCGGTAAAATAGCAAGTGTAATGCGCCAAGTTATTTATTATCAAAAAATAATGGGCATATCAAATCGTTTCGAATTAAATCTTCTGCATTCTTTAAATTCCCCCTTTTGGCGCTGACGCGCCACTTTCCCCCAAGGGGGGCAAGATATTGTGATACCAGCACTTATCTCCTGCCCCCTCCGGGGGAAGGATGTCACGAAGTGACAGGAAGGGGGCTTGTAAAAAAATTTAACCGGACAGTTCTGATATATACTATTAAAGTACGTTAACTACTCCTGAGATATAATTATACCCAAACGTATGAAGGAATGCAATGAGATCATTGTCAGTCAGCCGGCTGTGGTACTTCACCGCCTGAACCGATTGATTTCTCTTTGAGTCGTTCCGCTTCATGGAAGTGAGCCGCCGCTTCTCCGGTTTTTCCGAGTTTCTGAAGGACTGCGCCCATGTTACTGTGCAGGACGGGATTGTCCGGCTTGATGACCAGCGCTTTCGCATAGTTATCCACTGCCTCATTGTATCTCCCCAGATGTTCGAGGACATTTCCCAGATTGTTGAGCGCTTCGGTGTAATCAGGTCTGATACGGAGTGCATCACTGTAATGCCGGATTGATTCGGCAAGCCGCCCCTCTTCAGCGAGGACATTTCCCAGGTTATAATGTGCTTCTGCGAAATCCGGATTGAGACGAAGCGCCCGGGTATACTGATCCATGGCTTCGGAAATATCCCCACGGTCTTCATAGATACGCCCCAGATTCCAGCGGGCATAATAGTTGTCCTTTTTGATCCGGAGGGATTGTTCATAATGCTCGGCCGCCATGTCAAGTTTACCCTGATGGTGCAGGACGAGGGCGAGATTATAATGAGCGTCCGCGAAATCCGGCATAAACGAGAGCACAGTGGCGAACTGCTCGCCGGCCTGATCATAATCCCCCGTAAGCGCGTAGACTCGACCCAGATTGTACCGGGCATAGCAGTAATAGGGATTGATGCGGACCGCCTCACGATAATACTCCGCCGCCTTTACAAGGTCGCCCTCGAACTCGAAACCTGTTCCAAGACTGTTGTAAGCAAGCCAATGATCGTTCGTTACCCTGACCGCCTGAGCGAAAAGGGTTGTGTTATCACGCCAGTATCCGAGTCGTACCCACGAAGCCGCGGATAAAAGCGCAAGGACCGTACCTGCTGCGAGGATTTTCATCAGGCGCTCATGCTTCTTTCCCTTCATTATTGAAGCCCCGTACCAGGTGATCATGGTAAATATGCCCATGATCGGCATATAGGTAAACCGGTCGGCCATCACCTGTATGCCGGTCGGGAATATACCGATCACCGGAATCAGGGTTCCCAGAAACCATAACCATCCGAAAAAAATGAATGGATAACGTTTTCTGAGCCTGATGGCCATAATGGTTATCAATATCACAAGCAGGAGCGCCCCCCATGGCGGCAGAACTCCGCGGTCATTGGGATAGAAAATGGGAAGGTTAACAGGCCAGACTATGTTTTTCAGATATGTGGCATAGGAAACGAGCGAGTTCGAGAACCGGTGACCGGGTGTGAGTGAATCTAACCGCAGAACCGGCTCTGAGGCGGTGAATGCGGTCAGCGTTATCACACTCACCGCGACGGAAAGGGCGAGAAAGGGGACTTTTTCCGCGAGGATGTGTAAATCTATGTTTCCGACATGCGGATGGTTGCGTTTTTTCTTCCCGCTGTCTCCGGTTGTGGACGGCTTTACCCTGAAGAGTCGGTGAAGCGGCCAGTAGTCCAGGAGAATCAGCACGAACGGGAAGGTGACAATCATTGGTTTCGACAGGAGACCCAGGGTGAACAGTATCACTACCATGCAATAACGGTAAAGAGTCTTAAGTCGTGTATAATGCACATAGGCGATGAGGGCGGTGAACATGAAAAAGACGCTCAGAACATCCTTACGTTCTGTGACCCACGCCACGGATTCAACCTGCAGCGGATGCACTGCAAAAAGCCCCGCGATAACAACACACGGCCAGAGTGTTCCGGTCATCATGCGAAAGAGAAGAAAAATCAGAAGGGCGTTTACGATATGAAACAGTGCATTTGTCCGGTGAAAACCGCCGGGATTCAGACCCCACAATTCATAGTCCGCCATGTACGAAAGCCATGTGACCGGTATCCAGATGCTGGTTTCTGTGTTGGTGAACGCCCAGTGTATACTCCCGATACTCAATCCATTCTTAACATGAGTGTTCTCGAAAACATACTGGTTGTCATCCAGCGTGATAAAGTCATAGCCTCCGACCCGGCTGTAAACCGCGTACACACACATGGCGATCACACAACAGATAATAAGCTCAGATGGTATGTGTAATGGTTTTTTCATTTTCATCGGAAGAGTGATTACTGGTCACATGGCTTGATAAAACATGGAACAAACCGGATTGTTATTCGAGGGCGGTGAAAAAGTTTTTTCACGCGCCCTATAATGAAAAATGTTCTCTTTCTGCTGTCAAGGGCATGTAAATCAGCACTTCGTGCTGGCCCTTGACAGCATATATCTAACCTGATGATATTTTTCACCGGGCTTTTTTCATTTACCAGAATAACGCATAGAAGATAATAACCGAAACGATAATCAATCCACCCAGCCAGAGCACGGAAGGTGCGGGCTTCATGTCGATGTCCTCTTTGACCGGCATGATTTTCGGTTCTTTTAACGGCCGGAAATACGTGATTACCGCCATGACACTGCATATAATGATAAAAGTTATTGCCATACGGTTCAGAAACGCGATATGTCCAAAAAAATAATGTAGAAATCCATATACAGGGGCGCATAATACTAATGCGGAAACCCCGGCGCTTGCCGGAGCCCGTTTGAAAATAAAGCCGAACACAAAGGCGGCTAAAATACCCGGGGAAATATAGCCCTGAAACTCCTGAATATAATGAAACACACCTCTGAAGACAGGATTATTCAGCTGCAATGCTATCATGCTGCCGATGATGACAAAAATCACTGTCGAAACACGGCCTATGATAATCAGGCGCTTTTGAGAAGCGTTATTATTCCAGTAACGGTTATAGAGGTCGATGGTAAATATTGTTGCGGCTGAATTCAGCATCGCTGCTATGGAACTTATTACAGCACCGCAGAGAACCGCGAAAATAAAGCCTCTCAATCCGGCAGGAATTAGATTTTTTATCAGCAGCGGATAAGCCATGTCGGAGGTTGTCATCTGGTCGCCGTAGAGTTGTAATGCCATTATTCCGGGCAGCACAATGACCAACGGAATAAGAAGCCATAATGCGGAAGCGAGGATAATCCCTAATTGCCCTTCCCTCAGGTTTTTCGCGGCCAGAGTACGCTGTACTATGAATTGATTTAATCCGCAATAGTAGAATTCAGGGATCCATAGTCCGACAGCAAGAGCGGTCCATGGCAGTTCCGGGTGGTCGGCGGGAAGAATCATGTGCAGACGGTCGCTGTTGGCTTGAAAAAAAACGGATACTCCGCCGACAGCATGAAAACCGAGCATCACAGTAAGCAACCCGCCCAACAATAAACCGGAACCTTGCAGAAGATCCGCCCATACCGCGGCTTTGAGCCCGCCCCAGGATGTGTACAGGGCGGCGACAAAAGCGATTAAAGCCACAGCCTTCACCAGACTGATGCCGAAAATCGTATGGAGCGTTAACCCACCGGAATATAGTACAGCGGCGACAGTAACCGTAATATAAATCACCATCGTATAGAATGCCATGATGCCGCGTGCGGTATTATTGTAACGGTATTCCAGGTATTGGGGCATGGTATATATCCCCGCCCTGAGAAAACGCGGTAAAAAGAACAGCGCTATGATGACGATTGCGATTGAAGCGTTCAGTTGATAGGCGGATACGGCTAATCCGACATTTCCTCCGCTGCTCCCTGCCATTCCGACAAACTGTTCTGTTGAGATATTCGCCGCCACAATGGAGAAACCGATCAGCCACCATTTCAACCCGCGGCTGGCAAGAAAATAGTCTTCCGCATTTTTTTCGTGCCTGCTTTTATAGACGCTGAAAACGACCACGAATCCGATAAAAGCGAAAAAAACTACGAGATCGTACCAGTTGAAATCGATTTCTTACCCCCTGTTTTTTTATCGACTTGTGTCGTGTATTGTTCTTCTAATCCGAGTATTCAGCCGTAACTTCCGAAGCAATCCGGCACCATTCCCACAACCGCTGAGGCTCGTAATCGACGCTGCTGATATCTTTCATGACGATTTCCGCCTGGCAGTTATATTTTTTAACAAGTGCCAGTTTTGTTTTCAGTTCCTGACGGGTATGGTCCGGGTTCCATGGGTTTTCCATAAATACCGCTGGATTCGGCTTGACTGACAGAACATAGTTCCTATCGGTCCGTTCAGCCGCTTTTTCAAGATCGGCCCAGGGGCTTATCGATATCTTTCTCAGGTTGGGAATCGATCGCAGGATTTCAATCTTGTTATGCAAAGGCTCGCAGCAGCCGTAATAGCACAATCCAAACCGTTCCATCCACCGCCGCTCATAATCGATACCGAATTCTTTATGCATTTCAGGAGAGACACTCGCGAATATCTGCGGGGTGGCATTCCCCCACAAATCTATACTTCTGATATGGCTTTGGGTATAACCGGATTGGGGCAGTTCATCGGTATAGCCGTAACTGCCCGATCCGATTCGTACATTGCAGTTATTCAGTGCGAGAAGATGTAACGATTCGTATTGATCGAGGACTGATAAACCAATTGTTATAAGCCTGTCGATCAGTGCATGAATATACTCCGGACGCACAGCCAGATCCATCAATACTTCCTGGACGCCGGTCCACATCACGATATCGTCCCACGGTGCGAACCAGAAACCAGCCGCCCCCCTTTTTTCACTATGAATTATCCCCGAGAAAATATCCTGATACTTTGTATAAATCAGCTCCGATAACCGTTCATCATGCGTAATTTCGGGAATCTTCAGTTTGTCGATATCCGATTCGTCCGCGATCTGGATTTTATAATGGTGCGAGACCACGTCGTTTCTTGTGTCGGTCTGACAAATATCAGCCTCTTTATAAAGACCGACTCCCGTATTTGAAATTGCCAGTGGTGAATAAAGAACCGGTTCGACGATCATATCGACCTGCATGTGGTTCCATCGATACAGCGTCTGCCGCAGCTGCGCCTCTATATGCTGACAAAAAGGATCGGATGTTCTCAACCGAAGTTCTTCATCGACTTCCATTTCATGCCAGCAGACTTCGTCGATATTCACCATGGGCTTTCCTGGCTCAAGCATATTCATGTGTTTCCACTGCTCTTGACGTTTCTTCTGAATGGGAAGCTCGGCAATATCCGCGATACATTTACCAAGGTCCTTTAGAACAGCTTTGTCTTTTTTGTCAATATCACGCTCATCGGTATAAACGGGCTGCATTTCTTCGAAACATCGATGCAGGTCCTGAAATTTATAGGTTGAATATTCATGAGTTGTCATGCGAGGCTCCTGAAAAGCACAGTATTTAACCGATAGAATTCCTCGGAGTTTTACTCCGAGGATATAATTTTCCCCTGTCTCCCTTCCCTAACTCACCCCTGACCCCTCTCTAACCGATAGAGAGGGGGACACACAATTCGCTGGGTCGGAGGTCCCCCTCTTTCACGTGTGAGAGAGGGGGATC
>Ga0315284_10003127_pt1 | contig 23555 bp, 13 predicted proteins | sample YL17G09_16_MG_FD_203696 | JGI IMG/M metagenome (GOLD analysis project Ga0315284, IMG submission 203696) | Sediment microbial communities from Yellowstone Lake, YNP, Wyoming, USA - YL17G09_16 | ecosystem: Environmental > Aquatic > Freshwater > Lake > Sediment | place: USA: Wyoming | collected...
CGTTTTTCCACAGAGCTCATCACGGCATTGATGTTCGGCGAAGAAAAAAGGGCGAATCCCAGGCCCAGGACGACCAGGCTGGCCCCGATAAAAGCGATGGCCGTCTGCCCTCCGACAAAAGACAGGAGGAGGAGCCCCAGGGCGCTCAGGCCCATTCCTGCCGAAGAAATCCGCCGCGGCTCGATGCGGTCCGAAAGCCTGCCTGCCAGCGGAGAAAACAAGGCCATGACGACAGGCTGGGCGATCAGGATCAATCCTGCCCTCTGCGGGCTCAGCCCTTTGATGTATTGAAGATAGAGGCTCATCAAAAAACCGACGGCAAACGTGGCGCTGTAGTTCATCAGGGCAGCCAGGTTGGAAAAGGCAAAGGCGGCATTCTTCCGGAAAAGATTCATGTTGAGGACTGGGTCGTCGGTCCTAAGCTCCCAACGGACAAAAACCCAAGCCCCGATCAAGCCTGCCAAAATCAAGCCGGCGCCGGCGATTTTGGGCAGCATCGAAAATCCGAGCATGACGGCCACGAGAGTCAGGCCAAGAATCACCGAGCCGGCCAGGTCAAACCTCTCGCCCTTGGCCTCGGCCCACTCGCCCCGAAGTTTCCAAAAAACGAGCACGACGAGAACCAACCCCAGAATTCCATTCAGCCAGAAAATGCTCCGCCAGCTCAGATGCTGTGTCAGGAATCCGCCCAGGACAGGTCCGATAGAGAGGCCAATATATGTCGAAGAAACATTGATTCCCAGGACCCTGCCCCGCTCGCCCGGAGGATAGGCCGAGGTCAGGATCGCCACACCCGTGGTGTAGAACATTGCTCCGCCCAGCCCCTGCAGGACGCGGGATCCGATCAGGAACAACGCGGAGTGGGCGAAGGTGGAGAGCATGGATGCCGCGGTATAGATGAGGGCGCCCCAGCCGAAGACCTTTTTCCGGCCATAGATATCCCCGACCTTGCCGAAGGGGACAAGGAACATGGCTATTGTCAGCAGGTAAGACGTCGCTACCCAGCCGAGGGCTACGGCCGACATCTCGAATTCTCTGCCGATCGAAGGGAGGGCGATGTTGACGGAGGACGACATGAAGGGCGCGAGAAACGCGGCCACGGTCGAAACGATCAGGACCACAGTTTTGTTGGAGAAGGCTTTATCCGTCATATGATTAAGTTGTCATGACCGGCCTCTTGGCACGGCTAAAGGCAGCCGGGCTTTCAGCCAAAGATTTCGGGAGCGATAAGCGACCAAGGCTTCACCGGCATCGGATTCGAGAACTTCTCCGTTGGTCCGGAACCGGGCAAGTCTCCCCTTCTCCGCTTTCTCGAAATCCAGCTCGAGCCTCGATCCCCGGAAGGGAAATGAAGCATGCAGGTGCGTCAGCCCGGGAAGAAGCCGTGGCCGGACGCGGAGGAAATGCTCCTGCGGCTGAACGCCGAGGATATGATGGACGAACAGGATGATCATCTCCGCCCAATTCCAAGGCACGATCCCGACTTGAGGAAAAGGCGGGGCCAGCCGCTTTCCATAAAACTCAAACCAGGACCCGGCTTTTGCTCCGGGAACGGTGTCCAGCCAATTCAAAATGCGCCAGACATTCTTGAAATCCCCCGTTTCCACGCACGCCCGCGCCACAAACAGGGAAGGAAACGGCCAGGCGCCTGCCGAATCGGGCTCAGAGCTCGAATGATACCGTCCGTAGCCTCCGCCTTTCCACGCCTGGTTCCAGAGAGTTTCGAGCGAAGCCAGCGTCATCCGACAAAGCCGCAAATCGGGAGGCACAAATCCCATGGCCAAGGGCAGGGCGCTGGAGGTATCGGGATTCAGAAAATGATCGCCGGACCCGGCCAGCGGCGCCTCGGACGGCAGCCCGGAACCGGGCAAGGCCTGGATTGTTTCTTGGACCTCGCCGGCCAATCCCCGCCGTTTTATGAACCCGCGGTCATCCCATAAACGAAATTTCGGGTCGTCAAGCATCGATCGCCTGATCCTACTCGCCTCGCCTTCCCAGCGTCCAGCTTCCTTCGCGTGCCCCAGCATCCGGGCCAGAACGGCCGCCGCCGACAGCCCCGCCGAAGTATAAAGCTGGTGGACGAGCTCGATGCCTGGTTGAATCCCATGGGCGCGATGGCGTTCCCAGAATTCCCTACGGTTGGTCAGGAGCCCGGATGGAGAGTGGCGGAAAGCATCCTGGAGAGGAAATTCCGCCGTGACGACGATCTTGTCCCATTTTTCTTCGGCCAGCTCGAGATTGCCCGTCCATAGTACATAATTTTTGAACGTATAGAGCAGGAATCCGTTCTGGTCGAGCTCCACCTCGTCCGGGTCGCGCTTTTCGCTGGAATCGATTGTGTCGCCGTCGGGCGTCACGAATTTATCGAAGAGGCGGTTGAACATCGTCCGGGCCAGCCCATGGTCGCCGGTCATGGTCAAGGCCAGGGCCACCATGGCCTGGTCCCGCAACCATTCCCGGTTGTACTGCCAGACGCCGCCATCGACGCGGCCGGTCCGGGAAATGACGGCGGGGAGCTGGAATTTCGAAGCCTGAAAAAAACGGTCAAGGAGCCGATGTCCGAAGGAAATCCTGGATTTCTTTTTCCAAAAATCGACCATGTCCCGGCCCGGCGCCGCCGTTCGGCTGAAATCCACCAGGACCTCAGGCTGACCCGCAGCCAGGAAATAGCAGATCGACAGACTTTTTTCGCCGCCCGGCTGTAGCAAAAAGTCTTTCGTTAAAATTTTCGAGCCGACGCCCGTCCTGACCCGAAGCCTTTTCCTCCGCCGGCTGCAGCTTTTGAATCGGATTTTTCGCAGGATGACGGGGATGTCCTTTTCGGAACAAGAAAAATGTTCTTCGACCTCAAACCCCCGGCCCTGCCAGCGGACGCAGACCAAGGGAATTTGACGGGTTTCCGACCAGAACGCTTCGACGGCGCCGGCTGAAGGCTGATGGACTTCTGTCCCATCAAGAACCCGGATCATCGTGTTTTCCAAGCCGGTGTCCGGGTCCATGGTCAGGGCTTCTCTCTTTTTCTTGAGATGCTCGGGATTCATGACCAGAAGGCCGACGGGCGTGCCTTCGCCGGCGGGGGCTATTTGGACGGCCCCTTGAATCCAACCATTCCCGATAAAGAAATAGGAAACATCCTTGAGCTTCGTCCGGACATCCGGATGCCCCACCTTGGGATCATCCTGGTAAACATGCTCTTTGACGTCAATCATCCATCGGCTCCCGGCTAGGCTTTCCAGGCATGATCATCTAATGAAAATAATCATGACGGCCATGAAGACAGCCGTCGTGAACAAACCGACAAGCAAGGTCCTCCACCAGCGCATCTTCTGGCTGGCGATGATCGCTGTGATCACGAGAATGAACATCCAAAAGACCGCTACCGCTTGGTAAGCGATTACGAACGTCTGCCAGAAACCGGGCTGCGCCGTGCGCTCCATGAACGCCTCCTGCTTCATCCCAAGGAGGAGAAGAATGACGAATATCGTCTCGGGAATCCAGGTCAGGAGCTGCGGCACTGTCACGGCAAACCCGAGCGCGGCCAGAGTCCCTTCAAAAGTCCCGGCCCCTTTCCCCCACCGGCTCAGAAGATGCCCGAATCCTGCAGCCAGGATCCAGCCCAGGAAGACCACGGGGGCGGCAAAAAACATTTCCCAGAAGTAGTAGTTCTCAGGCTGAAGATTGAGGAAGGCAGGCGCCGAGATCAGGGCTCCGCTGACGGCCAAGCCCGCCACCGTGATCGTATAAAGGATGCCGATGAACAGAACGGCCTTGAAGCTCCTCGAAACGTGTTTCGGGTCCGCCAGCAGCGTCCGGAACGTCCTCCGCGGCTTGAAGATCGTCCCGAGGAAATAGCCCCAGAAACTTTTCATCTTCCCCTCCTGTCATAGCCTGCCGTGAAACGATCCGGAGACGGCCTCGCTCCCAATACGAAACGGAAGAGAACCAATCATTTTTTCTTAAGTGATAAAAAGGCTTTTACTCGAAAAATTCGAATCGCTGGTCAGGTTGAGGCCGAGCCTCCGCAGCCCTGCCTCGTCGCCGGGCGTCGGCATATGGGTCATATGGACTTCGCATCCGCGGAGCTCTTTGAGCCTCTCCAGCGCCATCTGGGCCATCGGGTTCGAGGAGGCATTGATGCTGAGGGCGATCAGGACTTCCTCGACGTCCAGGCTGATGGTCTTGGCTCCCAGGATGGTTTCCTTGAGGTTGGTGATGGCATCGACGATCCCGGGCGACAGGAGCGGGATCTTGGGAGGAATCTCGGCCAGATGTTTGATGGCGTTTAGGACGAGGCTCGACCCGGCATGCATGAGCGCCGAGTTTTCGCCCGTGATGATCGTCCCGTCCTTGAGCTCGATGGCCGCGCCGCAAAAGATGCCCTTGTTGCCCTTCCCCTTTTCTATGGCGGCCTGGGCGGCCTGTCTGGCCGGCCCGACGACCTTCCGATCCTCGAGTTTGACCTTCATCTCTTTCATGAGGAGCTCGGCCCGTTCGACGGTCTCGTGGTCGGCAAAGCCCATGGCATATTCACAGAGATAGCGGAAATAGCGCCGGATGAGCTCCTGGAGGGCCGCCTCCCGGACGATCTCATCGTTGATGATCCCGAAGCCGGCCCGGTTCACTCCCATATCGGTGGGCGATTTATAGAGGGATTCCATCCCCGTGATCTTCTCCAGGATCCTCCTGAGCACCGGGAAAATCTCGACATCGCGGTTGTAATTCACGGCGACAGTCCCATAGGCCTCCAGATGGAAGGGGTCGACCATGTTAAAATCGCGGATATCGGCGGTGGCGGCTTCATAGGCGACGTTGACCGGATGCTTGAGCGGAAGATTCCAGATGGGAAATGTCTCGAACTTGGCGAATCCCGATTGGATCCCGCGCCGGTAGTCATGGTAGAGCTGCGACAAGCAGGTGGCCATCTTACCGCTCCCGGGGCCTGGACCGGTCACGATGACCAGCGGATTTTTCGTCTCGATGTATTCGTTGGCGCCGTAGCCGGCATCGCTGACAATGACGTCCACGTCGGTCGGATAGCCTTTGGTAAAGCTATGGGTGTAGACCTTGAGGTTGCGCCGCTCGAGCTTGTTCTTGAACACCTTCGCCGAAGGCTGGCCCTCAAACCTGGTGATGACGACGCCGCAAACTTCGATCCCCCAGTCGGCTAGGTCATCGATCAATTTGAGCGCATCGACGTCATAAGTGATCCCGAAATCCGCCCGGACTTTCTTCCGTTCGATATCGCCGGCGAAGATGCAGAGGAGGATATCGGCCTGGTCCTTGAGCTGCTGGAAAAGTCTCATTTTCACATTCGGGTCGAAGCCGGGCAGGACCCGGGCGGCGTGATAGTCGAAGAGGATCTTGCCGCCGAACTCAAGGTAGAGTTTGTTATTGAACTGCCGGACCCTTTCCCGGATAGCCGCCGTCTGCTCTTTCAGATAGCGCTCGCTGTCGAACCCGATCTTCTCGGCCACGTCTTTCTCCTTTCTACCTGTCCGTTTTTTTCGTCGTCAATTGGAAATCGTCGAAGAGGCCGTAGCCGACGACGCTGTACTCCGACCCTGGCGGATATCCGCCCTTGGCGCCTTGCTGGAATGACCCCGGCCAGGCCATCCCCAGCCGCGGATTGTTATGGAAGGGACCGAGTGTGTTCTTGAGCGTTCCATAGATTATGACACTCACATCATTGCTGCCCAAAGTGAGGAAGTCCGTGACATCAAGCCTCGCCGGCTCGAAGGCGATCACGCCGGCCGATTTGCCGTTCACTTTGACCTCGGCCACGGCGCCCAGCCAGCGGCCGAGCCCAACCAAGAAGCGGTTCTTGCGCAGGTCATTCATACGAAGGTAGTATGTCTTCTTATAAGCCACCGCGCCCGAATACAAAGGCAGCCCCTGGGTATTCCATGCTCCGCCGAGCTTCAATTCCGAAGAAGGAACAACCTTGAATCCTTTGGCCTTGGCTTCAAGCCCGAAATCGCCCAGCACGTAGACCGGCTCCAGCTCGCTGTGGATCGTGAACGGAGAGGCCTTGAGTCTTACTTGATTGTTTCCGGGCTTGACGAAATTGCCGATCTCGAAGACGCCGAAGGCCCGGTCCAGCCACCATCTGTCCTTCACAGGCCCGATCTTCTGGCCGTTGATGGATACTTGAAAAAGCTCGGGTCTTTCCACAACCGCCTGTATCGAGGCCGGATTCACACCCTCAGCGACGTCGAAATTGAACGCCGCCTCGAATCCGGAATCTGGAGCGAATTTGTCCTTATCCAAAATATTGGTCTTGTATTGAACGGCGCTGTCCCAGGGATTCCGGTCCAGCCCATGGTGCCGGAATGTTTTGAGCTGGGCTTCGTAAAAATAAAGGTCTTTCTCCGTTTTTCCGCCGAGGGTGAGGTCGCAATAATCCAAGGTCAGGATGTTCGGGGATTCACGCTTGATGAGCAGCTCTTTTTGAGGCGGAAGGACCGATGATCGATATCCTCGGCCGGTGGATTTTGGCCCTGCCCCGGGCTTGAAACAGAGCAACAGGCTTCCGCCGGGAGGAAGTCCGAACTTCGCCTTGAGCCGGCCTCTCTCCCACTGCCAGGGATACGGAGAAGCCTTTCCCGTAAAAAGATCCCACTGCTCGCAAGACCGGCCTTCCCCCAGGATGGTGCCCGAGGCGCCGTCTTTGCTGCTTGTGTTGGCCAGAAAGACCAGTTCCGCATCTTTGAGCGAACGTCGATGGTGGAAAAGGAGGATTGGCGATGCCCCCTTGGTATCCTTGATCTCGAAGACGAACCGGGGCGGACACAACTCATCGATTTTCTTAAGGCTGAGCGGCTCTGCCGCCATGAGCCATTTCTGGGGATATTGAGCGGCCAGCTTTTCCAGCCGGTCGTCGGCCTTCCCTTCTATGAACTGCGGAGGTCTGACCCAGGAAAGGATCCGTCCGCCGCCTGACAGATATTTATCTAATAGCTCAACCGTCGGTCTATTCAAGTTCTCCATGCCCGGAGGCAGAATGACCAGCCCATAGGCCTGCTCGCCGACAATGAATTTTTCGCCCTGGTTTTTCCCGAAGTCTTTTATGATCGACTCGCTGCCCAGATCATACTCGACCTGAGCTGCCTCCAGCCGGTTGACGAAATCCTGGAAATCCTTGCCGATCGCTTTGACCTTCTCCGTCTCTCCCCGCGCCGAATAATACATCCATGCCGTTGTCGTGGGCTCGATGACCAGGACCCGATTATCCTGCCTGCCGGAAGAGAGCGCCACCGACAGCCGGCCGAAATAATCGGCCAGGATCTTGTAGGAATTCCACCAGGGTTCATGGTAGGAGAAGGAGAGCGGATGGTCTCGCTTCCTAGCGCCTTTGATTGTCACATACGAAAGGTGCTGGTTCACAAAATTGACGCCCAGCGCATATTCCCAGTCGGCGATCCTTTTTTGGTCGAAGAAGGTCATGTCCCAGCCGCCGGCGCCGAACGTCTCGGACATCGTCCGCGGCCTTCCCATCTGGTTGGCCGCGCTGCGGATCTCTTTGACCGCCCGGGCGTTGCCGAACTGGGCGTGAGTGTCGAGCTGGAAGTCGTTCATGAGGATATCGATTCCCGGCATATGGGCATAGGCGCAGAAGGCCATGCTGTCCGGATTGACCACCGGCCGGGGCCACTCGTGTTCCCAGTAGTGGCCGGTGAAGAGGAGGTTGTTGGCCGTGCAATAATCAAAGTAGGGCTTGGCCCAGTTCTCGATGAAGAGATCCAGGAGAGTCGCATAATAATTATGGCGGACGCGTTGATAGTCCCCGATATCATCGAAAAGCGAGGGGAGCTGGAGCCGCAGATCATACCCCCATTTAACCTGAAACCGGTCAAAAAGAACGGGTGTGTAATTAACGACGACCATATCGCGGCCGCCGGCCGGGAAGATCTCGGCCTCGTCCTGGAACACGCCGGGCACGACACCTCCGAATTCATCGCCGATGGCGCTTTTATAAGCGTTCATCGTTACGTCCAGGAATTTTTCGGTGACGTCCCGCCGCATCAGATCGACATAGGTGAAGCCGCCGTACCAAGGGTTGGGCGCCTGCCTGTTCAAATCAAAAATGTAATAGGCCCCTGGCCCGGGATTCTGCTCGCCCGTCTTGGCTGTGACTTCCTCGAAACCGGAAGCCGTTTTTCGTAAAATAAGCAGCGGCCGGCGCTCGAATTTCTTGGGAAGCTCCGCCGCCGTCGTCATCCTCAGCCCGGTGCGGGCGGCATCGGGCATTTGGGCCGGGACATGGCCTCCGGCAAACCCGGAGGGATAAGAGTTCTCATCGTACAGCCAGACTTTCATGCCTAGCTTTTTCCCGACATCGACGGCCTGACGGACGAGCGACAGCCACTCCGGAGAGAGGTAGGGCGTGACCAAGCCCGGCCGCGGATGGATAAAAACGCCTCCGATGCCGTGGGCCTTAAAATCCGACAGCTGCTCATCGATCTCGTCGCGGGTGATCCTGTCGTTCCACACCCAGAGGGGCGCACTGCGGTATTCGGCCGGGGGATCCTGGAACCTTTCAAAGACATCGGCAACCGCATTCGAGGGCGAAGCCGGTACGGCCTTCTCCCCGTGCATCATTCCTTGGATACAAACAAAACCGGCCAACAAAGGAACCAGAATGAAAAGCTTTCCGGCGGCGGCTTGGAGTCGGATATTTTTCATGACGACACCCCTCATTTTATTTGGCCTGAAGCAACTCTCTGGCTGAACTGGATCAATCGCCAGCCATGACGACCTGACTGCGGCCTCTCTTTTTGGCCAGCAGCAGGGCCGTGTCGGCCGCCTTAATCAGGACCGCCGCAGAATTTCCATGGCCGGGAAACACGGCGACGCCGAAGGAAGCCGAGATGCCGCTCAAGCCTTTGTCGGAATAGGTCAATTTGATAGTCTGAATGTCCTTGACAAGGAGCTCCGCCCTGTCTTTGGCGATCATCGCCGATGCGCCGGGCATGATGAGGACAAATTCATCTCCGCCAAAGCGGCAAGCGATATCCCCTTTCCGGACATTTTGCTGGAGGAAATTGCCCAAGGCCCGGAGCATCATGTCTCCGGCTTCGTGTCCGTAGGTATCGTTGAATCTCTTGAGATAGTCGATGTCCATCATAATGATCCCCATGGGCTGCCCGGACCGCATGGCCCGGGATATTTCCTTGTCCAGAGTCTCTTCCATAAACCGCCTGTTGAACAGCGCCGTGAGCGGGTCACGGATGGATTGCTGGTGGAGCCGATCCCGCAAATCCATATTCACCAGAGTCATAGCGATGCGCCCCGCAAAGTTCAGGGCCAGTTGCTGGGTGAAATCGATACTCCGATACTGCCCGATTTCGGCAAGGCTCAAGCCGGCCGAAACAAAGGACGGCGTACATCTGAGGTTTAACAGCCCGATGATCTCATCGGGGGTGACAAGCGGAATACAAAGATAGGGCTGGAAAAGCTGGTCGTTGTTTTCCATATGGGGGCAGATCAAGCCGGCATTCCGTTTTTCCACGACATGAGGTTTTCCCTGCCTCAGGGCCCAGCATTCATCCGGTTCCATGACATCAAAACCGGCAATGGATTCGCCCCAGACGACGGCAGGCTCGAGGAGTTTTCGGCTGGTCCGATAGACGAAGAATATGCCTTCGAACTCAGGAAAGAGCCGTTTGGCATACTGTGCACAAACGGTAAAAATCTCCTTTTCCGAAGTGCAGGTTTGGAGAGAGTTGTAGAGTTCGTTCAGCAGTTTGAACTCGGCGTTGCGCTGCTCCAACTGTTCAACGGACAGCTGGAGCTTCATGTTGGCATCTTGAAGGGCCTGCTCGGCCTTCCGGCGGTCGCCGATCTCGGACTGGAGTTCCTTGGTCCGTTCTTTCACTCTCTTTTCCAAGCTCTGCTTGGTGGCCTCCATTTGCCTGTAGCTGGCTTGGACATGGTCGATCATCGCATTGAACGAGCGGCCCAGCTGTCCCACTTCATCACTGCCAGAAACCACGGCTCTTCGGCTCAGATCGCCGTCCGCGATCTCTCGTGCCGTCCGGGTCATCCGCCGCAGGGGCGTGGTGATGAACGAGCCGCCGATAAAAATCGCCGCCGCGCCCAGCAGAAAAATGATCAGGATGATCAGGAGAAGATTTCGTCTCACGGTTTCTCGCGCTAGGCGGAGCGAATCGAGCGTCAATCCCAAATAGAGCTCGCCCAGCGTTTGATCCTGCCGATGGATGACAGATTTACCCTTGAGGATTGATTTGTCATCCGAGAGGGCATTATCTCCGATCGACCGGTAGTTCAATTGGTCAGCCAGGGCTTTCCTGTATTGCCCGATGATATTCCCCGATTTGTCCAGGATGACGACATAGGCCAGGTCCTGATTCTGGCGGAGGCTCTCAATAACTTCTTGGACATCCCGCGGATTATTGGCGGGCAGAGCAAAGCTAAGGTTATACGCGGCCAGGTCTCCCATCACCTGGATCTTGGATTCAAGAGCGGAGAGAGCCTGCCGCTTTTGGAAATACAGAGTCCCCAAGAAAATGAAGAGACAAACGGCGAACACCAGCGGCAGTCCGACCAACGAAAACTTAATCCTGATCGTCATCGTCTTCATCCCCTCCTGGAGGAGGCCCTGGTATCCTCTTTGAACTGGCGGAGAGGGTGGGATTCGAACCCACGGTCCCAGCATTCACCGGGACAATCGCTTAGCAGGCGATCCTGATCGGCCACTCCAGCACCTCTCCGCGAAAACCTTGAAGGCCGGCTTATTCTATCATTTTTTTGAGGGATTCTCAAAATCATCCCTTCATCAATCGCCGTGCCGCTTCCAGGATTCGCTTCGTATTCGGAAAGGCTTCGTCCTCAAGAGGACAGGCGTAGGGAATGGTCCCGTCCGTACAGACTCTGCGGCCTTTGACGCGCGTGACGGCCTTTTCGAACAGACGGCTCCGCAGCATCTGCTTGTAGAGATGCCATAAGTCGAGCTCGGCGCGTACGGTCAATGGCGCTTCCCAGGTTTTTTCAATCTAATATCCACATAAAAATTAAAATGACATCCTCGTTCGGGCGGCGCTTAGGCCGCCCGCAGCCCCCGGGCCCCGGGGAACCAGTCCCGTCGGACACTCTTGGAGGGAAACCCGGAATAAGGGTTTCCCTCCAACGATCGCTCCGCTCTCTGCCTCCTTTCCCTGGAGCATCTGGCGATGAATTCATGGGAGGATGCTCCTTGGAGGGGTGGCAGGGCCGGCGGGTATTCCCGCCGCCCGTTGGAGGGGGACCCTGTGAAAGGGTCCTCCTCCAAGAGTGTCCGGGACCCCCCTCCGCTACGGGGGCTCGAGGGCGGCCTAAGCGCCGCCCATACATTGTCACTTTATTTATTGCGTTTGTATTAACACAAGAAATAAAAAGGTTCAATAAAAAAGCGCTTGATAAATCAAAATGATTATACTATCTATTTCATTAATCGCAGGACACAATCCTTGGACATCGAACGATGGAGAGAAATCATGAACCCGAAAAAAATTCTCGTAATTCTTGTGGCCAGTGTGGCCTTGATTTTGACCGTTTCCTGTTCGACGGGGACGAAAGCCAAGCTAAAGAACTCGGCCCGGGAAGATCAAAACGGCTGGATTTTCGTCCACCTCGAGGGAACGCCGGAGGAGATCGGGTTCCAGCACGGCTTCCTTCTCGCTCCTGAGATCGATGACGCGCTGGAGATGTTCGCCTTCTACCTGCCTAAAGCGACGAAGAAGGACTGGACATTCTACCGCGAAGCGGCTGAGAGGATGTTCTGGCCCAAGCTGGAGCCGGAATACCAGGCAGAAATCGAAGGGATCGCCGCGGGGCTGAAAGCCCGGCTTCCGGATAAAAAATACGACCGGATCGACATCACCGTCCTCAACGGCTGGATCGAGCTGGCCTGGTATTATCTCCCCTATCTCGACGAAAAGATCAAGGCCGGCGCCGGCGACAATAAGGCGCCCGGCTATTGCAGCGCCTTTATCGCCACCGGCAGCTACACCGAAGACGGACAAATCGTGATGGGCCACAATTCGTGGGTGGAATACATAATCGGCGAGCGCTGGAGGGTCGTTGCCGATATCGTCCCCGAAAAGGGTTTGAGGATCCTCATGGACTGCTTTCCCGGCTATATTCACAGCGGCGACGATTTCGTCATCAACAGCGCCGGGATCCTCTACACAGAAACAACGATCTCCCAGTTCAAAGGATTCAAAGAAAGCGGGACTCCCGAATTCCTGCGTGCCCGCAAGGCTGCCCAGTATGCCCGTTCGATCGACGATTTTATCAAATTCATGACCACGGACAACAACGGCGGCTACGCCAACGACTGGCTGGTTGGGGACACCAAGACCAATGAGATTGCCAAGCTCGAATTAGGGCTCAAAAATCAGCCTGTCTGGCGGACGAACGACGGCTATTTCATCGGCTCCAACTTTGCCGCCGACGAAAAATTCATCGCCGAAGAGACGACGTTCAATCCCAAGGATACGACCCAGTCGGTGCTGATCAGGAAAGCCCGTTGGGAACAGCTCATGGAGGACTTTAAAGGAAAGATCAACGCCGAGACGGGCAAGGCCTTTGAAGCCGACCATCTGGATGCCGCCACCGGATCGACTGGGTCGAACGGGAATGTCCTGTGCGGCCATGTCGACGACGATCCAAAAGGCTGCCCGGAATTTTCTTGGGCACCCTATTTTCCCGGCGGCACCGTCCAGGGCAAAGTCACGACGGCCGGGCTGGCCAAGGAGATGAAGATCTGGGGCAGAATGGGCCATCCATGCGGCCAGGATTTTATCGCAGCCGCCTTCCTTGAAAAGCATCCGGAATATAAATGGCAGGGAAAATTCCTCAAGGATATGAAGTCCAACCCTTGGACCCTGTTTGAGGTAAAAAGGTAGGACGGAGGGAGAGGGATTCGAACCCCCGTTCCAGAAAACTGGAAAGCGGTTTTCAAGACCGCCGCCTTAAACCACTCGGCCATCCCTCCGTCAAGAGAATTTATTTTACCCGCTGTTCCGCACAGCCGCAAGCGGAAATTCCCCCGGCCTCTCCCTTGCCGATGATCGCGGCTTGACTTTTATTTTCAAGGCTTATAAGGAAATTCAGAAAGGACTAGCTGATTCGTTCCAGACCGTCCATGTAAGGCCGGAGGGCGGCAGGGACGGCGACCGTGCCGTCTTTCTCCTGGTAATTTTCCAGGATGGCGCTGACCGTCCTGCCGACGGCCAGACCGGAGCCGTTGAGCGTGTGGACGAATTCGAGCTTGGCCTTGGGCTCCCTGCGAAACCGGATGTTGGACCGGCGCGCCTGAAAATCGCCGCAGTTGGAGCAGGACGAAATTTCCATGTAGCCCTTCCGCGACGGCATCCAAACTTCCAGGTCATAGGTTTTTTGGCTGGCAAAGCCCATATCGCCCGTGCACAGGGCGACGACGCGGTAGGGAATGCCCAGCCTCTTCAAGATCTCTTCCGCGTCCGTGGTCATTTTTTCGAGCTCTTCGAAGGATTTTTCGGGAAGAGAAAAGATCATCATCTCGACCTTATTGAACTGGTGCTGGCGGATGAGGCCGCGGATGTCCTTTCCATACGAGCCGGCTTCGCTCCTGAAACAGGGAGTATAGGCCACGAACCGCTGGGGCAGGATGGCAGCCTCGAGAATCTCCTCCCGGTAATAATTGGTGAGGGGCACCTCGGCCGTAGGAATGAGATACCAGCTCGTGCCCTCGAGCTTGAAAAGGTCGGCGGCGAACTTGGGAAGATTTCCGGTGCCCGTCAAACTTTCGGCATTGGCGATAAAGGGCGGCAGGACCTCCTTGTATCCGCGCTCCCGCGTGTGAATATCGAGCATGAAGTTGATCAGCGCCCGCTCCAGCCTGGCCCCGGCTCCCAGGTAGACCGTGAACCTTGACCCCGCGATCTTTCCGGCGCGCTCAAAATCCAGGATCCCCAGCTGAGTCCCGATATCCCAGTGGGGCTGGGGCATAAAGGAAAACTCTGGCGGCGTTCCGGACCGCCGGACTTCCCTATTATCAGCGGAGTTTTTGCCTTCGGGAACGGAATCGTCGGGGATGTTGGGAATATTGAGAAGAGCCAGGCGGGTTTTCTCATCGATCTGTCTGAGCTCATCTTCAAGCGCTTTGATCCGGTCGCCGACGGTTCTCATTTCGGCGATCAAGCTCGAGGCATCCTTCTTCTCCCGCTTGGACTGGGCGATGAGGTCGGACGCCTTGTTCCGCTCAAAACGAAGCTCTTCGGCTTTGCGGAGGATCTTTTTCTTCTCGTCCGACAACCGGCTGAATTCGTCCAGGTTGATGGCGACGCCCCGCGAACCGATCTTTTTCAGGACAAAGTCTTTGTTCTCCAGGACAAATTTGGGGTCCAGCATCGCCCGGATTATAACACAAGCCGGCCAAATCGAAAACAAACCCGCCGGGCGTCGGACGAAGTTCGGCGCCCGTTGGAAGGGGTCTTCCCCTCCAAGTTGACTCACCGCCTGGATTCACATATAGTAAAAACAAAAAATGGCCCCCGAAAAGAAAGCCAAAGACTTCAAGGGCTATCTCCAGGTTTACACGGGAAACGGGAAAGGAAAAACGACGGCGGCCCTGGGGCTTGCCTTGAGAGCGGCCGGCCACGGCCTCAGGTCGTATATCGGGCAGTTCCTGAAAGGGCAACGGTACGGAGAGCTGGCGGCCGTAAAAAAACTCTCGCCGCTCATCACCCTACGTCAGTTCGGCCGCAAAGGCTTCATCCATGTCACGGAAAACCCCGAGGATGAAGATATCCGAAGGGCGCGGGGCGGCTTGAGAAAATGCCAGGCGGCCATGCTCTCGAAAAGATACGACCTGGTCATCCTGGACGAGATCAATGTCGCCCTGTACTTCAAGCTGCTTTCCGAAAAAGACGTCCATGGCTTTCTGGACCGGAAACCCGATAACGTCGAAGTCGTCCTGACCGGGCGCTATGCCCCGGCCTCGGTCATCCGGAGGGCCGACCTGGTCACGGACATGCGGGAACGCAAACATTACTACCGAAAAGGCGTGCCGGCCCGGATCGGCATCGAAAAATAAACCTTCATGGAACGGGAACAATTCGAACATCTTGTCGAAGAGGCGCTGGCCGGCCTGCCCCAGAAGTTCAAGAAGTACATCGAGAACCTGGCTGTGATCGTGGAGGATTATCCCTCGGGCGAGACCCGGCGCAAATTCGGAGCATCCCGTTCGGGCAATATCCTCGGACTCTACCACGGCGTTCCGTTCAAGCACCGGGGACCTTATTACGGCAACATTCCTCCCGACGTGATCGTCATCTACCAGAAGCCCATCGAAGATATTTGCGAAACCGAGGAGGAGCTCAAGGAAAAAGTCCAAGATGTCGTCCTCCACGAAGTCGGGCATTATTTCGGCATGAGCGATGCGGAGTTGCACCGGATCGAGCGCGAGCTCAGACGGAGAGGATGATCACCGCTTTATTGGAAAATATCATTTTTGAGGAGTAGTCTCCGTGGCAAAAAAATTCAGAGGGATCTTTGCGGCGTTGGTGACTCCGTTTATCGGAGAGAAGCTGTCCATAGAAAAATTCAAGGATAACATCCAGAAATACAACGCCTCGGCGCTGGCAGGATACGTGGTCCTCGGCTCCACCGGAGAATGCGTTTCGCTCTCGGACGAGGAATCGACTTGCTTGGTCCGGGCGGCCAAGGAAGCTGCCGCTAAGGGAAAAAAGGTCATCGCCGGCACCGCCCGCGAATCCACCAAGCTGACCGTAGAATTCACAAATGCGATGGCCGATCTCGGCATCGATGCCGCCCTTGTCCGGCCGCCGAGCTATTATAAATCAAGGATGGGCCGCGACGCCCTTAAAAAGCACTATCTGACTCTAGCCGACAAATCCAGGGTCCCTCTTATCATCTATAACATCCCGCAGAATACGGGGATCTCTCTCGAAAGCCGGCTCATCATGGAGCTCTCCAGTCATTCCAACATTATCGGCCTCAAAGAGAGCGCCGGAAACCTGTCGTTTCTGGGAGAGGTCGTCCCTAAAGTCCCGGCCGGATTCAGCTATTTGCTGGGGTCGGGAAATGTGATCCTTCCCGGATTGGTGATGGGGGCCTGCGGTGCCATCCTGTCCGTCGCCAACGCCGCCCCGGACATCTGTCTCGAAATTTATCAGCTCTTCCAAGAAAATAAAATCGAAGCGGCCGCCAAGCTCCAGCGCGACCTGATCCCACTGAATAAATCGATCATGGAAACTTACGGCATCCCCGGCTTGAAATACGCCCTCGATGTCCGGGGCTATTATGGGGGCCCCTGCCGGCTGCCGCTTCTTCCGATCGAAGAAAAGGGAAAAGCGGAACTCCGCGGACTCATGAAAAAGCTGGGCCTGACTCCGAATTGATTAGGCTAGGACCGAGCCAGAGAAGGTATGGGCTTTTACACCAGCCAGCCTCTTGCTCATTTTATCTTAATCATGAAATCTACAAATGCGATAAATAAAGTGACAATGTATGGGCGGCGCTTAGGCCGTCCTGAAGCCCCCGTAGCGGAGGGGGGACCCGTCGGCTTTTCCGACGGGGGGAACCGACGGGACTGGTTCCCCGGGGCCCGGGGGCTATGGACGGCCTAAGCGCCGCCCGAACCGGGATGTCATTTCAATTAAAAATGCAAAGGGAACGGTGCTGTCCGGTTGCCCTTCCCCCAGAAAAATCTATTTCTTGACGATTTCGACGCGGCGGTTCTTGGCCCGGCCGTCTTCGCTGCGGTTATCGGCGATGGGCTTGTCCTGGCCCCAGCCTACGGCGCTTAGCTGGCCGGCGGCGATCCCCTTCAGGATAACGGCGTTCATGACCGATTTGGCCCGTTGTTCCGAAAGCGTCTTGTTCGAGGCCGGCGTCCCCACATTGTCCGTGTGGCCTTCGATGCTGATCTTCAGGTCTGCATGGGCTTTCAGGAGCGCGGCGATCTGATCGATGATGGGCATGGACTCGGGCTTGATTTCGGATTTGCCCGTGTCGAAATTGATATAGAGAGCCATGAAGCCATCTTTATTAAGAGCGTTGTACATGGCGTCCGCTGTTATTTCCTGGACCATCTCCCCTTTTTCAAGAATGATCAGCTGGATGCCGGTGGTACCATTATAGGTCGCGATCGAGACCCAGATTTCACGGTTATTCTTGACGAGCTTGAAGGTTGCCGCCCCGGCGTTGGCGTCCTGGTAAAGTGTGACACCCCCGAGGGATTTGACGGCAGTTTCGTAATTGCGGATGATCTGGAGGCCGCTGGGGGCTTGGGCACCTTCCTTCAAGTTGTAGTCGATCACGGTTTTATCGCCTTCGACGGTCTCCGTCTTGCCGCCCGCGATGGAGAATTCCACGGCATCGAAATTCTTTTCACAGTTGGTGATATAATAATTCTTCATCCGGGTGAACAGCGGATGGTCCTTGCAGCCTTCGGCGTCCGTTTCCTGGGCTAGGCTGAAGTTGGCCGCAGCCAGGATGGCCAGCGCGAAGCTTGAAATCACCAAGAGTCTGGGAATCCTTTTCATCCTGATCTCCTTTCCGAATTTATATTTCGGGCTACGGATTTTAAACAAAGACCGTGCACCCTGCTTCGACCATTCTCTCCCTGCGTTGTCCCTGCAGTTAACTCAGGCAAGGCTGACTGAAGCACAAGAGGCCGTCCTGCTGCCGCTGCTACCTTCCGGTCCTGACGGGGTTCACAGGAAGCTCTTTGCTCAGGGCCCCGACCCTCATCGCCACTTGCAGGGCCACAGTCCAGAAAGGGCTCGGCCTCGGCAAGGACTTCGACCCCACTATAGCGGGTTGTGGGCAACAGGGCACCGCTAGCTCCCCGTCTAGCACGGTCAAGTTTAATATTATACACTGGTTGCGTCGAATTTTCGAAGGCTTTTAAAAGAGGAGAAGTTTCCCTCAGGCTAAAACCTGTAGGCGGCGCCGAAGCGAAGAATCAAGCCGTCCCAGATTCCCGCCTCGGCCAGAAGGCAGACGTTGGGATAAACTTCTACTTTGACCCCGAAATTCAACTGAAGAAGGATAAAGGTCGTTGGGATCTGGAAATCCAGCCGCGTTGAAAGAGCCTTGAAGTCGCCGGTTTCCGACTCCCCAGAGATCGTTTCCTTATTCGATCCCAGTTGATAATCTCCCGACCAGGCGTAGCTGTACTCTCCGTCGAGGGAAGACACACCGAAGCCCAGCACGAAGTACGGAGTGACCATGCGGCCTGCGTTGAAGTCCCAGCGAAAACTGAAATTCGTTGTGAATGGGCTTGTCGTGATCACCGCGTCTGCGTTGGCAGCGGCATAGCTCCCGTTTGAGAAATCCTGTCTGGCCTTGCCGGCGACGGCCAGCTTGATGGTTGTCTTTTCCAAGGAAAGACCGAAGCTGAATGTCCCCGCCCTTCCCCTGGAATAATAGCGGATCTCGAGGCCGTAATTGGACCCGGAAGTATCCAAGGTCAGCTCCTGAGCAAAGCTCGATTGGACCAGGATTCCATGCAAGTTCTGGACCTGTTTAACCACTTCATTCTGGACTTCCTCTCCAAGCCTATCCGTCAGAGATTTCTCGAACAATCCCTTGATCAGATCCAGACCCCACATGGAATAGTGAGCTCCGACCTCCCAGTGGCCGCCCTTCGCCGGCTGGACAGGCTGGGCATTTTCGGGCGATACAACGGGCTGCCTGGCGGGAGGTTTGGCCGCCGCTTCCGGCGGCGCTTCCTCTTTTTTGGCTTCCTGCGGAATCGGTTTTTTCTCTTCAGCGACCTTCGCCGGGACCTCTTTCCTGCCGGTCTCCTCGCCGCCGGCGGCCGGAAGCTTTTCCCGTCGCTCTTTTTGGACTTGATTGAAAAGCTGGGTAAATCCCTTCGGATAGAACAGCTCGGAAATTTCTTTGTTGGGATCCACTTCCGAGACCTTGCGCATCCATTTTACGGAATTGGCCATGTCCCGAAGATAAAAATAATCGAGTGCCAGCCCGAAATAGGCCCGGGACAGGCTGGGCTTGCTCTGAGAAAGAGCGGCGGCTTCGAGGTAGCAGCCGATGGCCAGCTTGTAGTCTCCTTTTTGCGAATAGGCGTCCGCTTGAGTCAGGAGCTTCTGGACTTCATCCTCTTGGGGCTCTGTTGTCAGGCCGGAAAAGACCAGCGGCGAAGCGATGAGGACAGCGCAGATCAGGGCCATCCAGCGGAGGGCCCGGAATTTTCCAGAATCAATGGTCATGACATTTTCCTTATCCTAATTGAGTCGGACGAACACGTCTAAAATTAAATCCTAACCGGGGATGGCGGATTTGTCAAATGAATGCCGGGCCGGACAAATCCATCCATCCTTGACAGGCCTCCGGGCAAATGATAGAAATCTCTTATTTCACACCCCAGGAGGTTTGGATGAAAAAAACATTTTCCCTAGCCAAATTTTCCTTCAGCCTTTTTGTTTTCCTATCAATAGCCGTATTCGTTCATGCTCAGACATCCCCTGAAGCATTTCTGGGCTTCAAGGTCGGCGCCGATAAGAAGCTGGCCGATTACAATCAAATTAAAGCCTATTTCGAAAAATTGGCCCAGGAATCGCCCCGGCTTAAGCTGCTGACGATCGGCACATCGACTCTCAAGAAACCGATGATCATGGCCGTCATCACCTCGGAAGAGAACATGGCCAAGCTGGATCGATACAAGGAGATCGTCAAGAAATTGCGCGATCCCCGCTCGCTTCCCGTCGAGGAAGCCAAGAGGTTGGCCAAGGAAGGCAAGGTCATCGTGCTTATCACCGCCAGCCTCCACGCCACCGAAATCGCCGCGTCCCAAGCTTCTATGGAACTTGCCTACAACCTGGTCACGGGAAAAACTCTCTTTGACGCGAAAAAAATCCTGAGCGACGTCATCGTCCTCCTCTGCCCCACCCATAACCCTGACGGCAACCAAATGGTCATTGACTGGTACAAGAAATATCTCGGGACGAAATATGAGACCGGCTCGATGCCCTGGCTCTACCACTACTATGCCGGCCACGACGACAACCGCGACTGGTTCATGCTCAACCTGCCCGAGACCAGGGCTATCACCAAGGTTCAATATCAGGATTGGCTGCCGCAGATCCATCTCGACCAACACCAGATGGGGTCCACGGGCGCCCGGCTTTTTATTCCTCCGTACATGGATCCGCCTCTGCCCAATATCCAGCCTATGGTCTGGCGGACTGCCAACCTCCTCGGCACCTCTATGGCCTACGACCTCCAGCAGAACGGCAAGAGCGGTGTCGTCAACGGCCGGAGCTACACGGGTTGGTACATCGGCGCCTGCGACGATACGCCCTGGCTGCACAATGTCATCGGCATCCTGAGCGAGGCGGCCTCGGTTCGGCTGGCCACGCCCATCTACATCGAGCCGAACGAGATCCCGAAGTCCTACTACGAAAAGATGATGGATTTCGTCGATCCCTGGAGGGGCGGCTGGTGGAGGCTGCGTGACATCATTGAATATGAACTGATCTTCAGCCAAAGCCTGATCAAGACGGCGGCGCTCCACAAGGAAGATTTCCTGTTCAACTTCTATCAAATGTGCAAAAATTCCATCGAGAAGGTGGACAAGGACCAACCATTCGCTTTCGTCATTTCCGCCAAGCAGCATGATTATCCGACCATGCTCAAAATGCTCGATGTGCTCCAGATGGGGGGCGTCGAGATCCATCAAGCCAAGGCCGACTTCGTCGCCGACGGCAAATTCTTCCCCGCCGGATCGTTTGTGGTGAAAACCGCCCAGCCGTATAAAGCCTATGCCTGGGCGCTCCTTGAAAAGCAGAAATATCCCGACATGCGGCAGTATCCGGGCGGCCCTCCGGAACCTCCCTACGACAACGCCGGCTGGACGCTGCCGCTCCAAATGGGGGTTGCCTGCGAAGAGATCAAAGAGCCTTTTGAGGTCAAGCTCGAAAAACTGGTCCAGGTGCCCTATCCTCCTGTCCCGGCCAACCAGGGCGCGGCGAACTATGTCGCCCTGGGCTCTCAGATCAACAGCTCATATACGATCGTGTTCGCTCTTCTCAAGGACGCCAAGGCCGAAGTCTGGAGGACCAAGGCCAAAATCAATAAAAAAGGCATCGACATCCCGGCCGGAAGCTTCATCGTCAAGAATTCGCCAGATGTCAAAAAGGCGCTTCCGGCCCTCCTCCAGAAACATCATCTGGCCGTCCTCGACTTCGAGGATGTCGCCGATATAGCCAAGTCGCCCCTGAAATTCCATCGCGTCGGCCTCTACCAGTCCTGGAGAGGCAATATGGATGAAGGCTGGACGCGCTATATGTTCGATGATATGGGTATCCCCTACAAGACCCTCCACAATGAAGACATCAAGGGCACGAAGGAAAAGAAGGTTGACCTGCGCGCCGATTACGACGTCATCGTCTTCTCCGACGAAAGCGGGACCACCATCAAATCGGGCCAGCGCGGCGGTTTCCCCGGAGGGCCGGCCGGCGCTCCCGGCGGCGCACCGGCGCGGCAGCCCGCCTCGACCACGCCGCCGGAATATGAAGGCGGGATCGGCCAGGAGGGCGTGGACGCCTTAAAAGCCTTCGTCGAGAAGGGAGGCGTCATCGTCCTTCTCAACCAGGCGTGCACGCTGGCCTTCAACGAATTCGATGTCCCGGCGCGCAACGCCCTTCAGAATGTGGACCGGACGCGGTTCTTCTGCCCGACGTCGATCTTGAAGATCCTGGTCGACAACGAGACGCCGATCGGCTACGGAATGCCTAAGGAGGCCGGCGCCATGTTCGTCAACAGCCTGGCCCTGGATACATCCGCTCCCGGCTTTGAATGGGACCGAAAAGTCGTGGCCAGCTATCCCGAAGACGATATTCTGATGAGCGGCTGGCTGCTCGGGCCGGACGTGATCGCCCGCAAGGCCGCGGTCGTGGATACGAAATATAAGGACGGCCGGATCATCCTCATCGGCGTCCGCTGCCAGAACAGGGCAGAGTCTCACGGCACCTACAAGTTTCTGCTCAACGGATTGCTGTATCCCGATAAAGATTAGGATAGTTTCGGAAAAAATCAGAGATCATTGCCCGCTCAAACCGGAGCGATCATGTCCCAGCGGATGCTGTCGATGATCTTCGATACCGGCCAAATGAGAACAGCGATGACCGGCACGGCGACAAGAACCCCGTAGGGAATAGAGGTCAGCCCGAAATGGACAAGTCCTAGAAGGCCTGGGAGGATGAGAAGGAGGAATCCCGCGATTCCTTTCTGGGCCTCCCGGGCGACCCCGTAGGGCTTAGCAAAAGGAAGCTCGTTCTTGACGATTAAAGAAAGAGCGTAGCTCGTGAAAATCATATTGACGAAAGCCAGGCCGATGTCGTCGATCACCGGCGGCCCCCAGATGAACAGCGTGGGAATGGAGAGAAGGAAGAATATGCTCCCCCCGAACTTCACGACCATGGCTTTGACTCCGCCCTTGAAGAGATCGCCCGGCCTGGCAATAGGCAAGGAACGGTAAATCCACGCCGCCTGGAACTGGTCGCTCAGCCTCATTTGGAACAGCGTCATCGGAATGAGCATGCATCCGACATACAGAAAAACGAGATGGAGCTTCGTGTTGGGCAAATTCTGGAGCGTCTGGGCCAACCCTCCCTTCCCCCGCAGGGTCAAAACGGCGGCGATAATCATCATATAGCCGAAGGTCGGGTAAGTCTTCAGCTTGAATTTCCGGTCCCGGCTGGAGATCAACCAGACGAACTGGAATGCCGCCCGTTCAACGGGACGGGAAGTCGCGATCCGGGAAAAGAATATCGGCAAGCTACGGCCTAATGTTTTTTTCTCCCGGGCGGGACCCGTCTTCTCGAGTTCCAGGAGAGCCTTATTGAATCCGGGCGCAAGATATTTGACGACGACGACGACGAACAGGACCGGCAGCCCGATCCCCATCAGCGTCAGGAACAGGGCCTCTTTGGATATCACTCCGCGGACGGCGGCATCGACCGGCGCCGCAACCCAGGCCGGCGGGACAAGGTATGTCCACCACCGGATTTCAATCGAGAAGCCCTTCAGGAGAGAGGCTCCCATCAACCGGGGCAGGAGCTGATAACTGCCCAGGGCGACGGCCGCCATGAAAATCTGGAAATAGAGGATGATATCCCGAAACCGCTCCTCTCCCGAGATTTTGATCAAAAGCAGATAAAAGATATTGGAGAGAAAGACTATGAACAGAACCGAAAAAATGAGAGAGACGGGGAATGTCAACGTGAACACCGGGCCGTATTTGACGGTCCCGACGACGAGCGTCCCCAGCGAGAGGGACAGTGTGATCATCAGCATATAAACGGTGATATGGACGATCCGGACCACGGCCAGGGTCCGTCCGTCGATAGGCCGGAACTGAATGATGGCGTTATCCGTCGTGTCGAGCAGCACCGAACTGAAGTCGGAGATCAGAGCGACCGCGGTCATGACCATGATCATGGCCTGGATGATGACGAGCGCGGTGAACAGGGACGGGATTGGAACAAGGAGCAGCCCGGCAAAGAGGCCCATGAAGGCGTAAA
>Ga0315284_10003128_pt1 | contig 23553 bp, 16 predicted proteins | sample YL17G09_16_MG_FD_203696 | JGI IMG/M metagenome (GOLD analysis project Ga0315284, IMG submission 203696) | Sediment microbial communities from Yellowstone Lake, YNP, Wyoming, USA - YL17G09_16 | ecosystem: Environmental > Aquatic > Freshwater > Lake > Sediment | place: USA: Wyoming | collected...
GCGCCTTGAGCATGGGCAGGTCGAAGAATCGCGGGATGCCCGGCACATCGCCGGCGCCGAAGTGCCCGACCGCCCGGCCCGCCATGGGGTCGCGGCGCACGAGGTAGCTCTCGAGGATCTCGGCCGCCGCCTGCGCGTCCACGTTGGCATAGGCGATGCGCGGGTTGCCGAACGCCGCCACGTCCATGAGCGGCTCGAGGTAGCAGGGACCCACGCAGCCGACTTCGAGGACGCGCGCGCGCACCGCGTGCTGCGCGAGCGTCGCCTGCACCGCCTTCTTGACCGCATCGGCGCCGGCGGCCTTGCCGCACGAGGCCGCCCCGAGGAAGACGACCGGCACCTCGGCGCCCGCCAGGTCGGCGAAGTCCTTGCGCGAGAGTTCCGCGAGGCTGTCGAGCCTACTCGTATTCATCGAGGATCCCCTTGAGCTTCATGGTCGTGACCGTGCTGTAGATGTCGCCGTCCACCTTCACCACCGGCGACAGCGCACAGCAGCCCAGGCAGGCGACCCGGCCCAGGTCGAAGCGGCCGTCATCGGTGGCCGTGCCCGGCTGCGCGTGCAGGTCCTTGGCGAGCTTCTCCATGAGCCGCTCGCCGCCGCGCACGTGGCAGGCGGTCCCCAGGCACACGGCGATCCCGTGGCGCGCCGGCGGGGTGAAACGGAACTGCGCGTAGAACGAGGCGACCCCGTAGACCTGGCTCTCGGTGAGCCGCAGGGCCTCAGCGATGTCGGCAACTGCCTCCTCGGATACGAACCCGGTCACCTCCTGCACCTTCTGCAGGATCGGGATGAGGCTGCCTGCCTCGGCCGGGAACTGCTCGAGGACCGTTTTCAGGCTCGGAATCTGGGCTCCCATGTGTTTCTCTCCTTTTCCTAGCCCGGATTATTCACGAATATGAAAAACAAAAGGCCAATCCCTGCGTATAAAGCAAGTAGACACAAGCTTTTCATGCGCAGAACGAGGCCTTTTGATGACTCAAGATACCACACAGTCTGTTTTATTTCCCGGTCTTTTTTCCAAGCCAATCTCAGCGCGCTTCGATCAGCCTGACAGTAGCTCCGACGGCGGAGCCATCCTTCTGAAGGCGATCGATACTGAGCTGGATCTGATGAAGCGTCTGGCGCAATGTATTCAAGAATGCCGCCAGGAAGCCAAGGTTCTCCACCCGTTGTTCGATTTGTTTCGCCAGCGCGTTTACGGAATTGCATGTGGTTATCCAGATTGCAATGAATTCACTGTTCAACACGGGTCACTCTCCCTTTGAGACGTCATAGGAATCCTTTTATCGCAGCCTCAGGTTCCGTGCTCCCCTCCCCGGAGGTAAAGACAATCGCTGAGATTCGCCTCACCGCGCACCAGATCTTCCGCAAAGGCCTTGCAGGTTGGCGCTCCGCAGCAACCACAGTCGATTTGAGGAAGTCTTTGATATACGCGCTCGCTCTCCCTCATTCTCTTGATGGATGTTTCCAAGTCGGTGTCGAAGTACTTGGTGGGACGGGGCAAGATCGGATTTTCCAAGAAGTAGTATCCTTCTTCGATCTTGCGATCAATTTCGGCAATATCCACTCTTAATCTGCTCTTGTAGGTCTCTCTCTGTTTAATGTTGTTCATGCGCGAGACATAGGGATTATCGACGTTGAACGGGCCCCCAATGCAGCCCAGCATGCAGGCAAAGGCCTCGACGAAATCCACGTTTCGAAGGCGGGAATTCTCGATGTCGTCGAGGATCTTCATCACGTGATCCAGGCCGGATACCGACAGCCAGTTTTCCCTCTTGATGGACCTGGTCAACCCCCCAAGCACTGACCAGCCCTCGCTGAAACGGAAGTTTTTCGGCACGCGGCTTTTGTCGAATTTCGACTTGATCGCGACCACATGCGGAATCAGCAGGGAATACACATCTCGAATGTTGATGGCGCCGTCGAACCAGGACTTGACCTTCTCGGCAGGCTGCCGGATGGAGACAATCTTTGCGGGGCAAGGCGAGACATATATGATGCCGATATCTTCAGGCTTGAGGCCCAACTTCGCCGGCAGGCGCGTCCGAATGTCCCGGGCAGTCACTTCCCTGGGCACATCCAGGGGAGAAATGAGCTCCACCAGCTCCGGGTACTTGACCTGAATCAGCCTAATGGTAGCCGGGCAGTCCGAAGCGATCAGCGGGCGTCGGTCCGGACTCCGCTCCAAGTACTTGACATAAGCTCTGGCAAGAGCCATACAGGCGAGGCTGGTATCCACGACCTCATCGAAACCGAGTTCCTTAAAGGCCAGATGGATTATGTACGGGTGAATGCTAGGTTCGAATTGGGAATACAGGGCGGAAGTCGGCACTGCAACTTTGTATTTTCGGCTTGAAATCTCGGCTACTGGATCGGGTACAGGAACGATGGCCTGCTCAGGACACACGGCCATGCATCCCCCGCAATCGACACAGAGGTCCTCACGCACAATCGCTCTGCCACCTCTGACGCGTATCGCCTGGGTGGGACAGCGGCGCATGCACTTCCTGCGGCCGCGACATCTGCCGAGATCCACCTTGTGAGCGTGATAGAATTGTTCCATATCAGCCCCCTGCAAAGGTATCCGCAAGTGTGATCCTCAGACAAAGAATTTCATGCGCAGTTGTGTTCCTTTGCCGACTTCGCTCTTGATGACCAGTTCGTCAGTATTCCTCTTAATATTGGGGAGTCCCATTCCCGAGCCGAATCCCATGGCTCTCATTTCCTCGGTCGCGGTCGTAAATCCCTCCTGCATGGCCAGCTCTACATCAGGGATGCCTTTCCCCTCATCGATGATGGTCACTTCGATCAGCTGGGGAGTTACGGTGAGATTGACTTGAGCGCGCAGGGCATGCATGACGACGTTCATCTCGCCCTCATAGGTGGAAATCGCAACCCTGCGGACCAGCTTGGAATTCAACCCGATTTTTTTCAGGATAGACTTCACCTCGGTTGAGGCCATGCCCGCATTGGCAAAGTCACTGCCGCTGACAAATAATTCATGGTGTAAAGACATCTCAGGTATGGAGGGTCTGACCAGGGCTTCCGCGGGAGTGGGAGTTATGCCTCTGCGCAGGAAGTCAACTCTGACGCAGGCATCGTACATGTCGTAACGCGTGGAGAGTAAGACCAGATGATTATCGCGCGCAAACTGGGGCGAATCATCCTTTGCCCTTTTGCCGCGGATAAAAACCACGCCTTTGAATTCCGCCATGTGGGCGGAGATGACCGCTTGTTGAGTCGCCAGACCAGTAAAAAGGATGGAATTGGGTTTTCCGAAAGCAAGAACATCGCTCATCAAGTCGGACGCATAGACGTGCTCGACGTCGACGTCCAGATTGTCCTCCCCAGCGATGACCGACGCTTCCAAGGCGTCTTTAATCGACCTGATCTGCACGATCCGGGACCTGTTTCTCTACCTAGTTTCTGTCGCGAAACTCCATATTCATGCAACCTGGACCTGGACCTGGACTTGGACCTCGACCTGGACGTGGACAGCTTTGTCGGCCGTAAACCCTCCATAAACAGCATTTACCGAATCACTCTTCATCTGTATATGCACACGTCCAAGTCCACGTCCAGGTCCACGTCCAGGTCCAGGTCCAGGAACTTTCGAGTTTCGCGACAGAAACTACCTAGACCAATGTGTGCTGGAGTGGTTTCTGTCACACAAGCGGTGTGAGTCTCCTCGCTGGATTATTTGGCGCGCACGCCTAATTCATAAAGCTTGCCGACCAGCGCAAAAGTGGGCAGCGCGCAGGATAAAATCGCAATGTCATGTTTGCTGGCAAAATCTATGGTTTCGGCCGGCACTTCTTTGCCGCCGGTAATGATGATTGCGGATACGTCCACCAGATTTGCCGCGGGAACGATGCTCTTATGAGTCTGGATTGTGAGCCAGAGATCGCCTGATTTTGCGCCCGCCATTACATCGCTGACCATGTCGGATATGTAAACCCCTTCGACAGCTCTGTCCCCGAATTTGCTCAACGGCTTCAATCCAATCTTGTCGGCCAGCTCTTGAATTGTCATATCAGTTCTCCTAGGTCACATTATGATGTCGGCTTCAAAAAACCTTAGCATGGCGATCTTCGCTCGGTCACCGGCACCTGGGACAGCATGCCCACATCATGCAGGAACTCTCCCTTGCAGCGCGCAAACCCGTCCTCCAGGTCAAAGGGACAAATCGCGATTGTGGACCGGGCGGCGGCGCGGCGCTGATTGAAATACCTGGCGAGCTTTTCCAGCTTGTGCGCCGGGAGCTGCTTGGGCACGGCCTGGCTTTCCGTGAGGAAACCACATGCCATAACCAGATGCGCGTGGGCCGCTTCCATCCTCTGACGCATGATTTCCAGCCGGCAATCCGGCAAACATCCGGTGCAGTACAAAAGGCCCATGAGGTCGTCATAATTCTCGGTATCGCCGCAGTGCGAACATATCAGGTCAAACCTGAACGTCTGGGCGTTTTCGACTCGATGCCAGAAGTGGTCTCCCTCGCGGTATTCGTCGCCGAGGACCGGCACGCTCTCCTGTGTAAAGTAGGTTCTCACACGATTGCATTGGAAACATTTTTCGAACACTACAAAACCGAACTGAACATTGGCCATTTCCCAATGGTGTTGGCATCCAGACATTTTCGTCAGCTCCGCTTGCGTGAGGCGTTAGCGAGAAGCTCCCAATAGCGAATCCAACTCTGATTAAAAATATGCGGTATAACCATGAAACGAAAAATCTATTTGCTTTTCAATTTGATCGCTTCACAATCCCGTATCTAGTGGCACAAGAGCATTTGAAGGCTGCCTCAGCAAGGTCTCTTAACGGCCACAGGAGGTCTGTTTTGGGGGTTTCCTTCAAGAGGGGAAGCCCCCTAGCGATCTCTTTTACTTGGGCCGATCGTCTCACCTTTTTATGCCAATAACAAGTTTTTTCGATCGCCGATTATCAAGGATCGAGTACCGCATGCTCCGATTCAGCGATCGGCGTGGAAGGCTACGTCGGTTCATTCCTTCCCGCCACATAGGCAGTCACTCACCACACGGCGTCAATCGGTGCCATGGATATATGGAAGATGTCCGGCTTTTCGCAGATCAAGGCCGCGGAGAAAATGTACATGACATAGTCGCGGGTCTCGGGCGGGATCCAGCCGTTGCGATAGAAATTCCAGAAACTGCGCTGGCGGGGATCGTTGGGCAGCTGATCGAGTTTTTCGATAATTCGGGTTGCGCCATAGTTGTAGGAAGCGATAACCAGCAATCCCGAGGCCGCCGCTTTGGTGGAGTACAGGTAGGCGAGGTACCGTGCCGCGGCTTGGGTGGCGCGATTTTCGTCATGCCGCTGATCCGAAGGATCGTATTGGGGCAAGTCCTTCAATGGGCCGGGCGCAAGGCCATATTCCGCGGCTGTTTGGGGAATGAACTGCCACATGCCTTTGGCAAAGCCGAAAGGAGTGGGCGGGCCGACTTTTGTGGTATCGAAGTCGCTCTCCTGCAGCGCGACAAACATGAACTCCCTGGGCAGCCCATATTGATCGAGCGCGAGACGGATCCGGCGCGGCAACGCCCGTTGGCGAGCGGTGTCCAGAGCCGCACGCAGGCGTGGAGTGCTGCGCCAGCGCTCCACATATTGAAGAACAGTCTTTTGAAAGTCGGGAGGCAACTCTAAATCGGTCTCCCCCAACCGCCTGGCAAGCCTCATGACCGCCTGTTCTCCCGGGTTTTTGCCGGAATAGAGCCCCAGGGTCTCCAGGTAGTGATCGTATTCCTGCTCAAACCTGGCTTTCCTGTCGCGCAAGTCCTGGCGCTCCTCGGTGCTCATCGCCTCTCCCTTGCGCACAAGCTGAGCTTCTACCAGGCGCATCTGATAGAAAACCTCGTCGGCCTGGCGAGTCAGCGCTTTGAGCTGGCGATCCTTGATGAAGAGGGCCACGCCGATTCCGATCGCAACCAATAGTACGACTCCGGCGAGAGCCAGAAGAGGCCAACGCCTGCGCTTGTAATACTTGTTGGCAGCCTGGAGGAGCATCATGGTGCGGTCGCCCGCTGGTCCGCCCTTGGCGGCATGCTCGATTTTGCGAAACATCTGTTCGCTTTCGCTGGTGTGCCCGCCTTTTCCGGTATGCCTCCCCTCTTTCCAGCGGAACTCGAAAACAGGGCCATCCTTTCCCAATTCGACGCGGTCGCCGTGGTTGAGCTGGGTTGCACGGATCTTCTGACCGTTTACAAACGTTCCATTCGTGCTCCCCAGATCTTCCAGTTCGCAGGTGCCGGATCGCATGCGGATCTCCGCATGTTCTGAGGACACAGGCGACCCATGAGTTCGCCCAACGATAATGTCGTTCTTCGGTCCCCGGCCAAGCGAAATTCTCCCCTCGCGCAGCTCGATGGTCGCATCTCCATCTTCCCAAGAACCTGACAGCGGTACGATGCGGGGGGTGTCGCGATTCCTGGCCGCTTCGATGCGGAATTCGAAGACCGGTCCTTTCCGGCCCAACTCGATCTGGTCCCCTTCCTGGAGCGGCTCTTTGCGCACTTGTGCCCCGTTAAGGAAGGTTCCGTTCGTGCTGTCGAGGTCCACCAGGGTGTAACTTTCGCCTTTGATGCGGATCTCGGCATGATAGCTCGAGACCACGCTTTCCGAAAACACGATGTCGTTGTCCGCTTTTCGGCCCAGCCGGACGATTTCCAGGTCAAATCTCTCTTCGCGGCCCTTATGGGAGCCCTGCAAATGCACAAGGATGATCGGCATTGGGCAGATCATAGCGAAGTAGAAGGCCAAAGAAAACCCTTTTTGGAATCCAGGAGCCCGTCCGAGAATTAGGAGGGGCCCCTCCTAATTCTCGGACGGGCTCCTTGGGCCGGGTTTTTGGATGATTCATGCGACCACGGTTCTGCGATTCAGACAGTGGCAAAAACCCTGGCCACGAATAGCACGGCGTGGCCGGCGGCCTCAACCAAACCGAAGAAGTCAGAAGCCAGAAGTCAGAATGAACTGTGCCGCAGTTGCGCGCGGCTGCGCCCAGATGCGAAAGCACTCCTGCCTGCCAGGTTTTTCTTCTGAATTCTGACTTCTGTCTTCTCTCACCGGAGGCTAAATCCTTTCCCTCCTGGCAAGGATTTGTATGTAAGTAGTATGAATAGCACGCAAGTAGAGAAGCCGTTCAATAGACACGATTTATGCTATAATTTATAAAATGACTCAAACATCCTGCGGGCTTAACCAGGATAAGAGACCAGTTTCGGCTGCGTGTGCCGAACTTCAAGTGGAAGGTCTGGGTAAGTTTACGATTGGACGGGTGGCTACCATCGGGCGGGCGCCGGAAAGCCAGGTAGTCCTCAATCTCTCCTCTATATCGCGGAATCATGCCCGCATCTTTTATGAGGGGGGGCACTACTGGATCAAAGACCTCGACAGCGCCAACGGCACCAGCATAAACGGGAAGAGAGTCACGCTGCAGATGCTGGCCGATCAGGACCGGATCTGTCTCGGTGATGCCAAGTCCGTATTCCGGACCGCCGCCCGCGCCGCGGGGCCGACGCCTCTCGGCCAGGATCCTCTCGCCGGTACCGAAACGGCGATTCCGGATGGTACTCCCACGGGCGGATTGAGCGGTAGTTTTCCCATTCGCGAGGGCGCGCAAGCAGGCCCGGCGAATTCGGGCTCGTCACAGGACGCGATTCCCGGCGGTGCTGAGATTCAGGCGCTTGCCAGGAAGATCGAGAGCCTTCAGGCGGAAAACGAACTACTGCGGCTTGAAATCAAACAGTATCGTTCGACTGCCACTGCGGCCGCTTCGGATCATGCTGAAATCGAGCGCCTGCGCATCCTGGTCAACCGGCTCGAGCGCGCCCTGGCTGACAGCAACCTGCGGCTTCGGAATCTGCAGCAAAGACTCGATGGGACTACCTAGAAGACACCAGCTGCGTTACTCTCTCTGGACAACGGACTCGGCTGAAAAAGTTGGCAAGGAACGGATTCTGCACATTGCGCGCCTGCAGCTTATAGCGCACATCAAATTTCCGGCCATCCGCGCTCGGCAGCGACCAGATCACTGAGTATGTTGTCTGAGTCTGCGATATGGTGCTGGCACGATTTAGAAGCCTGAAGAACGCCCATTCGCCATCAATGGCCGGGATGTTGGGCCGCTCGCCCGAGTTGACGATCGAAATCGAGATCTTTGCCTGGGGTGATCCCGTCTTTCCAGGCCATGTAAACGCCTGCGGCAAGGCGCGCTCATTGCGATAAAGGAAACGCTGGCCATCGATTTCGAGCAGGCTCTCAGTCACCCCGGGTGTCGGTTCGGGAGTCAGGTCAAATGTGACGGAGGGATCTGCTCCACCCGTGCTGTATAGTGACTGGCGCACAGCGTTGGCTTTGCCCAGAAAACCGAGGAATGCAGGGGCAAAATCCACCTGGGCGCCAAACAGGGAGGCCGGCGCCCACTGATTCTCCGACGGGGTGACAAACATCTTGAGTTCCCCATCGAAGAAGCTCCAAATGGAGCCTTCCCCCGGCTTCAGGTACTGGGCGAGCATGGACAGCGGCAGGTCCTGGCCGTTTGGGTCAAACGGGAACCGACTCTCGACATCGCGACGGTAGGTGTCCGCGATGCGGGTCTTCCAGAGCCCATCCAGACGATACCCCACATCGCGCAGGATGGCGGCCCAGCTTTGTCGCAAAGGCTGCTCGAGCAGAGGTGGGATCGGCTGGGTACTCTTGCTGCGGCATAGCTGCGCGATCCTGGAGGTGACCCGGTAGCCGTCGTGGAACTCGTCGCCGGAAATGTTCGTCGCAATCATGCCAACGTAAGCTTTCACCTGCTCCCACTGGGTGCCGGCGCCGAAAAGCGATTCGAGCTTCGTGTGGATTTTGCCCAAGACCTCAACATACTGTGCCGAGAGCGCCGGGGACTTGCCGTCGGGGGAAGTGACCATATCATGCAATGGCGCGAACTGGTCGGCGATGACCGCGACCAACTCCTCGCGATTCACTTTCGCGGACAGGCCCAGGGTCGCCAGCGCGCTTGAGACCAGATCCGTGATGCTGCCTCCCTGCTCAGGATTGCGGCGCAACATCGTCTGTCCCGCCACATTCATCAGGAGCCGGGAAAGCGCCGAATCCTGCTGCGAAAAGGAATCCAGCGCACCGCGGGCTTCCGTCAAATCAGCAAGCGAGCGCACCGAGATGCTTTCCAGGAATCGCGTCCACTCCGCCGAGTAGTCGGCATAGTACATGTCCAGAATTTTGTTTGCGTAATCCGCATCGGAGGCTTGGCCGGACGGGATATAGGAGTAGGTGGGGCCGAGCACCCAATCGTCCTTTACGACCTCTTTACTGACCTGGGCGACAGCATTCTTGAAATAGGTGCGCCAGCCGACCTCCGTAAAAACACCGGGCACATCGTGGCTCGAGTTCAGGAACTCGAGGCTCTTGCCGCCCGTTGCGATGGCCAACGTGTAGGGTTGGAGCTTGGCGCTCCCCCCGTTCTTGAGGCGAGTGTAGAGGCGGATCAGGACCGGAAACTGGCTCAGAGCACGGCGCGCGCGGGCCACGATGTCCGCGTCCTGGGTCAACTGCAGTTCCGGCTCATTCTTGTACAGCTGCTGGGCGTAAAAGCGCAGCTGTTTCAAAGCCACCCCCTCGGCATCCCGCGCCGTCACACCCTTCCAAGTCGGAGCCAAGGCGTTGTGCAGGAAGGATTCCTCCGCGCGCGGAGGATCGGTCATCATCAGATAAGCCTTCAGGATGGTATAGAAGTCATCGAACTCGCCGGAGCTGTCCGACCCGGATGCGAAGGCATTGAGCTTGCGCCGCAGCGCTTCAGAGGAGGGGGAGACAAAGGTGTCGCGCAGGCGGCGGAAATAGATGCGCCGGATGGTCGGGTTGATATCTCCGCCGCTGTATAGTCCCCAGCGCAACGTCCAGCGCGGGCCCTCGGTCTGATACCTGTCCAGTTCCTCGATCTTCTGGCGCAAGTCTTCCATGGCCATGAGGTCTGAGGTGCGCTTGCCGCTCCAACCCGCGTCGGCCAGGCGCAAGGCTGCCTGTCGTGCGCCCTCGATCAAAGTCCGGTTTTCACCAAACGAGACGATCATGCCCACGAGCAAGGTCAAGCATACCGCTAGAGTTCCGACAAACGCCACGTCGAGCCACAGCCGGCGGCGCAACCGCCTGTCTACGGATGTGGTGGTGAGCGTACGGTCGACAAATATGACCTGGGGGAACAGATTCTCCAGGAAGTAATTCCGGGCTGCCGCTTTGGGCGCCTCCTCCGCGGCCGCGAAACGCCGGCCCGGTTCCCACTGCTGAGGGACCTCGCGTGCTTGAACCTCCGGTTTTGAGATGCCCGCGGCGCTGGTCAAGTAGAAGCCGCGGAACATGGGGCGTTCCGAATAGGGGGTCGGCTGCAACAGCGCGCTCATGAAGTTGGTCAACGGCTCGCGCAGCGCTGCAAGGCGCGCTGGAAACGTGTAGATCAACGGCTGCTTGCGCGGATCCTTCTCGCCCGCCAGCAACTGCAGCCGGTACGCCGAGAGCCCTTCCACCAGGCGATCGAATTCCCCAGAGAAGATCTCCTCCGCGCCGTGGTGCTTGCGCTGCGACCGCGAAATCGTCGCTCCCCATACCTGGGCTCGATCCCGATCCCTCAGATTGCCGAAGAATTCCTGAAATCCCTCGACCCGATCGCACTTGGTGAACAGGACATAAATAGGAAAGCGGATGCTGAGCCTTTTGATCATTTCATCAAGACGGTGTCTCAGCTGAGTTGCCAGGCGCCCCACCTCATTTGCGGGCCGATTAAGCACATCCGCAATACTTATGGTAATGACAACCCCGTCCAGCGGGCGCTCTTTGCGTGCGCGCTTCAGCTGATCCAGAAATCCCTTGAATGAGCCGAAGGCATCTTCGCTGGTGCCGATCCGCCCTGCCAGGTCCAGTACCACGGCACCGCGGGAGAACCAGTATTCACAACCGGGCGCCTCGCCTCGTCCAGGCTTGCGCCCTTCGGCGGTTGTATAGGGAAACTCGACGCCGCATTCCCGCAGCACGGTTGTCTTGCCTGAGTCATCGGGGCCCAGCATGAGAATCCAGGGGAGGGTATAAAGAACCTCATCGGCCTTTTTGCCTTTCGCCAGCTTGGATTCACGGAGGACGCGCACAGCGAGATTCAGCTGCTCCTGCAGCCCGTCGAGTTCTGCCTGCTCTTCCGGGCTGGCGCCCTTCTGCCGGGCGGTCTCAAGCTCCTCGCGGCGCCGATCCCTCGAGGCCGCGGCCCACGAGAGAATCCTGCGCACCAGCCAGAGGAGCAGCCAGATCAGCGCCAAAGCGCCCAGGAAGACGAGCAAGATCATGAGAATGATCTTGAACTTGTCGCGGCCCCAGAAGGTGTCCACGGCCCAAAGGCCCGCCGTCAGCAGGGCCAGAGAGACGCTGATCATCGTGATCACTCTCGATATGGATGACGGTGGGGATGGTAGCGTTGGAGGTTGCGGTAGATTCGGATTCATGGCGTAGCGTTTCTCAGGCCTTGTGGCTCGTACGTCGTGGCTTCGGCTTCCGAGTGCCCTGCCTTTGCGACTTCCGGGCCGGATTTCTATTCAATCGGGTGTCAATCACACCACCATGCGCGCGATGGCTTCGGCCGCGGTGGAGCCGAGCCAGAGCTTTAAAACGACAAAAACGAGAATCACGAGCACAATCGACGTCAGCCCCGTAATCCAGACCCAGCGTGGCACGGTTTGTGGGGGGCGCTCCACGGGCTCCTCGGGAATCGGCCAGTGAGGAGCCAGGCCGCGCGGCCCGCCGCCGCGGTGGCCGTAAATTTCACCGATGAGCTCACGGATGAGAGTGTTCAGTTCTTCGCCGCCGCGCAATTTGTACTTACCCTGGAAACCCAGGATCAGCGTGATGCAAAAAACCTCGAGCAGATCCGCTTTGCGCGACCCCTTTGTGCGCACACGGTCCAGCAGCTCGAAGAACCGCTCTCCGGCCATATGTTCGCCGAAGTGCTCAAGCTGCAAAGGGCGATCCGCCCACTGGTCTTTGAACGACCAGCGGGAATTGAGAATCGTCTCATCCAGCATGGCGCACAGAGCGTAGCGCGTCGCCTTCAGATCTTCTTCGCTGAACCCGCGCCGCTTGCCCCTGCCCTCAAGATCCTGGAGAAGGAGAGAGACCTCCTTTCGCATCTGGTCGGGCTGGCCCGGATCCTTGCCGTCGCGGATATAGAAAATAAGCAGAAATGCGTCCGTACAGAGATCTACCAGGTTCTGATCGGGACCGGAGGCGGCTTCCGATGAGGTGCCGTCGAATGGTGCGCGAGCCGGAGTCATGGAATCTCACCTTTCCCCAAAAAGAAGCGCGGCTGCCCGCGCTACCCATCAATCCTTGACTGCGAACAGTTCCAGGCGAAGTTCGGGAAATTCCGCCGGGAAGTAAATACAGATGTTGCGCGACGCCGCAATGGTGTCCCAATAGGTGCCCAACTTCTCGAGACGGAAATACTTGAATCCGACCCGCACCGGGATCGGCCCGGGTGGAATTGGGACCGGACGCAGCAGCACGCCGGGAAGCGCCTGGCCCAGCAAATAATTGATTGTGTCCAGCGAAGCAATCTTGCTCTTGCGCGGCACGCGTTCGATGAGTTGCGCCTCGGGGATCTTGGCGTAGACGCCGAGGTAAAATTCGGCGCTCGCCGGCAGCCGCTCGTCCATGATGCGGCCGATGTATAGGGATTCCTTGGTCCGTTCCAGCGGAATCGGAATGCAGCGTGTCGGGATCACCGTTTCGAGCAGAACCCGCAGCTTGCGATCCAGCTGGGCAAAGGTGTTGGTCAGGTCGGTGTGGATGTATTTGGGAAGTTCAGCCGGATGCCCTTCGGTTACGAAGGTCATCAGCTCGCCGGCAAGCCGAGCCATAGTCAGGTAGAGCTGCTCGGGATGCACGCGCTGGACGTGGTGGTAGTGCATCATCAGGGGTAGGTAAGCGTTTACGGTGTGCAGTAACCAAAAGGTCGCCACATCGGAGGTCGTGAAATCAGCCACCCCGGCGGATTTCTGCCTGCGCTGCTCGCCCAGCGTCGTGCTTTTTGCCGAGAGAATTTCCAGTAGGCGCCGCACGATATCTGTCAATGGCCGGGCCGCCGACAGGCTGATTGCAGGAGGAATATACGCCTCCTCCAGAACCATCTTGCCTTCCGGTGTGCGGCGCACCTCCGCGATTTTGAGCGCGGCATGATTGTCGAGCGGTTCTTCTCCGAACAGAAGGCGCAGATTCTTGGCGGCAAAGGCCACGGGCAACTCGTTTTCACCCGTGTTTTCATCCGGTACGTTGGATTGCACCGGCACGTAACGCGCCATAAAACCGGCCTTCTTGTCCGTCCCAACGACATTTGCGGAGCCGGGACGCACCACCGGAAGAGCAAGAAAAACGTCCATCCGATCGCTGGTCGGCGCAAAACAGTCTGTAAAGCTGCGCGCCGGAGGCGGGGCATCCACATCCGGGATGTCGATGGACATGCCGTCCGGAAGGACGGCGCGGGCACGGAGGACTTCGAAGAGACCGTTTTCAAGCGCCTCCTCATTGAACTTCAGCTCCTGCGCTCCCCACATAAAGGTCGAAAGAGCGCGGATGCGAAAGTTCAACACGTCGTCATGGTATCGATCCCATTGCTGCATGTGGTGAGGGGTCAGAAACAGTCCCTCACTCCATAGCACTTTCTGAAGTGGCGTCATGGTTCGTTTTCCCTATTTGGAGCCCGAAACAATTTCAATCGTCTGTTCACGCAATATCAAACCGATCTTCTGAGTGGTGTTCTTGCTGATCGGGATAATTTTCCGCCAGCTGTCTCCCGAAGGATTCCGGAACAGCGCCACGGCCCCGATGTAGTTGGCCTGGGAATTGGTCTGAATCTCGAGCATCTCCTGCGTGCCGGGCTGAATCATTCGCTCTTGCCGTTCCAACAGGTCTTCCGAGAGCGTTTCCTTGTCAGACTTCCAAATGGCGTTGTAATCCGCGGATTCGAAGCGCCCTTTGTCTTTCAGCTGATAGATCCGGACCACCACGGACAGCGCCTGTCCCCCGGCATCCGGGTTTACGTTGCTGGCTGCATTGAGAACGATGTTGACCTTGGCAGGCTGTTTCGGACACCCCGCCAACAAAACAACAGAAAGGCCGAGAAGAATCCACGATAGCAGGCGACGGGCTGTTTTCATAACGTTCTCCCTTGCCATTTGGCAGTTTGGCAGTGAATCTGATAATGAAGATACGATATTTGCTTCCGAACTTTCAAACTCAATTCCATCACGTGAATTCGGGCAAGCGGCGCCCAATCCTCGAATCCAGACTACTTGATGAGCTTCTGCAGCCTGTCCCACAGCTCCTTGATTTCCGCGGCTTGGGCGGAATTGCGCACCTTGAACGTCCATGAGGAGCCGGAAGACCCGGATGTGCCCTCGATAATATTCATTTCAATCTTGTCGTCCCCCGATTTGACCGAGAGCTTCAGGCTTGAAAAGGGTTTTTCGAAAGAATGAGACTTATCACTTGCCCGGTACTCCACCTTGAAGCCGCTGATGAGCAGCGTTCCGGTGCACTTGCCGAGAAGATGCCGGTGCTCGACTTCGCAGGAATATATCTGCTCCAGCGCTCTTCGCTTGATCAGCAGCGCGCGATCGGTATCCGCCATGGGGCGCAACTCCATCGTGGCCGAGTCGTAGACAAATGCTGCCGTTTGTCCCTCGGCAGAATCCAGATTATTGCCGGCCTGTTTCCCCGCGCTGTTTTCAATCACGAGCTTGTGGCGGCCAACCCCAATACTCTTGTTTTCCACCTCTCCATCGGTTCCCACAGGGGTCCCATCCAGAATCAGCTTGCAGGGGCGGCCCAAGCGGTAGATGGAGATCATTGCCCTGGCCGCTGCCCTGCGGTCTTCCACGCGCCGGCGCAGTTCGCCGATCCCGGGATCCGCGGGATTGATCTTTTCCAGTTGGGCAACCGCGGCAAGGGCTTCGTCGTACTGACGATCCGTTATATGGGTCTCGAAAGCCTTCAAGCTCTGCAGCGCCTGCTGGGTTTGGCGCTGCAGCATTTGCGCCCTGGTATTTTGAGGGGCAGACGCAAGCCACTGGTCGATAGTTTTGGCTGCTTCATTGTATTTGGCCTGCTCAAACAGGATTTCAGCTTGGCCGCCCAGTTCATCCACCATCTTTTGTTTCTGGGAGGCGTCGAGCTTTTGTTTGTCCAGTTTGTCCAGGCGCGCAACTTCCTCGCTCCGGGAGGTCAGCTGTTTGCGCAGAGCTTTAAGCTCCGGCATATCGGGCCGGATGCGAGACGCCTTGTCCAGTTCAGCCTTGGCTTCGGCGAGTTTTCCCGCGGCTAGTAGGGTTCCGGCATTCGCAAGCCACGACTTGGCTGCGGCATCCTGTTCCTCGCTGCTCTTGGTCGCCGCGATTTCAGATTCGATCTGAACTCGGACGGACAGCCCCGCTTCATTGGCAGGATCGATGGACAGAAGTTTGGCGAGAGTGTTCATGCTCTCCGGGAGCTTCCCTTGGGATCGCAGGCTCTGCGCCTCCATCAGCAGTGTGGAGATTTCTTTCTGGGTTTTCTGCCTCCGCGCCGAATCGATCAAAGACAGAGCCTGTGTGTTTCCGGGTGAGGCGTCGAGCACACTCTGTGCTGCTGCGATCGCTTCATCATAGTGGCCGCCATCGAAGCTGGCCTGGGCAGAGCTGAGCTGCGCGGGGATTTCCAAAGGGCGTTTGGAGAACCGGTAATGGCGCCCCAGAACCACTGCCCCGACTACGATCGCGGCCGCGACACAGATCCACAGGATGACCTTCCAGCCACCGCGGCTTCTCGCTTTCCCGGCGGAACCGGCGTGGTCCAAAGCAACGGTAGCGTCCATGTTTTCCGCGGCAGCGGAGATCTTCTTCTCTTTTTCCCGGCGGCGTTCTTCCTTCTCAAGACGCTTCCTTTCCTTTTCAAGACGCTTCTTTTCCTCGGCCTCCATCTTGGCGTGGTTCTTCCGCTTCTGCCTGGTCTCCTTGAGCAGGATTCCGGCTGCTTCGTTCTTAGCCTCCAGGTTCAGTGCGACTTCGGCCTGGCGGGCAGCCTCATCGAAATCACCGCGCTCCAACGCGTTGCGCCCGCATTCGAGCGCGGCGGCGATCTCTTCCTGCTGAAGGTTTTCCTTTGCCTGTTCAACGACGTCCAGCAAGTTCCTGGCTTCAGCATTTTCCTGGTCCAAAGCGAGAGCCTGCCGGCCAAGGGCGATGGCTTCTGAAAATTTCCCGTGGCCGAGGGCCTGCCTGCCGCGGGTGACGAGTTCCTCGATCTCCGCTTTCCTTCGCCGCTGCCGGGCTTCGTTGATAGCAGCCAGGAATTCTTTCGCCCCGGCGTGCTGGGAATCCACTTCCAAAGCCCGGCGTGCGAGCTTTTCAGCTTCCATCAGGTCGTCCTGCTGGAAGGCCTGTTGGCCCTGTGCAAGAAACCGCCCGATCTGTTCCTCACGCAGTTTTCGTTCCTCTGCCTTCTTGATGGCGAGAAGAAGGTTCCGAGCGCTGCTGTTTCCAGGATCAATCGTCAGGACACTGTTGCCGCAGGCTGCGGCCGCCGCAAAGTCCTGCTTCTCGAGTGCCTCCCGGCCGCGGGCAACGAGTTCTTCGATTTCCGCTTTCCTTCGCTTTTGCCGGGCATCCTCTATAGTAGCCAGGAACTCTTTGGCCCTGGCATGCTGGGGATCTACCTCTAAAGCCCGGCGTGCGAGTTGTCCGGCTTCCGTCAGGTCGTCCTGCTGGAAGGCCTGCTGGCCTTGAGCAAGAAACTGCCCGATCTGTTCCTCACGCAGTTTTCGTTCCTCTGCCTGCTTGATGGCGAGAAGAAGGTTCCGAGCGCTGCTGTTTCCAGGATCAATCGTCAGGACACTGTTGCAGCAGGCTGCGGCCGCCGCAAAGTCCTGCTTCTCGAGTGCTTCCCGGCCGGATGCGAGATCGCTCTTGATCTGGTCCTGTTTCCGTTTGGCTTCCCGCGCCAGATCGATGGACTTGAGCAGCTCATGCGCACCCGCATTGTCCGGATCCAGTTCCAGAATCTTGCGGGCATGGGCGTCGGTCGCATCGAACTCCCATCGCTGCAAGGCGGTGCGACCCTGGCCAAGCAGATTGGTAATTTCCGCTGCTTTGCGCGCCGCTTGGGCGCGCTCGGCTTCGGCCTCTGCGAGAGCTTGACGTCGAAGTTCCGCGGCCTCTGCATGGCCGGGATCGGCCTGCAGGATCTCGTTCAAGGCTTCGATTGCGGATGGATATTGCCGGGATGCAAGCGCCCGGCGTGCTTCATCGAGACGTGCGGCGTTGCGTGACTGTTTTTGCTCTTCGACCTGTAGGCCGGCTTCGATCTTGGCCTGGCTCAGCTCTCCGGCCATTTTCAGCGAGGCGGCATCCAGATCGACCAGCAAATTACGGAAAGCGCGACCGGCTTCCGCCATGGTGCGATACCGTTTTCCCGTCTCCTTTTCAAGGCAAGTGCGGAGGACCGACCACAATCCCGGAGGTGCTTCAGGACATTGTTCGGCAAAGGGAAAGCGATTCTGGAACAGAATGTTGTCGAGCGTCTTGGTGACGTTTTTGTCGCGGAACGGATGAACGTAGGTCAGCAGCTCGTAGAACACGATGCCGGCTGAGAACATATCCGAGTGTTCGTCGTACGACTCTCCCCGTATTTGCTCCGGAGACATATAGATCGGGGTGCCCAGGCGGACTCCGGACTGGGTCAGGTCGGACGATGGGATGTGTGCAATCCCAAAATCGACGATCTTGACCGTGCCGGTGGAGGAAAAGTGGATGTTGCCGGGCTTGATATCGCGATGGATGATGCCCGCCAGATGCGCGTGGTTCAATCCCTCGCAAACCTGGGCGCAAATGGAGATTTTTTGCTCCATCGTGAGGGGACTCTTATCTTTGATAAGATCCTTCAAATCCTTGCCATCGAGAAACTCCATGACAATGTAAGCCATCTTGCCTTCCTCGCCCATATCGTGAATGACGACGATATTGGGGTGATGCAGGCTGGCTGCCGACCGCGCCTCACGATAGAACCTCAGCTTGAGCTCGGCATTCCACTGGATGTCTTCCACCATCGTTTTGATGGCAACGTAACGGTCGAGGATCTCATCGTAGCCTTTGTAAACGGCGCCCATGGCCCCTTCACCGAGTTTTTCCACAATTACGTATTTGCCAAGTTTCTGAATCATCGGGAAATGTCTGAAGAAAAAGATATCCTCTGCCGTTTCGCGGCCTTGATAAACAGTTAAATTATATCAGCAACACGAGCTTTTGCGTTGACATTTTCCAAAGCGGGACGATAAAACAGAGTCAACCAATCTAGAGGCGATATGACCGGAGCCCCTCACATTCAGGTTCATGCCTTTGCCTGCAGCGATGTCGGCAGGCTGCGCACGGCGAATGAAGACTCTTTTGTTATTGCCAACCTGAGCGAAGGCGCCCGGATCGAGGAAAATGGTGTCTTCCGTTTTCGTTCCGGCTCGCTGGGATCGCTATTCGCCGTGGCGGATGGCATGGGTGGCGCGGCAGCCGGCGAAGTGGCCAGCAAGCTCTGTTTGAGAACCGTGTATCGGGACGTTCAGGAGGCGATCCGGGAGGTCAGGCAGCCGGATCTGAATCTGGTGGAGGAGATCCTGATCGAGGCCGTGGGAAGCGCCAACAGCCGCATCTATGAACTCGCAACCCATAACCGGGAATACGCTGGGATGGGCACCACCCTGACAGCCGTGTTCGAGCTGCAAGGGCATCTGGTGATCGGTCAGATTGGCGACAGCCGCGCATACCTGCTCCGCAAAGAGCAAATCCGTCAGTTGACCCGTGATCAATCGATCGTAGGGCAGATGGTCAGCGAGGGACAAATCACGGAAGAGGAAGGGCGCCGGCACGCAGAGCGAAATATTCTGCTCCAGGCCGTCGGAGTCCGGCCGGCCGTTGAACTGGCCCTGATAAACTTGCCGCTGCAGGCTGGCGACGTGCTTTTGCTCTGTTCTGACGGATTACACTCGCAGATGTCGAACCAGGAGATCTTTGATGTTGCCGCGGGATCATCGGGTCCCGGGGATGCATGCCTCGGCCTGGTCGACCTGGCCAACGAACGCGGGGGCCCGGACAATATTACCGCCGTCCTGGTTCAGTTCCTTCCGGAGTGATGCCCGGCAGCTTTTTCAAAGACTGGATGCGCTGCTCCGCGAGAGCCGGCACGGCGGGCCCGCCGGGCATTCCAATCGTGGCATCCACGTAATCCTTGGCGCGCGCATAATAGGTTTCCGCCTGCGTGCGATCCCCCATTTCTTCCAGGCATCTCCCCTGATAATACAGGACTGTGCCGGGGCAAATGCCGGCCTTGTGAGGATCGAGATTGGTCTTGGCAAGTAACTCGAGGGCCTGCTTCCATTCCTTCTGCCGCATGAGCCCGCGAGCGAGGCCTAGACCTGCATATTTCGCGTCCTCGGACAGTGGATCCCGCTCGACGAGATGACGCATCATCGCGAGTACGGAGTTGGCAAAACCATCCGGCGTGTTCCAGGGATATTCCGTGCCGGACAATCGAATGGCGACAGGGACGAGTACGGCCGGCTCCTTCCCCGCCTGAACCTCCAGGGTAATGGTCTGCCCGGATTTTTTGGCGTGCAGGTAGCCCTGGAGTTCCCGCAAGTTCATCGGCTTTTGATCCACCGTCCTCACGATCGAACCCGGCGCCAGCCCTGTCTTCCCGGCAGCAACTGCCGCGGCCGCTTTGACGATCATAAGGCCCTTGGGCGTATCCATCATCTCGATGCCGAGATCGACTGCCCGCAAACGATCCACAACTTTCTCGGCGTTATTGAGCTGGGCAATCAGAAAGTCGAGAGAGGTTTCATCCAAAGCCGGAATTTCAATCAGGTCCGGAACCGGATGGATCGTGCTATAGAGCCGGAAAATATATCTGTTCTCCGTGCGCAAGCCGACGAGAAGCAGGTCTGCCCGCCCAGCCTCGGCGGAGATATTCCTTATCAGCATGTCAGTGGCCGCCGCATCCGGTCCATCCTTTACTAGCTGTTCGATGGGCAGTGCCCCCTTTTTGCGCATGGCCTCGATATCTTCCGGCGCAATCTGCGTGTCGAGGAACGCGGTGCTGCGCAAGGCGATCCTCCTTGCGACAGTTTCCCAATCGGCGCTGAGGGGAGCCGGCTGGTTATTCTGAGGGTTCTGTGAAAAGATGCCGAGAAACGCAAGAGCGGGCTTCAAATCGCCGGCAACCTTCGAGGCTTGCCCGCGCCGGATGTTTACTTCCTGAACGTACTGCCCCGAACGGTGCCAGATTTGAACGCGATGGGCGCCCACGCAAACATCTTTTCCTATCGGAGTCTGTCCCTGCGAGACCCCGTCCAGCCAAACTTCTGCGCCGGATGGAGTGGAGGACACTTCCAGGAATCCGGTGTCCCGCTTCAGTTCGACGCGCCGCAACTCAGGGCGTACCACCAGAGGCCGGGTCCAATCAACCTCCGCTTCCTGCACCATAAACTGCAGCGCGGCCGGCTGATAACAGGCGGCTTGAAATTCAATCTTCAAGTCTTCGCCCACGGGAACATCCTGAAGGCGGAAGAAGCTGAACGAAGCCCGATCTATATTCCACTGTTGGATGATGGTTGCCCACTCCGGTCGACTATCCGCGGTCAGGGATGCCAACCAGGCGTTGTATCCCTGACTGACCCCCAAGGATTTTCCATTAAGCATGATTGCAGTCGCGGGAGCGTTGATCGCAACCGGAATCTCAACCGTGCGGCGGCGCAGCGTACGCGCCTCGGTCACGATTTCCGAGGGTTGGATGGTTGCTTCAAAGTCCTGGTCCAGATAACCCGGAAGGCGCAACTGGAACCGATAGGCCCCTGATACCAGCGGAACTTCTGCAGGAGTTTTGCCCAGCTCGGTGCCCAGGTAAATGAGGACGGCTCCAGGAGGAGTCGTCTGCAAGACAAAACGTCCCGTCTCCGCCGATCGGATTTTCTGCAGCAGGAGCTTTTCCCGCGGATTGAAGATGCTCTCATCGATCCTGGGATTCGTGGTGAGCAGTTCGCGAGCCAAAACGGTGATCTGCGCTTCAGGCAGAAGCAGCATGGTTTGGGTGCGCATCAGGAGCACGAGCGCATCCTGGAGGATTCTGGCGCCATCCTGCGCCAGCGTGCCGCTCTGGCGAAGCGGACGCAACTCGGCCAGCAGCGGCGCCAGTTTTTCCGCCACAGCTTGAGGCTGAGAAGATTGGAGCTCGCCCGCCTCTTTGAGGACCTGTTCCATTTTCCCGATATCCTGCGCTGCCGGGGCCGGAACCTGGGCGGAGAGCGCCGAGGGAGCCAAAATCGCAATCAGAATGCCGATAATCAGTTGTGGTCTCACCGATAGCACACCCAGTTGTCGTCGTTTTTGCCGGTCGCCGCCATCTCCCCCGCCGCATTCACTCCGATCACCTTCAGGTTTTTGAATTGAGGGCGTGGATCGAGAGTGACGGCGCCAATCCGCACTTTGTCCAATCCTGCGGTCCTGTCGATCATCGCAAATATCTGGATGGAGTAAGCATCCAGGATGTAGAGATGATTCAGCAAATCGAGCGCAAAGTACTCGATGTTCGCTTCCTTCCCCGCGGTAGGAGTGGGGAGGACGCCGTTGACCTGTTTGCCCTCCCGGGAATAAACCAGGATGCTTTTGCCGTCAGCAGCCAAGACATAGAGATTGCCGCGGCTGTCGATCCGGATCAGGCGTCCTTTTACGGGGGCAAGTGAAGTCAATGCCAGGGAGCCCGCGCCTGTCAAGCCGCCCCGAAGAAGGCCAAAATCCTGATCAAGCAGGTAGATGTCCCCTCGAATATCGACAGCAAGTGAACGCAACTTCTTGACTGCTTTCAGCTTACCCTCGACACTCAGAGAAAGCGGGACAAAGCTCCCTCCGCCAAGATCAATTCCATCCTCGGCCAAAAGGTAAGTTTTCCCTGCGCCGGGCGATGCAGCATCTTCGATCCTTCGTGAAGTCTTGCTTTCCAGGACCTTGCCATCTGCAGCCACCGTCAAGGTCTGCTCCTTGTCGACAAGGAAAAATCCCCGTTCAGCGGGAATCAGCGATTGCGGATCCTTGAGTCCCGTAGAGGTTACAAGCCGCACCGCGGATACTTCGTCAAAGAAGTCGCCGGCCTGCGACATCGAGGGCCTGGCAAAACGATAGGCCGTATACAGGCAATTCTGAGTATTGCCGTAAATGGTCGGCAGCGCGGTGATCGTCAGTGCATTCTGAAAGTACCTCGCACAGGCCTGGGCTTCGCCGCGGCAGGATGCACTGAGCCCCAGGATCATGTAAGCATTCGCCAGCAGCGGCGAGTAAGGATCCGCTTCAATAATCTGCCGGGCCAATGCTTCGGCGCGTACGTACTCGCGCGCACGCAACGCGGCGTCAGCCTGCGCCTGCAATCCCAGGAGCGATCCTGCAAAAACCGGATCGGACAAAGCGGCTACTGCGCCTTCGCCCCGGCCCCGGATTGCTGCCTGGTAGTAAGTCTGAAGGATCTCGATCCGCTGCAGGACCTTGGTTAATGCGGGATTGCCGGCCCCCGACGCCTTCAGCGCTTTCAGTCGAGCCGGCTGGTCCGGCACTGATCCGGGATGAAGCAGGCCGATGCCCTGGATGGTTTCCTGGATGAAGGGAACGAAAGATGATGAGGGGGATGCGCCTGCAATGGCGTCGAGCTTGCGCACCAGCGCCGGCAGCCCGTCTGAAGTCGCGGCGGCCATGGCCTCATAAAACTGGGCCTGGGCTTGATCTTGGATGACTCCCTGCTGCAAGAGAAATGGGAAGAACATCGCCAGGAAACCTCCCCAAAACACGATCATGAGATCCTCGCAGACGCCCCCGGGGCTTCAGATCATTCCATTGCAGTCAAGAGACTTCCAACAACCTATAAATTCCATTATATCAATACCCGGACAGATAATCAGGCAGAAAATACCTGCAATCGGGATTCGGACAACGGTCGTGAGCAGCGCGCCTTTTCACCGGGTTTCTGATGCGGATTGGCATCCAGACGCAAAAAATAGAGAAGTGAGAGCAATCCAATCACCGACTGTCGTCTGTGGCTGGGGAATTCAGATTATTTTGCAATCCCGCTCATCCCGCCATTTTGCATATGGTGAGGTCAGGATCAACGGATTTGCTGGACCGTTATCTGTTCGGTTTGCGGCTCACCTCGAATCCGGTAGTGACGGCCTGCCACACCCGAGAATCCGGAAGAGAAATCCTTTCCGGCATACTTTCCGGAAGTCCAACGAAAGCTGATCCGATGATCACCACCAGCCAGCCTTGGAATTTGTGCCGGATAGGGATTTGCGAGCATTTTGCCGTCCAGTCGGATCTCGCAGCCATCATACGCATCGTTCGGCACTTCAATGTAGGCGCTGCACAATCCAGGAACGGGCACGGAGAAAACCTGGTCAGCCTTCAATCGAGCCGCGGGCAACTGCTGATCCAGAAACA
>Ga0315284_10003129_pt1 | contig 23552 bp, 23 predicted proteins | sample YL17G09_16_MG_FD_203696 | JGI IMG/M metagenome (GOLD analysis project Ga0315284, IMG submission 203696) | Sediment microbial communities from Yellowstone Lake, YNP, Wyoming, USA - YL17G09_16 | ecosystem: Environmental > Aquatic > Freshwater > Lake > Sediment | place: USA: Wyoming | collected...
ACCATCTCAACGACAGCCTTATCTCCTCCCATGGCATACCTGTTGAGTTCGTGAACATCCGAGAACAATGCGCCTGGGTACACAAAGACGACCCCGCAGGTGCTACCCATAAGGCAGTAGAGATAATCGTGGCAGGAGTTGCCCGAGCTAAGGGACTTGTGCCGGCAACCCAAGAAGAACGTCCTCTAGAGAGCAGCGTGCTGGTATTAGGCGCAGGGCTTTCTGGCCTTGCGGCGGCAAGTGCCCTGGCGTCTCAGGGTTATTCAGTAGCTCTCGTTTCTGGCCCGGAGCCTGAGAAAGCCGCTAAGAAGCACTCCAAATATCAAGACAGGAAGGCCAGCCTGCTGAAACAGCTTGAGGGGCAGAGTATACATATCATGTCCTGGCCCCAGAGCTTGGAACTGGAAGGCTTAGCAGGTGATTTCGAAGCTGTTCTGAGTTACCCGTCGCAGGCTAACCATATCAAGGCCGGTGCAGTGATTCTTGACCTGGGAGAGATAGCTGAGGAAGCGCTCCCCGCAAACAATGCTATTCCAAAAGGTAGCCTGCTCAGCCGCATTCTTACCCGGAAAAAATGTTCCATTGGCACGGCCGACACTGATTCCGCCTTATTCAGGGAGTTCACCCTAAAAGAGACGGCAGGTATATTCACAGTATCCTCAGATAAGGCAGAGCCGCCTGAGGAACAGGTCATCAAAGGAACAGCAGCAGCAGCCAGAGCCGCGGCCTATCTGGCGCAGGGCATCTTAAGCCCGCGGGCAACTGCGATTACTATAGATAGCAAGCTCTGTCGCGGTTGCGGCGATTGCGCTGCTATATGTCCCTACATAGAGATGAGAATAGAGAGCAATGGCACAGCCTGCGCTCATGTTGACCAGGCACTGTGTCTAGGCTGCGGGGCATGCATAGCTCGCTGTCCTACCGGAGCTATAGCCCAGCCTGTCCAGAGCGACAAACAGATAACGTCCACACTTGAGGCTTTGCTGGGAACGACTTATAGCCCGAGTGGTGCCATATGAACAATGCAATGGCAAATGTAGTGGTCTTCGCTTGCAACTGGGATGGCCTTAGCTGTATAGAGGCAGCAGCCCAGAAGGGGCTACGCTACCCTGCATCTATAAAGATAGTCAGAGTAAGTTGCCTCTCCAGGGTCCATTCAGGCCTGATACTCAAGGCTTTTGAACTGGGCGCAGATGGAGTGATGCTCCTGGGATGTAACCCCGGTAACTGCCATTTTGAAATCGACGCTGGACTTATTGAGCGGGAATACGAAAAGACAAGGAATATACTGGGACTCCTGGGATTGCGCGAAGAAAGATTGGCTCTCATTCGTCTGCCCGGCGGCGACGGCCCGGGCTTTGTGAAACAGGTGACGAATTTCATAGCAGGTATCGCGCAGACACAGCCTGCCACTTCGCGATAGAGAGGATAGAACCTCAAGGTGCAAAATCTAGAGCGAGAGATAAAAGATACCAATATACGCCTCTGCCTTGACTGCGGCAAGTGCACAGTAGTGTGTCCGGTTGCCCAGCATGACCCGGCGTTTAATCCCCGTCTCATAGCCCAGAGAAGGCTGGCACAAAACAGCCACGGGTCACGTGACGAGACAATCTGGTCATGTCTAAGTTGCTATATGTGTGTGGAGCGCTGCAATTACCATGTTAACTTCCCCAGGTTCATCCACGCTTTGAGAGCTGAATCGCTTGCAGAAGGGGCACAGATACAGTGCAGCCACGGCGGGGCATTCCAAACAATGATGCGCCTGATGGCCCGAGAAGATTTACAGCAGAAGCGTCTGGACTGGTTGCCAAAAGATGTCGAATTATCCGAGCAGAGCGACACGTTGTTCTTCGTGGGCTGTGCCCCTTATTTCGACGTTCTGTTCAATGACCTGGGGGTAAATACCCTCGATGGAGTAAAAGGAGCGATTAAGCTGCTGAACCGTGCTCGAGTACCGTTCAATATCCTTGCCAATGAACGCTGCTGCGGGCGAGACCTGCTCCTCCAGGGAGACAGAAAAGGGTTCTTGACGCTGGCAAAGGCAAACGTGGAAGAGTTCGCTCGCCACGGTGTAAAAAGGATAATCACTAACTGCCCTGAATGCTACTATACGCTAAAGGTTGACTACCCTAACATGCTCGGAGGTAGAGGCATCGAGGTGGTGCATCTGACACAAGCGATAGCACCGCTCGTACAAAGCGGTAAGTTGTCCCTGGGCAAGCTCGAGAAAAGGGTCACCTATCAGGACCCCTGCACACTGGGGAGATGCTCCAGAATATTCGATGAGCCTCGCCAGATCCTGGGTGCTGTGGCAGGCTTAAAACTGGTGGAAATGGAACAAAGCCGGGAGAAGGCGCTCTGCTGCGGGGCAACCTCGTGGCTGCAATGCGGTGCGGTAAACCGGCAAATACAGAATCAGCGCTTCACTCAAGCAAAGGCTTCCGGGGCAGAGATACTGGTGACTGCCTGTCCCAAGTGCCAGATACATTTGAGATGCGCTCAGAAAAGCAGCGATGGCAAGAGCGCCCGAGTTGAAATCCAGGACCTGGCAAGCCTGGCAGCACGGTCCCTGGACTAGGAGGTGAGACGGTTGGCTGAAGATGAATTAAGAATAGGGGTATTTGTCTGCGACTGCGGACTTAATATAGCAGGGTCGGTGGACACCGAGGAGGTACGACGGTTTGCCGAGAAGCTTCCCAATGTCGTAGTCTCGGTGAGAAACCGTTATACCTGCGCCGACCCCGGGCAGCAGGAGATAAAAAAGCACATCAAGGAACACAAGCTGAACCGCGTGGTGGTGGCCTCCTGCACGCCAAGATTACATGAGATCACCTTCCGCAACTGCATCGCAGAGGCCGGACTCAATCCCTACGTTCTGGAGATGGCCAGCATCAGGGAGCATGCTAGCTGGGTACATTTACATGACCGCGACGCAGCCACTGAGAAGGCAAAAGATATCGTCAAAATAGCAGTGGCCCGGGCCCGCCTCCTCCTGCCCCAGCATGAGTTGGAGATACCTGTCACCGATGCCGCTCTGGTGATCGGAGGCGGTGTTGCTGGAATACAGGCATCCCTCGATTTAGCCGATGCCGGGCATCAGGTCTATCTGGTGGAAGAGCAGCCCTCGATAGGTGGCATCATGGCGCAACTGGACAAGACATTCCCCACTATGGATTGCTCTATTTGCGTTCTGGGACCCAAGATGATGGATGTAGGCCGTCATCGCCGCATCGAACTCATGACCAACAGCACGATCGAAGAGGTATCAGGCTATGTGGGGAACTTCAAGGTGCGCGTGCGCAAGAGGGCTCGATTCGTGGACGAAACTCTGTGCTCAGTATGTGGCAAGTGCGCTGAAGTCTGTCCGGTGGTGATGCCCGATGAGTTACAGCAAGGATTCTCCTCGCGCAAGGCCGCATATATCCCCTTCCCGCAAGCGGTACCCTCGTCCTATCTCATCGACATGGAGCATTGTCTGGGGAATAACCCGATTGCCTGCGCCAAGTGTCTGGACGCCTGCGATAAGCATTGTATAGACCTGCACATGCAGGACAAGATTATCGACCTCCAGGTGGGTACTATCATAGTGGCCACAGGGATGGGCATATATGACCCTACCCCGCTGGATGAGTATGGCTATGCCAGATTCGAGAATGTCATCACCAGCATGGAGTTCGAAAGGCTGATATGCGGCGGCGGGCCTACCGACGGCCACCTGATACGTCCTTCCGACCATCAGACCCCGAAGCGCATCGGCTTCATACAGTGCGTGGGCTCGCGGACAAAGAACCGCGGCAACCCCTACTGCTCCAACGTATGCTGCATGAACACAATAAAGGACAGCCTGCTCATCAAAGAGCATCATCCGGATGCCGAGATATATGTCTTCTACATGGACATACGCGCCTTCGGCAAAGGCTTCGAGGACCTTTATCGGCGTTCCAAGGAGATAGGTGTTCACTACATCCGCGGCTTGCCCGGAGATATAACTGAAGACCCGGTCACACGAAACCTCCGTCTCAAGGTAGAGAATACCACCTCGGCGCGGATAGAGCAGTACGAGCTGGATATGGTGATCTTATCGGTAGGGATGGAGCCCAGGGGCCACCTGAAGCGGCTCACCAATATTCTGAATCTCTCCCAGACCAGCGACGGCTTTGTCATGGAGGCGCATCCCAAGCTAAGGCCGGTGGACGCACCCACGCCGGGCATCTTCTTCGCCGGCTGCGTGGAAGCGCCCAAGGACATCAAGGACAGCGTAACTCAGGCGGGGGCAGCAGCAGCCAGGAGCTCCATCATACTCAATGCAAGCAAACTCACGAGCGAGGCGATCAAGGCAATAGTAGACCTGACAAAATGTAACTCCTGCGGCGTCTGCGCCAAGGTCTGCCCCTATGGGGCAATAAAGGTGGACGTCAAAGCCAAAACCGGGGCGCAGATAACTGCTGCGGCATGTGCCGGCTGCGGTACCTGCGCCGCAGAGTGCCGCTTCGATGCCATCGCCATGCAGCACTTCAGCGATGCCCAGATTATGGCACAGATAGATGCCGCTCTGGAGTCAGAGCCCGAGAAGAAGATAATCAGCTTCCTGTGCAACTGGTGCAGCTATGCCGGAGGCGACCTGGCCGGGGTATCCAGACTGCAATATCCGCCGAATAATCGCTTCATCCGCACCATGTGCAGCGGACGGGTGGCCGAGAAATTCATCCTCCACGCCTTCGAGAAGGGTGCTCCCCTGGTATTGGTCTCGGGCTGCCATATCAACGATTGCCACTATATCAACGCCAATCACTGGACCAAACGCCGCGTCGAGAGGCTATGGGGGCGTATGGAGAAGCTGGGAATCCGTCCCGAGAGGCTGCAACTGGAATGGATCAGCGCTGCCGAGGGGCCGAGGTTTGCCCAGATTATGCGCCAACTGGAGGAGATGCGGCAGAAGGTCACCCCTGAGGAGATAGAGCACACCAAGAAGGTGCTCAAAGAGCAGAGGCTCTCCAAGAAAAAGGCGGGAGAGCAGGAAAAGGTCACAGAGCCATACATCTGAGTTCGTAGGGGCTGAAAATTTTCAGCCCCTACCGGTTGAATCGATCCTCAAGTGCCGTTCATGGTTCGACAAGCTCACCACGAACGGCATTGTGTTCTTGTAGAGGCGAGGTTGCCTCGCCCAAAATCTTCTCGTCCTTTGCGGGAGAGATAAGAGTGAGGGGTATAATTCCCCCCTTTAGGAAAGGGGGCAAGGGGGATTACGTCCCCCGCTGTGGATGTTAACTTACCCGAACCTCAGCCCTCTTTCCCTGAGGCTGATGTAACGCTGCTGGCCGATATATGATGGTGTAGGGGCAGACCGATGTGTCTGCCCTGATTATGTCCTCGTGACTGGGTGTGGGGTCTCCCGAAGGGTGATTGTGCACTACCATATTGCATTCTGCACGGACACCTCCTGAGATTGCTTCGTTCCGCCTAAGGCGGGCCCAGGCGGACTCCTCGCAACGACACGGGGTTGTATATAGTTAGAAGCCTGAGCCTGGAGCACAGCCTGGATATAAAAAGTAGGGGCACGGTGCACCGTGCCCCTACAAGTTAAATGCTAATGTTGATCAGAAACCCACCACGCACCCCGGGGCTTTGACCAGCAGCACGGGCACACAGGTAGAGCGCAAGACCTTGTCAGCCACACTTCCATAGACCCATCTGCTGACCCCGGAACGGCCGTGGCTGGCCATGACGATGAGGTCAACCTTGTTCTTGTTAGCACAATCCACAATCTCCTCAGCAGGCTTGCCGAGGCCGGACTCTGTCCTCACGCTGAACCCCTTATCCCTTAGCTGTCTCTCTACATCTCCCAGATAGAGGCTGCACTGCTGCTGGGCATTAGTTGTCATCCGCCCTACATGTTTCTCCCAGGTCTTATTCTTGCCTTCCGGATAGTCAGCGATTATGCTGGGAGACTCACAAACCCTGAGGATAATGACCTCACCCACACTGCAACCTGTGGCAATATTTTCGACATGGGGCAGAACACACTCAGCCAGCTTCGATCCATCCAGAGGAACAAGTATCTTTTTATACATTACCTTATCACCTCCTGCGGCTACATTTTAGCACAACTTTACTTACCCTAGCATCGTTTCCCGATTGTCAACCATGATACCAAACCAGAGATTAAGAAATCATAAAATGGGCTGGGAAAAGCTTAAAAAGTTGTGACATTTTAGATACGAGCCTCAAGACTTCCTGTCGCCCTTGATTCCGATAGTTACGTCCTTAAGCGGAATATCCTTGCCGCTCAAGCGTATCGCCTGCTTCGCCATATGCGTCAAGCCAGAGCAGCAAGGCACCTCCATATGCACTACCGTCAAGCTCTTCACATCGGAACGGCGCAGGATGTCGGTCAGCTTGCTTAAATGAGCCTGGAAGTCATCCAGCTTGGGGCAGGCCACCAATAGAGCATGATCCTTGAGGAAGTCATGATGGAAACCTGCATAGGCGAAGGGAACGCAGTCCGCAGCCAGTATCAGGTCAGCCCCCTGAAGGAAAGGCGCACCCGGAGGTATCAGGGTGAGCTGGACCGGCCAGTGCCCCAGCATCGAGTGATGGCACACTGCTTCTTCATGTGCAACCTCTGCTGCCTTCGGCCTCTCAAACTGCGTGACTGTAGCCGAGGAACAGCCACAGGGCAGTTTCTCCTCAGCTTTGTCAAATTGGGTGGCTGTAGTCGAGGGACAACCGCAAGGCATCTTCTCCCCGGCGTGCTCACATTCATGCAAGTGGTGCTTCGCCTCCTCCTCGTCGAACTTCGCGGCTTCCCTTTCCTCTATGGTTATCGCTCCCTCAGGGCACTCGCCGAGGCAGGCACCGAGGCCATCGCAATACTTATCGCTGACAAGCCTTGCCTTGCCATCTATAATTTGCAGCGCCCCCTCGGCGCAGGAAGGCACGCAAGCGCCGCAGCCATCGCACTTCTCCTCGTCGATTTTCACAATCTTCCTCACAACCCTTGTTTGCATCTTGCACCTCCTTGCTCGATATACGAAAGGTTCTTATTACGTCTCAAGACAATAATAAAGCTTCATCACATGTCTTACCATGATTTAAATCATATAGTTAATTATTCCAGCGTCACCGTTGAAATAGGCTTCCATCGCTTTTATCAGTGCTGCTTTGGTGGTATTCACTTTCGCCCTCGACCTCAGAATAGGTAATGAACCATTAAATCCAATCGGCCCCGTTTGACCATATACAATCCAGAGAATCTCATGACCTCCCGAATCCGCTCTCTGTACCCCGGCGCATAACAGTGTTTCTCACACTTTTTACATGTCGGCTTAGGGTCATAAGGACAGAGGAGCAACTTTGCTATACCATGGCTCAACAGCTTGCTGCAGTCCTTACATAAGAGCAGGTCTTTGTGTCCCAGACTACTGCGCAACCTCTCATCCTTGATGGGAAATGTATCCCTAACTTCCGTCCGGTGATGTTCCCGGCAATAGATAGCTATGAATCGACTCAAGACCTTTATATCTTTCCTTTTCTTGTCATCTAACCTTTCGAATAAGTCAGGCATCTTCTATTCCCCTCTCCGATTAAGTTGTCACAGTTGATATCAAGGGAAGCACCCTAATTGGCAGTTAGCGATCTTTATGTTCAGCCTGTTCGCCGCACCGCCGACTTGCTTAGGACTGATCTTAAGCTTCTTAGCTATCTGGAATGCTACAGCACAAGGAAGCTTGCCGTTGACCAGAGACGCCCGCATTTCATCCTCGAGAACTTTCGCAATGTCATCTTGAGACCCACTTGTTAAGCCAGCCATAATCGTTACCTCCTTATTTTTAGGGCGTTTAAAAATCCTTTTCAACCCCCTATTTCCCCCACTCTTGGGGGAATTTAAGGTTGGGGGAACACCCCCAATCCCCCTTCAGAGGGGCAAGCCCCTCTGAACTCCCCTGTTGCTAAACAACTCCTTGCCTTTAGGATTGCTCGCAGCTTTTCACCTGTTTCCATCTTTCCTCGCCCAGACACTGCCTGGCTGAGGCGCACCAGTCTATACAGGAGGGCAATTTCTCCTTGTAAATCCACTCACCGCACTCATGGCACTTCACCCTGGTCTCATTGGAGAAAATCTCCTCCTCAGCGCCACAGTTAGGGCACTTGTAGAGTTCCACTCTCAGCCATCTGAAGTCTTGACCAGGACATCTGACCGTCATCTCAACACCTCCTCTATCGGCACTTGCCGTTATCCTTCGCCTTTCGATACCATAATAAGGCCAGATAGCAGAGCGTACTATGATTTAAATCATATAAAGGAGGAGATTTTGACGAAGGTTTAAACCCGGGGCGGGCCTTCGCTTAATAGCCTGAGCTTGGTTTCGTCGAGGATGATTGTCTTGCCGCGAACGGAACGGATGATGCCGCCGTCCTTGAGACGGCTCATAAAACGGATGGCTGTCTCGGTAGTAGTTCCTGCCATATCAGCTATCTCCTGGCGAGTGAAGGGGAGTGTGGGGCTGAGCTTCGAGGAAAGCATGAGCAGCGTCCTGGCAAGCCGCTGTTCCACCCTCTCCCCTGCGAAGTCCCTGAGACGGCTCTGAGCCTCCCTGAGCCGTCCTCCTAAGACATTGATAATCCTCAGGGCTACCTGAGGGCGGTTGGCCAGAAAAGCAAGGAAATCTTCCCTCTTGATTCCTAGAACCTTGGTCTCAGCTACAGCTTGGGCCGAGGCAGGGTAGGGTTTGTTCTCGAAAACGGCGACCTCGCCGAAAATCTCGCCGGGGCTAAAGAAGGCTATGATGAACTCTTTACCGCTTGAAGAATGCTTCAGAGCCTTCACCTGCCCTTCAGCTACGATGTAGAACCAGTCTGGGGCATCCCCCTCCCAGAAAATGAACTCACCAGCCGGGAAGCTCCGCTCGAAAGCGAAAGCAGCCAACTCCGTGAGTTCACTATCACTCAATTTGGAGAAAACAAACGATTGCTTTACAACTCCGGCCTTATCTGTATCTTGCATCTTCTTATTTGTTTAGAATCTCGCGCTTAGGATTCGGAGCTTGCTTCCAGGACGCGCGTCTCATCACCTAAAGGCAGCGTAAAGCAGAAGATTGAGCCACGTCCTGGTTCCGACTCGACCCAGATACGTCCTCCGTGAGCCTCAACCAGCCGGCGGCATACCAGAAGCCCCAACCCAGCCCCCTTAACCCCACTGAGCCTCTGGTCTTCCAGCCTTTGGAAAGGACCAAAGAGTTTTGCTTGATCGAAAATAGATATGCCAATCCCTTGGTCCTTAACCCCGATAACTAGATGGTCTGGCTCCTCTCTGGCGAAGACCTGTATATCGCCCCTGTCGGGTGAGTATTTAATTGCGTTCTCTAATAGATTATGTAAAATGCGCTCTAACCTCAACGCGTCGGCATATACTAAAGGAAATCCCCTGGGCAGGTCTACGGCAATCCGATGTGTTGAATATTGTTGTCTTATCTTATCCACCGTGTTTCTGAACACGCTCCTCAAGCTAACAGGTTCCCTGCTAAGAACCAGTCGGTCAGCCTGCGCTCTGGATAGCTCAAGCAGGTTGCCTAACAGGTGAGAAAGACTCTCTGTTTCCCAAGCCGCATCCTGAAGCAGTTGCCGTATTTCCTCCCTGGATAAACGCGGCCACTCAGTTAGAGCTGTATTTACAGACCCCATGATTACAGTCAAGGGGCTGCGAAGCTCATGAGATACCATACCGATGAATTCGTCTTTCAACTGGTCGAGTTTCTTGCGCTCGGCGATATCCCGGATATAGAAGACCAGATCCTGCCTTAAACGGCCATTTATATCATAGGCCCCTACAATCTTGGCCCATACAGGGATTGTCCGGCCACCATGACCCAGAAACTCAAATTCGGTCTCAACGAGTCCCTTTTGGGTGAGCTGATCATAGTAGAACGAAAGCTTATCCGGCAGCGCACTTGCCAGCAGCTCACGGAAGTCCTTCCCCTTGAGTTCTTCTCTGGAATAGCCCAGCAACTGACATATACCTTCATTACAATCGATGATACGCACTTTATCATTTACAGAGATAATCCCATCAGGAGAGGACTCTACTAGCATACGATAGTTTGCTTCCGATTGCCGCAATGCCTCCTCTGCATTCTTCAACTCGGTGATATCCTGCACACCTGCCATAGCACCGATGTAGTTGCCTTCACCGTCATAAATCGGCGAGGCCGCCATACTTGTATAGATTCGGCTTCCATCCCTTTTCAATAACTCAGACTCACGCAGTTCGTTGATCCCCTGTCTGCGGCGCTCCAGATATCGTTTGGTAATCTCCACGCCATGCTCATCCATGAACGCAAAGAGATGCTTCCCCAGCATCTCTTCTACCGTGTAACCCAGCATCTGCGCCATGCTGGCATTGACGAATGTGGTGCAGCCATCTTTGTCGATAACCCAGATACCTTCATGCAGATTCTCCACTAACTGACGATATTTCTTCTCACTCTCCTTGAGCGTTTCCTCCATTAGCCTGCCTTGGACAATTCCCCACATTTTTTGCCCCATGATGGTAAGCGCATTGACATCCGAATCATCGTATTCCGCTTGCTTGTTCGTCACCGCCAACACAAGAACTATCCGGTCACCCTGAAACACCGGGACACCTAAGAATCGCTCGATTGTCACATGTCCCGACGGATACCCCTTCTTGTTAGGGTGAGGAGCAGCATAGTTGTTGACAATCACTGCCTTTCTCTGTCTTATGCATTCTGCCCAAATACCCGCGTCGGCAATTGGGTAGTGTATCGGCTTATCGTTCAGCATGCATCGTGCCATCGCTTCTCTCGACCAGGCATGAATAGTCATCACCGATTCCGCATCGTTTATATAGCCGATAAATGCAAATTCACTCCGAGTCGACCTCAGGGAACCATCGAGCACAAAGTCCAGAAGCTGCTTCTGTGTAGCGCCAACCAAATCCTGCATCTCCAGCAATATCCTATTTCTCGTGTCATCAAGGTTTAGCGCCTCCTCCACTCTCTTGCGCAGTGTTATATCCCGGGCTACCGCAACCATCTCGAGCGGATATTTATCGGGTATCCGCGTGATAGAGTATTCGACATCTATTACGCTTCCATCCCTCTTTTTGACCTTGGTTGAATCATGGAAGAGTCCTTTCTCCTTTAACGCCTTACTAACCATTTTCGTGAACTCCTCAGGGGTAATACCGCTCGGGTAGAAGAACCTTACATCCTTTCCTTTTAGTTCCTCTCTAGGGAAGCCATACATTCCCTCAGCCCTGTCATTACACCAGACAATTACCCCTTCCCTGATCTCAAACACCGCGTCGGCAATATTTCGAACCAGTGCAGCGTAATGTTGTTCCGATGCCCGTAATGCTTCTTCGCTTTGCTTCAAGTTTCCGAATAGGATACTGTAAGGCTTTGCCAGGCCGGTCCAGATAATAGCCCTGTACATGAGATAAACTGCAATAATCTTGAGGAGATGCCCGACCATACTGGGTAGGGTGTACGGTCCAGTGTAAAGCGTGAATGCCAGTTCGGAACATATGGTCACAGCGATGGAGGCGACCAGAAATCGAAATACGCTCGTGTCGAAATCCCTACGACTTCGATACAGCAGGAGGATTGATGCCAGCAAGATGAAGGAAATTACATACTCGCTGATTTTCTTGAACGGGGTCAATCCCACACCGTCCACAAAACAAGCAGGGAAGATGTCCCTATAGAAAATGGACATTAGCAACAAGGTAGTGACCACGGCGTAGATTAGAAATACGAAGGGGAGCTTTAGCTTTCGGCCAAGGAGCAAGGGCGCAGCAAAGAGAGAGATGCTTTGGACGTAGCGTGCAGCAATCCAGAGTTGCGCAGCCAGATTAGTACCATATCCCGGAAATACCCCCATGCCTTTGTATGCCAGTGTGTGAACCAGTTCTATGGTGCCGATGAACAAATAAGCAATGCCCAGAAATAAAATATAGCTGTTATTTATGAATCTTCGTGAATTCCAGGTAAGCACAAAGATGCCGAAGGCTACAACAACGCTGAATATCTCCGTAAGGCTGTGGAAAAGCAGATAACTGTGGCGGCTGGTCAGGTACAGTCCAAATAAGACCAGTGCACCGAGCAGGATAGTCACATATGGGCGCTTATTTACTTGCGTGACCAAACGTGAGGCAACGCTCATACCTAATCGCTCCCAGCACGGATGATAAGCTCACAGCATCCAGACGTCAAGCCTGTTGGCGACCAAGTGAATAAGACCTTTGACATTCGCTGAAGATAGAGCTATTATGGGAAACTGTAGTGGCTTACCTGGAGAAACTACTATGAAGCAATTTCGCATACTGGTAGTCGACGATGAAAAGCGCATTCTTAATTTTCTTAATTCCAAACTCAAAGCTTCTGGATATGAAGTGCTGATAGCCAATGACGGTGTCGAGGCCCTGGAGCAGGCCCAGGCTCAAGAGCCCGACCTGATATTGCTTGACATCCTCATGCCCAAGATGGACGGCTTTGAGACACTCAAAAGGTTGCGCAGCTTTTCGTCAACCCCGGTTATCATCCTCAGCGCCAAAGGGGCTGATATTGATAAAATAAAAGGCCTTGGCCTGGGTGCCGATGATTATTTGCCGAAGCCATTTAACCCGGATGAACTGATAGCTAGAATAGATGCGGTGAAGCGTCGGATTAAACCTGGCGAAAAACGCAAAACCTCGGAGCTGCTTTCTTTAGGTAACTTAACCATCAACTTCAAAGCGCGTAAAGTTAAACTCGGCAACGAAGAAAAGTACCTGACCCGTATCGAGTGGCTCTTGCTGAGCGAGCTCGCCCAGAATATGGGCCATCTCATGACTTATGAGGAACTCCTCTCCCAGGTATGGGGGCCAGAGTACCGCGACGATGTTCAGCTCCTCAGAACATGGATCAGTCGGCTGAGATCAAAGGTGGAAAAGGAGCCTAGTAGTCCTGAGCTGATCTCCACCATCCCCAAAGCGGGCTATATCATGAATGGAAACACCGCTTGAACAGTATCAATTGACAGCCCTCAATAAAGCCTCCAATTAGGTTTCAACCTGCGCCAAGGACGCGCCCCAAAATGTGATAACTTTTTAACCTTTTTCGTCCCCATTTTATGACTTCTTCATCCCCAGCTCGCTATCATAGCTAATGTAAAACTTCATTAATTATAACCAAGGTGAGATTTACACATCGTACTGAAAGGCACGTTCGTGGTGAGCACAATTGTTAATCTCACTCAAATAGGCTGTAAGCAGTGAATCCGATTTATTAGGAGACTGTAGAGATGCTTGAAGGAAAGCGTATCGCTATTCTGGTTGAAGAAGGCTTTGAGGATTCCGAACTTGTCGAACCTCTGAGGGCGATGAAGGGTGTCGGCGCCAGAGTAATCGTCGTAGGCAGTGGTTCCCATGAAACCTATCGGGGGAAGAGAGGTAAGGCAAAAATCAAGGTGGACACTACTGCTGACAAGGTCAACGTCCAGGATTTCGATGCCATCATCATCCCCGGTGGTTATGCTCCCGACAGAATGCGCTTGTACCAGCCCATGATAGATTTGGTAAGAAGGGCATTTGATTCCGGCAAGGTGGTAGCAGCCGTTTGCCATGGGCCACAGCTACTTATCTCAGCCGATATAGTTAGAGGGCGACGAGTTACCTCCTGGCCCTCAGTAGCAATAGACTTGAAGAACGCTGGCGCAAACTGGGTTGACGAACCGGTGGTTCAAGATGGGAAACTCATCACCGCGCGCAAGCCAAGCGACTTGCCGAGATTCAACAAAGCGATAATCGATGCACTGAAAAATAGCACAGCCTGACTTCCAATAAACGCAAGCGCCCTGGCTACCTACAGTAGTTGGCTAGCCAGGCGCACATTGTGCAAGTCGATCAGGACAGATAACATCGGTGAGAGGTGAGAGAGGGGGTGGGCAAATGCGGTGTCCTAGCTGAGACTTACGACTGGATGACCTCTGATTGTATGACCGCGGCGAAGCTGAGAAATGCTACTAGCTTTATAAATGTGTGATAAGGGGACGGGAGGCGGAGTTCAACATTCACTTCGGTGACAACAACAATAATTTCGGAGGAGGAGGGAGACTATGGTGATGCAAAGGTGGACACCAAGAACACCGAGGACATGGAGCCCATTCGATGAGATGGACCGCCTGGCAAATGAGGGTTTTGCAGGCTGGCCCTTCAGAATGATGTGGCGGAGGCTGCCAGCAGAGGATGTGTGTTGGGCTCCTGCCGTAGAGATGTACGAAAAAGATGACCACTTCATCATACGGGCGGAGCTTCCTGGTATGAAAAAGGAGGACATTGATATCTCCGTTACCGGAGACACACTCACTATCAAGGGAGAGCGCCAAGCCTCAGAGGAAGTGTCTGACGAGGACTACTATCGCTGCGAGATGTGCTACGGCGACTTTTCTCGCGCGATCACCATGCCTGCGGCTGGAGATCCCAAGAAGATAGACGCCAGCTACGAAGATGGCATCTTGGAGGTAAAGGTGCTCAAAGCCGAGGAGGCAAAGCCCAAGAAGATCCAAATAAAAGCTAAGTGAGCCGAAATGAACAAAGCTGTGCTCCGCTTCCCGGCCTATTCCCTAGAAGTAAAGCGACTGGCGAAACCAATGGTAATGAGGTAGAGGAAAATGGTCAAGATAACAAAGACAGTAGCAAAAAGGATGCTGGGGGATGTTCCCCCGGAGAAAGTTTTTTGGTTCCCTGACAGGAAGGAATTAAAGAATTTGTCAGAGTTGGAGATGGCTCTTAAACAGATGAGTGAAGAGACTTTTGGCTATCACTCGAATGAAACCAAGAGCGACTTCAGCAACTGGGTCAGGGATGTGATAGGCGATGGGGAACTGGCAAAGCTCCTGCAAAAAAGCGCAACCCGCGCCCAGGCTGCTAAATATGTAGGCGATAGAGTCGCCTGGCTCAAGAGTCAAACAGCAATCAGATAGTCAGCCTTTTGGGGCTTTTGCCGAGTTCATGTTGTTGCTGAACCAAGTGGCACCATATTTCTGAAATCCAGGAGTGATTCTACTTAAAGTTGTTTCGGAGCGTCGTGCCATGAAGTTTGGCAATTCATCCAGCTTTTTTAGCAACAGGAGAGTCGAGATGAAAGCGCGAGCTATCACAACTGAAAACACTGTATTCGTAATAGTCTCCTTCGAAGGCAGGGACTCTTACTCCATGGCTGGCGGGTTGGGGGTCAGGGTGGCAAATTTATCTGAGGCACTGTCAGACATGGGCTTCCCTGTCCATGTCTGCTTCATCGGTGATCCCAAACTCCCGGGGGAGGAAGTATGTCAGGGTGGCAGGTTGGTTCTGCACCGCTGGTGTCAGTGGATAAGCCAGTATCACCCCAACGGCGTCTACGATGGGGAGGAGGGCAAGCTTAGCGACTTTAACCAGTCCCTCCCCACCTATATAGTGGAACATATCGCAGCGCCGGCAATATCCCAGGGCAAGCTGGTGGCTATCCTGGGCGAGGAGTGGCAGACCACCGAGGCGATGTGCCGCATCAGTGACCTTCTCCATCAGCGCGGCCTGAGGGATAAAGCTATATTATTCTGGAATGCCAATAATACTCTGTCTTTCAACCGCATCGACTGGGGGCATCTGAACTATACTACCACCATCACCACAGTCAGCCGCTACATGAAGCACATCATGTGGGGCATGGGCTTGAATCCTCTGGTCATCCCCAACGGTATCCCCAGGAGTTTGTTAGAGCCCGTGGAAGGGGAGAAGGTCCAGCATCTAAGGCAATGTTTATCCATCGATGGCGGCATGGTTCTGGCCAAGGTGGCCCGCTGGGACCCTGACAAGCGCTGGCACATGGCTGTGGAGTCTGTAGCCAGGTTAAAGCAGCGAGGCATGAGGGCAGTGCTCCTGGCCAGGGGTGGCATCGAGCCCCACGGGCTGGAGGTGCTGGGCAGGGCCAGGGCATTGGGACTCACTGTATGCGAGGCCAGGGCCAGCGACCCGCCAGAGGCGGGCCTCGATTCCTATTTCCATGCCCTGCACAATAGCTGCCAGGCTGACGTTATCGACATCAAGTTCCACCTGCCTCAGGATTTCCTGCGCATCATCTACCGGGCCTCTGACGCAGTCCTGGCAAACAGCGGTCATGAGCCCTTCGGCATAGTGGGCCTGGAGACCATGGCAGCCGGAGGCATTGCCTTCACCGGCGGCACCGGTGAGGACTATGCCATCCCGTACCATAATGCCTTCGTCCTGGAGACCTCCGATCCCAGGGAGATAGAGGGCTATCTTATGTACCTTAGAGAATGTCCTGATGAGGGCACCAAGATTAGAAGCGAGGCTCAGCGCACTGCTGCCTATTTCACCTGGGAAGCGGCTGCGGAGAACCTCATCAGCAAGCTGGAGAACCAGGCACGTCTCCAGAGGGCTCTGGTCGGACGCCACCCACCTCCACGTCCCGAATGCAAAGAACCTGTAGAGAGGAGGCTCTTAGAGATAGCAACAGGTAGAATCAGCACAATAGAGTGCCTCAGTCACATAAGCCCCATTGGGAAAGATGCTGAAACTGCAGGCCACCGGCTCTCCACAGTCGGATGCTAAGAATTACAGGAAGGTAAAAACGATGGCGAACATCAATTTCATGATCGGCGGTGAGGCGGGGCAGGGGGTTCAGTCTGCAGGCCATGTTCTGGGTAAGGTTCTAGCTCGGGGTGGTTTCCATGTCTTCGCCGACCAAGACTATGAATCGCGAGTAAGAGGCGGACATAGCTTTTTTCGTGTCAGAGCCAGTGATGCCGAGATAAGAGCCATTTCCGAGGCGGTTGATATTCTGGTGGCGCTTGACAAGAAAAGCATAGATTTGCATCAGAAGGAGTTGTCAAACCAGGGGACCATAATCTTCGACGGAGATAAGGTCAAGAATACAGGGGGAAATGGCAGCCTTTTTGCCGTGCCCATAGAGCGGTTGGCGCAGGAAAGCGCTAAAAACAAGCTTATGACAAACACCGTGGCACTGGGGGCAGCTCTCGCCTTAGCAAGTTATGACAAACAAATATTGAGCAATGTCATCTCAGAACATTTCGGTGCTGGCGATGTGGGGAAGGCTAACGTTGCTGCGGCTACAGCAGGCTACGAATACGTCAAGACCAATTTCAAGAGTGATTTCAGTCACAATCTCATCCCCATTGGTGATGGCAGGAGAATGCTGCTCTCCGGCAATGAAGCCATAGCCCTGGGAGCACTGGCTGCCGGCTGCAAGTTTATGGCGGCATATCCCATGACCCCAACTACCCCCATTATGGAATATCTGGCAAGCAAGGCCAAAGACTTCGACATGGTCGTGGTGCAGCCCGAAGACGAGATAGCAGCAGTCAATATGGTCATAGGCGCTTCATTCGCAGGTGTGCGCTCCATGACAGCTACTTCGGGTGGCGGATTCTGTCTCATGGTCGAGGGGCTAGGCCTGGCAGGGATGACAGAAACGCCTATTGTAGTAGTGCTAGGGCAACGCGCCGGACCGGCTATCGGCTTGCCCACCAGGACAGAGCAGAGTGACTTAGAGTTTGCCATTCACGCCGCGCACGGAGAGTTCCCCCGGGCTGTGCTGGCACCGGCTACTGTTGAGGATGCTTTCTGGTTAACCATCAAAGCCTTCAACCTTGCAGAAAAGTACCAAACACCTGTAATTCTGATAACCGACCAGTATCTGGCAAGTTCCTACGCCACAGTTGACAAATTCGACCTTTCCCTGGTGACTATAGACAGAGGCCTGCTGCTTTCCAAGGAAGAATTGGCCAAGCTGGGAGAATATAAGAGACACCAGATTACCGAATCTGGTATATCACCCAGAGCCATCCCACTCGAAGGAGGGACTCTGGTGGTGACAGACTCCGACGAGCACAACGAAGAGGGCCACTTGATTGAAGACAGCGAGACCAGGACTGCCATGATGCTGAAGCGGCTTCGCAAGATGGACGGCTTGAGGAAGGAAATCGCCAAGCCCAGGGTCTACGGTGCAGTTCAAGCAGAGATAACCCTGTTAGGCTGGGGCAGCACCTACGGCGCCATCAAGGAAGCGGTTGACCTGGCGATCAGGGATGGCCTAGCGATCAACCTAGTCCATCTCAACGAGATTTGGCCATTTCCTGCGGAGGCGACAGCCCGAGCCCTACAGGGAGCCAAGAAAATCATCGCAGTTGAGAACAACGCTACCGCTCAGTTGGCCCACCTGCTTCGCGCCGAGACAGGGTACCAGGTCACAGGCAAGATACTCAAATTCGACGGCCGTCCTTTCTCTCCGGCACATATATTGAAGCAGCTCAAGCAGGAGGTGCGCTAGCTATGGTAAAAATGGCTGACTATGCAGGGGGGCCCACCGCCTGGTGCCCGGGATGCGGCGACTTCGGCATCCTGATAGCATTGAAGCGCGCCCTGGTGGAGCTGGACATAGAACCATATAGAGTCCTGATGGTCTCAGGCATCGGCCAGGCAGGCAAGCTGCCTCACTACACAAAAGGCAATATTCTAAATGTCCTTCATGGCAGAACGCTGCCAGCGGCAACTGCTGCCAAGATAGTCAACCCTGAACTTGTGGTTATCGCCGTGGGTGGAGATGGAGATGGCTACGGGGAAGGTGGGAACCATTTCCTCCACGCCCTGCGCCGCAATCACGATGTTACCTACCTGGTACATAACAACCAGGTCTATGGCCTTACCAAAGGGCAGGCATCTCCTACCAGCGACCCGGGCTTCGTCACCAAGACCACTCCCCAAGGAGCATCAGCACCAGTTTATCCCTTAGCCCTGGCCATAGCCGCTGACGGCAGTTTCGTAGCCAGGGGTTTCGCTGGCGACACAGAGCACCTGGCAGGCCTGATCAAGAGTGGGATTCAACACAAGGGTTTCGCCCTCATTGATATACTCCAGCCTTGTGTTACCTTCAACCATAAAAATACCTCCGCCTGGTACCGAGAAAGGGTCTACAAGCTGGACGAGTCCAATTACGACCCGACCAACAAGATGGCCGCTTTCGAGAAGGCACAGGAGTGGGGAGTAAAGATACCAATAGGGGTAATCTACAGAAAGCCAAGAGCGACCTTTGATGAGCAAATCCCGGCTTTGCAGAAAGGCCCACTGGTCAGACAGAAAATCGACCCTGCCCAGGTCGAAAGGCTGTTCAAAGAGTTCGGATAGCAACGAAGCGCTCAAAGATCTGCCCTGAACTCTTTCGCAATATATGAACCGGCATATCACCAAATCACGAGTATAAAGGAGGATAAGAATGCGGAAACTCATGCTGGCTGGCATCCTGTTAATGGCACTCTCTCTAATACTTGTACTTACTGGTTGCTAAGACGACAACGCCTGCCGCTACACCTACGCCAACGCCAATAGCCTCGCCTACATCCACACCCACCGCTACACCTATATCTGGTCAGGCCAATGTAAACATCTCCGGCTTCGCCTTTGTGCCACAAACATTAGCAGTATCTGTAGGAACCACAGTCACCTGGACCAATAACGATTCCTCATCCCATACTATCACCAGTAACGATAACCTGTTCGAAAGTGGCACCATATCCAAAGGTGCCTCCTTCAATCATACCTTTAATCAGAAGGGAACTTTCAACTACCACTGCACAATCCATCCTTCCATGACTGGCAAAATCATTGTGGAGTAAATAACATGGATGTATTGCTGGCACAGCGCCTCGTTTTCGCGTTTGGCGTGGTGAATTTCCTTGCCCTGTCAGCGCTCTTTTTCTCCTGCCGGTGTATGGGAGTGCGGGGACCGTTCTCCAGACTGTTTCGTTTCAAAGCTTTCGCAAAGTTCTATGGATTTCGCTGTTATTTCTGGGCAATACTGTGGGGCTCAGTAGTGACTCACTTGGTTATAGCCATCCGGCTGCCGGGCATTCCCTTCGGCACCTGAACGCTCACGAATTCATTGACCCACATGATATAATTGCGATGGGCGAAGCGAGATTCAAAAAACTCTGGCTTTGCCCATGTAGCTATCACGCAGCATGGATTATCAAAATAAATTAGTTGGAAAGGAGAGAGGAAATGCTGAAGGAATTCAAAGAGTTCATCATGCGGGGCAATGTGATCGACATGGCCGTCGGCATAATAATCGGTGTAGCCTTCGGTACTATAGTCAATTCACTGGTGAAAGATATAATCATGCCGCCCATAAGCCTGGCCCTGGGCAGAGTTGATTTCAGCAATCTTTTTGTGCTTTTGAAGAGTGGGAAGGAAGTTCCCCCACCCTACTATACTATCTCTGAAGCCCAAGCAGCCGGTGCAGTAACGCTCAACTACGGCGCGTTCATCAATTACGTCTTCACCTTCCTGATAGTCGCCTTCGCGGTATTCCTGCTAATACGAGCAATCAACAATATGCGTCGCCGGGCAGAAGCCCCGAAGGCCGCAGCAGCTCCAACGACAAAGGATTGCCCTTATTGTGTATCTAAAATACCGCTTAAGGCCACTCGCTGCCCGAGCTGCACTTCCGAACTAAAGACCGCATAAGAATCACCCCGTGCTTTGGGGCTGGGGGTGTCCCCCAGCCTCAAAGCCTCCCAAGACTAGGTTATTATAAAGAGCGTCGCTTAGAAAAGCATAGCGAATATATGTGATAACTTTTTAACCTTTTTTATCCCCATTTTATGACTTCTTGATACCTGGATTGCTAACATAAGCATAGATTTTTCTTAGGCGCAAGGAGGATTTCATGCTCGCTATTGCTAACAACATAACTACCAGGAACAGAAAAGTCGCCGAAGCACTTAAATTGCGCCCTGCTGAATCCATTAGCCAGAAGGCAGCAGACAGGATCAAAAAAGAACGTATTGATTTCCTGCAGGAGCTGGCCAGTGACTGTATCGAAGCAGGTGCTGACATATTAGATATAAACCTTCAGCAGCGATTCGATGACCCCGAGATAATGAAGCTCGCGGTTGAGGCGGTTCAGGGGGCAGTGAACTGTCAACTCTGCCTGAGTTCAAACAGGGCTGATACTCTGGAAGCTGGCCTCAGAGCCTGCAAGCGCCCCCCGATTGTGAATTACATATCACTCGATAAGGAAAAGCTCGAGAAGATCCTACCCTTGATTGCACGGTACAACGCCGAGGTGATTCTTAGTGTCACCGGCCCAACAGCACTTAACAGCACAGAGGATATCTTGAAGTCCACTGCAGTTTTGGTAGGAGCTGCCAATGAGTCCGGCATCTCAAACAAACGCATTATTATAGACCCAGGCGTGTTACATGTTACCAGCGACGTGGGCCAGCGCCACACAAGGACATTGCTCGAGCTTCTTCCTGCCTTGTCTGAGATCTTCGAACCACCGATAAGGACTACCTCCTGGATAAACAATGTATCTGCTGGCGCCCCGAGGCGATTGCGCCCGGTAATAAACAACACCTTTCTTGCTATGCTCGCTGGGGTGGGCCTGTCTTCCGCCTTTGTTGACGCTCTCAACAGGGAGACTATGAGGACAGTGCGTTTAATAAGAATCATCAGGGACGATGCCATATATTCTGATCGCGATATAGAGCTGTGCTGACAGGCAAAGACTTACCAATACTTGACAGTGGACCTGTCGAGCGTATACTTTACGCAAGCTATATCATTATTCTCAGAGGAGCAACGAGATGCTAAAGGGGGGAATACCCTTAGGTAGGGTCTTCGGGATCTCGATAAGGCTGCACTATTCCTGGTTTATCATCTTCGCGTTGGTAACCTGGGCACTGGCGGCCGGCTACTTTCCAGACAGCTACCCTGAATGGAACCAAGCGACTTATTGGGGCATCGGCCTGGCTACCAGCCTTCTTTTCTTCGGTTCAGTGCTAGCCCACGAGCTGTCCCATAGCGTGGTAGCCCAGGCCGCAGGTATCCCGGTCAAGTCCATTACCCTCTTCGTCTTCGGCGGAGTATCCCAGATCAGCAAGGAACCAGAACGTCCTGAGGTCGAGTTCCGTATGGCTCTGGCTGGCCCCGTGAGCAGCCTGGTCATTGCAGGTATATTCTGGGGCATACATGTCGCTACAGAAGGAGTGAACGAGCCCTTAACAGCTCTAGCCTTTTGGCTCGCCTGGATCAACGCTGTTCTCGCCGGATTCAATCTGATCCCCGGATTCCCCCTGGACGGCGGGCGTGTGCTACGGTCCATCATCTGGTGGCGTAGAAAAAATCTGCGCAGTGCGACCCGAGTCGCCTCGACTATCGGCAGAGGCGTGGGCTATCTCTTTATCTTTGGTGGTATTTTCTGGATCTTTTGGGGCAACTGGTTCAATGGCCTATGGATAGCCCTCATCGGCTGGTTCTTGGAGAATGCAGCGGCTGGAAGCTACCAGCAAGTAGCTTTTCAAGACATGCTTCGCGGTCACAAGGTCAGCGAAGTAATGACACGAGATTGCCCTGTGGTTTCTCCTAAACTCACAGTAGAGCAATTGGTGCACGACTATGTCCTAAACTCCGGCCGCCGCTGTTTCCCCGTGGTAGATGATAGCCACCTATTGGGATTGGTAACGCTAAACGATGTTAAGGGTGTGCCTCGTGAGCTTCGGCTTACGAAAACTGTGCGGGAGACCATGACGCCCCTGGAAAAACTCAAGTGGGTTCAACCTAACGATGATCTCGCCAATGTGCTGCAACTGCTGACTACAGAAGATATCAACCAGTTGCCTGTAATAGAGAACAACACTATCGTCGGCATGATAGCACGCGACAACCTATTGTCGTTCATACGAATACGCTCTGAGTTAGGGATGTAGGTTAAAGCCAACTCATGCGATTTATACAAGAGGATGGCAGCCAAGGTAGGAGATTCGGCGGTGCGTAAGCTCTTTCAGAAACTGGCAGCAGAGGAGAGGCTGAAGCAGGCTATGAGTGCAAAGACTGGTATTTCTGCATGAAGAAGCTCTGAAATCGCGCAAAGAGGGCAACATGGCATGCATTAGCCCTGACGGAAAACCCACTGAATCAGGCACCAGAATCCTGCGCTCACTGAAATCAGGGGCAAAGCTACCTGAGAATGTTGCCGAGGACACCGGCCTACCTCTTTTCAGGGTTAGGAGCGGGCTACGAGAGCTTGCCGAGGGAGGTTATGCGAACTCGAAGGGCGACAAGTATGAGATCTCTCCAAGAGGAGTTGAGCTGCTGGGTAAGCAATAAGACAAGGGGCTTAAGCCCCTTGTCTGCCTTAGAATATATGGTAGGGGCACAAAATTTTGTGCCCCCGCACTCACCAATATCCCTATAATGGAGGCAATTAAATGAGCAATGTGAAGCTAGCTGAAGGGGTGTACCGGGTAGGAGCCATCGACTGGGACAGGCGGCTGTTCGACTCGCTGATACCGCTCCCTGATGGCACAAGCTACAACTCATATCTAATCAAGGGCAGCGATAAAACAACTCTTATCGATACGGTAGACCCCACTATGACAGATGTGTTGATGAGGCACCTGAACCAGCTTGAGATTAAGAAGATAGACTTTGTTGTTGCCAACCATGCCGAGCAGGACCACTCGGGCTCCCTGCC
>Ga0315284_10003131_pt1 | contig 23540 bp, 18 predicted proteins | sample YL17G09_16_MG_FD_203696 | JGI IMG/M metagenome (GOLD analysis project Ga0315284, IMG submission 203696) | Sediment microbial communities from Yellowstone Lake, YNP, Wyoming, USA - YL17G09_16 | ecosystem: Environmental > Aquatic > Freshwater > Lake > Sediment | place: USA: Wyoming | collected...
TGCCCGCGATCTCCCGGAGACCGCCTGCCTGCCAGAGGGGATCCGGCCACGATCCACATCCCCGGCTCGTTGAGCGGAGTCGAAACGAGCTCCTGGTCCTGGCCTCGACTCCGCTCGGACACCGCAGGCGAATGGCGACCGCGATCTCTTCGTTACGGCGTTGACGCTGCTCCTCGATACGCCGGTCGTCGAGTACGTACCGAGACGACCGGTGTATCGAGGCACTACGCCGATTCAGGGACCCTCAGGACCAACGTTTCACGTGAAACATCGAGACTCCGACGATCCCCTCATTTCCCAATGCAGAACCGCTCGAAGATCCGATCCAGCACCTGCTCATCCACGCCCCTACCACCCAGCTCGTCCAGGCAGACCAGCGCATCCTTGATCCTCTGCGACGCGATCTCCTCTCCGTGCGCGATCCCCTGCGCAGCCTCCGAGAGTCGATCCCGCACTTGCTCGGCCAATGCCTCCTGCCGTTGATTGAGCAGCACGGTGCGGCCCGTCGTCTCCAATGCCATCGCTGTAACGTGGCGCTCAAAGAATGCGATGACATCATGCGCCGACGCGACCGTCACGAGACTCCCCGAGCACGAGGCAATCCCCCGCTGTTGGAGATCCCGCAGCCGGCCGACGGCGGGCACCAGGTCCGTCTTGCTCACAATCCCGATCATCGGGGCTCCATTGCGCTCTGCGGTGATCCGCTCCTCCTCGGATGAAATCGGCTGCGAGGGATCCGTCACCCACACAACCAGGTCCCCCGACCGCACCAGGTCCCAGGTACGACGGATGCCGAGGAGCTCGACCTCGTCAGTCGAATCCCCCACCCCTGCGGTATCGATGATGGTCACCTCTGTGCCGGCAATGCGAAGACGCTCCGACACGAAGTCACGCGTGGTGCCGGGCGTGTGGTGCACGATGGACCGATCACCGCCAACAAGAATGTTGAAGAGGCTGCTCTTTCCCGCGTTCTTCGGTCCGACCAACGGAATGACGAGGCCGGTCTCCGCCTTGCGGATCTGCCGGCGGCCAGAGAGTTCCCGATCGAGCTCCCCCACCATCTCCTCGAGGCCGTGACGTACTGACGACGCTCGATTGTCCGAAGATGCGATGTCATCGTCCTCTGGGAATTCAATGCCCGCCTCAATCTCTGCCAAAACCCCGAGAAGACGTTCCCGCCACCGCGACAAGAGATTCCGCATACCTCCGAGATATGCATCAATCGCGCTCTGCCGAGCCGCGTCGGTGCCGCTCTCGATGATCTCCCGCACCGCCTCCGCCTTGGGAACATCCATCTTCCCATTGAGCACGGCCCGTCGTGAGAACTCTCCCCGCTGGGCAATACGGGCTCCTCGAGCGCGCAGCGTGCTCACCACCCGTTCCACAACCGCAGGACCACCGTGGCAGGTGATCTCCACCATATCCTCGCCGGTGAATGAGCGCGGTGCATCGAACCGCACAGCGGTCACTTCGTCCACGACCTCGCCTGCGATCGGGTCCTGGAATCGGTACAGCGAGACGAATCGTCGCTGTACAGAGGAGATGGGCGTCTTTGAGGCGAGGCAATCGGCGCAGATGCTGTGGGCGCTGGATCCCGAAACGCGGATGACGGCGAGTGCGGCTCTACCGACTGGTGTTGCAGGCGCAACGATCGTGTCCATGGTAGTGCCCTGCTGTGGGGTGACCGGCGACACTGCCTGTCCCGATCTGCCGGTGGTCTCGATACGCGCCGATGCGTTACACTTCGACGGGCTCAGTGCGGCGCTTGACCATCGGCACATTGAAGTGGACGGTCGCGGTGCAGGTGTCAACACCTGCGACCACGCGCCTCCGCAAAACCGCGCACCGCCGAGATTAGAACCGGCCCCGCTTGCGCGCCTTCTGCCGATTGGCTTCGGATGCGGTGACGACAACCGCCGGGGCCAGCGCGGCCCGCGACTTGCGGTACTTCTCGGTGAAGTACTGCTGCACAATGCCAACAATGGTCGAGAACGTCCAGTACAGCACCAAGCCGGCGGAGAAGCTATTGAACATGACCAGCATGAAGACCGGGAAGAAGTAGATCATCGCCTTCTGATTCGGATCCTTGATGGTCATCTTGTTCTGCACAAACGTGACTGCGGCCATGAGGATCGGCAACAGGCCCACGGTGCTCCCATACATCGGCAAGCCATTGGGAAACGCCATCTGAAACAGCGGCGTAATGATCGGCAGCGCTTCGGGCTGCGACAGGTCACTCACCCATGGAAGGAAGAACGTGGTTGCCCCGCGCAACTCGATGGCCTTGCGCAGAACAATGAACAGGGCGATGAAGATCGGCATCTGCATGATCATGGGCAGACACCCGGGATTGAACGGATTGATACCCTCAGACTTATAGAGTGCAAGGATCTCTGCGTTCATCTTCTGCGGGTTGCTCTTGTACCGCTGCCGGATCGCCTCAACCTTGGGCTGCACGTCCTTCATCCGGGACATGGATTTCATGCTGCTGTGCGTAAGCGGGAACGTGATGATCTTTGAGATCAGCGTCAGCGTGATGATGACGATGCCGAAATCCAACAACCCCTTCTGCAGTTGGATGAGCAACCACAACACAGCTTGGCAGATCCAGGGAAACCAAAGATCGGCGCGAAAGAAGAAAAACCCGGCCCAGTACCCAAAGCCGCCGTCGACACTGCCAAAAAGCGCTCGTTCGAGGCCTACCCCCAACCGGGAGAGGTCGCCCAGCCGTGAAGGCCCAAGATATAGTGTATAGTTGACTACAGAGTCGTCACACGAACGAACAACAGAGACCGAGTAGTTGAACTCGGGTGTTTTGGTGGTTGCATCCCCGGCGACCTTCCAGCTCCTCACCTGAACATCCGCGTCTCCAGACTGGTTTGCGACGATTCCGCACAGGAAGTACTTGGAGCTCAGCGCAACCCACCGGTAATCTCCGGTAATGGTGTCCTGTGTTGGTTTCTTGGCATACTGTCGATGGTCAATATTCTTGCCATCAAAGAGGTGGATAGTGCGCTGGTCGTACGTCAGTTGCTCAATCTTGAGGCGTCGGCGCTCACTCTCGGTGATACCGCTCTGCCAACCAACAGACACCTTATGACCAGCCACCCGGGCACCACCCACCGCAAGCCCGATGGCATAACTGTCTGCCCGAAACACAAACTCCTTCCATACAGGAGACGCACCCTGCGACATCAACCGAACACGCACCGAATCACCTGCACCCAGCACCACCCGGCGCACAGTGTCTTGTGGCAGGAACCGCTCCTGGTCGTAACTCCTTGCATCAAGCGCAAGATTCGCGCCGCCCACGCTGTCATACACCAGGTCGATCAAATCATTGGGATCGGGCGCAAGCCTGGCTTGTTTTCCACCACGAACGTGATAGGTGTATCCCTTTGCCTTCAAGCAGATTATTCGGGCACCTTCCGTCGAGATTCCACAGATAACACGCGGTGTCTCAACCCAGAGGGTTTCTGCCTGGACACCCACAGACACGGGTACTGCGCTGTCAGTCAATGCCTCGACCGGGGCGACAACCGGTGCAATGGCTGTTGGAGCCTGGACAAGTGCTGGTGCGGGCGTCGTAGCATTCGCGGTATTCGTATCCACAACGGGCGCGCTCGGAAGTGTGACCGTGCGCATGGGAACCGGCTGATGAAGGATCGTCTCGTAGATAAACTTCGTATACTGCGGAGACTGAAACACCGCAACAACGAGCAGAACAAGTGCAAGGGCCAGGATGGTATTTCTGTTCAAACGGAGATCCTTCTGGTTGCGTTCGTGTGATGCACGGGGTCGTATCCCCCGCGACTCAATGGATGACAGCGCAGAACCCGCCACGCTATTTTGCAGACAGCAACATGGGGAGGGAACTCGAACAGCGCTTCGCGTGCGTACCGACTGCAACTGGGTTCGAACCGACACGCTCCATCGCGGTGACCAAAGAGGGTTCTGCCGGCCATCTCCGCTGTGTCAAGCAGCCCAAGCATCACCGCGCGTAGTGCTCTCTCCACGTCTGGTACTCCTGGCCCGCCGACGCGGACGCACGCTCAAAACCCCTGCGCGGTAGAAAAAGAATATCGAGGAACGGCGCCTGTGACGCCTTGGACCGACGGAACATCTCCCGACCAAGCCGCTTGATTCTGTTGCGAACCACTGCCCCGCCAAGCGCACGAGAGACGATCACACCCATGCGATCGTGGGTCTGCTGATTCTCGCGGTACACCACCGACAGGCCTGAGCATTGGCGCCGTGACGCATGCCTGAGCAGATCTCCGATTTCCACGCGACGAGTGATCCTCTCGGCGCGACAGTACCCGCAGACTCGGCCTGATGCGCGAATCGCCCCGTGTGTCACAACCATCGGCGAACCCTCCGTCCATGTGCGTCGAGCAGGCACCCTCGCCTTATCGGAGAGGTGCCCCCGTCAAGCGGAACACCGCAGATGCCACCAGCACCAGCCGGCCTATTCGTCGCTGACGGTCAAACGCTTGCGGCCCTTGGCGCGACGGCTCTTGATAACCTTGCGGCCACCGGCGGTTTCCATCCGAGCACGAAACCCGTGGACGTTTGTCCGTCTCTTCTTGGACGGCTGAAATGTTCTCTTGGACTTGGCCATAGAATCCTCTTCCCCTTGGTCAAAACTATTAAAATCGTTGATTTGCAGCTATCCCGTCAACTCGATCTGCACTTCCGCCTGCATCGGCGGTCCGTTGTCGCGTCCGTGACGTGGTATCCCGAGCTCCCCGCCATAGCCGATACCCTCGGCAGAATAGTAATTTCTGTTGGTCCAGCCGGCACCCGACAACCTCGGCAGCGAACGCCATCCATGCACACCGACGTCTGGCAACAGGCCCTTGCCGAGATCGCATCGTCCGTCGACGAACAGCGCTACCAGACGTGGTTCGCTCCCCTGCGTGTTGTCCCCCGGGCAGACCCGGCCGAGGTCGTGCTGGCTGCTCCCAACCGCTTCGTCTCCGACTTCCTCGACCAGCACTACCGAGACAAGCTTCTGGCGATTCTCTCGCGCCTCAACCCAACAATTGCACGAATATCCTTCGCCGTCGATGGAACGCCCCGCGCCTCTGACGATGGGGAACCGGCGGCAGCCGCAGAGGCGTCCCCCACCAGGCCCCGACAGAACTCGTCAGTCGGACTCAACCGCCGCTTCGTGTTCGATTCATTCGTTGTCGGCGCAGGCAACCAGTTCGCCAAGAGCGCCGCACTTGCAGTTGCAGAGGCGCCCGGCAAGACCAAGTTCAATCCTCTGCTCATCTACGGCGGGGTTGGCCTGGGCAAGACTCATCTCCTGCAGGCTGTCGGCAATGCAGCTCTGACGCGTGACGCCTCAGCCAAAGTGACGTATCTGACCAGTGAGGACTTCTACCTGCAATTCATCGACGGCATCAAGAACAACAACACGCGCACATTCAGCCAGAAGTATCGGTCATGCGATGTGCTGCTGGTCGATGACATTCAGTTCTTTGCCGGCAAGGAGAGCACGCAAGAGGAGTTCTTCTATACCTTCAACGCACTCTACCAGAATGGCAAGCAGATCGTACTTACCTCCGATCTGCCGCCCGGCGCCTTGCAGGGACTGCAGGATCGATTGATCTCGCGTTTTCAGTGGGGACTGTGTGTAGATATCCAACCGCCCGATCTGGAGACGCGTGTGGCCATCCTCAAACGCAAAGCAGAGGAGGATAATCTCAGTATCCCCGAGAATGTGCTTTACTTCATTGGGGAGACCGTTCCATCAAACATCCGCGAGTTGGAGGGAATAGTCATCCGTCTGCTTGCCTACGCGTCTATCGCAAAAACTGACATAACCATCGACCTGGTGAACAACCTGCTCAAGAGAAACAAGCCCGTTGAGAACACCCGGGTTTCGATTGAAGACATCATCCAAAAAGTTGCCACCTACTACAAAATTCCCGTGAACAACGTCAGAGATAAGAACAGACGCAAGGAAGTTGCCCAGTGTCGTCATGTGGCAATGTATGTTGCCAAGCAGGTCACGACACATTCACTCAAAACGATCGGCCTCAATTTCGGGGGCCGCGATCACAGTACCGTCATCCATGCCCTCCATCAAATTGAGGATCAGTGCAAGAAAGATGAGACATTGCGCAAGGAAATCGAGTACATTGTCTCTTCGTTGCGAACACAATGAACGTTGATACATTGTTGACAATGTTAGCGACAAGACAATTCACGGATATACCATGTTCCACACAATCCACCAATGGTGTTGCCAACACACGACGTCTCTTCGTCTCAACGGCTTGCATCGTTACTAACACTATCAACATCCCGAATACTCTTACCTATTATTTATATTACAACTAATCCAAGAATTCTTCCATCTCGCTCAACACCCAAGGCACGCTTCAAATAACCGTCAGGATCAAACCCATGCTCAGCACCACAACAAAAAAAGACCTCCTTGATATCATCCAGAAGACGTATCCGATCGTACCCGCGAAGAGCACTCTGCAAATACTTGCGAACTTCCGCGTTGCCTGCGATGCAGACACCATCGAGATCATGGCAACCGACCTCGATCACTCCATCCGTACTAAGACAAAGAGCAGCGGCGGAGAACCGTTCGAAATAGCGGTCAACGCGCGGAAGGTTTTCGAAATTGTTCGTGAACTCCCCGACGGACAAGTGAGCATTGGCTTGGATGGAGGTCTCTTTGTGGTGCGCAGTGAGAAGGGTTTCGAGTGTAAGATTGCTGGAGCTGATTGCAGCGATTTCCCGGCCTTCCCCGATGTAGAGAGCAAGGCAGAGCTCACCATTCCCCTTGCAACACTCTCGTCGATGATAGCCAAGAGTGGCTTTGCTGTGTCCCGCGATGAGTCTCGCGCGTGTCTCTGCGGCATTCTGTGGGAGGTTGAGAAAGACAAGTCGATCATGGTGGCCACCGATGGTCATCGTCTGGGCAAAACTGTTGTGTCGGGAGAATTCCCTGTTGCAAAGAAGGTCTCGGTCATTGTTCGTCCCAAGACACTCACGCATGCGGTGAGAGTGGCTGCAATCGAGGGAGAGAATACGGGTCAGGTTACAGTGGTGGTTGGAGAGAAGTACCTCGTCCTGTCTGTTCCCGGCGTCGAGCTGTGCTCAAAACTCATTGATGGACCATATCCCGACTACACACGAGCTATTCCCGCGAACAATCCCAAAAAGGCAGTGCTCGATCGCAAAGCGCTTGTCGATGCAGTTCGCCGTGTGTGCGTCTTGTCAAATCAGAAGACAAATCTTGTCAAATTCAGTTTCTCTTCCGGCAAACTCGACCTGGTGGTGATCAACCGCGACATTGCCGGAGAGGCTCGCGAGAGTCTCACTGTCGATTACGACGGACCCGACCACGCAATCGGCTTCAATGGGCAGTATCTGGGAGAGATTCTTCAGATCGCACATACCGACAAGGTGCGCATGGAGATGAACACCGAGATCAGCGCGTGCTTGCTCTACCCGGAGGCTACCGACGCACCGACCGACGATCTCTTTCTCATCATGCCACTGCGAATACTCGAAGAAGTTTGAACAAAAGGAGCATCTCATGAAACGCATCTTTCTCTCGGTGATGGTTTTGGTGGTGTGCGCGAGTTTTCAGGCTCAAGCGATGAAGGGGTTGCTCGAAAAGCGAGCGTACTACGTGACCAAGGCCAAGAGCGGCGAACTCGTCTTCTGGGTCATCTTTCTTGGAGGGTATGACTGCTCCCTCATCCGCAAGTATCCCGGCGAGGATTCCCTTCCTATCAAGGCAACCGTCAACTACTCCATGCTATCCAGCGGCTACATCGAGGGCAACGGGTACTCCAACAAGGGCAAAATCGCGAGCACTGCGAAGCTTGCTATCAAAGACGCGTCGGGCATGCGTGACGTCCCCATGGACAGCGTAGACGCGATCTACGACTATGGCCGCAAGATTCGACTCAGCGACGGCACGGAGGGCGAGTTTTTGCTCGACATCGAGGGCTCAATGTCGCCGGCAAAGAAAGCTCTGCTCCGCGGCTACAAATTCACAGAGCGCGACGGCGAGAAGTCGCTCAAAGAAGACCCCACGCTCAGCGATGTTCCTCTGTATGGTTTCGCCTTCACCAAAGAGGCCTACGAGCGCCTCAAGAAGAGCATGCCACAGTAGCGCGTTGGGACCACAGAAATCCCCCACAACCAGAGGCGCGACAAACCAATCCGATCCCCGCAGAGCAGCGGAGGTCGGATTTATTTTTCAGAGGACCATCTCCGTATCGAGATGGACAGCCAGAGGCCGATCGTCCGGGGTGAGAATCCATCCTGCAGCAACCAGGGAGACGAGTATGTGTGGAATTGTTGGATACATTGGAACCCGTGACGCATACCCCATTCTCATAGATGGATTGGGCGCACTTGAGTACCGCGGATACGACAGCGCCGGCATTGCGCTTGTCGACGACGGGCTATTGCGCGTCTGCAAGGACAAGGGCAAGGTCGAGAATCTCCGCATACTCATGGACGCACTGCCCTCGCGTCGAGGCACCGTGGGTATTGCGCACACACGCTGGGCCACGCACGGCGGCCCCTCCCAGAAGAACGCCCATCCCCACTGCGATACCGCATCGCGTCTGGCCCTTGTGCACAACGGCATCATTGAAAACTACACATCCCTCCGCGACAAGCTCAGGGCTCAAGGCGTGGTGTTTCGCTCCGAGACCGACACAGAGGTTCTGGTGCACCTCATTGCCCAGCACCTGACAACAAACGGAAATCTCGTCGAAGCCGTGCAGCGCGCACTCGCCGAAGTACACGGCACCTTCGGTATTGCCGTGGTGTCGCAGGATCATCCCGATCAGCTCATTGGCGCCCGACGCGGTTCACCACTCGTTGTCGGCATTGGCGACGGAGAGTACTATTTGGCCTCCGATGCCTCTGCTCTGGTGCGCCACACCAAGCGCGTTGTGTACCTCAAAGATAACGACATGGTGGTACTCACGCGCACGGGGTACGAGACGCGCACACTTGATAACAAGAAAACAGAGTACGAGGTGCAGCAGCTCGAATACGATGCCGCATCGCTGGCCAAAAGCGGCTTCGAGCATTTCATGCTCAAAGAAATCTTCGAGCAGCCCGAAAGCATCCGCAATGCCATGCGCGGCAGGCTTCTGTCCGACGAGGGGGCGGCGCGGCTCGACGGCCTCAATCTGGTGCTGCAGGAGCTGCGCGCCATCGATCGCATCATCATTGCGGCATGCGGCACCTCGTGGCACGCGGCGCTGGTGGGCGAGTACATGATTGAGGAAGTGGCGGGAATCGCCGTTGAAGTGGAGTATGCATCCGAGTTCCGATACCGCAACCCCATTGTCGGACCTGGGACACTCGTCTTTGTCATCAGTCAATCTGGAGAAACCGCCGACACCCTGGCCGCCCTGCGCGAGGCCGCGCGCAAGGGAGCAACCGTTTTGGGCATCTGCAACGCAGTCGGCTCCAGCATTGCCCGCGAAACCTCCGGAGGTGTGTATTTGCATGCCGGCCCCGAAATCGGTGTGGCATCCACCAAGGCCTTCACCTCGCAACTCACGATCCTCGCGCTTCTGACGCTGCTGCTCGGACGCATGCGTCGCATCTCCAATGCCGATGGAATCACCATTGCCAAGGCGCTCGAAGCAATTCCACAGCAGGTTGAGCACATTCTCGCCCAAAATGACGAAGTGCGAAAAATCGCCCGGATCTACTCCAAGCACAACAATTTCTTGTACCTGGGACGCTCGTTCAACTTCCCGGTGGCGCTCGAGGGCGCACTCAAGCTCAAAGAGATCTCCTACATCCACGCAGAGGGGTATCCGGCTGCGGAAATGAAGCACGGGCCCATTGCGCTCATCGACAAAGACATGCCCACCGTGATCATTGCTCTGCGCGACAGTGTCTACGACAAGGTCATCAGCAACATCCAGGAAATTATCGCACGCGGCGGAAAGATCATTGCCATTGCCACCGAGGGGGATACGGAGATCCGCAAGCACGCACACCACGTGATCTACATCCCGAAGACGGAGCCCATGCTCAGTCCGCTACTCTCGGTGATTCCGCTGCAACTGCTTGCGTACCACATTGCGGCATTGCGCGGGTGCGAAATCGATCAGCCGCGAAATCTTGCAAAGAGCGTGACGGTTGAGTAGTGCGGCCGGAGGAGATCATCGATCGGCGGCACCGCAGAGATGAGGGCGCGCAACACGGCATGAAACACGACTACGAAGTGAAGATCGACCAGTTCGAGGGCCCCCTGGACCTGCTGCTCTACCTTGTGACCAAGGCAGAGATTGACATTGCGCAGATATCCGTGTCGCAGGTGACCAAGCAGTACCTTGAGTACCTCGAGCTCCTTCGCGAACTCAACATCGATGTTGCTGCCGAGTATCTGCACATGGCCGCAACCCTTCTGCGTCTCAAGGCGCGCGAACTTCTGCCGCAAGATACGCCCGCCGAGGTGTTGGCCGGGGCGGAAGACGAAATTTACACGCGCGAACAACTCATTCAGCAGCTTCTGGAGTACAAGAAGTACAAAGAGGCCGCCGGCACGCTCAAGGGCTTCGAAGCGCACCAGATCGGCACCTTTGCCCGCGGCGCCGCCGAACGCGTTGAGATTGAGGAGCCCGACGGAACGGTCAGCCTTGGAAATATCACACTTTTCGATATTCTCTCTGCACTCAAGAGTATCATGGCGCGGCAGGAGGAGACGGGCCCCCTGCACGTCGTTCGCCTTGACGTGGCCAAGATTGACGATCGGATCGAGCGCATTCTGGGCCTTCTGGCCGAAAAGGCCGAAGTCCGCTTTGAGGAACTGTTCACCGACGATCTGCGACGCATCACCATTGTTGTTACCTTCATGGCAATGCTCGAGCTCGTCAAAATGCAGGAAATTCGCTTTCGCCAGGAAGAACGCTTCGGCCCGATCTTTGTGACGCGCCGCGACGAGCGAGACCGGGAGATCCTTGCCGACCCCGATGCGGCGGATGAACCGGCGCCACAACCAACCGAACAACCCGGGTAGCCCATATGTCAGACGACACACTCGAACAAGCGCAGCCGCTGCAGGAGCCCGAGGCCGATGCCGACGCACCGCGGGAGGAGGCGCCTCCTCTTCCGGCGAAGAGCGCGGCCGAGGCCCTGGCCATTCTGGAGGCTGTGCTCTTTGCGTCGGAGGAGATTCTCACCGCCGCGCGTCTCAAGACCATTCTGCCGGGAGAGCCTGACGCTCGCGAAATCCGGCGCATGGTCGATACCGTCAACGCGAACCTGCAGGCGCAACGTCATCCGTTCGAGATTGCCGAAATTGCCGGCGGCTACCAGTTCCGCACCGTGCCCTACTACTCGCCGTGGGTGCGCAAGTTGCTTAAAGAGAAAGCGGCAAAGCGTCTCTCCATTCAGGCGCTGGAGTGCCTGGCCATCATCTCCTACCGTCAGCCCATTACCAAGGCCGAAATCGAGTCGGTGCGCGGAGTGCTCTCCGACGGCGCCATGAAGACGCTGCTGGAGCGGCGCATGGTCACCATTGTGGGTCGCAGCGAAAAAGCCGGTCGCCCGCTTCTATACGGCACCACCAAAGAATACCTGGCCTACTTCGGGCTCAAGGGCCTTACCGATCTGCCGCGGATGGAAGAGTTTGAGGCTCTGGCACGGGAGAAGATGGGCGACATTGCCGAGGAACTTGACAAGATGCAGTCAGATCGCGTTGCAGCGCAAGCGGCCGAGGCTGCCAGTGCGGAGGACGGCCTGCCCGTCATCGAAAAACCCGTAGTCAGCGAGACCGCCGAGGACGAGGGTGAGGCGGAGCTGATTGCCGCCGCCGCTGCGCAGGAGTGCCCGGATGCCTTGCCGCCGGAGGAACTCGACCCGCTAACCGACGATGCCGCGCCGGGTGTCACCGGTGAAGCCCCGGAGGAAGTGCCCACGTAGTCCGGGAGACCGCATCCGCCGCCGCCCGGGGAGGATTCCCGGACTGGGCGGCGCACACCCCAGAGCCGCACGCACCATGGACGCAGCAGCCGAATCCCTTCCCATCATCGATGTCATTGAGACAGCGCCTGAGGCGCCGCGCACCGACCCGGCAACGCTCACCCCGCTCATGAAGCAGTACCGGGCCATCAAGAGCCAGAACCCGTCCACGGTGCTGCTGTACCGTATGGGCGACTTCTACGAAATGTTCGATGAGGACGCCCGCATCGCCTCACGCGTGCTCGGCCTGACACTCACCAAGCGCAACCAGGGCGCGGAAGACGACACGCCGCTAGCCGGATTCCCCCACCACGCGTTGGATAGATACGCCAACCGCTTGGTGCGCGCCGGGCATCGCATTGCCATCTGCGAGCAGACCGAAGACCCCAAAAAGGCCAAAGGCCTTGTCAAGCGCGACGTGATCGAAGTCATCTCTGCCGGCACCGCGACCGACGACACCTTCATCGACCAGAAGACCAACAACTTCATCATGGGTCTGGCCTCCGGCGCATCACGCACCGGCATAGCGGTCTGCGATTTGTCAACAGGCGTCTTCTGGATTGAGGAGATCGACCCTTTGCATCTTGACGAGGAGCTGGCGCGCACCGATCCCAGCGAAGTGCTGGTGGCCGGCATCGACAACAACCCGCTCGAACGCACCGTCGCCTCGCAGCCCAGTCGCCCGGTGGTCACGCGCTACGACGGGTGGAAGTTCGACCCCGAGACCGCGCGCGACGTTCTGCGCGACCACTTCGGCGTGGTGTCGTTGGAAGGCCTGGGGCTCGACGGGTTCGGACCTGCCATCTGCGCGGCAGGGGCACTGCTCTCCTATCTCAAAGAGCAGAAGAAGAATCGTCTTGCGCACATCACCCGCATTGTGCCGCGTACGCTCTCCGAATACGCCGAACTTGACGCCGCAAGCATCCGCAACCTCGAACTGCTCAAGCCGCTGAACGCCGAGGACACGCAGGCAACGCTGCACTCGGTTCTCGACCGCACGAGTACGGCCATGGGCGGCCGCCAGCTCAAGCAGTGGATTACGCATCCACTGCGCGACATCGATGCCATTGAGCACCGCCTCAACGCGGTTGCATGGCTGCGGCGGGATGTCTTTGCGCGCGGGGAGCTCGGACTGGCGCTCAAGAGCATTGCCGACATTGAACGGCTCATTGGCCGCGTGGTATACGAGCGGGCCAACGCGCGCGACGTACTGGCATTGCGGCTCTCGGTGGAAACGTTCCCCCGCATCGTCAAGGCGCTCGCCGACGGCAGCGACAAGAGCCCGCAGATCCTCCACGCCTCGGCTGCGCTCACCGGCTTTGATGACGTTGCCGCCGACATCGCACGCACCATTGCCGACAGCCCGCCGCTCTCGGTGCGTGAGGGTGGCATCATCCGCCCGGGCGTCTCCCCGGAGCTTGACGAACTGCGTGATGCCGCGGTGAACGGCAAGAAGTGGATTGCAGCGCTTCAGGCCACCGAGCGGGAGCGCACGGGCATCTCCTCGCTCAAAGTCGGTTTCAACAAGGTCTTCGGCTACTACATTGAAATCTCCAAGGCCAACCAAAGCAGCGTTCCAACCGACTACATCCGCAAGCAGACCCTGGCCAACGGCGAGCGCTTCATCACCCCCGAGCTCAAGGAGATGGAGGAGAAGATCCTCGGCGCCGAGGAGAAGCTCTCTGTGCTGGAGTACGATGTCTTTGTCGCCTTGCGCACGCGGATTGCCGCTCGATGCGCGGACATCCAGAATGCGGCCGAGGCCATCGCGCTCCTCGATGTGCTCGTTTCGCTGGCCACCAGTGCCGCTGAGCAGAACTACGTGCGCCCGACCCTGCGCGACAATGCCGACATGATTATCAAAGACGGCCGCCACCCGGTGATCGAGCGCATGATTGCGGGCGAGCAGTTTGTGCCCAATGACACACGCATCCTGGGCGATGAAACGCGGATCCTGCTCATCACCGGCCCCAACATGGCGGGGAAGTCAACCTACCTGCGCCAGAATGCACTCATCGCGGTCATGGCGCAGATGGGCTCCTTTGTGCCTGCTGCCCAGGCGGAAATCGGCATTGTTGACAAATTCTACACCCGCGTCGGAGCCTCCGACCGTCTTGCGCGCGGGCAGAGCACCTTCCTGGTGGAAATGATCGAGGTAGCCAACATTCTCAACAATGCAACCGGTCGCAGCTTGGTGCTGCTGGATGAGGTTGGCCGCGGCACCTCAACCTTTGACGGCATCTCCATTGCCTGGGCCGTGGCCGAGTATCTGCATGAGTCGGCCAACGGCACACCGCGCACATTCTTTGCCACGCATTACCACGAACTCACCGAACTGGCGCTGCTCTTCCCCCGCATCCGCAATCTGCATGTCAAGGTCAAAGAGTGGAATGACAGCATCATCTTTCTGCGCAAGATTGACGAAGGCAGTTGTGACCACTCCTACGGCATCCAGGTTGCGCGACTGGCAGGCGTGCCCAAAGAGGTGATCGTGCGGGCAAAGGAGATCCTCTCCAACCTCGAGCGCATGGAGTTGACCCCCGACCAGAAGCCGGCGCTTGCCCGACATGGCAAAGAGGAGCGGCGATCGGCGGTGATGCAGACGGAGCTTTTCTCCGATCCGGCAGGCGCACCGCGCATGGATGCGCGCGTTGAGGAGATTGTCAAGAGTCTGCGCCACCTCGACACCAACAACCTCACCCCCATGCAGGCGCTGATGGAGCTGGAGTCGTTGAGGAAGCTGCTGCCCCGGGAGTAATGGCCTTGCCGGCATGCTGTCGCAGATACTCCATGGCTTGGGGGTAGAGCGGTATCCTGTTTTCTCTCGGCCTGCGTTCAGGGACGGAGCGCCATTTGAACTTTAGCGAAATTCGGGCTAACCCACAACTGCCCCCCTGCCTGACAGCCAGCGACATTGGTGAGTGAGTATGCCCGAGGTACTGCGCCACCTCAACGATAGTGAATCCGTACTCTCGGCAGCAGACGTACGCAAACACTTTGCGCGCCGTCGCTCAAGCGAAGCACCAGATGGTAGTGGTTCCGCATGAGCGCCCACGCATAGCAGCAGTAACCCGTCCGATTCAGTCCGGCGGAAAGGAGCCCGAGGAAACGCATCCTGTCTTCATTGGTGGCGAAGGTGTCTCGTCCCACAATGCTACGAGCCATGACGTGGAAGAAGGACGCTGCGGGAGAAAGGCGGGCTTTGCGCGGAGTGTGGAGGGCACATGAACACGAGAACGCGAATGTGAAAGCATTGTGTCGATCATGCGCCGCCACCCAGCCTCGGTGGTGTCATGGCTGTGGTCTCCCGACCGTCCCGCACCGCAGCAGCCATCTATTTTCTGAAGAGTTGGGCCAGGCCTGGACCCCGTTGGTGTATTGGAGGTAAGCATGCCACTACTACGCTACATCGAGATAGAGAACTTCAAGACGTTCGGCGAGAATGTCAGAATCGACCTGAGCCATCCTGCGGTTCTGATTGGGCCCAACAATGCGGGCAAGACAAGTGTTATCCAGGCTTTGGCCCTCTGGAACCACGGCATCAAAGTCTGGCATGATAAAAAGGGCGGTTCCAACGCGGAATCTCGTGAGCGAAAGTCGGCGGGAATCAACAGGCTGGACATCTACGAAGTACCGGTGCCCGAAAGCCGATGTTTTTGGCACAATGCGAAGGTCAAGAGAGGCGGCAACAAATCAATCGAGATGGTCATCAATGTTGGATTGGAGATTGACGGCGCTTGTAGCGACTGCCGGTTGGTGTTCACCTGGCGGGACGACGAGGTGATCTATTGCTGTCCGAGCGACGAGACCATCAAAAACGAGGCTCTGCTCCGAGCTGCAACGGGTCTGTCACTGAACCTGCTGTATCCGATGTCCGGTATGGAACTGGAAGAACCCATCGTGAAGGAGGGTTGGATCAGCGTGAAGATGGGCCAAGGCCAAACGGCCCAGGTTCTGCGCAATCTGTGCCTCAAAGTCAGCGAGTCAAGCAGATCCGATTGGGACGAGATCGCCGATCTCGTCAACCGCCTCTTCAGCGTTGAGCTCCAATCGCCCGCTGCTACTGCCCGTGGCACAATCAGTCTGAAGTATCGACAACCCGGGCTTGAGCAGGACCTGGACATCTCTCTGGCCGGGCGAGGACAACTGCAGACGCTGTTGATACTCGCCTACCTCTACTCACATAAAAACAGCGTTCTTCTCATCGACGAGCCCGATGCCCACTTGGAGATTCTGCGGCAGAAGCAGATGTATCAGGTTTTGAAGGACGTTGCGCAGAAGAACAACTGTCAAGTCGTGATTGTCACGCATTCCGAGGTCATTCTCAACGATGCGGTTGAGCACAACCTGACGATGATTCTTAATGGAGAATCGATCGATTTGGCGGACCGGCAGGATATCCGCGTCGCGCTGCAGGAGATAAGCGTCGACCACTACTACCGGGCAAAGGTTCATCCCCGGCTGTTCTATGTTGAGGGCAGTACCGATCTTGACATTCTCCGAAGAATCGCGGCCAAGATCAAACACGAAGCGTCCACTGTGCTCGATGGCCCCATCAACTGCTTCTACACGCGTCACAATGAGCCGCAGGATACCCTCGACCACCGTCTGGGCGTGATAGGCGGCCTGTACCCCGAGAACGTCGAAAGGCACTTCAGCGCGATCAAGAAATGCATCCCGGAATGCAAAGGACTCGCGCTTCTCGATCGAGATCAGAGGAACAGACAGGATGTCGAAACCGCTGACTTCGCCAAGGTATACTGGCAACACTACGAAGTTGAGAATACATTCATCACGCCTCGCGCCCTGATGGCGTACCTTGAAGACCGGGTAACCACAGAGGCAACAGTCTTTGGCCCACAGGTCCTGTCCGACTTCAAGGAGGTGCTGAACCAAAGGCTGCTGATCGACGTGTTCAACGGCGACGTCGACCAGCTTCAGCAGTTCGAGCAAGCCTCGGAATCACTGCAGAAGACGATCCTTCGTAATATCAAGATGAGTGAGTTTGCAGAAAAGGCATTTCGGGATCTGGCCGCAAGATCTCACCAACCGATGATGATGCGGAAGAGCGATTTTTTCAAGCTGGTGGATTTCGTGGATGACTCGGCGTTCGGCGCGGATGTGACGAAGAAGCTTGATCTTCTTGTCAAGTATTTGAAACTGGCAGCGGGGTGAGGCGCGCAGATGGGCGCAGGGGTTGCGCTGACCGCAGTAGCACGGTCTATTCTCAAAGCCTGCAAGCGCGAACCTCAGAGCGGACGCACGCTACTTGATGCCGCAGGTTACACCAGTCGGACAGGCAACTTCAGGCAGACTCTGGACAGACTGGTGCAGGGCGGCTTCGTGGAGATGACTGTTGCCGGCAAGCCGCGCAGCAGCAAGCAGGAGTACCGCCTGACTGCCAAGGGTCGTAGTGCGATCGAGAGCGGACCGGAATAGGCAAACGGAAGGCGAATCTGCCGAGTCGGGACTCAACAGTATCGCAGGAAGGCTTCGGGGTTGAGTATTTTGTGACCGGACTTTCAACGCAAATGCAAGAAGTCGCGAAGAGAGGAGAGCGGGCGGTCCGCGCGGACGTGGTGACGCGCGAGAAGCAATTGAATGAACGGCAGGGGAAGGCGATGCGCTTCGTGCTTGAGCATGAAGCAATGGGAATACTCGACTATTCGAAGTTGTGCCGCGGCGTGACACGGAAGACATTGCAGAGGGACATGAAAGACATGATCGACAAGGGGCTGGTGGTGATGGAGGGGAAGACGAGTAGGTTGGTGTATCGGTCGAGGAGTTAATCACGGTGTTTGACGTGTTAATGCGCAGTTTCCCGCAGATCTCAGCAAAGGTACACCAACCAAGACAATGAAGTACATCAGTTTATTCGCTGGGTGCGGTGGATTTGATCTTGGCCTTATTGGGCACGGATTCTCGCCCATTGCTGCCTACGATTGCGATTGCGATGCCGTGCTTAACTACCGGGCAAACATAGATGGTAGTGTGCATTGTGTCGATTTGAGAGAAGGATTACCAAATGGGAAGCAAGCGACAAATGTAGACGTGTTGATTGCCGGACCGCCATGTCAGGGGTTTTCGACGGCTGGCAAGAGATTGGTTGACGACGAACGAAATCAGTTGCTGCCCTTGACAGGGGCCCTTGCGCGACAAGTGCAGCCCAAAGTGATGGTAGTTGAAAATGTGGCTGGCGCGCTCTCTGGCGCCCATGCCAAGTATTGGATGGAACTGAATGAAGGCATGCGCAGTGCGGGGTACAAGACACATACGATGGTCTGTCAGACTGTTGACATAGGCATGGCACAATTGAGGAAGCGGGTTCTTCTCTTTGCTTGGCGAACTGGCAATGAAATCAGATTTGAGCCCGAAGTCAAGCCCGCAGGAATGCTCAAAGATGTTCTAGGCGGATTGCGGGGAGTGGCCAACCATGAACCCCGACCTCTAAAAAGAGATTCCACCGAATGGAAAATTGCTCAACATGTTAAGCAGGGCCAGAAACTGTCCAATGTTAGGGGCGGCGCGAATGCTGTCGCCGCTTGGGACATCCCAGAGGTTTTTGGGGCCATCACCGCCGATGAGCGCACCGTGCTTGAGCTGCTTCGTCGACTAAGAAGGCAGGAGCGACAACGGGATTGTGGAGACGCCGATCCTGTTTCGATGGGGCGTTTAGAATCGGCTCTTGGAATGCGGTTCAAAGCGCTGGTGAACTCACTTATTAGCAAAGGATATGTCAAGAAAGTGGATGGTGGGGTCGACCTGGTTGGAACGTTCAACGGAAAGTACCGAAGAATGGCGTGGAATGAACCGAGTTCTACTGTCGATACACGCTTTGGATCACCAAGGTACTTCCTTCACCCAACTCAGCAAAGAGGTTTTAGCGTTCGTGAAGCCGCACGAATACAAGGTTTCTGTGACAGCTACAAGTTTCTTGGATCGGAAATGGCCCAATATCGATTGATTGGAAACGCCGTGCCACCTCCCTTAGGGGCACATGCAGCAAAATTCATTGGGCAACTGCTAGGGCACAACGGATGAATTGCGAAGAACTAAGAGAGAGAATCCGGACCTGGGATCTGCAAATCGAGAAGCCAGAAGATGGAATTGCAGATTCCAAGTACGGAAGGATGCTGCATCGACTCGAATTCTACGCGCAGAATGAATGGAAATCGTATCTGCCAACGGAGCATTCGGAGTATAGCCGGAACTACCTGGATCGCCTTGCCGAATGGATCGGAAATGTAGGTGATGAACAGGATCAGAAGCTGCTGCTTGAGTACGCATTGCACATTTCTTTCTTCTCGTACGATGACTTTGTTGCACTGTATAGAACTGCTTTCCGAAGAGATATCTCTCGTTGGATAGCTTGCCAGGAGAGTGGGACTGTCGAACGAGCTGGGTTTAGAGCGTTCAGTGAACAAGTGCAGAACGAACTTCACAAGACTACGTGGTATTGTCCGGTAACGGACAGTATGAAGATAAATGACTTCTGTCATGTCAACCATCTGGGGGGGGTGTCTGAGCACCCGTGTTTTTCAACGCTTCATGAGTTTGCGAAAACCGATCGGGAAGCCAACAGCGGCATGATCGATATCGCTAGAAAGTACATCGCAAGGAAGAATCTCAGAAGGATCGTGCTTCTCGAAGATTTTGTCGGTTCAGGGAACCAGTGTTGCGCTTCGGTGTTTTGGGCCGCAGAGAACTTGGGTATACCTGTCCTATTCGTCCCCCTCTTCGTTTGCCCGAAGGGGTTGAGGAGGTTTCGCGAGCAAGAGGCGACAAGAGTTACCCCTAAGTTGACAATAGCGCCAATCATTCAGCTCACAGCCGACGATTCGCTCGGTAGCGAGAGAGGGGGTGCCGATGGATGGAGTATTTCTCGCGATGTCGAGGAGCTTGCCAATCGATGCCACCCAATGGTGTCGGCAGGGCAAGAGGCAATGGAAGTGTTTGGCTTCTTGAATACAGGATGCTCACTTGTGCTAAACACAAACACGCCGAACAACTCCCTGCCAATGATACACAATAGGCCCGCAACAGGAAGCTGGAGTCCGATTTTCCCCCGTGTCGATCGAGTGCCGATATGAATTACACAGTCAATCCATTCCAACAACTCTATTTTGCCGATGATACGAAACCGGAAAGCTTCGTCAAGCTTTTCAGTTCCAAGCCGCTGCTCAGCGCCATCAATCCGGTGTTTCAGGATGCAAATGTTGTGCTCAGCGGCCCACAAGGTTGTGGCAAGACTATGATACTGAACTTGCTTAAGCCGGAAACGAGAATAGCATACGCAACGGTTGGTGAAGACTTCCCCGTTGATCCCAGCATGCGTAGGTTTATTTCGGCAGGTGTAAACCTTACTCGGAGTGCTATTACGGAAGTTGTGCAGGTTACACTTGGCAGAGGAGAGGAGGCGGACGAACGCGAGCTCCCCCTCTACTTTGCGGATTTCTTTAACTTCTGGGTTGTTGATGATCTGCTTAAAACGATCCAGACGGTTGGAGAGAATCCCGCCGTCTTCGATTCGCTTGTTGACCTCGCGAAGTTGCCGCAATTCGTTGACAACCTTCGTGAGCAAGACTGCTGGTTTGGATCCCTGTCTGGTGCGGCAAATTTCGACGAGCTAAGGAGCATTATCTCAAAACGGATTGGAGTTTATCGAATGTGGGTTGGTGGGAACCTCACCGAGAAAGATGCCCCTTCTGAAATCCGACAATCCAAAACAAGCCTTGGGGAACCCATCGCCCGAACAGCAGAGTGCCTGCGACAAAGTGGAGTGATAGAGGAGGGCGTACCTGTTCTGATTCGAGTCGATCAGATTGAAGAACTCCACCGAGCATTTACCAAAAGATCACGTGCCATCCTTCTTGGATTCAGGCGTATACTGAATCGGGCTTTTGCAAACCGCGACTCCCGCGTAGCCTACCGCGCTGGGACGCGGAGGTATGGTTGGGATAGACCCGAGTTTCTGAATGTTTGGGGAAGTGACGCGCGACTAGAAGCTAGACGAGATTATTTGCGAATCGATATGGATATGGATCTTTTTGCACTCGGGGAGAGGAAGAATTCGGTATTCGATGCTTTCGCGAAAGACGCCTTTCAGAAGCGGGTCGGGTTCTATTATGGCAAGGAGAATCAGAAGGTACCGGAGGGACTTGCTGAAACCGCGTTTGGAAAATCCCCCAACGCCGAGCAAAGGCTCAGAGAGCTCAGCATAGAGGCGAGTGATGAGAAGATAGATCGAGCATTGGGCTTGGACCCAACTCGTGATAGAGGCGAATGGAGCGATGAGTGGCGGAGATTTCTCCGGGCACTCTTCCGTACTGGGCACCACGGAATGCTGGATGCAGTACTCGCAGCCGCGTGGGGAAGACAAACGGGCGGCGGCGGCAAGAGTCGGCAGCATAGAGAAGACCCACCGCCGGAGAGCGCACCATGGCGCACTCGAGAATGGTGGAGAAAGGAACGGCTTGATCAAGCCGTTTTGCAGTTGACCACACGATGTCAACAGCGCTTCATGTGGTGGGGATACAAAGACATCGTTTCGTTGAGTGGCGGCAATATCACTGTGTTCCTGCATATTTGCCACAGAGTGTGGGACGGTTTTTTGAAGAGCCAAGCTAGCATTCCGAAAGAAAGGCAAATTGATCTCCTTTCTGGTGCGGAAATACCCTACAAAACACAAGCAGAGGGAATTCTGTTCGCAAGCAATGAATGGTACAAGAAACTGCCGGAAGAGCCGAGTGGTGATATGCGCCAGCGCTTTGTTGAGGAGTTCGGGAAGTGGTTGAATCGGGAGATGACCGGCGATCTGAGCATGAGCTATCCCGGTGGAAATGGGATTTCGATTGCGGGCTCGGAGTATTCCTCTGTGGACAAGGCTACAGTTCAGTTGCTTGAGTTTCTCAAAGATGCCATCGGGTATGGCGTGCTCTTCGAATTCCCCCATGCATCAAAAACGAAAGCCGAAGTCGAGCGGCACAAGTTCCACCTCAACCCTATTCTCTGTCCGCGTTATCAGCTGCCCGAGGCACGCACAAAAGAGCCCTACTACAGAAGAATGACAACACTGTTTGATTTGGCGGAAAAGGCGGAGGTGATTCTTGCTGAGTATACTGCGCCGAGGAGGCCGATTGAGGTTGAAACCGACAAGTCCCAGCAACTCGACCTCTTTGGGGATATTGGAGCATGAGCTATCGACCATGGGGAGATTTGGAGTGGGTTCTTTCTTTGAGTACACCAAAGTCATGGCATTTTGTGGGTGCTCTGGGGACTGAGGAGAGATCGCTTTGCGCAAGGAATTTGCTGCGGGCTTTGGGCGTTCTCGAAAGGGAGTCGCTCGCTCAAGTCAATGATAGGCAGCCCAACAAGTTCAGCAACAGAACAACGGCAGCACTTGACGCGCGGATGGCTGAGTTTCGTGGCAATGGTGGCAGACCTGACAGCATTTCCGAGTTCTCGATACTGGAAGAGCTTTTTCGAATACAAGGATTTGCCAAGGAAGTCATTGCCCAAGAGCAATCGATAGTACTTGATATTACTTCACTGCCGAAGAGATTCTACTTCCCAATTCTGCGCGAGTTTGCCAAAAACAAAGCGGTCTGCAATCTGGTTCTCACCTACACTGCGCCGAAGTCATATGCCGCTGACGGGCCGCTGTATGAAGATTGTGAGATCTGGAGGCACCTACCGGGCTTTCTCGGCAGCGGAGCGGATCATAAACTGTGGATCGTGAGCGTCGGCTTTCTTGTTGAGAGCCTGAGGCGGTTCCTTGGCGACAATCCAGACTTGAAACTAAAAGTGCTGGTTCCGTTCCCCGCTCAATTGGCAATACTCCGACGAACATGGGAGTCCGTTTTTGAGTTGGAGAAGGATCCACCCGGCGCGCGATTTGAGAATATTAGAGTTGACACGTTGGATATGTCGGAAGCATTTGAACGAATTGTCACGCTGGCGCGAAATGTCGCAGATCCGCCTGCATTCGCTCCATTCGGTCCCAAGCCCATTTCGGCTGCAATGTGTCTCTATGCAATTGAACATGACTGCCCTGTGTACTACCCGCAGCCGACCGTTTACCATCCAGAGTACACCAAGGGGATACGGGAGAGCGAACCCAAGAGGGCTGTGAACGCCTATTGGGTGAAACACGACGGTGAAAATCTGTATCGAACGGGAGTTAGTAGTAATTGATCCTCATCACCGCATTCACCGCATCCTTCGGACTCGCCCTCCTGTACCGCAGCGTATTCCTCGGGTCCTTGTGCCCGACGAGCTGCTGAATTTCCTCGAGCTTTGCCCCGTCTTCGAAGCTGGCCGTGATGGTCGTGACGCGCGTTGAGTGAGCGCAGATACCTCGTTCGTCGAGTCTGTCGACCTGTAGCCCGGCTAACCGGGCGTACTTTTTGACTACGGCCAGAGACGGAGCGCCAATTGATCAACGACAATTACTCTTGTCAAGTAACGACAACTATCCACCTCCTCCTTTCGCCGCTCTTCCGCTTTCTGCAATCTGCGAGAAGGCAATAGGTTACCGATAATATGCCGACGCGCGTCGTAAA
>Ga0315284_10003132_pt1 | contig 23539 bp, 41 predicted proteins | sample YL17G09_16_MG_FD_203696 | JGI IMG/M metagenome (GOLD analysis project Ga0315284, IMG submission 203696) | Sediment microbial communities from Yellowstone Lake, YNP, Wyoming, USA - YL17G09_16 | ecosystem: Environmental > Aquatic > Freshwater > Lake > Sediment | place: USA: Wyoming | collected...
TACCATGGCACCAACGCCTCCTTCCGCCGGTTCGACACGCGGAAGACAGCGCAGGGGCTCATCTGGTTTTCTTCCGACAAGGAGACCATCGAGCGCGGAGAATCGGGCGCGGAGGGGACGGCGAGGATCCTGGAGCTACGCGTGACGATTGATCGGCCCGCCGGGTGGCGGGAATACGATCAACTGCTCCTCGACGAGATCGAAGAGCGGGGGTTCGACGGCGTCATCCTTCCGAGGAAGGACGGGTTCGACGGGTTCGTCTTCGATCCGAAGCAGATCGAGATCGTTCGGACGCTGCCCAGCTACCGCAAGAACCCGTTCAACAAATATGGCAACCGCATCGAGGGCGTCCCCCGCGGCTTCGGCTACACGATCGACTACGACAAGGAGATCGCACAGGACGAGCGTGAGCTTCGGGATCTCGAAGCCATCGCTCCCATCTCTCGATCTCTCGCCTCCGAAGAACGAACCGCCCTTCAGAACGGGTACGCAGTCGGCCTCTCCTGGATCCTTTTCCCCACCGGCACGCCCAGCCCCGATCCGGAGCGACTCAGCCTCCTCGATCTCACCCCCGAAGAAGCCGCCGGCCTCGCCACCCTCTTCGACATCCCCGGAGCCGATGGCAGCTATCGGCTCGGCGAGACCGTCAACAAACGGCTCCACGAACGCTTTGGATCCTGGCTCGACAACCTCCTTACCGAAGAACAACGCGTCGCCCAAACCAAAAAGGTGAAGGCCCGCCTCGCCCGCCACAAACGCAACGCCGGCCCACGACCAAATCCCATTTCCCGCGCCGACATCGAAGACCTCGGCCGCGCCTACATCGAGGGCGAGGACATCGCTCACTCCCCCGAAGCCCAGGCCATGGCGCGCGAGCAGGCGGGCCGGGTCCACCGCGCGTTCGACGATCTGCGGCGACACATCCGCATCGAGATCCCCGAGGCGGCCCTCTCCAAAGGCACCCTCTCCGAAGGCGTCGAGGTCAAGGTCTCCAAGGGCGCCCCCTGGCAACCGCTCTACGACTTCTACGATCCAGACGCGAGCTACGACGAGAATCCCCGAATACCCGAATCCGATCTCCGCCTCGACATCGCACCCGGCATCCCAGTCCGCGGCTCAGTGAAATCGCTCCATCCGATCTACGACCGAACCAGGGGCGAACTGAACGTGCCTGAGGGGTATGCGGTCAGACTCCAGCACATTGGTCGGTCCCAGTTCAACGCCGTCGATCCACTGGCGATTTACGTGCCCGAGCGTCTCACGCACGATTACGCCCTTCACCCCCACGCATGGCGATGGACATTCGGAGCACTGACGGGCAAAGACGGCAAGAAAATCCGCTACTACAAACCCGTACTAGTGCCTATTCGTCCAGGTACGTTGGTCGCCGAAATGAAGTTCGCCTCGCGCTTTCTCCACGACCCGGAAGACGTCGAGTCGGCGCGCCTCTACCAGTCCAGCGTCCAACCGCTGAAGACGGCGAACCTTTCAGACTACGAACAACCTGAGTTGCTGATTCCAAGGACCTGCACGACCTTCCGTGCGGGCCGCAAGCACGGGCCCTGGACGCCTTCGGAGCGGGAGGCGGGGAGGGAAATGGCGGAACGGGCCAATGCCGCGGAACGGCGACGGAAGAGTCGGCGCCGGTGACGCAAACACATCGCGTCCCACCGTTCCTCGCGTCGTTCGACGCAGCGATGCGCTGGATCGCGCGACATCGACAAGATCCTGGGTACGCCGCATGGGCCGAAGAGCGCGCTGGTGCGACGCGCCAGGATCCGAACGAGCCGAAATGGATCGAAGCGCGAGCCGCCGAGTACGTGGCCTTCGCCCACGAGGCGTACCACGTGGGTCGCATCACCCTCTACCGCGCTCTGCGCCTCTCGAAGAACCGCGATGGCGCTTACCCCATCGATCTGAACTGCCTTGGCAAATCGTGGTCACGATTCCGGAGAACCGCGGACGTGTACGGCGCATCCTGGCGACGAGGCGACGACCTTCTCATCACCGGCCACGTCAGTCCCAGCGACGTCGATTGGCCGTACAGCTTCCGGTCGTTCCTCCACTACGGTCCCGATCAATGGGAGGTGAGCCTCCTCGCACACTCGCCCGTCGAGATCGAAAGCATCGAACGCGACGGCGATCTTGTTCAAGGGCCCACACTGGGGAGCAGCGGCCCCGCAGGCGAAGAATGGAACGAGGAGTGCGGTCCAAAGACGAGTTCCAGCTACAAGTCAAATCCCGCCTCCACCTCAGCCCCGCCACCTCCCTTCGCCTTCGTAGCCGATCTGGGCCCCGTCCTCCTCGCCCAAGGCCGCCGCGGGCTCGTCGGCGAAGCCTACGACGGCACCGTCTTCGATCTCTCCGAGCGCGACATCCTCCACGCCGTCAACATCCTCCCTGGCGCCGCCGTCTTTCCCTTTCTTCACGCCGAAGGCCTCCTGACACGGCGCGAGCGAAGCGAGCCCCGCTTCTCACGTACGGGCCCACGCCTCGTCGCCGCCAATCCGCTCGGCCTCGTCGGCGGCAGAGGTGCCCGCTTCGAACCGCTTCCCGAAGGGGTCGCGTCGGGTTTCCCCCGCGCTCGCCAGGAGATCGAAAGGTATCGCGCAGAGGTCCCGACGACGCGCGTCATCATCCTCTCCATGGCCTTCGCCCTCAGCACGGTGCGGACGAACATCGCTAGCGCAGAGCGCGCCTTCGCCTGTTACGGCGAGCGCTACCACACGACGCAAGGGCCGCCCTCGTACGACGACATCCTCGACTGCTTCACGCTGTACGGCCAGGGGCTCGCACCTTCCAAGACGGAGACGCTTCGAGGGATCGCACCGTACGGAGAGACGATCGAGAGCGCGATGCTCCTCGGCCTCCGCGATCGAGATCTGCGCCGCCACCTCGCGACAGCGACGGATCTCCCGCCCGGCCTCTCCCTCGCGAAGCTCTCCTTCACCCTCGCGCTCCTCGGCCAGAACGTCATCTGCCTCGACGCGCGGCTCCTCGGCACGATGTTCGATGCCGAGGAGCAAGAGACCTTCAACCGGCGAACGAAGAAGGCTGACAAGGGCCCCTCGCGCGGAAGACTCCGCCAGGACGCCGTGGACGCGTACGAGGAGGCGGAGGATCTCTTCCTCGACGGGAACAGGTACTACGATCCCTCCGACCCCCTCGGCCAAGCCCGCGCTCAGTGGATGTCGTGGGAGAGCGTCGGCGAGAAATCGAAGACGGGGACGCTCCATCGGCGCGGGATGCGATGGCAAGTAGTGCCCGCGGAGCACGCGGTGTGGATCGACGTAGTCTCGCAGGGGGAGCTTCGCTCCCCCTACGACGCTCGCTTACGCTCGCTAACCCCCACAGGACGCCACAGGGCTGGTAGCCTTACCAACATGTCGTACTCAACCCGACTTGGGAGACGCGAGACGTGGCTTCCGAACCCCATGCAGCCCTACGCGGATCAGGCCAGGGAGCTTGCCAGCTACCTCAACACCGAAATCGATCCGTACGACTTTGGCTACATGCTGCCCAAGTGGAGCGGATCGGACCAGGAACAACAAGTAGACGATCTCTCGGAAGCGGACAAGGCGCGCTTCGTCAGGTGGCTACGAGGCAGCGACAGGCGCGCGTCGCCTCTCGACGATCTGATGCAGGAAGCTCCGACAGACGTGCCGTCGTACCTCTATTTCAACAACGCCAAGCCGCTCGGGCCGAAAGCCTGGTGCGTGCATTTCACGAAACGCGCGTTTTCGAGCTTCGTTTACGGTGCGACCGTGGAGATGCTCGGACTCTCCACACACTTTCGTACGCACCCCATGGCGAACTGTCGAAAAAACCTTGAGGACGACATCGGACTCTTCGAGCGCGTGTTCGGCTTCGCGTTCTCGGCCGACAAGCTCCGCCGCTACGGGCACATCGAGGATGCGCAACGTAAGTACGGACGCGGAGCCGCCGTGCTGTTCCAGACAGATGCAGGCGTCGAGGCACGACACCTGACCGACAACGAAGATCAAGTCATCTTCCCACTATGCTCGGAGTACAACGTACACGAGGTTTCGTTCGACGGCTCCAACGTTATGATCGACGGAGAGGACGACGTGCGGTTCGATTCGCTCGACGACGCGATCTGGCATTTGGAGAACGAGTCGGAAAACGAGATCGCTCGTGGGTAAAACGGATCTGGGCGACGGGGCCTGGTTCTGCCTGCTCCTCGGATGGGCACCGTCCCCCGACGCGCTCTTCTCTCGCCTCCTCGCGGAGACCACGTGGGAGCAGCGCACCTTGCGCCTCTACGGCCGCGAGGTGAAGGAACCCCGGCTCGTCGCCTACCACGGCGATCCGGGCGCCGCGTACACGTACAGCGGACGGAAGAACGAGCCGCTGCCCTGGACATCCGATCTCTCCGCCCTCCGCCACGCCATCTCCGAAACGACCACACGAGCAGGATCGGTACGTCCGCGCCGTTAGGCCGTCCGAAGACGGCTCCGCCTACCCGGTTCATGCGCGCCCTCGCAGGGGGAACTGCGTTCCCCCTACGACGCTCGGCTTCGCCTCGCTAACCCCCATCCCCAGACCCTCCCGCTCTTCCCGGCGGCGTCCCCGGCGCGCTTGAACCTGACGTTCCGCTCCGTGCGGACGTCTGGTACGCTCACGGCATGAAACGCCATCCAGGTTCCTGTCATCAGGGCAAGTGCGATCTCATCGTCGCCATCTACGGCGATCACGCCGTCTACGGCGCCTCCGACAACGAGCGGGCGGACAGCCCCCGCTTCTGGCAGCAACTACTGAGCGACGGCGAGCCCTTCGCGCTCTTCCACGCCCACGACGTTCCGGAGGAGATCGCATCCGATCTCATCGCGCAGGGAACGCAAGAGCAGGCGTTCCACGATGGCTACACCGCCTTCCACGCCGTCCAGCGCTACCTCCGCCCGATCCCGTTCTGGGTCTCGCACGAGTACGACGAGCACGCAGGCCCGCACGATCCGCTCGGGTCACGGGAATACGAGGACAACCCACGCCACGCGATTCGCCGCCGTCCCCAGCGTCAAGAGCCCAAGGTCGATTGGGCTACCGACGAAGAGACGGCCGCAGCACTACGCGCCCTCGGATTTTTGCTCCCGAGATATCGGGACGAGCGCGCAGGCCCGCACGGCGAACGCAGCATCCCCTCGAACGTCTCCGTGGACATGTTCCGGACGCCTCGCGGAGATCGCTTCCAGATCACCGTCGTGGAAGACCCGTGGGCCCGCGGCGTCGGAGCGCGAGGAGGCTCGCGAATGTTCACCTACGAATCCGCCCTCTTGCCCGACGAACTGGTCGGAGCGTTTCGCGCCATCCGAAGGCAGTACCCCGATATGCCACCCAGCGAAGAAGATGAGCAGACGATCGAGCGCGAGTCGATCGCCCGAGAGCGCCAGTACAACTACGACGACAATCCGCTCCCCGCTCGCGCCCTCAAACGAGCCGCCGAGCTTCGCATGGGCCACCCCATGCCTTCCGGCAAGCACCGCTACATCTGGTACTGGAAGGGCGGCGGCTACAACACCGCGATGGCCTCCTCGCCCCGCGAGGCTCTCCGCATCGCGAAGAAGATGGGCGAGCCGCCGCCGAGGCGGCCCGGAGGGTACAGCCGAACCGTCGCGCTCATCCCGGACGAGACCAGCGTGCGGCGAGCGGGGCCTCACGAATACTTATCGCAGGGGGAACTGCGTTCCCCCTACGCGCGCTCGCCGCCTACGGCGTCTCGCTAACCCCCATTCCAGAGACGATGCTCCTTTTCTCCTACGGCTCGAACCATCCGAAGCAGCTTGCCGAACGGCTGGGGCATCCCATCGTCGGCCGGGGCGCCTACATCGAGGGCTGGCAGCGCGTCTTCCGAGGCTGGTCGGATCGGTGGGACGGCGGCGTCGCCTCGCTGGAGAAGAAGGGCGGCACCACGGCGGTGACGTACGGGTACGTCGCCGACGTGAGCCCCGCAGACCTCGACAGGCTCGATCGCTTCGAAGGCGTGGGGAACGGGAAGTACAAGAGGATGGGCGTCACGGTGAGGGTGCCCGAGGACTACGCCACGCACACGTTGCCCGCGGTCGTATACGTCTCCACGTCGCGCACGTTCAATGCCCCGTCGCCCCTCTATCTCAAGGCTGTCGCGAAGACGGTGGGGACGTTCTGGCGCGGGGCGAAGCCGGAGGACTTTCCGATCCGGTGACGTCGGGCCTTTGAGGGGCTTCGGCTTCGCCTCGCAAGGGGCTACGCTCCGCTCCGCAAGGGGCTTCGCTACGCTCGCAAGGGGATGGAAGCCGCCTCCGGCGGCGCCGAGTTTCGCGGGCGCTCCGCGCGGCTAGTTGGACTTCGACGCGGCGGCGGAGATCCCGTCGCTCACGGTGGCGCTCTCGTTCACGTAGGCGCGGCAGAGGATTGCGGCGGCTACCTCCGCGACGCGCCGCTCGTCGCGGTCACTGCTCCGAAGCTTGTGGCCGAGGAGCGTGAACGCTTCGTGGAAGGTGGTCGGGCGGCTGGACATGCCCGTCAGAAGACCGAGCCCCGCTTCGAGCGTTGCGACAGCGGCCTTCTGGTTCTTCTCGTTCGTGGAGGCAAGATCGTCGGAGTGGCGCTTCCAGACCGCGATCGTGTTCTTCCACTGACTGAGCAACTCCACCGTCCGAGGATCGAACCGGCGATGCGTCACATATACGCCAGCGCAATACGCCATCGCCATCACAAGCCCTTCGAGGATCGCTTTCCAGATCATCGACATCGCTATAGCCCCCCAGCCTTCGTCATCCGCACCGCCGTCGCCAAGCACGACGCGCAAAGCCGATGCTTGCTGGACGCGCTTCGCGCGTCCTCGTAGGGGGAACTGCCGTTCCCCCTACGTCGCTCGCTACGCTCGCTAACCCCCATGAGTGGCCCGAGCCTGCCATCCACTTCCCAGAGGTGTTCCTGCTTGCCGCAGGAGTCGCACCGGAACGGAACGAAATCGCCCGCGGAGTGCGGAGGCGTCGAGGGGAGCGGCTTCACCCGACCCCCGCCTCTCGGATCTGCTTCGCCGTCGTGTCGAGCATCGCCAGCCCGATCTGCTTCGCCTCCTCCTCCGTCGCCATCCCCTTCGGGGACGTGAGGAGGATGTTCTCGGCGCGGAGCCCGCGCGCGTCGGCCGCGCTCCGGTAGAGGATGAGCGCGAACCAGAGACCGCTGCCGCCGTCGCGGAAGAGGGCGAGCGAGATCCCCGGAGGCTCTGTCGGTTCGGACGCAGATCCGCCAGGGCGCTTCGGCTTCAGAGCGACGGGTCTACGCGGCGCCATCAACGCGCACGCTGCGCGTGCGCTCGCAGGGGGAGCGCTGCTCCCCCTACGACGCTCGGCTCCGCCTCGCTAACCCCCACTGAAAACTTCAGCCCTTTGCAAGCCATTCTCGGGTCTCCTTTTCCAGCGTGCCCGTGATGAGCGGCATGAAGAACTTGAGCGACGGGGGAACGTCCATGTCGTAGACCACGCGGCGCTCCTCGATCGTGGCCGTCCCCGTGAGGCGGCCCGCGCCCATCGGCGCCGTGAGCGAGACGACGGCGACGTTCTGGCCCGGCTTCCACGCGAGGGAAGGGGCGACGTTCGGGTACTTCTCCGAGTACGTGCGGAAGGCTTCCTCCGCCGCTTTTCTCGCCTTGGGGATCCCTACGTTGTGATCGACGACAAGTTGCATGTCCATCTGCGTACGACCTTCCGGGACTTCTGTCAACGCGTAAACGGGCCTCCTTCGCTGACCCCCTCAGGATCCTCACAGAAATGTTCCTTGACCCAAAAGAGAGCGTCAAGAGCGGCGTATTTGGCGGCGACTTCAGAGACGTACCGGCGCTTCCAGGCTTGCTCGCTCCCGCTCTCTCGGTGAACGACGCGCAACCTCCACTCTCGCCCCGCGAGCGTTGGCGCCGAGAAGACCGTCAGGTTGAACCCGTCGCTGTTCAAGTACGCGTTGCCGCGAGCCGACGTCGCCCAGACCTTCGATCCCCAGGTCTTCCGGCGATTGTTTCGCGACCGCACCTTTTTCTCCCGAAGGCCCGGACCGACGCGGTCTTCTTCCATGTGCTCGGCACAGATGCACCCCACCTCCAACTCGTCCGGGTAGTCCGGATGCTCCATGGAGTGCACGTACCGGATCTCGACGTTCTCGCACATGCCGCACACGGCTCTGTCGTCTCGCCCCAGATCTTCGACCCCAACGCAGACCCACCCCTTGTGGGGAACGCCCGCTTCCGCCCACTTCCCCAGATGGAGCATTCAGCGCTCTCCCCGATTCCTCTTCTTCGCTCACGTTCGCCCCCACGCGCCGTTGCGCCTAAACCGGTCCATCCTCGATCGCTCCTCCTCCGTCGCCGGAAGCGGGCGCTCACGCGTCACGATGCACTCGCCGTCGTCGTATACGACCTCCCGACCGCTCTCCACGATCGCCCTTCGGCGCTCCGCGTCCACCCGCGCCGTCTCCACCGCGATCCGCAGGCCCATCGGTACGTACGCCGAAGTGCCCACGCGCTTCGAAGAAAGCGTCTCCTCCGGGAACGCCGAGACCGCGTCCATGCGCCGCGTCCGACCCTTCTCCTGGATCTCCCGCTCCATCCGCCCATCGTTCCACCAGCGCCGATCCGCTTTCACGAGGTCTTCCTTTCCAACGGAACCCACTGCCGCACAGGAGTGTTCAAGGCACGCTGGAGAGACCAACCGTGCGTGAGGCGCCAGTAGAGGGTCGCCCACGGAAGGTTCCTCTCCTTCGCCCAGTCACGGATCGTGCGTCGCCCATACCGTCGCTCCGTCACGGGAGCGCCTTTCGAGCGAGGAAGCGGATGCGCCCGCGGGCGGTGTCGGACCAGAGAGATCCCTCGTCAGCGAGCCGATGGATCTCCGTGAGCGAAGCCACCATCTCGCCCATCCGAGTACGCAGGAACGTGTTCTCCTCCTCCAGCTTCAGAAGCTCGACCAACCGATCCTGAGAGAGCTTTCGCTCCTCCAGGATCGACGCATGAAGTTTCTCGTCCTCTTCCGTCACCATCTTTTTTCTCCCATGGGGGTTAGCGAGCGCAGCGAGCGGCGTAGGGGGAACAGAGTTCCCCCTACGAAGGCGCGCGTAGCGCGCCTCATCCTTCCCCACAATCCATGCACCGCATGATGCTCTTGCCGTCCTCGCCACGCTTCCAGTACGCCTCGCTGCCCGCGGGGATCCCCGCACGGCACGCGCGGCACCAGCCCTTGTACTGCGTGTCGGGGAGACGGACCCACTCCCCATCGCCGCCCCCGCCCGCCGCCCGTCGAGGCGGAGGAGCCCCGCGTCGAGGAGGAGGTGACGCCTTCCCACTGCGTCCCCCCGGCGAACGCTTCCCCGTCGGCCGATCCTCGGGCTCGTCGCGGAGGGGGGCCTGCGGCCGGCGGCCACCGCTCACATCGTCGTAGCCCGAAGGACCGTCGTCGCTCTCGACGCTAGGGCGCGAAGGAGAAGGCCGAGGAGCCGGCGCCCTCGGGCCCGGCGTCTCCCCCGATCCCCAGACGGCACGCGGCGCCTCCGCTCGTCCCCGCGGAGACAAATCGGCGCGGATGCGGGCGACCTCGGTGTCGTGGAAGTTGCGGGATACGTAGACGCTGGGGATCTGAGTCCGCGGAACGTAGTCTCTGAGGACCGTCGCGCGAAGGACGTACTCCGCGTCCACCTGCGCGCGAAGCATCAACGATCTTCCGATCTCCGAACGAGGAACGAAATCACGCTCCACTTCGAGCCGGGAGAACATCCTCTCCCCGCGCACCACGATCGCGTAGCCGCCCGCCTCAAACGCCTTCCACGCTTTCTTCATCGCGGAGAGCGCTTCGGGCCCGTTGTCGTTCTTGCCGGCGAGGGCAAACAGGGATTCCACCTTCGACGGATCCATCATTTACTCCACCTGTCCAATCGAGCCGAGAAAGGCTTCGGCGGCATCCCTCGCATCTCCCCCGCTGTCAAAAAACTCGAACGCAAGAAGCTCGGCTAGCCGCTCTTCTTCCAGACTGTCGAGACGAAGACCCCGCACGTCGAGAGCCGCATGGCCCATTTCATGGACAAGAGTCGTCTGCACCGCCACGGACAAATCAAGCCCAGCCTTTTTCGACTGTCTGACGAGCGCCCGCGCATCCATCACAATCACCGCACCCGACGAGCCCGTACCATCAACGTACCTCGCCAGATGATCGCCGCCCATGTTCCTGGCGAAGTACAGTTGCATGGACTCGTAGGGCAAACCCAGGAGGCTGGCCAATCGCTTCACCCTCCTCAGCCAAAAACCGGCCGCAGCGACGACATCCTTCAGAACATTGCCATCCGCCTCGTAATCCTGAGACGGATGGTAGTCGTGAGACGGGCTCACCGCCTTCGCCGGAAGAACCACAGTCCATTCCTTCATCACGTCTCCGTCTCCCTCACATCGAATCGATCCACCATCGCGCCGAGCACCGCCGTCTCGACGTAGCTCGCCACCCGCTCCCGCTGGATCTCGGTCAAAGGATCGTCGGCGTGCTTGTCGGCGGCGCGGAGCCCACGCGCGACGCCCTCCTCGACGGCCACCGCCAGGAGATCATAGACCTTCGCCACGAGCGCTCCGGAACGGACGCCAACCTTCTTCAGAGCACGTTCCTTCGCCGTTCGGGCCCAGCGCGCCTTCGCCGCCTTTGAGCCGCTTTCCGAAAGCGCCTCCTCCGTCAGCGCCTTCGCACGAGCGAACCCGCCGTTCCGTCGATTCCCAGATTTTTTGGCGTCGTGCTCCGCGACGGGGTTACGTTCGTTTCCGGCACGAACGAACTTCCCTCCATGGACCTTGTACGCAGCCGTACACGAGCACACGTGCATGAACCCAGGCATGGCAACATCCGCGAGGTGCAAGGGCAAAGGAGCCCGGCACGCTTCGCACTTGACGAGCCTCTTCGTAACGCCCGCCTTCATGAAGTCGCCTCATCGCGTTGGAGGTCTACGATCCGAACATGTCTACGCGCAATCCGGAGGATCTGTACCCGTGCAAGGACGGCGAGGACGGTGCGCTCCAGAGCCCGCGCGATCTGGATCGCGCTCCGAACATCGCAGCCGCTCATTCGCTGCTCGGGGCGAAGCATCGCCCAGAGGTGCATGTCCTCGCCGTACGTCCACCTTTCCCCGCTACGAAAGGCTCGATGCCACAGAGGGAGATCGGTCACGAGCCAAGCTCCCCTCGGAGGCGAAGCCACACGCCGCGCGCGATCAAGACGACGGCCGGAAGCGCCGGCAAAAAGAGCCGCACCTCGTCCATGCACAGGTGAAAACCGAAGAGACTCATCGCGTTTTCCCTCCCACACTCTTCTTGCGCGTCACGAGCGGCTCCTTCTTCGGTCCCTGCCACGCGAAGTCGGACGGCGACCAGTCCTCCGTCATCTTCACCCACTCCGTGTCCCGGATGTGGCGCACCGCTTCAGAAGCTACATCGTCAGCCGTATCGTGCTCGTCGCGAAACGATCCGTAGTTCTCCGTCGCGTCGTAGAGACGCACTGCGCACACCCCGCAATGAACCGCCATGATCAAATCCCTCCTTTACGCCGAGCCCCCGGCCCGTGTGACGCCCGCCAGAACTTGATCTTGCCGGACCATAGAGCGTCGTGCGCGTCGCGCATCCGGCGCGAACGCTTGATGATCTCGCGGTAGTGCCGCGACCACAGCTTGCGGAGGGAGCGCGCTTTCACTTCCTCCGACCCTTCACCGGCGCGAGCGGCAAGCTCAGCGCAGCGAGCGCCATCTCCGCCTTCCGCCCGCGGCGGAGAGCCGCGAGCGTCTCCTTTCGGAGGGCCTCCAGCCGCCTGCGCTCCCTCGACAGGACGACGCGATCGTATTCGGTCAGATCGGAGTCGGAGTATCCCGGCCCGAGAATCTTCGGTCCGAGAGACTCCACGACCGAGAAGACGCCCTCCACCTCCTTGTAAAGACCTCGTCGGAAGCTCATCTGCGACCCCTCATGCCCCGCTGTACGATCTCCTCGAAGAAGTCCGCCGCCCCCATCTTGCCACCCACCTTCACCACGTTCTTCTTCGCCTTGCCCGGCGCCCCGGCGAACGTCGCCTTGGCCTTCACGAGCTTGCGCTCCCTCAGATCCTCGGGCATCGATTCCCTCGCCTTGTTCGCCGCCCGCACCGCCTCCGCCACGCACCACGCCTCGACCATCACATCGCGCGCAGTCTTGTTGAAGGAGAAGATGAGGCTCGCGCGGCTTTTCAGCTTCTTGCCCTTCTCGATCGCCGGGTACTCGATCCCGAACGCGCTCCACACCTTGTTCCGGTCCTCCTCCGTCCCCACGATCCGTACTGACGTGTCGCCATTCTTGTGCTCGTCGAAGATGGGGAGGCACCCGTACGCCTCCGCCAGCCCCGCACAGAGGACGAAGCACCACGCGTGGCGGGGCTCCTCGCCCACGATGACGGGCCGCGTCTCCACGACCATCTCCCCTATCGGAACGTTGCTCTCCGCTCCCGTGGACGGCGCCACCCCCACGTCCGCCCCGCGGGCAGGGAGGCCGTACTTCGTCCGGATCTCGCCCGCCGTCCGGAGCGCCGTGTCGTGCTCCGGACCCGTCGTCGCTGCCGCGAGCGCTTCGAGCTTCCGAGCCCGTTGTAGAGCCCGGTCTCTTTCCTCGACGGAGATCTCGCTACGCGCAGCGGAAGGCATGGCTCAACCGCCCGCCGCACGGAGAATGTCTTCGGGAGAGACGCCGAGCGCGCGGGCCATTCGCATGACCGTCGCGGCACGGAGGGAAGCGCGGCTCTCGAACTTCGAGACCTCGCCTTGGCGCACGCCGAGCTTGTCCGCGAACTCCTCCTGCGTCAGACCTTTCTTCGTGCGGATCTTTCGGAGACCCCAGCCCATGTGTATCGTGCCGCGTGGCGGCGCTTCGTCAAGCCTCGACATGTCTACCTCAATCGGTAATGCGTTGTCTTCGTAGGCCGGTGAGGGATTGAACCCCGACCCACCAGTTGATAAGACCAGCGGCGCCAAACCAGACGCCTTAGGGACCGGCCCGCAGCTTACTTCGGACGCGCAGAGGACGGTGGCGGCGATTTCAGATCCTTGTCGTAGTCCTCTTGCGAGTAGACCATGGGCGCTGCACGGCCCGACCACGTCGCGACGCGGGAGGACTTCATCGCCCGCGAGACGCCGCGCATGGCCGTTCCCGCCCCGCCACCCTTCGTCTGGTACTGGATGGCGGCCTGCGCCCCGATGCCGTAGCTCTTCGCCACCTCGATCGCGTTCTCGTCCGCGCCGAGGAAGAGGAAGGACCAGGCGTAGGCTTCCTTCTGGTGAGCGATCATCTTCGCCACCTGCCCTGCCGTGTACTCCCTCGACGCGTTCTCCTGGCCGTCCGTGATGATGGCCACGAGCACGCGGCCAGGGCGATCCTTCTCCTTCATCTTCTCCAGGCGCTCGCCCGTCGTGGCGATGGTGCGGCCGATGGCGTCGAGGAGGGCCGTCTGTCCACGCGGCACGAGCGCGAGCTTCGGGACGTCGGCGATGGGCTTACCAGCGTAGACGACCTCGTACTCCTGGTCGAACTGCGTGAGCGTCACCAGGCATTCGCCCGCAACCTTTCTCTGTTCGGCGATCAACGTATCGAAACCGCCACGCATGTCGGCGGCGATCGTCACCATGGAACCGCTACGATCCAGGATGAAGACGATTTCGGTCTTGTTTTGGTTCATTTGGACCTCGAAGATGGGGTTTGTGGTTTGTGGTTTGTGGTTTGGGTTTTCCGGAGGCTCCGCCTCAGACGAGGTTGCGATCGTGAAGGGACTTGCTCCACATCGCTTTCGGGTACGGAGACGAGACGTCGTAGACGTACTTCGAGGGGTCGAGCGAGAGGAGGAGATCGGAGAAGGCGGTCGTCTCCTCGACACGCGCCGCCTCCGCGGGACCGAGACGGCTGCGAAGGATCTCTCGCTCCCTCGCCATCACGTTCAGGCGTGCTGCCATCGCGCGGTCCACGAAGGCGGACAGGTAGCTCTCGTAGGGAAGCGTGCTGGCCGCCATCGAGGTTCTAGGGCGGAGCGGCCTCACGGGTCACACCTGCACTCGAACATCGGTCGGGCGCACACGGAGCACCAGCCGCAGTACCAGTGTCCGATTTCGCCTGGGGTGGGACAGTTCGTGCGATCGAGATCGTCCTGCTCCGGACGGCGGCCGACGCGTTGGAGGAACGCCTCCGGGGATAGAGCGCCGCCGGGAACCAACGTGCCACGCCGCCTCATGGCGGGCTCCTTCTGGCGATCGGCTCTTCCTCTGCGATCCGGGCTGCCATCTCGACGTACCACGCGAAGCGGCAGCCGTCGCAGAGGAGACGCCCCTCCACCTCCGGGATGATGCCGCGCACGACGCGGCGGCTCTCCCACTGAAGGCACGTGTCCGATCCGCGGCGTGTTCCCCGATCCCTCGTCAGGCACACCGAGCGAGCCCCGAGGCTCCGAAGCTCGAAGGCCACGTTCTCCCCCCGGCGAGCGCCACGCGAGCGCTCCTCCTGCTCCTTCTTCAGGCGATCGAGCCCGCGGCCAATCTCCGCCAGATCGGCAGACTGCGTCGCGAGGGCGATCCGGATCCGCCGGAACCGCTCGTCGAGGAGCGGAGAGCCAGTCGATTCGACGTCCTCTCGAAGCTCCGCCGCCTGCACCTCCAACGCCTCCGCCCTCAAAGATGGGGTTTGGGGTTTGGGGTTTGTGGTTTGGAGGCTCCGCCCCCTGAAGCCGACTTCCGCCTTCGTTCGCTTCGCCATATCGTTCCCCGATCACAAGAGCAGTATGACCTGCTCGTAGTATTGCGTCAAGCTCCCTTTGGGACTCCCTTGCGAAACCCTGGCGGCAGCCGAAGGAGCGGGCGGCCCGTCTGGTTGCTCACCCAGCCTTCCGGCGCGCTCCCCTGTAGGCACAACCCTCGGACTCTGTCTCATGGTTCACCTTCCTTACGGGGCGGTTCCGCGAGCGCACGACGGAGCTTTGGAAGGAGGTAACGTCCCGCCTCCGACATCGTGCCGCCCACGGGCACCACGAAGGTGCGCCCGTTGGGAAGGCGGTAGTGGTGGTGGTGCCCGTCGCGCTTCACGAGCACGCCGCCGGAAGGGATCACGAAGTCCCGGATGAAAGCGTTCGACTTCACTCGGGTGCTCGAAGGACGTGGCGCCAGAACGTCACCTCCGCCTCCGTCAAGCTCACGGCGTTGCCGTCCTCGGTCGCGCCGAGGAAGCCGGGACCGAGCAGGACGGCGTCGAGGTAGGGGCCGAAAGCTGCCGTCAAAGCGTTGTTGGCCGGCAAGCCCTCCCGGATCCCCTCCTCGTTCACGTAAAGGGAAACGCGCCCCACCTTCGGTCGGGCCGCCCAGACGCCGGGAGATACGATCCCTTTCCACTCCTTCGCTGGAAGCGGGATCTCCTCCACCATGCCGCCCACGAGCGCCTGCATCGCCTTCAGGGTGTCCTCGATGAAGACGTCCTCCACCCGACCCTTGACGGGCGCGTACAACACTTTCACGCGTCCCATGGCGTCCTACTCCTTCGGATCGTTGTCGGGGAGGGAGGGGGCGACGAGGAGCTTGTCCATGAAGCCCTCCGCGCCGACGACCTTCATGACCTCGTCCACGTTCTTCGTCACCCAGCGGCGCACCTGATCGCCTTCGGGGCCGCGGGGAAGGGCGCGGATGTCCACGAGGTTGCGGGTGCGGACGAGAGAGGCGGAAGCTGCGCGCACGCGGCTCATCTGGCCGGGAAGGGCGTTCTTGGCGGTGTCCATGTCGTCCACCGTGGCCCGTACGCCGCCGCCCGTCAGGGAGATCACCGTCCTACCGAAGTCGCGCATGAGGATGACCTTGGCCGGCGAGATGCGCCCGCGGACCCGCTCGACGTCCTTCGAACCGACCATCGGCGTCTGCTTGAACCCGCGGATGGCCTTGAGGAGGAAGTTGTAGGGGATGAACTCGTAGGGGTGCTCCTTCGCGGCCCAGTCGAGCAGCACGGCCACCCGCATCGGATCGGACTGCGACGTGTCGAGCGGGCAGAGGCTCGCCTTGATCGCATCCACCACGTTTTTCTTCCCGTTGCGCCTCTTCTTGCCAGTTTCTTCCGTCGCAGTGACCATGAAATCCTCCTGTGATTTGCGGTTCGTGATTTGGGGTTTGGTACGGCCCGCAGGTGCGTGGCTCACGGCCTCTGGGCGAGCGAGTCGTTGTAGAGCGCCAAGGTCTCGCACGCCTCGGCGAGTTTCTTGTAAAGCTCGTGCCGCCTCGGATCGTCGGTCTTGTCCGGGTGGTGATCGCGGGCTTGCTGCCGAAAGAGCCTCCGTGCCTTCATGAGATCCACCGCCTCGCCCGAACGGGGGACGGGCATCGTAAGCTGCGTGCACGCTGCCACCACCTCCGCGCGCGGGAAGGGCGTCGTCATCGCCGCCGAGACGCGACCCGCAGACTTCACCCGCGACCGGAAGAGGCGGAGAAGCTCATTCAGTTCGAGGTGCATCTCGTCGGCCAGCCGCCCTCGCTCCGCTTCTCCGACCCCGAACGCCACCGTCTCCTTCGTCACATACTGGAGAACGAGGAAGCGGATCTTCGCAAGGAGCGCAGCCGGACCGTCGTCCTCCCCCGCGGGCGGGGCCGCGGGCTCCGGGGTCGGATAGGCGGGGTACTCCTCGTCGAAGCCACCATCCACCGATTCGCTCTCCGTCTCCACCTCGATGGGCGGCAGCGACGGACGATCTGAATCCGTCCGACGCTTCGGCGGACCGCCCACGCTGCCCCGCTTCGGGGGTCCGGAGCGCACCACCTTGCCGCCGCGTACGTGGCGCTCGTGCGGACGACTGTCGTAGATTGCGATCTCTTCGGCCACGGCATCCTCCAGGGAGAGCTTCTCCCGATGCATCCTCGATCGCGCTCCGTGAACGATGAGCACCGCCGTCGCGCGCGTCATGTCATCTTCCAGGCGCTTCCAGAGCCCCAGCACGCGATGGCCGCCGCCGGCCCCTTCGAGAGAGCTATAAATCCGGGAACGTTCCTGCGCGGCTCGGCCGACCACCACGCTGAGCTTCTCAAACGCGGCACGGATCCATTGCGCCTTCCCGTGCGCCCTCACGCCGCCTGGAAGCACTGTCCGCCAGTAGAGACTGGCGATGCGATCCTCTTCGATCGCTCGCTCGTACTCCCCGAGGAGGGGTTCACGCGTACCGTACTCCAGGATCGCGTCGTCGCACTCCGACTCTCGATCGATCGTCATGACTCAAGCTCCTTCAGCGAGCGCGCTCTCGCAGGGGGGTCTGCGGCCCCCCTACGACGCTCACTACGTTCGCTAACCCCCCAAAGCCAGGCAATCATGATTCAAGCTCCTTCAAGATGCGTTGCGAGTCGAGGATGGCTTCGCGCAGATCGGGGGTCACGCCGTAGGTACGGAGCGCCTCCGCGACGTCTCCGAGCCGTGCGGCAATCTTGGGTAGCAAGAGCATCAACATGTCCACTTTCTCCTCCATTGAATAGGTGCCCCTCGGAGGCGGCTCCGAATCCGGGACCGCGGGAACATCGCCATCGCCCACGGGGCCGCCTTCGGGATCGTGCTCGTCCATCTCATGCTCTTCCCGTTCCGATCCTCGATGATGCCAGAGCCGCTGGAGATGCCAGAGCCGCTGGAGATCGGATTCCTTCGAGAGGGCGAGGAGTCGTTCCACCACCCCTTCACCTTCCGCCCTCTGATAACCGCGAGTCGAGCGCGAGGAGGTGATGAGCCCCTGGTGGCGCAGGCTCGCGAGGGCGCTGTACTGCCAGCCGATCGACCCCGAAACCATCAGGTCCTTCTCCGTACCCTCAAAGATCTCCGAACGCTTGAACTTCACCTCCGGACCCGCCGAAGCGAGGCGTACGAGACCCGCCCGCAGGATCGTCTCCCGCGCCCGTTCCGTGAACGAAGCCATCAGAACGGGCAGTTCCTCGTAGGGGGCCCAGCGCGGAGGGCTTCGCCCTCGCAGGGGGAGCTATCGCTCCCCCTACGACACTCGCTGCGCTCGCTAACCCCCACAGACGGATCGGTCGCTGCGCGACCGGGAAGGTTGAGTGCCCCTACGTCGCCCGCCACGGGCGGGCTAACCCCCAAAGAGGTCGTCACGACGCCCCCAGGTGAGCCCAGGCCTCGCCCCGTTCGATGTTCTGGATCGTACGCGGGCTCACGTTGTACTGGCGGGCGAGGCCGCGCTTGCTCACGTCGGGGTGACGGAGTGCCTCCTTGATGGCGAGGACGTCCTCCTCCGAGAGCACGTGCGAGGGGTGGCTCTCCCCGCGCCGCAGAGAGCCCGCACGCGTCGGGATCTCACGCGCCTCGCGCACCTTGCCGATGTTTCTCCCCATGGTCGTCTTCCTGGTCATGATCCGTTCCTCCTCGCCTCGTGAACCGCCGCTTTCCTGCTTCCCCACTTAGAACTTCGTCCCGCCCCGGATCCCAGCCTTCCAGCGAAGAGCCACGCGATCGTAGAGCCCGACTCCCGACTCGGTGATCGCGCACGCGTACTTGCTGAGCGACGGGCGCATCGTCACCAAGCCTCGCCTGGCGAAACCCAGAATGATCGCCCCGTCCGATCCGCGGAGGTGCGTGCCCATGCTATTCGGCAACAGAGAAACTGCCATGTCGTACACCTGCGAATGATTCTGACCGCTGGGGTAATAGAACTTCAGCGCCTCGCCGTCCTCCAGCACCGTTCCCTCCCGCACGATGCCGAGAACGATCTCCTGTCGCTCCGTCAAGGTCTTAGCCATGATTGGCCTTTGCGCTCTCTGCGAACTCGATGTCCGCCTCATGCGTCTCGATAGCGAGGAGAACGGCCGTCTCAGCGTCGCGCTCCACGATCTCGGCTGCGCGCCGCGCGTGCCACTTCGCCTCGCAGAGCGGGCAACGGCTCGGTTTGCCCGCGCACCGTAGAGGCTGAAGGCACAAGAGCCCCTCGGCAGCCAGCGCTGCCGCGCGAAGCTCGCGCGCGATCCGCGACACGCTCACATGCGCGTCGCCCTCCAGCGTCCACTCCTCGAACGTCGGGCGGAAGGAGAGGCCCTCCAGGGAAAAGCCCTCGCAGATCCAACGGTCGCCGCACCGACACGTCACCGCCCCTCCATCGCCCGCGGCCACCTCCCGCAGCCACGGACCGTGGACCCGAAGATCGAGAGGCGAGGCCCACGCTCTCCAGGCCGCGAGGAGATCGGTTCGCGGCAGATCCGGTTCGAGGCAGATCCTCGGCCCGGTCATCCCCGTGAGCACCGGGCGACCCTTGTAGTCCACGATCATCGTCGCTCCGGAGGGGCGACGGCGACCGTCACCCTCAGGACACTTCGACCCGTCATCACGCCAGGAAGGGCGACGCGCCCCATCGCCGTGATCTGTACCCGGGTCCCGCTCGGAAGATCGAGCGCGTCCTTCAGAGCAAGACGATCCAGAAGGAGCAGCACCTCTCCTTCGGAGGCGTGCCCCTCCGGGCGTTGCGCGCACGCGGCGCAATCCTCCGTCAGGACCACCAGGCGAAGGCCGCCAACCCGGCCCGCCAAGAAGCCACTCACCGTCGAGCCCGACGCCTCCGACCACGCGCCCGCCAGATCGCCCATCATCCCCGCGAGGACCATGATCGCCTCCCGGCCCTCCGGGGTGTTCACGCACAGGCGCACCAACTGCCGGAGATCGAACTCCGCGCGCTTGAGCCTCAACTGGAGGTCCGCCAACGCCATCTTGTCCCCTTGCGACTCCGCAAGGAGCTTCGCCACCTCGCGCTCCAACCGCGTGGGGCGCTTCTTCCGCACCTTCGCGGGAGCCTTCACCACCTTGCGCGGCGTCACGGGCGCTCTCCGTGCCGGTCCGCCGAGCACGCACGACAGCGGCGACCAGGACGACAACTCTTGGCCCCGTAACGGCAGGCGAGGTCCAACTCCGCGATCTGTCCCTTCGGCTTCGCGAGGAGCACGAGCACGACGGGACCACCCACGATCTGCCGCCAACCTGCCGGCTCGCAGACGTGCGCCACGTCCCCCTGGAGCGCGATGTCCCCCACCGCCATCGAACGGATGCCAAGCACCACGGGAAGCTCGTCCCCATCCACGACGTTCATCCGGCGGAACACGTCCTCGACATCCTCGCTCGCGAGCGATGCCGCGTACGAGAACTCGAAGCCCGTGGGCTCGCTCTCCGCCCCCTGCCCATTCCGATAGAACACATGCCACGTTGCCATAGCTATTTTTCTCCATTCTTCTCGTCGAGCTTCGCCAACCGAGCTTCCAGAATCGCGTAAGCCGCCTTCGTGCTGAAGTGCGCCCCGCCTCCAGGCTCCAACGGATCCGCCCACGAGAGCCGCCAGCCACCGGGCGAAGGCTTCCACCCGGCGGCACGAAGCGCGCGACCCTTCTCACGCGGGCTCGCCACGTCAGTTGACCCCAGGCACAAGCCCCACAAATCGGCCTCGCTCCTCCAGGGGACGGGCTTCCTCCCGCCACTCACCGAGCGTCGGGCGGCCATCGGCATCCCTCGTGATCTCCGCCCGCCACGAGTGCTTGCCGGCCCGCTGGTGGTCGAGGATCATGCAGACGGATTCCGTGCGGTTCGGGTGCTCGCTGATCCGGCCCGCCCAGCGTGCGATCTCCTTCGCGTCCGCCTGTCCTAGCTCCGCGTGCCAGCCCTCGAAGAGGATGACCGATCCGGACACGTCCGGATCCGCGCCTACCATGCGAAGGGTAAGAGCGTACTCGTCCTTTCCGATCCCGCACATCTGCGGCACCGCAATGACGCCATTGCGACCCTCGCGAGACGCGAAGAAAAGCGTGATGACTCCGTGGAAGCCGTCCTCCTCGAACGATCTCCGCGCCATCGCTCGGAGAGCCACGCACCGCGCGAACACCTCGTCCGTCGTCCACCCGTTCATCGCCGTACCCTCCCCTCGTAATCACGCGCAGCCACGAACGACGGGAACCGCGGAACCCCCGCCGCCGACACCTCCTGACACCGGAACGTGATGATCGATCCGATGCGAGGAGGATCGTCGCGCTCCTCGTCGGAGAGCCCCGTCCCCACCTTGAACTTCGTTCCCGCCTTGATCGTCGCCTTGGGGCTCTTGTGCGCGAGCGCTTCGCAGAGGAGCGCGCCCACCGATCCGCGGTGCTTTCCCTCGCCCTCCTGGTAGCCCACGACCTTCGCCTCCGCATCGACGAACGTCTTGACCTTCAGGAGCGTGTGGCTCCTCTTCCGCTCGTAGAGCGATCCAGGCTGGCGCAGCATGACGCCCTCGCCGCCGCGCTTCTCCACCTCCGCGAGGTAGCGCCCGAGGTGCGCGGGGCTCTTGCACTCCAGGTGCGGAAGCACGGGCGCGTGCTTCGGGAGCTTCGCGCGCCCGAGCCACGCAAGGCGCTTCTCGAACGGCCCTGCGACGTTCGGCGCGTCGAAGAGCATGAACGCCAGGCGCTTCCACCCCGGCCCCTTGTCGTGGCGGCGCACGATGCCGCTCGCCTCCGGGAAGAGGCCGCGCCCGAGGAACAGTTCCCCGTCGAGGTGCGCGCCTTCCGGCAGACCGTCGAGGAACCAATCCGGAGCCGCGAAGACGAGCCCGTTGCGCGAGACGAGCTTTCTCCCATCCCAGTACGCCCGCACGCCGTCGAGCTTCTCCGACATGTGCCAGCCGACGACGTCGATCGACGGATCCCACGAGTGCGCAAGTAGCACGGTCTTGTTCGCCATTGACTCAGCCCTCCAAGGTGAACGGCACGTGATCGCCGTCCTGGTCATGATCGATCCCACCATCCGCGACGTGGTGAGCCACGCCGCTCGCATCCACCACGAAGTCGTTGCCGCACTCGTGGCAGTCCTTCCGTTCGCGCGGCTCGCCCAGCCGCTCGAACTCGTCCACGAACGGTGGCACGTTCGGGATGCACGTCTCATCCGCCGGCCAATCGTACGTTTCACCCTCTTCGAGGTGGACGCCGTGCGCGGCGAGCCAATCATCCGCGCCCAGGAGCACCGGAGCCGTCTTCCTCCACACGTCTGCCAGGATCATCCTCGCCGCGTTGACCGCGGCGACTTGCAGATCGCGCGCGTCGTCCAGCCGCTCGATCACCTCCTCCCGCGAGAGACGCGAGAAGTCCGACGCCTTCACCATGCCGCGGTTCAAGCGGGCTCGCAGCCCGTCGTTACCCGCCGCCACCGCCGTCTCGGTCTTCGTCACCATGATCATCGCCATCCCTTCCTAGCTACGTTCGCCGCGCGTGTCAACGCGTAATCCCTAAAGGCAGGGGTTTGTGGTTTGTGGCTTGTGGTTCGCGTCCCTAAACACGATGCTCACGATCGGAGTAGGGGATCCCCAAGATCTGATAGAGATCGGTCTCCTTCTCCCCGCCGCAGCGCTTCTTGCCCTTGAAGATGCCGTACTCGTTCACCGTCAGCCCCTTGCGCTTCGCCAGGGCACGGAGGCGGATGTTGTGCTCCTTCGGCCCCGTCGCGTGACAGAGGAGCGCGCCCCAGTGCGAAGGCTCTCCGAGCCACAGATCGGCCTGGAGGACGCAGGAGGGGCCAGCGACGCGGACGGCACTCCGCGCCGTGCCGCCCTTCACGGGCTCACCCAGCGAGGCGAAGGCGACCATGACGGCGGGCCCGTCGCGCTTCACGTCGCCCACGAGCACGCACACGTCCACGTCTTTGACCGTCTCCGCTCTACGGCGGATCGATCCGGCGATCACCACCTCGCGGACCCCGGGCACACGCTGGAGCCGCGCCACGATCCCCTTCGCGATCGACTCGCCCATCGCGAGCGGGACGCGACCAAACGACTTCGCCGCCGCCACGAGGACGGCCTTCGCGAGCTTGTCGTCGAGCTTGCCGGCCTTCGCCGCCTTCGTGAGCGATCCGAGATCTCGGTAGCCCTCCTCGTACAAGCGGAGGGCCGTCTTCGCCCCAACGCCCGCGACCGCCGTCATCGTCATCGCCTTGACCGGCCAACGCAGCCCGAGAGCACGGAGACGCGCGGAGGAGCCTCGACGGAGAAACTCCCGGATCGTCTCTCGCGTGCTCTCCCCTAGACCATCGATCCGGATCGCGTCTTCCAAACACGCCTCGCCCACCGGCCTCGTCATCGCCCGCACCTTCCTCGCCGCCTCCTCGAACGCCGCAACGGCGAAACGGTTCTCCCCGTCGAGCGACTTCAACTGCGCCACGAGCTTCAGATGATCGGCCACCTCTCCGTTCGATCTTGCCATCACACGCCTCCGTGGAACATGAAGCCCGGATTCGGGTTGCCCGCTTCCTTCTGAATCCTCGTCGCGAGCTTCTCCAGATCGTCGAGCGCTGCGACGACGACGGCCGCGCGCGCCTTCTCCTTCACGATGCGGAACGTCGCCTCGTAGGCGGCGAAGAGCGCCTCGCGAGCGTCCGTGCGGAGCTTCCACTCCGCGCGCTCGGCGGCGCGGATCCGTTCGCGCGCGCTCTCCTCGACGCGGCGAAGGGCGGCGATGTCGCTCGCCTGCGTCGCTGCGTGGTGCTCGCGTTCCTCACGCA
>Ga0315284_10003133_pt1 | contig 23534 bp, 18 predicted proteins | sample YL17G09_16_MG_FD_203696 | JGI IMG/M metagenome (GOLD analysis project Ga0315284, IMG submission 203696) | Sediment microbial communities from Yellowstone Lake, YNP, Wyoming, USA - YL17G09_16 | ecosystem: Environmental > Aquatic > Freshwater > Lake > Sediment | place: USA: Wyoming | collected...
GAATCCTCCTGCTGTCTCAGGGTGTCACGATTTTTCTTTTGTCTAGGTTATATCGGCTTCCAGGCAACAAGACGTGGAGAATCATGTTCGAGATCCCGATAGCCTTCGACGGAGAAATCTTGATTTTAGCCCGCGCGGCGTCATAAACCACGACATTCTTCTCGCCGATGACCTCAAATGTGTCATCGGGATTGACGATGATGGCCGTGGACTCGTCGATGCCGATGCCCAAAAGCTTGGGATTCTCGGCGACCAGGCTGATGAGCCGGTTATGCCTTTTACGGGTGGCGAAATGCTGGTCGACGATCGCCATATTGATGAACCCGAAGCCCGGGGCCGTGACCACAATCCCGGCCTGGAGCGTCTCGAATTCGCGGCCTTCCTTGACCTCCCGCCGTTCATCCCCCGTGATCATGACTTCGCTCATGACGGCCGCCCCCGCGCTTGAGCCGCCCATCACGGCGCCCTTCTCATAGATCTCCAGGAGCTTTTTATGGATAGGCGTGTTGAGAAGAACGGCAGTCTGGCGCGATTGATCGCCGCCCGAGAAATAGACGCCTCCCGCGTCATCCAGAATTCTTGAGCTGTCTTCCTTGAGGGCCTGTTCGCGGGTGAGGATATGGAATTCCACGTTTGTCGCACCCAGTTTCTTGAACTCTTCGACAAGTCCGGGCCCGACTTCGTTCGGCACGCTGCTGGCCATGGGAAAGACGACGATTTTCCCGCTGCCGACCTGCTGGGCCAGGGCTACGAACCTTTTCATCATGCTTTCGGGACGGTCCCCGCCTCCGATGATGAACAGATGGCCCTTGGATGCGGCCGGGAGAGAAAGACAAAACACAAACAACAAGAGGTTTAGCGTTACGGCTGTTTTCTTCATCTCATCCTTTCCTGATAATATAGACGTATTAACTTCGATGTCATCGCGAGGAGCGTAGCGACGCGGCGACCGCATGGGATTGCCACGCTCCCTTTGGTCGCTCGCAATGACCGTGTAGCCTTGCTTACAGCATTAATATTAGATTGGCCTTGTCCTCAAAGGCCTCCGGAACAAACTCCGATTGTGGGACGGGACTCCGTATCACTCTATATTAACATACAGTAAAGAACCCAAGTCCTGGAACAAACCCATCCATTTTTTCGCTTGTTCGTCGCCGCGTTCGGTTTGACCTTTTTTATCGTTCATCGTCGTCCGACTGATTTCAAAGTAGACGTTCTGGGCTTTCCAAAGATCAAGGTCCAAATGGAGTTCGGCCATCAACCGCAGCCTGTCGACCAATTTGTCCATCAACGAGAGATTGTCTCGATGGGTGTGGAACATTTCCATCTGAGACGTCAGCCATTGGCTGGCTACATACCGCAACCCGTCCTTGTCGAGTTGGAAGGAGAATTTTTTCACGTGAGCGATCAGGTCTCGAAGCCTCTTGAGATCGAGTTCGTCCTCGAGAAAATGCTTTTTCAGGTCCGCATTCATGATGTATTCCGCCGCCAGATGGAACGGGGCGGGAATGGGATAGCCGAATTCGCCCAACATATCCATCACGGCAGAATTCGCCTTGTAGACATCGCGAAAAGATCCTTCGATCTTGCCGATGGTTTCGGCAAGGATCTCTCGGATGATCCGGCGCTGTTCATCTTTAAAGAGATGCCATAAACAATAATTGTCAGGGCCAAAATGCCGCATCATCCGTTGGAGGACTTCGGTCATGTTCCCTTTTTCGAAGGCCTTCGTCATATCCGCCTGGATGCAGGCATATTCCTGTTGATCATCGATGACCCGGACACCACCGCTGATATTCAGATCCCCAAGATACAGAACGGCATAGCTGATCGATTTTTCTTCCCAGGTGACGTCGGAAATAATCTTGACTCTGCCCAGCGCCAGATTGAATCGGCCGGCTTCCTTTTTAACGCGGGCTTCATTTTCGACCGTGTAACAATAGAGCGATGCCCGGCGAGGATATTCCGCAAAAATGGAAGAGATTCCATAATGGGCCGTGACGCGAAGCAAATCGACTCTGGCCGGCTTGACCAAAAGGTCATACACGGTTTTTCCGTTGTCATAGACGTTGCTGGGAGCCTCGGCCATTGTATTCCGGAATTCCTCTTCCAAAGGAGTCCCCCACAGCTCCTCCCCGGTCTGGATCGCTTTCGAGGCGTATTGTAAAACTTGAGTCGTCTCGATGTCCGAAATTTCACTGAAAAACCAGCCGCAGCTTGTGTACATCAACAGGCAATTCCGCTGGAGGTCCAGCAGCTTGAGAACCTTGACATTTTCTTCTTGCGAAAGCTCCCGTTTGGCGTGTCTCTCCAGGAAGTTTTTGACATTGTCGGACGAGCCGTCATGGATGACGTCGACATATTCGTTCCGGGCCGCCCATGGATCTTTGACGTACCCGGCAGCCTCCTGTTCAAACAAGGGACTGAGCCGATCGCGCAATCGATCAAAGGCTTCGCGCAAGGGCTTGCGCCAGGCCTGCCTCCAGCCCGGCTTTGAGCGGGTCGTATCGCCGCAGTCGTCACGCCACCGTTCGATACCATGGCTGCAGCTCCACGAAGAATTCTCGACAATCTCAGCCTGGTCTCGCGGCGGATGGTTGGCCAGGTACTCGCCGTAATTGGTGAGCCTGGCCGCGTTCGTGGATTGGATAGAATGGAGGCAATAGGACAACGCCATCTCGCCGTATTTATGATGATGGCCGTAAGTTTCACCGTCCGTTGCGACATGGACGAGCTGAGAATCATCGGCGGCCCCTGAAAACACTCCCAGCAATCTTTTGGCCATGGCCCCGCCGTCGTTGAGGAGTCCGCCAAACGCGATGTCGTGCGAGATCGGTCCATCATAAAAGAAGAGAGTGATTGTTTTGCCGGAAGGCAGGCCGCAAAGATAGGGTTTGGTCGGATCGAGAGAGTCCTTGGCTTCGTGCCATCGACCGCCTTTCTCCAGGGGCTTTGTCCTTTTCGCCTGGGAAGGAGCCAGGATCGTGAATTTGATGTTATGTTCGGCCAGAACTTCGAGCGTCTCCGTGTCGACGGCCGTCTCGGGAAGCCACATTCCCTCGGGCTCTCTGGCGAACCGTCGGATAAAATCTCGGATGCCCCAGACGACCTGGGTCTCTTTGTCCCTCCGGTTGGCCAATGGCATGATCATATGATTATAGACCTGGGCGAGCGCCGAACCATGTCCGGAAAAGTTCTGCCGGCTTAGTCGATCGGCTTCGATGATCGCGCTATAGACATCGGGCTTGTGTCTGGCCATCCACGACAACAGGGTGGGGCCGACATCGAAGCTGATCAGGGAATAGTTGTTGATGATGTCGATGATTTTGATGTTGGCGTCGACGATCCGCGAGGCCGTGTTGGGCGCGTAACATTCGGCTGTGACCCGCTCGTTCCAATCGTGATACGGAGAAGCGCCGTCCTGAAGTTCGACGTCGTCCAGCCAGGCATTCTCTCTCGGCGGCTGATAGAAATGGCCGTGGATACAGATGTATTTTCCCATCTACACTTCTTTCCGAGGAGTCCCCTTATATTTGAAGAACACTACGCTTAAAGGCGGCAGGGTCAGCGAAAGAGAACAAGGTCTTCCCTGAGCGGCCGTGGGGGCTGCTTCGACTCCCCCAAAATTTCCCTGGCCGCTCCCGCCGTAGATCGTAGAATCGCTGTTCAAGACTTCCGCCCAAAATCCGCTTCTCGGCACGCCGACCCTGTAACTTTGGCGAGGCACGGGCGTGAAGTTGCCGACGACAAGAATCATGTCGCCCGTTGGACCGGCCTTCCTGATAAAGCTGATGATGCTGTTTTCCCAGTCGTGATAATCCACCCATTCAAAGCCGTCCCTGTCGAAATCCTTTTGGAAAAGGGCCGGCTCCTGACGATAAAAGCGGTTGAGGTCCTTGACCCACGCTTGCAAACCGCTGTGAAATGGATACTGAAGAACATGCCATTCCAAGCTTCGCTCGTGATTCCATTCGGACCACTGCCCGAGTTCGTTTCCCATGAACAGAAGCTTTTTGCCGGGGTGGCCGTACATATATCCGAAAAGGGCCCGCAAGTTCGCGTAGCGCTGCCATTCATCTCCGGGCATTTTGCCGATGAGGGCCCCTTTCCCATGGACGACCTCATCGTGGGAAATGGACAGGACAAAATTTTCGAAAAAGGCATACCAAATGCTGAAGGTGAGCTCGTGATGATGGAACTTCCGAAAAACGGGGTCCTGCGAGATGTATTTCAGCGTATCGTTCATCCATCCCATGTTCCATTTCATGCCAAAGCCCAGTCCCCCCGCATAGACAGGCCGCGAGACCATCGGCCAGGCTGTCGATTCCTCCGCGATCATCTGGACATCCGGGAATTCTTTATAGACCGCCTCATTCAATTTTTTTAGGAAAGAGATGGCCTCGAGGTCTTCCCGGCCGCCCAACGGATTAGGGATCCATTCCCCTTCCTTTCGCGAATAGTCGAGATACAGCATCGAAGCTACGGCATCGACCCTCAGCCCGTCCGCGTGATACTTCTCCAGCCAGAACATGGCGCTGCTCAATAAAAAGGACCGCACCTCATTGCGGCCATAATTATAGATATAGCTTTTCCAATCGGGATGATAGCCGCGCTTGGGATTCTGGTGTTCAAACAGATGCGTGCCGTCAAAATAGCTCAGCCCATGTTCATCGCTGGGAAAATGACTCGGCACCCAGTCCAGAAAGACGCCGATCCCGTTTTGATGGAGCGTATCAATGAGAAACATGAAATCCTGAGGCGTCCCATACCGGCTTGTCGGCGCAAAATAGCCGAGTGATTGATAGCCCCAGGATCCGTAAAAGGGGTGCTCCATCACGGGAAGAAATTCGACATGAGTGAAACCCATCTCTTTCACATAGGCGGCAAGCTGCAGGGCTGTCTCGCGGTAGGTCAGAGGCCGGTTTCCCTCTTCGGGAACTCTTCGCCATGAGCCAAGATGAACCTCGTAGACGGAGATCGGCCCATGAATGGAATTGTTCCTGTGGCGACCCTTCATCCAATCGCGGTCGCCCCAGTCATACTCCAAATCCCAGACGATGGACGCGGTTTTAGGAGACACCTGCCATAAGAAGGCATAGGGATCCCCCTTGTCGACTTCGTAACGACCGTGATGAGAGACCACGTGGTATTTATACATGACACCGGGAGTGATCCGGGGAATGAACGTTTCCCATATTCCCGATCCGTCCCATCGGACATTCATCGGGTTCGCCCGCGGATTCCAGCCGTTGAAATCTCCGATCACGGCAACGGCTTTGGCATTTGGAGCCCAAACGGCAAAATGCGTTCCTGCCGTTTTTCCCATGATGACCGGATGGGCGCCCAATTTTTCATAGATCTTGGCATGACTGCCCTGCTTAAATAAATAGATATCCATATCCGTCAGACGGATTTCGTCGTGTTTCTTGAATTTCAAAATGACGTCTTTCATCGCCGTCTCATCTTTCGTGGAGTCCTAGCTTCAATGATTGTTTGGGATGAGTAAAATTCCGTATACTTGCCCCTTGGCTTTTTTCATCCCGATTTTGGGCACTTCGTGATTTTCTTAATACCGGCGGAAACTCACCCGGACTTCTTTCTTGTCTCCGACTCGGCCAGGGAAATCCATATCTTCGTCGCATCCTTCCGTAATTCGATTTTGTCTTCTCTGGCCAGCCAACCGACGGCCTGATAAACGACCATCGATTTCTCTCTCAGCAGCTTGGGCACTTGGGCGATATTGAGCTCTCCTTTCGCTTCAAGAAGCATCCAGATTTTTCCAGCCGTTTCACCGATTTTGTGTTTCATTGTCCCTTCCTCCAATCCTGAACTATTGGAGTCTTATAATTAGTATATGCCAGATCATGCCTTTTTTCAATTCAAATGTTTCGAAAAAGCTTCTTCCAATCTTTATCGGAGCACCGATAGCCGAAAAAAAGCAAATTTTAATCGTCAATTTTCGATCTTTCCTAACTCAAAAGAGGAGTAAAGGGAGCGCGCCCGAGAGGATTTGAACCTCCGACCTTTGGATTCGAAGTCCACCGCTCTATCCACTGAGCTACGGGCGCAGGAGAGCATCATATTATATCATCGGAAGGCCGGGGTAAATGGGAAGAAATTGCGGAATATTCACCGACTCTTTCTCTCATCCCTTCTCCCCCTTTAGGAAGCACGATATTCATAGGGGAAGAAATGAAAACCCAACACCCGGATGGGGGTCTTGGGCAATTAAGTTGACAACATTGAGTCCAATGGGCCTCCGCGGCCCCAGATAGGCTGCTCAGTTTGATTTCAATGATCCGTGAGAGATATATTAGATGGGATTTGGCTAGGAGGATCACGACCATGAAAACTCACCTGCCATTCATTCTCGCTGCCGTGTTCTGTGTTGCTGCGCTCGGTTCCACGCGGTTACTGGCCGCTGACATCGGCCAACTCCAACGCGATTTCGAAAAGCCGCCCGATGATGCCCGGATCATGGTCCGCTGGTGGTGGTTCGGGCCGGCGGTGACCAAACCGGGACTGGAACGCGAAATGAAGATCATGAAGGAAAGCGGCGTCCCTTCAACATTAAACCCGACCAGCCGATTTAATTGCTCGTAGTGTCGGGGAAAAGCAAAATCACGGTTAAGGGAGGGAAAATCCTGATCAATGACAAATCGGAGAGCCGGGATCGAGTGAGACGGTGAGGCCTACGGCATCGTCTCTCTTATCGAGATGACCGAAAGCAAAGAGCTCCAGGGACTTGACAGCGGACATACTATCGTTCATACTAATGGTATGAAAATTGCCATCTCCATCCCCGAAAGCATTTTTCGGGGCGTCAAGAAAGCCGCGGAGGAGCAGAAGCGGTCGCGAAGCGAGATCTTCGTCGAGGCCGTCGGGGAATACCTTAGGAAACTCGAATCCCGTCGCATTTTTGACTCCCTGAATGAGGTTTATGCCTCGCCGGAAACGGAAGAGGAAAGGGACGCCCGAGCGGCGGCATTGGATCTCTACAAGCTTACGGTCCTCGAGAGGGAAAAATGGTGATCGCCCAGGGCGACATCTTCTGGCTCGATCCCGGAGCGCCTCGCGGGTCCGGCCCCGGCTACCGACGGCCTCACGTTGTCGTCCAGAACGACGTTTTCAACGCCAGCCGCATCCAAACGATCGTTTTATGCTCCGTCACTTCGAACTTGACGCGGGCCAAAGCCCCTGGGAATCTCCTGCTTCGGAAGGGCGAAGCGAACCTGCCCCGGCCGAGCGTGGTCAACGTATCGCAGATCGTCACCGTTGACAAATCCGTTCTCAAGGAAAAAATCGGGACCCTATCGCGCCCTAGGATCCTTGAGATCGTCGCGGGACTGCGACTTGTCCTTGAGCCGCGCGAGCTCTAGGCTCAGAACTGCGTCAAAAAGGACCCGCCCTATTTGTTCACAGATTGAAAATCGGCGATCCTCGGATCATTTTTGAGATTGCCTGGCCGGAGAAATGATGAAAAAGCACCCGATAGAGAACGGTGCGTTCCGGATGACAAGGACGATAGATTCCCGGCACATCGGAAACGAAGTATCAAAAAACGCGCCAGGAACGGGATTAGAGCCGGAATCCGGGGACAGCGCCCCTGGGGCGGACTATTGGCCCTTGCCTTAGAATCAACGAGCTACTTCTTCAAAAATCGATCAAGCCAGTCGATCGTTCGCTCGATGCGATCGATCTGGTGGTTCGGCTCCTGGAAGCCATGCGGCTCGCGTGGATAGCGGACCATTTCCGCCTCCACACCATTCTTCTTCAGAGCCATATACATCTGTTCGCCCTGCTCGATCGGAACTCGGCGATCCGCCTCGCCGTGCAAAATGAGGGTGGGGGCCTTGGCTTTCGCTACATTCGTTATGGGTGAGCTGCGATTGTAGATCTCGACGGCTTCCCACGGTCTGCCGGTCATGTAGTAAACAGTGAAGCGTTGAATATCCGTGGTTCCGAAGAAGCTGATCATGTTCGACATCCCCGCCCCGGGCACGGCCGCCTTGAATCGATTGCTGTGGGTGTTGATGAAGTTAGACATATAGCCGCCATAGCTCCAGCCCTCGACTCCGAGGCGGTCAGGATCGGCGATGCCCTTGGCAATCACATCATCGACTCCGGTCATGATATCCTCGAAGTCGACCACGCCCCATTTCCCGACATTGGCCTCGATATGTTTTTTCCCGTATCCGTCACTCCCGCGAAAATTGGGCGCAAAGACCGCATAGCCGCGTCCGGCCATAACTTGCCACATACCGTTGAACCTTGTTGACTGAACGCCCGCGGGTCCGCCGTGGGGTTCGACGATCATCGGACATTTCGTTCCGGGCTGATAATCGACCGGTTTGACAAGCAGGCCTTCAATCTCGCCGCCATCGCCGTTCTTCCAGCGAATCACCTCGGTTGTCCCCAGCTTGAAATTATCCACCTGAGGATTCATCTTGGTCAGCGCCTTCGCGCCGGTCCCATCTGCAGCAGCTATCCAAACGTCCGCAGGACGCAGCGGGTCGCTGAGCGTGAAGACCAGAATTTTTCCGTCCTTCGATGGCCGTCCGGCCGCGATCACTCGCTCTCCGGAGATGAGCGGTTTGACGGGGCCGCCGTTCGCCGGGACCGAGAACAGAGAGGTGTTCGTGCCCATGCCGGCCTGAAAGTAAATCATCTTGCCGTCGGGCGACCAGACAGGATTGCTTTCGTTACGGTCGAAGGCCTCCGTCATGTTGCGCGGCTGCCCACCCGTGGACGGCATGACCAGAACATCACTCTGTCCGCCGGACTGAGGCCGCGTACCGGACAGGTAGGTAATGAAGCGGCCGTCTGGCGACCAGCGCGGGCTGGTATCCGGCCCCTCATTTTTTGTCAATATCACGGGCGTCCCCCCCGACGCAGATATGACCATGATGTCTCCAAGGACGCCGTCATCGGCTTTGGGACTGGGGCGCGCTATATAGGCAATTTGTTTTCCATCGGGCGACCACTGGGGATCAGTGGCATCCAATCGGTCACGCGTAATCTGATTTGCCTGCCGGCTGGCGATATCAATGACCCAGAGCTGGCTCATCTTGATATCTTTGTCCACGACGATCATGTCCCGCTTCTCTTTTATGCGTTTCTGCTCTTCGTCGCTGGCGGGCTCGGGCGAGACAAAAGCGATCCTCGTGCTGTCGGGCGCCCAGCTGTAGCCTCCTCCCCCAAACCCGGCTGCAGAGACACCTCCTTTAACGTCCGTTAACTGCTGAGCCTCCCCTCCCGCGGCCAGAATGATCCAGATTTGGGATTTCGCGGCCCCGTCGCCGTCCGCCGCCCGCCTCCCCTCGCGGTTGGAGATGAAAGCGATCCATTTCCCGTCCGGCGACCATTGGGGAGCGCTTTCGTTTTTTAAGCTCCAGGTGAAACGGTACGGCTCGCCGCCGGCGGTTGCCACAATCCAAAGATGAGAAAAGGACTCATTGGCTTTAAGGTCCGCCTCCGACATTACGAAAACCACCTGTCTACCGTCAGGCGAAATCTGAGGGTTCGAGACAGCCTTGAGGGTCACGACATCCGCGGCTGTCATGACCCGCTTTTGGGCGGGCGCCGCCGTCACCAATAAAATACACAGCGCCGCAATCGATAAAAGAACTCTTCGCAGTCTAAACATCAAAGTCTCCTCCTTAAGGCAAAAAGTGAAAAATGCAGGCTACCCTAAAAAACTAGCCCTTGGGCTTGATCAATTCTTTGAAGGGGCCGTAGTCTCTAAGCAGCTCTAAGCTGAGGGACGTATCGAGTAAAAGATCCACGAAAAGTCCGCGTGACTCCTGCCACTTTTCAGCATAGTAATAAGATAATCCGGGGTCAAACCTACTCATTACGCATCTTCCCCGAGAAAAATATGCGTAATGAGTAGGTTTGACCCTGCCAGCTTCACGAAGAGCTCGTCCCGGGACACGTAGTGATAAAGCGGAAGGGGGATTATTCGACCCCGCCCTTCTTCGCTTTCGGCCGGATGACCTCGACGACTCCGGACTTCTCCAGATTCAGGATCATTGTAACGACGGTTTCGAGCCCGACGTCCGGGAAATCGGGACCCAGGACATAGGCAAACTTGGATTCGTTGCTGCCGACCTGGAGGTTTCCGCACTCGGCCCGGACGGAATTATAGATGTCAAGGATGCTCCGCTTCCCATCGATAAAATAGTTTACGGACGTGGAGACGAAACCCATCCCCCGGCCGCCTCCCGGCGGGGGGCCTGCGGGCGCGGGTTTGGCTTGTGCGGCCGGCGCGGGCTTAGCTTGCGGGACGGCAGGAGCTTCTTTTGCCGGCGGCGTCTTGGCCGGGGGCTCCGGAGGCCCTGGCGGCCCGCCTCTCTGCCCCTGGCTTCTCTTTTGGGCCTCCTCGGAATAGACCTTGAAGAGTCGACGCGGGATCATCTGGGCGTATTCGCGCTCTTTGTCGGTCAAGGCAGCCTTGGCGGGCTTCACCTTTAAGACCGCGCAACGGTCGAGATAAACCGCCTCCAAGCGCTTGGTTGCCGTGTCGCGGTTTACCGTCAGGCTGGCGGTGAGAGCGCGCACATCCGATTCGACCTCGGGAAGCCGGGCCAGCGTCAGGACAGACTCCACGGCACCCTTGGCCCGGTTGAACGCCCCGACAACTTTATTCTGGGCGGCCCGGTGTTGCTCGTGGATTTTGGCCGGATCATTTTGAATGAGGCGGACGCTCTGGCGGGCGACTTCGGCGATCCATTTCTCGCCGTTGGCCGTCGCCTCCCAGGCCAGCGCCCGAGACTCGGCCGCGCCGGCGTTGGCCAGGTAGGCGAAGGCGGCCGCCGCCGTAACGCCCACCCGCTTGAGCTCCGTCGGATCGACCTCGACGATCCGGTCGGCGCTGCTGTGATAGAAATTGTCGGGCCAATAGTTGAACTGCATCGTCGGGATGCCGGCGGCGAGGAAGACCGAATGGTCGCTCCCCGAGGTGATGGCGGGCAAGGGGCAAAGCCGGTAATTGAACGGCGCGTTGGCGCCCTGGGTCGTCCGGATCTCGGCCTGGTCGACGAATAGAAGGAGGTTCGAGACGAGGTCGTTGAGATAGCTCGGCCGAGCGTCGGGCGTCATCTTCATCCGGAGATAGGAATCCGTCGTCTTGGGATTCGCTCCGGACATGTCGAAGTTGAGGGCGGCCAGGAGTTTATCCTGGAGATCCGGATGCTTGAACATGAAGGCCGACGTGCCGGAGATCTCGTTCCCCCACAAGAAATGAATCGTCCGGCGGAGCGGCGGGATGGACCCGTCCCGGATGAGCCGGGCTAGGGTCCGGCCGATTTCGAGAATCGTCCCGACGCCGGTGCAGTTGTCGTTGGCCCCCGGGGTAGCGATAGTCTCATAGGCATGGGCGACAAAAAGAAGCTCGCCGGCCCCCGGGTCCGTGCCCGGGATGACGGCGTGAATGACGTTCATCTTGCCGGGGTATCTCTTCGCCCGGACATGAGCCTTGACAACCACTTTCTGGCCGCGTTCCAGGTAGCCCCTCAGTTCAAGAAATTGACGGAGGGACAAGCTAAAGCCAAATCCGCCTTTCTCCGGAGGCGGAGTGACGCTCGACCAGCCGATTTGGTCAAGCGTGTATCCGGCGGCGTTTCCGCTGACACCGGGCGAGCCGGTACCGAGCGCGCCGGCGGCGCCGCGCTGGTTGACTCCGCTCAAGAATACGCTCCCGACGGAGCCGCTGCCAAGGACGACCTTGCCGGCGACATCCTTGCCGGCATAGTCCGCCTCTCGCCCTTGGCCAACATAGATGACATCGGCCTCGACGTCCGCACTAGCGCTCCCCGAAGCGAGCGACGAAGGCACTTGGCTCAAGCTGGCGATCTTCTTGCGGAGGGGCTCCACGAGCCACAAGTCGCCCTCTTCGGCGTCCCAGACGTCGCGCGAAGGAAAGAATTCGACCTCGACGTTCGATAGCCCTGCTTCTTTGGCCTGGTCGCGGATATAGAATGTCTCGAAATACCCGTTCTCGTACTCGGACGCCGGCCTGTTCCTGTTTCCCGAAATCATTTGAACATGGAGGAAGGCCTGTTCCCCGGAGAATTCGCCGATGATGGGGTCGCGGAGCGACGGCGGGACGAGGCATCGGTCGGGCGCGAGCTGGGCAACGAGAAATCCCGCGAACACGGCGGCGAGAATGATCGAGACGCTCGTTTTCCGATTGGAGACCGGTCGTGGGTTAGGTTTGGTCATGGATATACCTCCGGACGTCGTGAGCTTCTCGGAACCGCCTGAAGGGCGGCCGTAGATTTTCCCTGTCATCATATGAAGGGACCCAGGGATATGTCAATCCCGCGTTCAAGAAATTAAAGGGGATCGACAGTCAGCGCGGTCAGAGCAGACGTCGAAAATCACGAATATGCGTTTTTTTGCGATGTTTGACCCGATAAACGTTGGGGTCAAACCTACTCATTACACATAATTTTCTCGGGGAAGATGCGCAATGAGTAGGTTTGACCCCATTCTCCAGCTCCGGGAATGAGATTTTTGGCACGCCGATATCGTCCATTTTATATCCGTTGTTGGATTGCCTAAACCAGAGGAGAGTGATATCATGAGCACGGTAAGAACGGAGCCAAGAATGAAATTGAAGGTCATTTTGGAGCCCAGCGAGGAGGGAGGATATACGGCTATTGTGCCCGTACTTCCGGGCTGCATTAGTGAGGGAGATACAAAAGAAGAGGCCTTGGCCAATATTCGCGAGGCGATTGAGCTTTATTTAGAGCCGGTTGAGGATGATTTGAGTCTCTCCCCAGGTTCCGAACTCATTGAAATCACTCTGTGACTAAAGTCCCCAGCCTCGGATATCACCAATTCATCCATGCCCTGCGCAGGGATGGCTGGATTGTCGTCAGACAAAGAGGAAGCCACATCCGCCTTCAAAAGCGTACCGGAGCCGAACTATTAAAATTGACGGTTCCTACCCATCAGCCGATCAAGCGATCCACATTATCACATCTTCTCAAACAAGCCCATTTATCCGTGGATGATCTCATGAGGTTGATCTGAAATCGGAGAATGGTCGCGGTCAGATATATTAGGCCGCCTCGCTTTTTTGAATCTTACCGTATCTTCCTTTCAATCAATCGGCTAAGCCGATTTTTTTCAAAAGCGTTTTAAATCGGGGATCGGCCCGCCAGCGATCGAGAAGAGGAAAGACATTGATGAACATAATTCCCCAATGGTGGGCTTCGACGGCCTTGTCGGCCCAGAAGAATGCTTTGTCGAATTCGCCCAGACGCGCAAAGATCATCATTGTCGTCGAAGGATCCTGGGTTCCGAGAACATTCTCGAACTTGTGGTAAAATTCCGAGAGGCCTTCTTTCTTTCCTTGAAAAAACTGGACGCTATTCTTCACACCGAGGCATAAAAATCCCAGCTGAGCATCACGATAGGGCGGCCGGAGGCAAAGATCGAGCGCCTCTTGATACCTTTGAACAAAGCAAAGACTGTCGACGAGGTTTAAAAATACGGTAAGGTCATTAGGTCTTAATGTGAGGACTTGTTTAAGCCATACGATGGATTCCTCGTACCGACGGGCGTAATAGTAGGCCGCCCCCAAACTTTGGAGAAAGATGAAATTCGAGGGGTCTATATCAACGGCTTGTTTCGTCTCGACGATGGCCTCGTCATGCCGGCCGCGCATAGAGAGCAGTCGGCCATGCCATTGATGGGCCGTTGCATAGCCCGGATCCAGTTTTATGGCCTTGAGGAATTCCTTTTCGGCTCCCTTGAAATCGTACTCATGCTGAAGACTGATCAGGCCGAGCGAAGCATGGGCTTCGGCCAGCGAATCGTCCAGCCTTATCGCTTCCAGGGCAGCGTTTTTTGCGTCCAGCACTGTCTCCGGAGTCACGGGCATAAGGGTATAAACATCGGCCAACCCCGCGTAGGCCTGGGCATAATTCGGATCAAGCGCAATAGCCTTTTTGTAGAATTCGATGGCCGTCTGAAAGGCTTTATCTTCCCGCTGTGCCCAGAACGCTCTGCCCTGCCAATAGTATCGATAGGCTTCGATGTTTTTGGCGGGAGGTTTCTCCAAGGCTTTCCGGTCCTGGGGAGTCAGGCTGACTTGAAGCTCGCGGACGATCCGCTCCGCTATCCGGTTCTGGATATCGAAGTATCCCGTCATCTTGTCCTCAAAAGACCCCGGCCAGACGACGTTCCCCGTCGAAGCTTCATTTAAGAAAGCCTGCACCAGGACGTTATCTCCATCGACAGCGACCGTTCCCGTCAAAAGATGGGTGGCTTTGATCTCCTCGCCGATGGTTTTGAGATTTTTTGTCGTCCCCCTGTAGCGCTGGACTTCATAGGGGGATTTGACCTCGAGCTGACTGAGGCTCTTGAGTTTGCGGGCAATCGTCTCATCCATCCCCGCGCTAAGATCCGTGGAATTCTTAGCCGGACTGGAATCGGCAAAAGGAAGAACGGCAATTGAGATTTTAGGAGCGACGACTGCGGCGAGTTGACTCTTTTTGGGGGATATAAGCCGCCAAGCGACGATGACAGCGGCGGCGAGTCCGACGATGGCCAGGGCGGTAACGATCACTCTCTTCGGCTGGAACGAGACCGTGATCTGCTTCGAGGTCGATGTCTTCCGCGAAGGGAAGGCTTTTTCCGTTGTCGGCAGTCCCTGATTAATCTTGTTTAGGTCGGCAAGCAAGTCTTCGGCGCTCTGATATCTCTTCTCCCGGTCCTTCTCGAGACACTTAAGGATCAGGCGGTTTAAGTCGTCGGGCAGCTGCGGGTTTAAATCTCGTGGGTTTCGCGGCACCTCCGTCTTCTGCTTCAAGGCGATGCTGACGAACGTCTCCCCTTCGAACGGCGGCTTGCCCGTCACCATTTCATAAAGAATGACACCAAGCGAATAGATGTCCGACCGGGAGTCCGCGTCCTTGCCCTCCATCTGCTCCGGCGACATATACTCAGGAGTTCCAATCACCACCCCCGCTCCCGTCACCCCTTTCACCTTCAGAGACCGGGCAATCCCAAAGTCCATGATCCGGACGTTCCCCTCCCGGTCGATCATGACGTTTTGCGGCTTGAGGTCGCGGTGAACGACGCCCAGGCGGTGTGCCTCTGCCAGCCCCTCGCAGACCTGCCTGGCGATGTAGATCGTCTTGCCGGCGCCCATCTGCCCCATCATCCGGAGCATGCTTTTGAGGTCCTCACCTGGAACGTATTCCATGGTGATGTAGTGTGTCCCCCTGTCGTCGCCCAGGTCGTACATCCTGCAGACGTTGCGGTGGCTGATCTTCCGGGCGAAGCGAAGCTCGTTGCCGAAGCGCTCGATCGCGTCCTCGTCCGAGGAGACCTCGGGCTTGAGGAGTTTCAGGGCGATTTTTTCTTTGGTCTTCGTTTCGAAGACCTTGTAGACTCTGCCCATCCCGCCTTTCCCCAGCTCCTCGATGACCTGGTAGCGGCCGGCTAATGTGGAGCCGGTTGTCAGCTCTTTGATAGAAGTTTTGAGTGTCTCTGTTTGGGAAACAGGGATTTCTTTAGAAGGAGAAAGGGGCGTCGCGCACTTCCCGCAATATATGGTGTCTTAAGGATTCTCAAACTGACACTTTGGACATTTGACGGCCATTGCTGACCCCTTCTATTTGGGATGGCTAAAGATTAGCAGGGAAAGGCGCTAGAGTCAACCAGGATGAGACTCGGACATCAACAATCCGAATCAAGAACGTAGACCACTCCTCCGTGTCGCAGCCGTGTAACAAAATGTGATTAAAAGCGCCCAGTTGTGATTAAGGCTAATAAAACCGAAAACGCGATTTTCCGCTGGACCAGAGGATTTCCGGGGGGGCCGGCAGAACCCGACTCTTTGGATTCGAAGTCCACCGCTCTATCCACTGAGCTACGGGCGCCAGGGCAAAGTAGCCTTTAGTAAAGCAAATTTTCAATCCGCCTAGAATGACAAAAATATTATCGATTCCAAAATATGGGCTTTGAAGATGGTGAATCTTTCCTTGAACCGGATTCTGTGGCACGCCGTAAAAGGAAGCGCCGCGCCATACTTCGAGAGGGCGGCATCCGGGGCGCAGGGAAAGAAGACGATCAAAGGCGGCCTAGCGCTTCTCGTAAGATTCTACGATCGACTGATAGACCAGCGCCCTGAATTTTCCATGAAGGTCGCTGTTGCCTGCAGGCAGCAGTTGTGTCATGAGGACGGCGACAAGCTGCTCGGCCGGATCGACCCAATAGGTCGTATGATAAGCGCCCCCCCAACCGAAGCCGCCGATAGACCCCGGCTGGCCGGAAAAGCCGAGCCGCTCCGTGATCCAAAATCCCAGCCCGAAACCTTGGCTGCCATAGAGTCCGCCGATATGGTTGACCGTCATAAGCTCCACGGACTTCGGGCTGAGGATGCGCGCGCCCTGGAGCTCCCCGCCGTTCTGGAGCATGAGGAGAAAACGGGCGTAATCCTCGGCGGTCGAGAGGAGCCCGGCACCGCCGGCATAGCAGACTCTGGGACCCCTGACGTAAAAATTGTCCCGGCCATCTTCCATGAGCTTGAGGCCGCCCTTCTCGTCCACGCCATAGACGGATGTGAAGCGGCCTATTTTATCTTCGGGAAGAAAAAAATGAGTATCCGCCATGCCCAGGGGTGAGGTGATTTTCTTGTCGAAGAATTCTGCCACAGTCATCCCGGAGACGCGCTCGACCAGGTAGCCGAGGATGTCCGTGTTGTAGCCGTAGACGAATTTCTCGCCGGGCTGGGCATCGAAGGGAAGCGTTGCTAGTTTCTTAATAATGTCGCCGATGGGCATGGGCTTATCAGCCAAGAACCAGCCGTGGATGCCGGCCGCCAGATATTCCTCTCTCGCGGGGCCGTCCCCATAGGAAATTCCCGCCGTATGGGTGAGGAGGTCACGGATAGTGATGGGCCGCCTGGCCGGGACCGTCGTATAGCCTTTGGCGTCCTTGTCCGCAGCCTGGACGGCAACGCGGGTGGCGGCGAACTCGGGGATATATCTTGAAACGGGGTCATCAAGAAGAAGACGGCCTTCCTCTTGCAGTATCATCACCGCCACACTCGTCACGGCTTTTGTCTGCGAAGCGATGCGAAAAATGGCGTTGGCGGGCATCGGGACACTTTTGGCTAGGTCGAGCTTGCCGAAGGGCTTGAAATATACGACCCGTCCTTTCCGGGCGACGAGCGCCACCATCCCCGCGACCTTTCCCTGGTCGGCATATTCCTGCATCACCCGGCTGAGCCGCTCGAGGCGATCCGCCGACAAACCGACGTCGGCTGGTTTTGCCGTAGGAAGGGATGCAGCCTGGAGGAGCGCAGCCGCGATGAACCAGACAGCCGCGGCCATGGCGGACTTGCGGAACGAGGATGATAGGGTGTTCCTAGGCATGGCGCGATTATCCTTTCTTTTTCATCCTAAGAAATTGAGAGTGGATGATAAGATATGATGCGAGGGAATGTCAAGGTGAGCTCAAAATAGCTTAGGGCGGGCGAAGACGGGGCGGCCAAGACGAGGAGCCCTAGCAAAGCCACAAAACCCAGGCAAATTTTGGAATGTTCATAAGATCTCCTTTTTCATCGTGAACTATATCGAATAGGGGCCGATCATAATATTTCGACCCAAATTTCTTATTCATCGATCCCGTCCATCGGCTGTATCCGTTAAAAAAGCCGGGTGGCTCTGATGATCGATCAAGATTTCGGCCCCCATCCTTCCGATGATCATTCATATTTCAGCGAATCCACCGGATTGGCCAAGGCCGCCCGGACCGCCTGGTAGCTCACCGTCAAGAAGGCGATGGCCAGGGCGGCTAAGCCGGAGACGGCAAAAGTCCACAAATTGATCTGAGTCCGGTAAGCGAATCCCCGCAGCCAGATGTTCATGGCGAAGTAGGCGATCGGCCAGGCGATCAGCGCGGCCAGGCCGACCAGTTTCAGGAATTCCTTGGCCAGAAGCCCGACAACCCCGCCGAGGGAGGCTCCGAGGACTTTGCGAATGCCGACCTCTTTTTTCCTCCGCTCGGCGATGTACGAGGCCAAGCCGAAAAGGCCCAGGCAGGCGATGGCGATCGCCAAGAGACTGAACGAGGAGAAAATTTTGTTCAGCCGCTCTTCCGACCGGTATTGGGCATCGAAAAGCTCATCGATGAAAAAGTAATCGAAGAGACTGCCGGGAGAGATCTTGGAGAAATCTCTTCCTTTGGCGATTTCCATTCCCATCGTCCGGACAAAATCCGCATCGGCGTTTACGACTCGGTATATCGCGCTCGTATCCCCCTCGAAGCCCTCGGGGACGACTGCGTTGGTGCTTTGACCCGCGCCCGGCACGAATGACGTCGCCGAGATTTCGAGGACGCCGGGGATTTCTTTGGGCCGGGATTTGATCGAATCCAGGGTCTTCAGGATTTTTTGGTCCGACGTGCGAATCCCGAGGACTTGCTCTTTTTGAAAGCCGATATCCTTGTTTTTCATATACCGGATCTGATCCCCGATGATCCAAGTCCCGGTGATCATGGCGATGGACAAGGCGAATTGGCCGACTACGAGAAGGCGGCGGAAACGGACGCTCCCCGATTTGGCCTCGGAGCCGCTCGGGCCTCCCTTCAAGGCCTTAACGGGCTGGAAAGCCGAAAGATAGATGGCGGGATAGCTGCCGGCGGCGAATCCGACGAACAGCGCCAAGCCGAAGAACATCGGAATGAGCCAGGCCAGTTCGCCGGCGCCGAGTCTCAATTCGATGCCGGAAATCGATTTGAAAAGGGGAAGAGCCAGTTGGACGAAAACCAGGCCCACTATCAGGGCCAGCAGACTGGTGCTCGTCGATTCCCCCAGGAACTGTCCGACGAGGTCGCGGCGGCAAGCCCCGACAACTTTTCTTATTCCGACTTCCCGGGCCCTCGGGCCCGACCCGGCCGTGGCCAGGTTCATGAAGTTGATGCAGGCGATGGCCAGGATGATGACGGCGATGGCCGCGAAAACATAGATTTAGAGAATATCGCCGTTGCCGCCGAATTCCCATCGCAATTTGGAACGGAGATGGATGGAGGTCAGCGGTTCAAGATGGAGCCGGACTGTTCCCTTGATGGCCTTTAATATCTTCCCCATCTTCTCTTCTTTCAGTTCGGGAAGCTTCGCCTCGAGCGGCTTCTGTGCCTCGGGGCGATTCAGACGGATATAGGTATAAGCGCTGATATCGTTGAACCAAGTGTCCCTTTAATTTGGTCGGCGGGCGAAAAAAGTCTCCATGGAATACGCGACATCGAATTTCAAATGGGAATTCGGGGGGATATTCCGGATGACGCCGGTGACCGCGAAATCGTATTGATTATCGAACTTGAGAAACTTTCCGATGGGGTCTTCCAGGCCGAAGTATTTTTTGGCGGTGCGCTCGGTCAGGACGACGGTATAGGGGCGCGCCAAGGCCGTCTTGGCGTCGCCGCGTAGCAGGGGAAAGGTGAACACATCGAACACGCCGGGGTCGGCGTAATGAAAATACCGCAATTATCATGCCAAGCATTCTCCCCTGAGGAAAAACACTCGTCCATCTGATTCCCGGAGGGAAGCCGGAAAACGAAGTGTGCGGATTCGGGACAGTCGATGTCCAAAAGCGAACGCCCGACTTCCATTCGTCACGTTCTTTCCCACACCCCTCCCCCCTCTACCCCCCGGGAAGTTGATATTTCATAGGGGGTGGAATAAAAACCTAACATCCGGAGGGGAGTATTGGGGGAAGGGTATTATTGGGTAAAAATGCTCACGCTCATCCTAGGTACCCTTTGTAGCCGGCCTTAGAGAGCCCAGCTGGGATTTTAGCCAGCTAGGCTATAATCTTCGCATCGCTCTTTAGCCTCGTGGACACCGCCTCAATAATCTAAGTCCTACTCCCAGCCCTCTGCCGCCAGGGCATCGTGCAGTTCATCCGGATGATGGCGGCACCGGGATTCAAGCCCGCTTGATTCCTCATGGGCCTTGTTATAAGGCCATCCTTGTGCCATGCGGTTGTGCTCATGCAGTTCGTGTAATAGGACATAGCCGCGTTCCGGCTCTTCAATAGCGTCGTCGATCCACACCTCATTTTCAGGTACGAACTCATAGACGTGGTCATGGCCGCCTTCGGTAAAGTCAATATCGAAAACACTGCGGACGAGGCGACCGTTAACAATCCATACGCTGACTCCGTTCTCCAGCTTTTTCCATAGCCGCTCGTGGACACCTTTAGCGTCAGGCAATTCTTCCCCGTGGTGCGTAAACCGGCTGACGTCTCCGGCACGCCGGCGCTCTTTGCGCTCCTCCCTATCGGCCTCAATCAGCGCCTTGTCATAGGGCACACCTTTGGCCATAAGCCGGTGTTCAACCAGCAGATGGTCGATGAAAAACCGAGTCTCGTCGTGGACAGCTTCGCGGTCAATCCAGAACTCATTCAATGGAATATAGGTAAAGGCGTAATGCTGGCCGAAATTGGTAAACTCCTCATCGATGTGACCGCGTATATAGCTGCCATCGACAATCCAGACCGTTATATCGCCTCGCTGGCCTACCTTCTTTATGTACGGCAGTTTGGCGGACGTTGACATGGTCGCCTTAAATTTATTATAGACGCCAAGATTAATCAAGAAAGCTTAACCGGCCTCTCCTCCAAATTGACTGGTTTCAAACCGGGTCGAGTCGGGCTTTTTTTTCAGGAAAATTCGGGTAAAATGTATTGGTATCTAGCTCGGAGGCGCAGACATCCGAGGCTCAATCAATTTTTCAGGAGGAGTGCCATGAGAAATGATCGTGTAGAGAATAAGACCCTTGATGCTTTGGCGGCCGCGGCGAAGTCCGAGATCGGCGGATTGCGGACGCACGTTCTCCGCCGGGCCGATGGCGCCCTCCCCTACGATTACATCGTGCCGAATGGCGTCTATGAAGAGTTGTGGGATTGGGACGCATTTTTCGTCGGACTCCACCTGATTTCTGAAAACGTGTCCGATGGGATCTACCTCAAGAATTGGTGTTTAAACTTCCTCCATCACACAGAGCCCGACGGGCAGACGCCGGGCGGAATCCGGCCCTGGGCCGGCCGCGACGCCCGGCTCTACCACATCAAGCCGCTCATGGGGCAGGCGGCCTATTACGCTTCCATAGCGCTCGGCGACTTTGACTGGCTCAAACCGGTCTGGGAAAAAATCCAATCGTGCGTCAACTTCCGCGAGCGCAAGATGAGCGATCCAGAAACCGGTCTCGTCAAATGGTGGGACAGCCTGGAGTCCGGCGCCGACAACAACCCGGCGCTTGTCCGCCGCTATCACAACAGTGTCGCCGGCGCCGACGTCAATGCCTTTCAGACACTCGACTATCGGGCTATGGCGCTCGTCGCGGAAAAAACCGGAATGCGCGAAGATGCCGCCTCTTTCCGCGACCGGGCCCGCTGCCTTAGCAAGGCGATCAACGATTTCCTTTGGGATCCCGACGATCTGACTTATTATAACTACGACACCGTCGAAAAAACGCGCCTCCGCTGCATCACCTACAGCAACCAGGTTCCGCTGTGGGCTCATCTAGCCTCGCCGGAACAGGCCCGGATGATGATCGAGCGCTATGTGCTCAATCCTCGGAAATTATGGTCGAATTACGGAATCAGGTCGCTCGCAGCGGATGAGTCTCTCTACAACAACAAAAATGTGATCAAGCCGTACTCCAATTGGCAGGGCCCGATCTGGCCGCACGCCAACTGGATGTTTATGCATGCGCTGCTTCATTACGGCTACCCCGATGCGGCTGTTGAAGTGGCGGAGCGGGTCACGCGGTTATGTCTCGACGATCTCGCCCGCAACGGGATGATGCACGAAAACTATCATGCCGAAACAGGCGCCCCGCTGGCCGCGCCCGACTTCATCAGCTGGAACCTGCTTGTCGCCCAGATGCTCGAGGAAGCCAGGTCAGGCGTCTTCAAGCCCGATCCAGGGCAATCGCTCTGGAGCGAGTAGAAACGCCGGGCCCCGGCCGATTGGTTAGAGGAATTTTCCGGCGGCTGAACGCATTGATTCCCGCAGATATGCCTGATATAATAAGGGCAAATTTGGGAGGGCCAATTATGTCGAAACAAAAAAGTCCCATGATCGCAGCTTTTTCATTGCTGCTGCTTTTGTCTCCTCTCCGGGCCGCCAGCCAGGCCGCTCAAGAGAGCGCCCAAGGAGAGCCGGCTAAAAAATCCAGCATAGGATTCGTCATCCTCCCCGTCGTGCTCTACATGCCCGAAACGAAATTGGGCGGGGGCGTGGGAGGCCTGATCACGTTTCGTCCCGCCAAAAGCGCTCCGACCGAACGCCCTTCCTCTCTGTATTTCTACGCCATCTACACCCAGCTGAAACAATTCTCGACGCAGTGGGAGCCGGAATTCTATTTCCAGAAAGAGAAATACCTCTTGAGATCCAAATTGGTTTTTGAAAAATATCCCGATAAATTCTGGGGGGTGGGCAGCGATACTCCCGATGAGGCAGAGGAAAACTACACGCCCCGGACGTTTTCCGTGGAAACGTCTTTTCAGACGAGGATCCTGGCCGAACAGAAGCTTTACGCGGGCATTCAGTATATTTTCGAAACCTACAAGATGCTCAAGACCGATCCGGGATTATCTCTGGACCGGGGGGTATGGCCGGGCAGCACGGGCTGGACGGCCTCCGGCCTGGGGTTCATCATCAATTGGGACACCCGGGATAATATCTTTACTCCGCGGCGAGGCAACTACTGGCAATTCAGCACCTTTTTCAACAAGAAATTCCTGGGCAGTGATTTCGACTATACTTCTCTGAAGCTCGACCTGCGAAAGTTTTTCCCGGTCACGGCAACTCACGTCCTGGCCTTCCAGGCTCTGTTCCAGTCGGCCACGGGCGAGGTGCCCTTCAAGTCGTATGCCAAGCTCGGCGGCGACAGCATCATGCGCGGCTACTACAGCGGCCGCTACCGGGATCGTTACCTGATGGCTTTTCAGGGCGAGTATCGCCTGCCCGTGTGGTGGCGATTCGGGCTGGCTGGATTCGCCGGGCTGGGGAATGTCGCCGACAAGCTTGGAAACCTCAACCCGGAGGAATTCAAATACTCCGTCGGGTTCGGGATCAGGTTCTTGGTCGTCCCCAAGGAAGGAACGAACTTGCGGCTCGACTTCGCTTGGGGCAAAGGAACGTCGGGCTTTTACTTTACGGCGCGCGAGTCTTTTTAGAGTGAAGCTGCTTATTCCCGTTTCTTGATGAAATTGAAAAGGCCTTCAGGCTGCCGATAAATACGTATTGCACACAAGAACCCAGCCGGAGGGGCTGCTCGAAAAAGCCGCTAAAGGACCCTGGAAAAATTCCCGCTGAAGAAAAGGGTGATTTTATTCTTGAAGTCGCTGCATCGACAAAAGATCGTGCAGGCGACGCCGATAAAGATTTCGCGAGCCACCTGGATCTTGATTTCTGGCTGGAAATAGCTGCGAGAGGAGATCTCGCGAGAGGCGGAAACTCCCATGACACGCTCATGGGCGCCGATCCAGAGGGGAAAAAGGCCTCTC
>Ga0315284_10003135_pt1 | contig 23521 bp, 19 predicted proteins | sample YL17G09_16_MG_FD_203696 | JGI IMG/M metagenome (GOLD analysis project Ga0315284, IMG submission 203696) | Sediment microbial communities from Yellowstone Lake, YNP, Wyoming, USA - YL17G09_16 | ecosystem: Environmental > Aquatic > Freshwater > Lake > Sediment | place: USA: Wyoming | collected...
TGTTTAAAATAAAAGAAGAAGGAGAAGAGGAAAAGAAAAAGAACTTGTTTTCTCTCTCTTTTCTCCCTCTGGTTTCCGTCACTCTCTGTCTTTTCACGAAACCGAAAATCCCCCTTCTCTAGAAGAACGGAGGCAGCATGATGTACCTCTTCGGGTACCTCTCCCTGCCCTCGAGCCCGTCGAACGTCTTCCGAAGGCGCGCGTGCTTCGCCTTGGCCCAAAGAGCCATCTGCGCCGCGCCGGCCGCGATGAACAGGAAGCCCGCGACGGTCTTCGTGGCCAGCGCGAACAGCACCCAGCCGTAGATCTCGAACGTGTAGTTGGCGCAGGTGAGGCCCCCGACGAGGGGGATGTCGAAGGGGAACCCACGTGGGACGGCGTACCCGGTCGACTTCCCCGGGGGACGCAGGTTGGCGAGGATGACGTGCGCGCGCGCGTTGCATAGCTGGCACAGAATCGCCAGAGCGAACAGGAACACGGCCCTGTCTGCCGGAGGGGAGGTGTAGTTCGGGTGGTTGACGAAGTAGGAGACGAAGGCGGCAAAGCCCCAGTAGTAGGAGCAGTTCTTGAAGAGGTTGGTCAGGGGCATGGTGCCGTGCGAGAAGCTATAATTTTTTTTGTCGGTGAGATTTTCGATTTCGAGGTTGAGAGTTTTGATTTTTTTTTGTTCCGAGAGGACGCAAAAAGACACCACCACCCTCTCTCTCTCTCTCTTTCTCGCCATCAATATCAAAACTACTCACCGGTGCACGAAGAAGGTCTCGAAGATGCGCTTGGCGTAGTGGAACGTCCAGTACCCGAGAGCAAGCTTCTGCACCTGCGTCTTGGCCGGGATTCCTCCCGAAGAACCTCCTCCCCACCTCGAGGGCGCCGTGGCCGCCCACGGGTAGACGGCTTTCGGGAAGAAGTAGATGAGAGCGTAGACGAGAGCCGGGCCGAAGTACTCCCAGAAGAAGACGGTCGAGTACCCGATCTGCGGGCCCAGGTCCTTGAAGGTCAACTCGGACCCGTCGCGGACGCCGAACTCGGAGAGCTTCTTGCCTCCGGGGGCGAGCGCGGCGGGCTTGCGCTCGCCCGGCTGCAAGGGGAGCGTGAAGCGCTGCCTCGAAGGATAGTACTTGGGCTTGGCAGCTGCGAAGGCGGCCCTGAGGTCGTCGACGGTGGCCTGGAGGGGCGGGAGGGGCGAGAGCGAGGAGAGAGAGGAGGAGAGAGGAAGAAGGAGTTTTGGTGAGTTTTTTTGGGGAGATGGAGGAGATCGAGGTGGAGGAGGTCGAGAGGAAAAGGGGAAAAAAGACGAAACTCGATGGTGCCCGCTGACAAAGCGGTAGAGAATTGAAACCATCGGCGCCCGGATGCTTGCTCTTTTCTGCGCGCGTTCGGCTTTTGAGACGCTTCTGGGCGCAGAGACGGAGATGAAGTATCGAGCCACTGTGGATTAGGATCCAGCAAGTGCTCTCTTCGATACAAAAACGGGGCGAGAAGGATTCGGGAGAGAGAGAGAAGACTGGCGCGCCCGAAAGAAAACCATCGCGCAAACGGTCGCAAGAGAAGAGTTTCCCCCCTCATTCTTCCGTCCCTTCTCGCTCATCCAATCCCTCTTACCGACGAGTCGACCTTGAGGGTCGCCAGCGTCGAGCCGCCCTTGGACTTGATGACGACGGAGGGCATCTTGGATGTAGACGAAGGAATGAGAATTCGTTCGAAAAAAGAAAGAGAAAGAGTGAAGAAGTGTTTTCTTCACTCTTTTGCTCGCCCAGGCCCAACCATCGACGATGGCGTTCCCTTCTTGTCACTCGTTGCCGCGCTCTCCTCCCTCGCCTGGCGTAACCATGCTCCGAAACCGCGCCGTGGCGACCAACAGGGCCCATCTGCTGTCCTCGCCGATGACGAGACCGCGAGCGCTCGCCACGCCGACGATGGCAGCAGCAAGCAGCAGCAGCAGCAGCAGCGCCGCCTCCACCTCCTCCTCCTCCTCCTCCTCCTCTCCCTCCTCCCTCCCTTCCCTGAAGTCCCAGCTCCTCCGCCTCGTCGCCAGGATCGAGGAGAAGGGAAACAGCGCCGACCCCTCGGTCTCCGACGCCGAGCGGCGAGCCGTCCTCCGGGCCGTCGAGTCCCTGGAGAGTCGAAACCCGACGCCGAGGCCCGCTGCGGCGCCCGCGTCGTCGCGGCTGCTGTCCGGGGAGTGGGCGCTTCTGTACGTCGGGCCCGGCACGGTCCCCGCGGAGACGGAGGAGGAGAAGATGCTGGCAGGAGCAGCAGCAGCAGCAGCAGAAACAGCAAAGGAAACGGAAGCGGGAAAAGGAGGAGGAAACAGCAGCGGCAACAGCAACAGCAACGCCGCGGGCGCGGAATGGAGGAAGAGGAGCGGCGGGCTCGACGGGCCCGTGCTCTCTGCTCTCTCCCCTCTGGCCTTCAAGGGAAAGGTCGTCAAGCGCACGGGCGTCTCGCAGGTCATCGACGTCGCCGCAGGGACCATCTCCAACGTTGCAAGCTTCGCCCTCTTCAACGGGAGCAAGCAGGGGTACCTGGACGTGAAGGGGAGCGTGAAGAAAGCGCAAGGCAGCGAGACCAGAGTCGACGTCGAGTTCGAGGCAGCCGAAGTCTGTGTCCCTCCCTTCAAGTTCTCGATTCCTCTGTCGTGGGCGAGACCGAAAGGGTGGGTGGAGACGACTTTCCTCGACGAAGAGCTCCGAATCGGGAGAGGCGACAAGGGCTCGGTCTTCGTGACTGCCAGGAGAAAGGGGCAGAAGTAAAAAAAAGGGGAGGAGCAGAAACAAAAGCTGTTTTTTTCTTTGGTTTTCCATTTTGTCACACAAAAGAAGAAGAAAAACGAAACCGCGAAAGAAACAAAGTCATCTACAGCTTCTTCCTCAACAGCAGCCTCCTCTCCTGCCCGAAAAAGGCCAGCAGACCCCCGTCCCTCCCTGCCTCCTCAAACCCACTTTTTGAATAAAGCCTCCCCGCGGGTCCGTCGGCATCCTGCAGCCTCAGATGCAGGAAAACGTCCTCGGCTCCCGCGACGCGTGCCGCGTCTGCGGCCGCTTCCAGCAGCGCCGCGCCGATCCCCTTGCCGCGCAGGCGCGGGTGTACCGCCATGTTGCACAGGTACGCGGCGTCGTCGGGAGGGTTGAGCGTCAAAGATTTAGTGCGCGTGGAGCCCGAGAAGGAGACCTCGACGGATCCGGCGAGGACGCCCGGAAGGGGATTCTCCCGAGGGGGCCGAGGCGGCCGTTCTGCTGCCGCTTCTTCCGCTCCGTCTGCTGCGCTTCTCGCTAGCAGCGCTGAGAGCAGGGGCGGCGGAGGGGGCAAGAGTTGGGCGTCCTCCTCGTCTTCGGAGAGCGCCGGCGAAGAAGCAGCGGCGAAGGCAGCGACAGCCGCGGCAGCAGCAGCAGCAGCAGCAGCAGCAGCAGCAGCAGCAGCGGAGACACCCAGCATCTCCTCGTCCTCGCCTCCCTCCTCTTCACCGACGCCTCCTCCCCCTCCCCTCCCCTCTTCCTCCTCCACAAAGCGCGCCCCGAGCACGACCGCCGCGGGAGAGAGCCGCGTATGGGCCCTCAGGTACGAGACGATGTGATTCCGAAGCAGCCTGCGGTACTTGGCCGGGTAGCCCATCGCCGCCGCGAAGCCGTCCGTCAGGAGGGACGCCGCGTCCGAGATCTCGGGCTGGAGCAGCGGGCGGACGAGGACAAAGGGGGCGGAAGGGAACGTTGCCTCCTCCTCCTTCTCCTCCTCTTCGGAGGAGGATGACGAAGAGCTCGCCGCCGCCGCCGGAGAAGAAGAAGAAGGAGAAGAAGAAGACGAGGAGGAGGAAGAGGCGGAGGAGCTCGGAGAAGAGCCCGACGACGGGAGCGCGCTCCGCCTCTCGAAGCCCCCGAAGATCGGGCAGGGCGGCGGCGGAGGGTCCCTCGAAGCGGCGTCGTCCGCGAAGGCGCGGAAGCGGACTCGCTTGGGGCGCAGGCGCGCCGCAGCGGAGAGGTCGGAAGAGGCCGCCGACGACGAAGGGAGGCGAGAGAGAAACTCCCCGTCCTCCTCTTCCTCTTCCTCCTCGTCTTCGTCGCCGTTTCCGTCGGGAGAGCCTGGGATCGGGGGCAGTTTATCAAACTGGCTGCCTCCCAGGGCTCTCGCCGGGAGGCGGGAGGGGGCGCCGCGGCGGAGGGCGGCGTGCCGGGGAAGAGAAGGAAGGGAAGCAGAGCTCAGGGTCGGCGAAGGTGAGAGCCACGACGCCGGCGGCGGAAGAAGAGGAAGCTGATGGCTCGCCCGACGGTCGTCTCCCGTCGCCGCCGCTGCTCCGCCGCTGAAGGCGTGCGTGTGCACTCCACGCTGTTGGAGCGTTGCTGCCGCCTGGCCTTGACATCGAGCCCTGCTGCCGGAGGGGCCCTGCGGACGCGACGAAGAGGGCCCGGCGCGGCGATGCATTTCCGGTCGATGAAAAGAAGAGATAGCGGGAACGAGGAATGAAAAATGGGTTTTTAAATCTGACGCTGCAAAGCCTAGCCTCCTCCTCTCTCCCCCTCTCTCTTGGTGTCCCGCCGCCCTTCACTCCCTCTCTCCCCCCGCGCGCGGCAGCTCCACCAGGAAAGCGCGCTTTGTCCTCTTTCGAATGAAGTTGGTTTTTTTTATTTTTAACTTACTTCACCACTCCTCCATCGCCTCTCCTTCGCCCCCGCCTCCTTGTCCTCCCCCACCTCCGCCGCCGCCGCCGGCCGCGGCCCCACCGACCTCCCCGTCGGCGCTGCTGTACCGAGCCCCGTGCTTCGCGTCGTACTCCTCGTACCGCCTCACCTCGCCCGGCTCGACCGAAGGGCGGGCGACCCTGGACGCAGCGGCGAAGTCGCGGAGGACGACGGGGCGCAGGTCCGCGGCCGTCAGCGCCCCGAGCCGCTGCTGCGCCGCCGCCGCCGCCGCCGAGGCCGCGCCGGCGCCGCCCCCCTCTCCGCCCCCGGCGCTGCTCCTCGTTCCGGGCAGCGAGCCCCGCAGCGCGTCCCGCACGGGGCCCTGACACGCCTCCTGGATCAGGGCGCGCATGTCGGAGCCCGAGTATCCCTCGGTCCTGGCGACGACGCGGGCGACGTCGGAGGAGGTCAGGGCGTGGACGACGCCGCCGGCGCCGGCGCGCGTCTTCGGTTTCTCCCCCTCGCTGCCTCCTCCTCCTCCTCCCTCCCCTCCCCCCTCGCCGTCGCCGCCGTCGTCGACGGCCCCGCCAAACGCCCGCAGCACCATTGCCCTCCTGGCCTCGTCGCAGGGCAGCGGCACGTACAGCTGCTTCGGCATCCGCCGCCTCGCGGCCTCGTCGAGCTCCTCGGGCCGGTTGGTCGCGCCGATGACCAAGACCCTCCTGGGCGGCCTCGCGGCCCCGTCGCCGTCCCTCTCGTCGCTCCTGCCGCCCCCGCTGGCGCACCCCTCCATCTGCACGAGCAGCTCCGTCTTCATCCGCCTCGACGACTCGTGCTCCCCGTCGGCCTTGCGCGCCGACAGCAGCGAGTCGATCTCGTCGACGAAGACCACCGCGGGCGCCAGCGCGCGCGCGACGGCGAAGAGCGCGCGCACGAGCTTCTCGCCCTCGCCGATCCACTTGGAGGTCAGCGAGCCCGCCGAGATCGAGAAAAAGGCCGCGTCGACGTTGGCGGCCACGGCCCGGCCCAGCAGCGTCTTCCCCGTCCCCGGGGGGCCGAAGAGCAGGAGGCCCGCGGGCGGGGCGCGGGCCCCCGTGAACAGGTGCGGGTTGAGCATCGGCCAGACGGCGAGCTCGTGCACGGCGCGCTTGGCGCCCGCCTGCCCCGCGATGTCGTCCCAGGAGACGCTCGGGGCGTCGTCGAGGAGCTCGTTGCAGACGAGCTCGACCGTGTGGGGGTCGAGGCGCTGCAGGGAGTCGGGCAGGGGCAGGGGGGTCAGGCCGTCGGCCTGGAAGCCGTCGACGCCGAGCAGGCGGCGGGTGCGCTCGCTGAGGGGGCCGTCGCCGGAGCTCTGCTGCTGCGGCGGTGCCCGCTGTTGCTGCTGGGCGGGGGCGTTCTTGCGCAGGCCAGCCCCCGTGGGGGCTCCCATCGCCCTGGCGATGAACGGGGGGACGAAGCAGCCAGACGCGACAGCTGCGGGGTTCGAGGCGGCGGACGCGGCGGCGCGGTTCTTCAGCAGCCCCGGCGGCGGCAGCCCCGACGCGGCGAAGGCGCCGCGGCCGTTGGGGAACATCGACCCGCTCGAGTACTGCCCTGGCTCGCCCAAGTCGCCGAAGCCGTCGTTGTCGCCACCGTCGTTCGGGACGGCGCGGGAAAAGCCCGCGGCCGCGCCCCCAGCCTTGGCGACCTCGGAGATCAGCTTGGAGCGCGCGGACTGGAAGCCGAAGCCTCCCCCGGCGGCGGCGGCGCGACCGGCGGCAGCGGGAGGAGCTCGAGGAGCGGGAGCAGGGGCGGGCGCTCCTCCATCGTTGTTCGCCCAGCGCTGCTGCTGCTGATGCCTCCGCTGCTGGCGCTGCTGCGGGGGCTGCTGCTGCTGCTGCTGCTGCTGCCTCTGTTGCTGCGCAGGCTGCTGCTCCTGCTGCGGCGGCGGCGGAGGAGGAGGGGCAGCGACGCCCGTCTCCCCCTCTGCCGAGTAGAAGCCCTTGACGACGCCCTGCGAGTCTCTCTTGGGGGCGCTGGCGCGATCGAAGGAAGGAACGGGCTCGCTGTTGGCTGCAAAAGAGGACCCCAGGGGCTGCCTCTGAGAAGGAGGAGGAGGAGGAGGAGGCGAAGGAGAAGCAGCCGCGGCGGCGTGTTGGGCCCGGAGGAGCGCCGCCCTCCTCCCGGCGAGGAGGAGCGCGACGCTTTCGCTTCCGCCGCAGCCGCCTTCTCCTCCTCCTCTCTCTCCTCTCCTCGGGGCCTTGCGCGGGGGGGGCTTCCCCGCCGCGAAGAGCAGGCCCATGTTGCGCACGGCGGCCGAGGCCGACCCGGAGAGGCGGAGCCTGGCGGCGAGGTCGGCGACGGCGGTCGAGGCCGAGGAAGAGGGGGAGGACGGAGAGCGGCGGTTGTCGCCGCCGAAAAAGATGAGCCGCTCTCCTCCTCCCTCTGCCGCCGCCGCCGCCGCTTGCTGCTGCTGCTCCTCAGCAGCCGCCGCCGCCGCCGCAGCCCTCTCCACGGCCAGAGCGTGCAGCCTGCGCCCGCAGCGATCGCGCAGGGCCCTGCCGTGGGCCTGCGTGGTCACGGAGAGGCAGCCCTCGGCCTGGAGGAAGGTGAGCAGCTGGAGCCAGAGCGACTACGGAGGAGAGAGGGTGTTTTTTTTTCTTTTTCAAACGTGAGCGAACGAAGCCTGAAGACGACGATGATGAAGGAGGAAAAAACGCAGCCTCCTCTCTGTCTCTCTTTCTATCTCTCCACTCTCACCTGCGCCCCGGCCAGGTCGCCGCTGCGCTCTGCATGCTCTGCGCCGAACAGTAGCGAGCGGAGGCGCTCCCCCTTGGCGGCGAGAACGGCGGCGGAAGAAGACGACGAGGAAGGGGAATGCATCGGATGCGGAGAAGAGGCGTCGACCTGCATCTCGTCTTCTCTTCTTTCTGCCTCGGCAGCCTAGGAGAGGGCGAATGCTTGTCTCTCGGGAGGGAGACGAGCGAGCCGAGGCGGACAGAAAGAAGGAGAAGAAGAAGAAGGGGAAGCAGGCGCTGAGAGCAAAAATAAGTTTTGTTTGCTTCTTTCGCTTCGACGAAGAATGAAACTTGGCTGGGAAAATAAAAACACTCATTTCAAGAAAAAAAAGAACGATGGCCGCGTTGGCCGCGGCGACGGCGCGCCTTTCCTTGCCTCAGTTCGTCCCGCTTTCGATACGCAAGACTCAAACACCGACATACTCTCGAGCACATTCTCAATATGCGAGAGCCCCCAGCGAGCCCCCGAAGAAACTACCCTTTCCCATGCCGACTTCAACGTCTCCGTCATCCCTGCCAGCCGCGGCGCCCCCTCCTCCGCCCTGGCCCCGCGCCGTGAGCCTCGACGTCGAGTTCTCCCACTACCAGAAGCAGCCCGGCGGTGCCTGCGACGCAGAGAATGACGACGGGCTCGTCCTCCGCGTCCCGGCGGACGTCGCCGTGGTGAGCGACGAGGGGCGCGTGCTGCTGCGCGCTCTGGTCTCGCCGCCGCCGGCCGTCTCCGCCGCCACCGCCGCCGCTGCGCGAGCGTACCGCTGGGTCGGCGGCGTGCCCCGCGAGGAGGCGGAGTCTGCGCAGGGCCTGGCCCTCGACCTGGTCGCGCGGGAGCTCGCGCGGATCCTGTCGGGGGGCTGCCTGCTCGTCGGGCACGGCGTGCGGGGCGACCTGAGGGCTCTCGGCGGCGCCGTCGTCGCTGCCGCTTCGGGGCCTCCGAGCCCCTCCGCTCCGCCTCGTCCCGCTGCTCCGGCTTCCCCCCCTCTTTCGGTCGCGGCCTCGCGCTTCAGGGACACCAGCACGAGCCCGGGGCTGCTCAAGGTGCAGAGGCACAGGAAGTCGTCGTCGAGGAAGCTCGACGAGCTCTTCCTCGGGGCGTTTGGGCTCGAGCTGCGGGGGGGGGCTGCCGCGGCGCGCCGCTCCGGCCCCTCTGGTCCTCCCTCGCCGTCTCCTTCCTCGCCGTCTCCTCCCGCCTCTTCTTCCGCCTCTTCTTCTTCCGCTTCGCCTCCTCCTCCCGGAGGAGGAGGGGGAGTTCGCCATGACCCAGTCGCCGACGCCGCGGCGGCGATGGCGCTCTATGTAACTTTTGTCAAGGGGACGCTCGACGACGCAGCCTCTGCGGCGGAGCTCGAGTTGATGGAAAGCGAGAGAGTGCTGCAGGAGTTTCGAGCGAGAGGGAACAGTTTGTAAATTTTTTGTGTCAGTGAATTAATTACACTACAAGAAAGAATTCAGGTAAGAGACTAGGAGAAAGCGAGAAAAAAAACAATGCAAAATTGGTTGAGCAAGCGATGGGGGCAGCAATAAAAGGGGACACGGTGGTTGGTGGGGGTTGGGAAGAATGTGTGTGTAGGGGGGTTGGAGAATTAAAAAATTCTCTTCTACCACTTCTGCACCTGCTGCACCTCGGACAGCCTCGACTTGAGCCTCCTGCTCAGCACCGACACCGACGACGCCTCGTCGTTGACGGCGGCGGCGGCGGCCCCCCCGCTGATCGCGAGGGAGCCCTTAAGCGGCTCGGCGCGCGAGCGCATCCGCGCCGCGGCCGGGGCGAAGTAGGCCCTGAGGGCGTCGGGCGCGTCCGCGGCGCTCTGCACCCCCAGCGCGCGCGCCGAGGACGCGACGGCCGCGGCGGTGCCCCACGCGGCGAGGACCGTGCCCCACAGCAGGGCGCGGCCCGGGGTGTAGATCGGCATCAGGCGCAGGCCTGCGACGAGGGGCGTCTCGACAGAGTGCTTGGCGACGCGGGCGGCGCGCGCGGCCTCGAAGGCCGTGAGGTGGCGCACGGGCTCGTTGGCGAGGCGGCGGCCGTCGGCGACGCTGAAGATGGACGCCGGGCGGCTCGCCGGAGAGGAAGAGGAGGAGGTCGAGACGGAGCGGGAAGACGCGGCGCTCGTCGGGGCCGGGGCCGTCGAGGTCTCGGTCGGGCTGACCCACTTTGCCCTCCCGAGCGAGACCCTGGTCCCGAGCAGCCACGCGTCCGCCGCCGCGGCCCCGCCTCGCGCGGTCGGCAGCGTGCCTGGCACGTGGCGGAAGGCGGCCTCGGCGGCGGGGCGCTTGGTGACGACGCGGGTCGGGACGAAGTCGGGCGAAGAGAAGGAAGACGACGACGAGAAAACCGACGACGACGCTGCGGCCGACGACGCGGCCTTGGCAAACGCCTCGATGGCCGCGGCGTCGAGCACTCCCTTCGCGACCAGGTCGCGCACGCGCTTCTTCAGAGCCGCGCTCGTCGCGTCGCGGGCGAACTTGGACTCCTGGGCCAGGCCGAGGGCGGAGAGCGAAGCCATTGTGTTTCGGTGATTGATTCCTCAGTCGAGGAACGGAAGGAGGGGTCGACGACGCTCCGGCGCTGCAGCACTTTGGAAAGCCGATTCTTTGCAATCTGGTTTCAAGCCGTTTCGCTTCGACACGGCTTCTCGTGTGTCTTTCTCGGCTTGACTTCTGCGACGGAGAGAGCAAAAGTGTCGGCGGAGTTTGCGTGCGAAAAGGTCCTGGCGGAGGAAAGGGCGAACGGCGGAGAATGGGGGGGGTGGGAACGTGAGAAAGAGAGAGGGAGGGTGTTTGTGAGGGTATTGACGGACGGACGAGGACGAAAAGAGAATTTCTCTGAAAAAAAAATCCGCGACAGGCCGCTGCACAATTTCAACTTCCGCCTTCTCCACCTCCCCCCTTGCCCTCTACGCCCCCCCCTTAACCTTCTCGGCTGCACGCTCGTTCTGTCGCGCCAGGTGCGTTTTCTCTCCGTTGGGAACAGCAGCTGACTGGCTGGCTGCGTGCTACTGCCTGTGGAGCGCCGTCGTTGTGGAAGATGAAGGGAGCGAGGGCGACGCCGCCGTGTCCCTGCTCTTTCTCTCTCTCTCTGCTGCGGCGGAGGCTGCATTCGAGTCCCTCGAACGACTTTGACGCCCCTTTTTTGCCTCGCTCCGGCCCGCAATACGATGACGCCTCCCTCGCGGGACGTCACGCGCGTCGCGTGTTCCACGCCCGCGTCGGCAGAAAGAGAAGGGAGGCGCTGCTTCACCTCCGCGCGACGCCGGAAGAAAACGGCTCTCGAAGGAGAGAATCGAGACGGACGTTTTGCTTTTTTTTTTTCCGCCCTCGGAGGGTCCAGCAAAGGCGTTGCCCCGTTGACAAGCAATGCCGCCTTGGCGACCCTCCTGCCTCCTTCCACCTCTCTTCTGCTCCCTCCCTTCCCTGGACGGCCACATGCAAAACTTTCCACCGTCAGAAAGAGGCGTAGAAGTATCGCAGAGGCAGCAGAAGAGGAGTTTCCGGGCGGGGTGATTGCTGGTGTCCGATTTCGTTCTTCATCTTCGGCGGCTCTCGTGATTTCAATTCAACTCACCTTTCTTCCCTCAAAAAAAAAAAAAAACGTCCAGACTCCTCGCCTCTAAAAGAAAAATGTCCTACGTCTACGCCTCCCTCTCCCTCATCGGCCTCTGCGCCCTCGCCGGCGCCGGCGTCGGCATCGGCTCCGGCGTCGCGATGATGGCCAGCGCGATGGCCGAGGAGGAGAGCAAGCAGAAGGCGTCGGAGGGCTCCTTCGCCGCTGCCTCCCCGCAGGAGCGCAAGCCCGCCGCGCAGGGAGCCCGCGGGTTTGCTGCCTCGGCCAAGTAGAGAGAGGCTCGGTCTTCAGTTGTTTTTTTAGCTCGTAGGGGAAAATAGAACCCATTCTTTCTTCCTATTTTTACTGCTTCGCGAGCCATACAAAACATCAAGAGCAAAGAAAACAACGCGACAGCAAAAGAGTGCCTGGTGGCGGCGGGGGGGGGGGGGGGGGGTAGAAAAAAGTAGAAAAAAAAGAGGGGGGGGGCGTCTATAAAAAAAAATCCCTAAACCCGGCGCCCCCCCCCCCCCCCCCCCGCTTCCCCCCCCCCCTTGACTACCAATTATTTCCACCTCACCCCTCTATTCACCATTATTAAAAAAAACAAAGTTTTGCCGTGCCTGTAAGAAGAGAAAGAGGAAGAGTCCCCCCCCCTTGAGGAGGGGAAAAAGTCAAAAAAAAATGAAGAACGAGAGAAAGAGAAGAGTGCGACCCAGGTTTCACTTTTTGCTCTTTTTCTCTTTCCCCCTCCCTTTGACGACGCCGGCGGCGGTGATAAATCATCCATTCGCGAGAGAACCCGTGCGCGCCCTTGCACGCCTCTCTTTGTTCTCTTCGTGCTTCTCGTTCGGAGACCTTCGAGGGCCGCTCAGAGCGCGCCGCGAAGCTCGCGCGTCTCTCAGAGAGCCAGCTCCCTGCCGCGAAAAGACAGTTCTTCGTGTCGTCGTCGCCGCTCTTTTTTTCATTCGGGCCAGCATTGCGAGCGAGCCAACAGCTCCTTTTTCTTTGAGACCGCCACTTGAGTTTCGGAGGCGCTAGTTCCCGTCCTCTGCTAGCGCTAGAAGCGCCGTCATCTGAACCATGGGTACGTCTCATTCTCTCGTTGATCAGAGACGGGAGACGTGGGTTCTCGCGGCCCACAGAATGAGTCGAGAGAGAGCGATCATCGTCATCACCTCGCCATCTCGATCACCATCGACCTCGCTCGCAGCGCAGGGCGCTTTCCCTGGTCTTGCAAGCCCCACTTCAACCACCTCCGAGCCCTCGAGAAGACCAAACTGCGGCGACCAGCGCGATGCAGAGAAAGGCGCAAAAGCGAAGCTCTCTCTCTCTCTTCGAGAAAAGGAAAAGGAATCCATCTCGCCGCTTCTCTCTCTCGACCTCCTTCTAAACCTCCTCGTCCTTTCTCTCTCTCTTTCTCTTTCTCTCCGCCCAACAGGCATCCCCAAGTTCTACCGCTGGCTCTCCGAGCGCTATCCGCTCGTCAACCAGCCCGTCCTCGGCACGCACGTCCCCGAGGTCGACGCGCTCTACCTCGACATGAACGGAATCATCCACAACTGCACGCACGGCAACGACCCGAGTTCCAAGATGACGGAAACCGAGATGATCCTGAGGATCTTCCAGTATCTGGACAAGCTGTTCAGCATCGTGCAGCCGCAGAAGCTGCTGTTCATGGCCGTGGACGGTGAGAGAACTTGTTTTTTGTTTTGCTTTTTGAAAAAGGAGGGAGAGAAAGAGAAAGAGAGTCTTGAGAAACGAAAAAAAAAACTCACTCCTTTTTCTTCAACCCTCTCCCTTTCTCTCTCTCTCTCTCAAAACTCGACGCAGGCGTCGCCCCGCGCGCCAAGATGAACCAGCAGCGCTCCCGCCGCTTCAAGGCTGCGAAAGAGAGGCTCGAGCTTGAGGCCGAGGCCCGCGAGCAGGCCGCCAAGGACTCACTGCGCGGCGAGACGCTCGGCGCCGCCTCGAGTTCTGAAGCCTCGTTCGACTCAAACTGCATCACTCCCGGGACTCCGTTTATGGGTGAGAGGATTTCTCTCTTTCTATTTCCCTCCTTATTTTCCTTGTCTTTGTTGCTTTTTAGAGAAAGAAAGAGGAGAAAGAGGAGTGCGAGACGGGACAAACAAAAAAAAAGCTCACAAAAAAACAAAAAAAAACGAACTGAACAAATATATCAGGCCGCCTCGCCGCGCACCTCCGCTTCTTCGTGCGCCGCAAGATGGCCGACGACCCGGCCTGGTGCAGGCCGCGCATCGTGCTCTCGGGCCACGACGTCCCGGGCGAGGGGGAGCACAAGATCATGGAGGCGATTAGGTGAGAACGTTTTTTCCATTTTTTTCTTTTCGGGCCGATGTCGGCGCGCCCGAGGTCGAGAAAGCAAAGAGACGAGAAAAAAACTCATTTTCTTCGTTAAATAACAAAACAAAACCAAATCTTCAGGTGGGCCCGCCGCCGCCCGGGCTACCAGCCCAACCAGCGCCACTGCATGTACGGCCTCGACGCCGACCTCATCATGCTCGCGCTCGTCACCCACGAGCCCAACTTCTGCCTCCTGCGAGAGGTCGTCAAGTTTGGCGGCGGAGGGAAGGGGCAGCCGTCGCGCGAGGCGCTCGACAACCCTTCGGCGGAGCACTTTGTGCTCTTCCAGGTCGGGTTGTTGCGCGACTACTTCGACGCGGAGTTCAGGCACCTCGCTCCCTCGCTGCCGTTTGGCTACGACCCGGAGCGCGTCGTGGACGACTTCGTGCTCTTCTGCATGCTGATCGGCAACGACTTCTTGCCCGCGCTGCCGACGCTCGACATCAACGAGGGCGCGCTCGACACGATTTTCAAATTGTACAAAGAGCTCCTGCCGAAATTAGGAGGCTACATGACCCGCGACGGCGCCCTGGACCGGGGGAGGCTGGCCGTGCTGCTGGGCAAGCTCGGCGAGATGGAGGGTGCGACGCTGCAGGCGAGGGCGCGGGACGCCGAGGAGTACGCGTCGAAGCAGCAGGGCCGCGGCGGAGGCGGCGGCGGCGGGAGAGGGGGAGGCGGGAGAGGGGGAGGGTTTGGCAACGGCGTCCCTTCGCCACAGCAGCCCAGAGGGGCCCCGAGGCCTCCTCCGAGGGCCAAGGGGCCCCTCATCGCCGCCGCTGCCGCCGCTGCCGCGATCCCGAAGCTGCTGACGCCCGCTGCGCTGAAGGCGGCGATGGCCGGAGGCAGGTTTGCCGCGCTCGCGGCCCCGGAGGAGGAAGAGGAGAGAGCTCGCGCCGCTCCCGCCGCTCCCTCCGCCGCTCCTGCCGACGAAGGCGAAGAGGACGCCGCTGCCGCCACCCCGCTCGAGGTGGAGGTCGCGGCCCTCGCCCTCTCCAAGGAGGCGGGAGCCCACGACCTCGAGGTGATGGCCGCGCTCGAGGGAGAAGGGGAGGACGACGAGGCCAGGAAACAGGAGCCGACGATGATGAGCGCCGAGGCGCGCGCGCTCTTCGAGTCCGGAGACGCCGAGGCCGGGCTCGCGGCCTGGACCGAGCGCTACTGGCGGTCCAAGCTCGGGGCCTCGACCCCGGAGTCGCGCCGCGCCGTCGCCGACGCCTTCCTGGCCGGCGTGACCTGGGTGCTCGAGTACTACTACCGCGGCGTCGCCTCGTGGACCTGGTTCTACGCGCACCACTACGCGCCCACGGCGGCCGAGCTCGCCGCCGCCGCGCTGGCCGCCTCCAAGTCCAAGAGCCGCCCGGCGTTCGAGCGCGGGGAGCCCTTCAGGCCCTACCAGCAGCTGCTCGCCGTGCTGCCCGCCGCCTCGGCCGCGCACCTGCCGGAGCCCTTCAGGCCGCTGATGCTCGAGGCCACGTCCCCGATCGCGGACTTCTACCCCGCGGACTTTGACGTCGATCTCGAGGGCAAGCGGGCGGAGTGGGAGGGCGTGGTGCTGATCCCCTTTGTCGACGAGGAGAGGCTGCTGGAGGCCGCCGCGCGGGTGCCCGAGGGGGCGCTGAGCGCGCACGAGAGGGCGCTGAACCGGCCAGGGGAGGTGCTGCTGTGGACCGCGATCGAGGGCGGCGGCGGGGAGGGGCGAACGGAGGGAGCGGCAGCCAGCGGCGGCGGCGCCCTCGGCGACGCCACCTCGGACCTCGCCTCCACCGTTCCCTCGGCCCTCTCCTCGGTCCTCGCGTGCAACTCCAGGCTCGTGCGCATGCCCCCCCCGCCGCCCATCCCGGACGGAGAGCCGGGGTTCACCCACGAACCGCCCGGGGGACCGAAGGCGCGCGGCGCGCCGCCGGCGGCGGGCTTCCCGACGCTGCGCGGCCTGCCCGCCGACGCGAAGCTGAGGATGGTCCAGGCGAACGTGCTGGGCATGCCCTCCAAGAGGGAGTCTGTTGTGCTGAAGCCGCGGGCCATCGCGGGCGAGGAGGCGGCCGCGATCGCCGAGGAGGAGGCCGGCGGGAGGGGCGCCGCGACGAGGCGCGGAGGCGGCGGCGGCGGCGGCGGCGGCGGAGGAGGAGTCGACGGAGGAAGCAGCGAAAACGTCTCGGCGGCGACGATGGCCGTGGCCCGAGCCGCGATCGGCACCCGCTGCTGGATCCGCTGGCCTTATCTGGTCGAGGCGCGCGTCGTGGCCGTCTCCGACGGGCTCGTGAGGGTCGAGGCCGGAGCCCCCGCGGCGGCGGCTGCTGCCGGTAACGGAAACTGAGCCGCCGCGGGCCTCGCTCCCTTCGCCGTCCGCCAGCTCGACGAGCTCTCGGCGCGCGCCTGGGCCGAAGAGGCCGCCAAGCTCAGGCTCGAGCTCCTCACCCGGCGAGGCATCGACGTCTCCCTCGACCTCGGCGAAGGCTTCGGCCGCGACCACGCGCCGAGGACGCTGCTGCACGCCCGGCCCGCCGAGGGGCTCGTGCGCCTCCTCGACGGGACCGTGGAGAAGCGCTGGTCGCAGGAGGAGGTCAAGGTGCCGCCGTCGCTGGTCCTGCGGCGCAACCCCGCCCCCGACCCGAGGCTCGACGCCAAGGCCGCCGCCGCCGCGATGCAGGCGATGGGGTGGCGTCCAGGGGCGCGCGCCCTGTTCCTGGGGAGGGCGTACTACGGGTGCCTCGCCGTGGTGCTGCCGCCGGCGCCGGAGGGGACGCTGCGCCCCGCGGGGGCGCCGCCGCCGGCGGCCGGCACTCTGCGGATCGCGCTCTCCCCTCCCGGGGCCGCCGCGGCGACCGCGGGAGCCGCCGCCAAGCGCGTGCTCCAGTCCGTCGGCGCCGTCTCGCACTCTCCGGCCTTCCAGGTCTCGCGCAGGCTCGGCATCTCTCCCCGCGCGCTCGGGCGCATCACTGGCCCGCTGTTCGTCAACGTCAAAAGTTCCTCCAGTGCCAGCGGCGGCGGAGGAAGAAGTGACCGCGGCGAGCGCGTCGATGTGGGGCTGTGCGTCAAGCACGGGGGGCGCAAGCTCTGCGTTCCGGACTACGTCTGCCCGGCCCCGGACGACAGGGGGTGGCTCTACTCTCCGGCGCTGGGTGAGTTCTTTTTGGTTTGTTTTTTGTTTTTTTCAGGGAGAGAGAGAGAGAGAGACAGAGAAAGAAAGATAGGAAGAGAGAGACAGAGAAAGAAAGAAAGAGAGAGAGAAGGAAAGAAAGAAGAGAGAAAGGAGAGAGAGGGCGCCGCAAGGGCAAAAAAGAGAGAAAAAAACTCACCTCGACCTCGAGATAAAAAAAATCAAAACTCAAAACACTAGTTGCTGTGCTGACCGCCTACCGCTCCAAGCACCCCTGGGTCTTCGCCGTCGCCGACATCGACGACGGCGGGCCCGGGGGAGACAAGCGCGCCGCGGACGCCAAGGCCGACCTCCTGATCCCGGGCGCCGACGACAACGCCAAGGCCGAGAGCGTCGCCGCGGCGGTCAAGTGGCTCAAGGCCCAGCCTCTGTCGAAGCGGCCGCTGGTCTCGAGCGAGGCGAAAGTGGCGCCTGAGGCGGCAATCAGGGCGCTGCAGGCGCTGCTTCCCGCCGTGAGCGCCAAGGACGCCGCGGCGGCGGCCGCGGCGTCCGCGGGCGAGACCATCGTCGTCCCGGAGATCGAGCTCGAGAACGTCGCGCCGACGATGCTGCTGCCCCCCGCCGCCCGCGGCGGCGTCTCGGCCGCCCTGGCCGGCGGCACTTTCGATTTGGGCGACCGCGTGGTCTCGATCAAGGCCGGTGGCGGAGGCGCCGGCGGCGCCGGCGGCGGAGGGTCGGGGCTGGCGGGCGCGGCCCCGCCGTTTGGCAGCCGCGGCACCGTCGTCGGCGTCCACGCCGCCGCCGGGGCGATCGAGGTCCTCTTTGACGCGCCGTTCGTCGGCGGGAGCGACCTCGCGGGGAGGGCCTCCGGAGGGGCCTGCGTCGGCGCGGTGATGTGCCCCGAGCACCTGCTCAACCTGTCGAAGCCGGCGGCGGTGGCCGCGCCCGGGACGGCGGCGCCGAGGGTCGTCAAGAGGGCGGCTCCGGCCTGGGGCGTCGGCGGGAGCGCAGGCGGCGCGGCGGCGCTGCTCGGGGAGTCCGCCGCTTCTTCGTCTTCTTCTGGTTCCGCTCCTTCTGCCCCCTCGACGGCGATGAGGAAGTCTTCCTCCTCCTCGACGGCGCCTCTGGTGATGCCCTCAGCGCCTCCCGAGGCCGGGGCGAAAGGCTTCGCCTCCATGGGCAGGGGAAGGAGCGCAGGAGGAGGGGGAGGGGAGAGGAGGGCGCCGGGCAAGCCGAGGGGCGGCAGCGGCGAAGAGGCGGCGGGGGCTCCGTCGTCCTCTTCGTCTTCGTCGTCGCTCGCCGCAGAGGTCGCCGCGCGCGTCGCGGGGCCCCCGCCTCCGGCCTCCGGGGCCTCCCTGCTGGCGCAGCTCCGCGGGTCCTCGCCGCAGAAGGCCCCTCAGCAGCAGCATCAGCAGCAGCGGCAGCGGCCAGGGAGCGCCGAGAGGGGCGCGGCCCTGCTGTCGCAGCTGCGAGGGAGCTCGACGAGCGCCGCGGCGGCGGCGCCTGCTCCCGCCGCTTCGGGCGCCTCGCTCCTGTCCAAGCTGCGGGGGGCTGCCGCTCCCGCTCCTGCTGCTCCCGCTGCTCCTTTCGCGGCACCTCAGGCCCCGGACGCGGCGTCGTTGCCGTCGCCCGCTGGGATGCTCGCCGGCGGTGGGAAGAGGAAGCCGATGCCGAGGCCGCCGCCGCCGCCGCAGGCTCAACAGCAGCAGCAGCAGCAGCAGCGGCCTCCCGCCCCGCCGGCCCCGGCAGCAGTCGCCCCGGAGCCTCCGACGGCAGCTTCGCCGGCTGTGTCTGCCCCCAAGGTGTCCGTCAAGAAGCCGCGGGGGCTCGACGCGCTCTGGGCGAAGCTGGGAGGCGGCAGCGGCGGCTCGAAGTCGAAGACCTCTGATGCGGCCGAGGCGGAGGGAGCGGCGACGAATGCGGAAGCAGCGGCGACGCCAGTCGCGAAAGCTCCTGCCGCTCCCGCTGCTGCTCCTCCCGCTGCTGCTCCTCCCGCTGCTGCCGCTCCCGCTGCTCCGTTGCAGGAGAAGGACGGGAGCAGCGAGGCGGACTTCTGGGACGCGCTCAAGGGGGGGAAGAAATAGAGAGATAGAAGAGACGAGAGAACGGGGACAGAGAGAGAAGAGAGAGAAAGAGAGAAGAGAGAAAGAGGAAAAAAAGGTGAGAGATTCGAAAAGAGAGGGGGGAGTGCAAATAAAAAAACATTCTGATTTTCCGCGTGTTTTCTGTCGTCGTTGCTGTGGTTTTCTCTTTCACTTGCGCGAAGAAAGAGAGAGAAGACGACGAGGAGAGAGAGAGAGAAAACGGGGGAAAGCCGAAAGAGAGAGTCGACTTGATCTTTTCGAAGCATGTTTTTTGTTGTTTTGTGTGTTTTTTTCTACAAGTGGGGGACTCGAAAGTGTTAGCTCGCTGCTTGGCTGTCGTTTGTAGATCAAAATCGTATATAAAAAAGGGGGGGACCGGGGAAGGGAGGGAAATCTGCAAAATTGTTTTGGGTTTTGTTGTTTTTCTAGAAAGCATTTCAAAATCGGGGCGAGTCAAAAGAAAGAGAAAATGGCTCTTTCTTTCAAGCGAGGGCGGGCTCGATGGGGGACCGGAACGGCCTGTAGTACTCGAGGTCTTTGAGCAGGCCGCCCTTGAACCAGTCCCTGGCGGAGTTTTTTGTTTTTTTCCGAATTTCGGGGGAGAAATGAGATGCGAGAGGTGAGTTTGTTTTTTAAACTTTCATTGGGGAGAACGAAAAAAAAAAAGACCCGAGAAGAGACAAAAATATATCTTTCTTCGAACTCACCTGGGGACCATCGTGTCGTCCGGGTGGTACCACGACAGCCTTGCCTTGGGCCGCTCCTTGGGGTTCTCGGCCGCGACGAGCGTCGAGCGGACCGCCGGTGACGAGGCCGCCCAGCGCGTCAGCGGGAACACCGACGGGACCGAGAGCGGCGACGCTGCGAGCGGCGCCTGGCCGCTCCCGCCGTTCGCGAGCATCTCCGCCTTCCTGCGCGCCTCCTCGGCCTTGACGGCCTCGTAGGCCGGCATGACCCGCTCGCCGAGCCTCTCGGCCCAGGCGCGCAGGGGGACGCCCTCGAAGGGGTCGTGCAGGCGCGGGCTCTCGGCCGCCGCGGCGGCGGCGACCTCGTTGGCGCTCATCGAGGCCGCGGCTGCGGTAGAGGCCGAGGGAGGAGAAGGGGCCTGGAAGCGGGTCGGGAGGGTGATATCCCCGCCGATGTGGAGCTTGAACGACTGCGCGCGCGTTTTTTTGTTTTTCGTTTTTTTTTGGGGGGGGGGAGAGAGAGAGGAGCGCGTGAGCGAAATGGTACAGCGGGCTCTGAGAGAGCGAGAGAAAGTTGAAAAAAGCGCACGCTTTCCGACGCTTATCGGTGAGCTGTTTGCGGTCGTCCTCGTCGTCGTCGATGCTTCGCTCCTTTTACGACAGCGGTCTTCCACGCGTCTCTGCGCCCTCATTTCTCCTGATCTAAATCCTGGACGACTGTCCATGCAGTCCAAATACTACTGCGGATTGAACGAGGCGATCCCACCGCAGCTTTTAGGCGACAAGCGGTCTCGAAGATTGCGTCGCAGACTTGGCTCTGGTCGAAGGGAAGCGTCGAGAATGAAGACCCCGCGATATAGCCCCGACAAACCGTACCTTGAGAGCCTTCTGCTGCTGGAATTTGGGTGAAACTTCGTCCACATGGGTCTGAATGGGCGCGGGCGATGCGAAAGCCTGTTTTGAATATCGGGGTGGGGGGGGAACAGAGAGGGGCGTGAGGGAGAGCATTGCTGACTCTGCCGCTTCGTAAAAAAAAGAAGCGCTCTCGCATGAAAAAAACCTCCGCGATATGTGTCTCGGCTGCTCGTTTCGACACCCGCCAGTCTCGCCCAATCGATGCAAGCATACCAGAATCGACGCCAGGCGCGGGGCGAGGGCCGGGGCGGCGACGCGGAGGGCGGGAGCACTCATTCTTGGCTTTGGCGAAAGGGATAGATTGGCGGAGACGGAGAAGGAAAGTGAAAGTCTCTACTTTCTTCGACAGCACGAAAAATCTGTCGCGACGAAAAAAAACCTCGTTGCCTCCTCCTTGCTCCTCTCGCCCTCGCGCTCGCTCTCACGCCGTGCCCGCTCTCTCCCATCGAAACGCCTCACTTCTTCTGCTGTCACCAAATCTCCTTTACACGGAAAAACCTCGAAAGAAAAATAAACCAAAAAAGCAAAAGACGAGGCCCTACCACCTCGTCGTCAACCCCTTGATCAAACTCAGAAACTCCAAGACGTTCCCCTTCTTGTCCGCCCTCTTCCCCGCCCCGGGCGCCGGAGCGACCGCGCTCAGCCCGCTCCTCCAGACCACCAAGAAAACGAGCGTCACGGCCCCCGAAATGCCCCAAAACGCAACGTCGGCGACGTGCCCGACCGAGGCCGCCCGCAGGAGCTGCGAGGTCGGCACAAAGGGCAGCCACGCGCGCAGGACCGTCGCTGCGGCCGCGCCGGGCGAGGCGAGCCGCGCCTCCCTGCCAAAGGCCCCGCCCCATCCCGAGAGGCCCCAGCCGTACCATGCCACCAGGAACGGCCCCGCAGTAGTGAGAAGGTCGAGAGCCGCCAGGGGCTCTCCGTGGGAGGCGCGGCCGATCGCGGCAAAGGCGAGGAGGCACGCGCCGTCGCCTGCCGCGAGCAAGAGAGACCGCGGGAGGCCGCCGCCGTCGGCGGCCCCGGAGTCTACCTGCGCGACGCCGCCCCAGGCGGTGGAGGCGAGGTTCTCGACGCGCTCCAGCTGTTGGTCGGTTGAGAGGTGCGTGTGTGTGTGGGGGGGAGGGGGTGGTTTGGGTGAGGAGGAGTTGAGAAGAAGAAAGAGAGGCGACGTCGCCTCTCTCGTCGCCGCTGGCCGCTCTCTCAACATCTCAGGACGCCAACTCATCGTTCTCCTATCTGTTCCGCCGCGTCTCTGATCTCCAATCACCCGGGGCCTCGCGTACTATGGCTTTGTTTCAAGAGCATCCTCAAATTTCTCAAGCTAAAATTTACCTTGAGCGGGGCCTGTGCACCGGGGCGCGTGCGAGCGACGGGTGTCGGCGGGGGATTGCTCGCCGCCGTCGCCGCCGAATCTTTGCTTTCGCTCTCTGCTTTCGCGCCGACGAAGCGCCGCGGCGAGGAGGAAGCCACAAGGGGACCGAAAGAGGCATGCTTCATTGCTGCTGCTGCTGGGCGGAGGCCGACCGCAGCCCTCGAAGCGGCGAGGAGGCGAGAAGAGAGCAGCATCGGAGTTTTTTTTTCTTGAGTTATCTTTCCTGAGAGTGAGGGCGACTTCTTCTCCCCTTTTTTTTCCGACTCGATTCCCCTCACCTCCCACAACTTCCACTACTTTCCCCCCTCTTTTTTGCTTCTGTTTTACCCAAAACTCTGCCAAAATGCCGACCATCGGGTACTACCGCAACTGTGAGTATACATAAGCGAACGCGCGTGCTGCAGGGGCGAGGAAAGAGGCGGCGGGCTCTCTCGCCGTCGATCGAGAGAGCCCGTCGCCGAAGAGCGGCGGCGGCCGCCGATGATCGTTCTTCTTCGGCTCTGCCAATTCTCTCTTGCTCGTTGTCCGCGCTTGCTCTGCTCTCGATTCTCATTCTCGCCGAGAGAGACGATCTTTTTCTGTTCTCTCGGTGGGGGAAGAGAGAAAGAGTAGGGCGGTTCTGGACTCGGGAAGAGCTGTTGATGGAGACGGGAGGGGAGAGAGGGGCAAAGAGCAAGAGAAAGACGATCAAAGACTCTCATTGCTCGCATCTGTGACCCCCCGCGCGACCACCTCTGGCGACGCCTGTGCTTCTTTTACCTCCTCGAGGGCTTCGAGCACGCGCTTCCGGTCGTCATGGCGCTGAGAGATGTGATACCGCTCGATTCGCGAGAGGCTCTTTCGAAGAAAAGAGACGCTCTCTCTTTCGCAGCCGTCGCCGCCGCCGCCGTCGCCTTTTCGATCGAAACTCTTATTTCTTCACTCACGCCTTCCTTTCCTTTCCTCTCTTCCACGCTCTCCCTCCTCAACCAACTATTCAGTCGGCAAGACCTTCAAGAAGCCGCGCCGTCCGTTCGAGAAGGAGCGCCTGGACGCCGAGCTCAAGCTCGTCGGCGAGTTTGGCCTCCGCAACAAGCGCGAGCTTTGGCGCGTGCAGATGGCTTTGTCCAAGATCCGACAGGTAAGGAGGATGGAATTGGGCTATTTTTTCGAAAGGGGCACGCGGGGGAAGCAAGAAAGGCAGCAGGCTGAGAAGCGGGGGGAAAGAACTGGCGAGAGAGCGCGATACATCGAGCTCGACGATATGAAACGAATTCCCGGGCAATCATCGGAAAACCTCTCGGCCTCTTGGACCTCTCTCGGACCCCACCCTCGAAACTGAACACCCACCGCCACCACCCCTCCCCCAACCAACCTCCTTTCAGGCCGCCCGCACGCTGCTCACCCTCGACGACAAGGACACCAAGCGCATCTTCGAGGGCGCCGCCCTCATGCGCCGCATGTACCGCTACGGCTTCCTCGACGAGTCGCAGACCAAGCTCGATTACGTCCTGGCCCTGACGCCGGCCGACGTGCTCGAGCGCCGCCTGCAGACCCTGGTCTTCAAGCTGGGCCTCGCCAAGTCGATCCACCACGCGCGCGTCCTGATCCGCCAGAGGCACATCCGCGTCGGCAAGCAGGTCGTCAACGTCCCCTCCTTCATGGTCCGCGTCGACGCGCAGAAGCACATCGACTTCGCGCTGTCCTCTCCGTTCGGCGGCGGCCGCCCGGGACGCAACAAGCGCAAGGCGAACGCCGCGAAGAAGGCGAGGAAGGCGGCCAAGGAGAACAAGGACGAGGAGGCCGAGGAGGAGGAGGAGGAGTAGAAGGTTTGGCGTTGCTCCTTTCTTCCCGCCGTTCCCTTGTTAAAAAAATATCTGAATTCTGCCCACGAATTTTCCCGAGTCTCTTTCCTCTCTCTTTTGTCTCTCTGAGAGGATGCGATCGATCTTTTTACAAAACAGAGAGAGCAACAACGCCTGCGAAAAACTCAAAAGAAAAAAAGCAAGAGCGGAGCGCTCAAGACGACGAAAGCTCTCGAGCGAGGGGGGGGGGGGGGGGGGATGTAAAAACAAAAGCTGGTGCCCATGATT
>Ga0315284_10003136_pt1 | contig 23521 bp, 15 predicted proteins | sample YL17G09_16_MG_FD_203696 | JGI IMG/M metagenome (GOLD analysis project Ga0315284, IMG submission 203696) | Sediment microbial communities from Yellowstone Lake, YNP, Wyoming, USA - YL17G09_16 | ecosystem: Environmental > Aquatic > Freshwater > Lake > Sediment | place: USA: Wyoming | collected...
AAGGGAAAGATTTACGTACCGTTTGATTTAAGGGAACGCATACACCCTCTAAAGCATGTTAGGCCCTACATTTTTTCAGACAGTATTCTGCTATTCACACTCGATGAATCACTAGACGACCTGATATCGCTCCTCCTTATGTCTTCTATGCTATTTCAAGAGTTGCTGGTATACAAGGTTCCTCTGCGAGGAGGAATTGCCTGTGGTGATTTTTTTGTTAATGAAGCAGTACATGCATTCTGCGGTGTTCCTTTGGTGAGGGCCTACGAATTAAGCAACAACTGCAAATGGATTGGTTTGGTGATTGATGACAATGTGGCAAAAAAATATTTTGATGGCTTTCTTGAAGGCAAAACTGAGTCAACTAACTTATTGTCTTGGGAAGTGCCTCAGAAATCTGGCTCAAATCAAAGGCATTGGGTCTTCAATTGGGTTTCTGATATGAAATATCGCATTGAACCGCCAATAGTTGAGCGACAGCTTTACAGCGTCTTTAAAGAATTATTCGGAGTGGATTTCGATGATCTTCGATCCCACGTCAAAGAAATATATTGTAATACGACCGCATTTATCAATGCAAATTATAAAAAACAATAAGAGATTTGACCAGGTGGCGCGTCCTCGCCCTCGCCCCGCGGCGGGGAGGTAGTCTGAATCGCTGATTAGTATGATTTCGCTGATAGCGCTGATTTTAAAATCTGCGGAATCATTTTAATCAGCGGGAATCAGCGATTCTGACAATATTCATTCCCCGAAGGGGATTCACAAAAGTAGCCAGGGGTTTCATACCCCTGGGCGATAAGGCGCAGATTTATTTTATATTTTATTCGACCCTTTCAGGGTCGGTGGTGGGGGTTGTTTGGCATTTGATTCCGGGGGTATGAAACCTCCGGCTACTGATATTCGGCCCCTGCGGGGCCAAATCTGTGGTTCAGAAAGAATCATGCGCGCCAAATTGACCTTGCTGCTCTTCGGCCTGCTTGGCCTGTTCCCGTCATGTACCGGGTCATCCGCCAGACCTCCGCTGACCGTCACCTATGTCGCCAATGAGGGTTTCCTGATTGAGGGCGCGGGCAAAAAGGTTTTGATTGACGCCCTCTTCGGCGGCTGGCAGTCGGATTGGTGCGACGTTCCCTCCGACAGCATCGTGCAGTTGATGACCGGCGCGCTGCCACCTTTTGATGATATTGACCTGATCACCGTCACTCATGACCATGTGGATCATTTCGGCGCCGAAATTGTCGCGGCGCACCTGAAAAACAACCGCCGGGGAATTCTGGTGTGCACGCCGCAGGTGGCGGAAAAATTGGCGGCTACCGAACCCTACGCGGAAATCAAAGATCGCATCCGCACCGTCGCCTCTCCCGGCGATTCGGCGGTGCTGATGGAGATTTCAGGAATCGGCTTGCGGGTTCTTCCCATCCCACACGGCGGCTCCCTTGAACGCCATGGCAATGTTCAGCACCTAGTATTCGTGATCACCATCGGCGGGCGTGTTCTGTTTCATTCCGGGGATGCTTCCCTGAGCGATCCTTCATTATATTACTCCTTTGGTTTTGGCAAAAAGGACATAGATCTGGCTTTTGTCCAGTGGTGGAGCCCGCAAGAAGAAATGATGAGCGCGACGCAGGAGCTGGTGCGCGACATCATCCGGCCGGAATGCATCATCCTGATGCACCTCTCGCCCGGGGACAAAGCCGTTGACCAATCCAAACAGAAAGAGCCTGTCGCCCGGGAGGTCTTTGTTCCACAATATTCGATGCAATCTTGGGTACTCCCCTGACCGAATTCCCAATGACAGGATGCGATGAAAATGTCCACGAGTAGTCGCCATCCGCCTTTACGCCAGGCGGCTGAATGACCGCCGCGCTGGGTAGGTCGGCGAACCGCACGATCAACGTCGGCCTGGGAGCCAATACCGTTCTGGCCGTATTGAAGACGGTTTTCGGCATCCTCGGGCACAGCGGAGCGCTGCTCGCCGACGGGATCAACTCCACCTCGGATGTGGCCTATTACGTGGTGGTGAAGGTCTTCATGGCCTTCGCTCACAAGCCGCCCGACCGCGAACATCCCTTCGGCCACCGGCAGTTGGAGAGCATCGCCGCGCTGACGGTGGGAGCTTTCGTCATCACCACGGGGATTGCCATCTTCTGGGACGCGATCAACAGCGTCTATGATGTCATCACCGCCAGCGGCTCCCCGAGCCATGTCAGCCAATTGACGCTCTGGATTGCCTTGCTGACCGTGGCGGCGAAAATAATGCTGACGATCTACACGAGGCGCACGGCCGCCCTGACCGGCAACGCCGCCATCCTGGCGCTGGCTCGCGATCACCGCAACGACATTTTCTCCGCCGCCGGCGCCGCCGTCGGAATCTTCATCAGCCGTTTGGGTTACTCCTGGGGCGATCCGCTGGTGGGAGCAGTCGTCGCCATTGTGGTGCTGTTGACCGGCATTCAGATCGTGCGCGAATCCTCCGCCGATCTGATGGATTCCGTCCCCAGCGACGCTCTGGAGCGGGCGGCTCGGGAGGCGCTGCACGATCTGCCGGGGCTGATCGCCGTGGAGGAAGTCCAGTCGCATCGCTTCGGGCCCTACCTGGTGCTCTACGTGACGATCGGCGTCAATGGGGCTTTGACCGTGGCCGATGGCGATCAGATTGCCTCCGATGTTGAGCGCATCCTCTGCGCGGAAATTGCCCTGGTGCGGCGTGTCTATGTGCATTATCACCCGGCGGAGGCGCTTCGTTCGTAGACGGGCTGGTCTCCAGCCCGACACTGAAACCATGATCGAACCCCAACGCATCGCCGCCTTGGCCGAAAGCGTCTTTCGCGAAGGCGGCTGGATCGAAGTCTCGCTGCGCGATCTGTTCCGCAGCCTGACGGCGGCAGAAGCGGCGGCTCATCCCATTGCCGGAGCTCACAGCGCCTGGGAAATCGCTCTGCACCTGGCCGCCTGGCATGACGCCGTGCGGCGCCGGATCGGAGGCGAGGCGGTGGAGCTGAGCGATGCCGAAGACTGGCCCGCTCCCGCTATGGCGACCGAGGCGAACTGGCAGGCCGCGCTGAAAAAGTTGGAGGAGACCTACGCCGCTCTGGTGGATGCCATCCGCGCTTTGCAGGCAAACAAACTGGACGAAACGGTTCCTGGCAGGCCCTTCAGCTTCTACGTCATGCTGCACGGGGTCATGCAGCACGACCTCTACCACAGCGGGCAAGTGATGATGCTGCGGAAGGCTTTGCGGAATGTCGTTTGAACTCATCATCCAAAAGTACGGCTACCTGGCTGTATTTCTGGGCACCTTCTTCGAGGGGGAAAGCCCGCTGGTGGCTGGCGGTTTTGCCGCCCAACGAGGCTATTTGCACCTGTCCTGGGTCATCGCTCTGGCCTTTCTGGGCAGCGTGGCCTGGGACCAGATCTATTTTTTCGCCGGCCGCCGCAAGGGAAAGGCGATCCTGGCCAAGCGCCCCTCCTGGCAGCCTAGAATCGCCAAAATCAACCATTTCCTCGACCGCCATCAAATCTGGCTGATCTTGGGATTCCGCTTTGTGTATGGCCTGCGCACTATCACGCCGCTGCTGCTGGGATCGAGCAGCATCAAGACCTCGCGGTTCGTAGTCCTGAATATTATCAGCGGCGTACTCTGGGCGGTCGCGGTCGGAACCGCAGGTTATCTATTTGGCTCAGCGATGGAAGCGGCTATCGGCGACATTAAGCGGCATGAGAAGATCATCCTAACGGGGATCCTGGCTCTTGGGCTAATCCTTTGGGGCTTCCAACACTGGCGTCGCAGAAAGACAAATGCCGCCCGGCCTTCCGAAAGCGCGGCGCCATAGCAGATCTGCCTGGCGGCGATAGTGTTCACGATGTTTGGCATGAAATAGGCGCCTCAGATGCTATCGGGCATCCACATCCTGCTGACCTACGCCTGCACCGGCGAGTGCGATCACTGCTTTATCTATTGCAGCCCATCCGCTAAAGGGACGTTCACACTGGCGCAACTGCAAAAACTTTTCGCCCAGATTCGCTTGGTCAAAGGCTGCGAATGGGTCTATCTTGAAGGCGGTGAGCCGTTCCTGTTCTATCCGTTGATGCTGGAAGGTCTGCGCCTTGCCAAAGAGCAGGATTTGAAGACCGGCGTCGTTACGAATGCTTACTGGGCGACAACCGAGAAGGATGCCGAATTATGGCTAAAGCCGCTTCGCGATTTGGGCGTTGCCGATTTGAGCTTGAGCGATGACGAATTTCATCATGACGGCGAGGACAACCCCGCCCGGCGCGCCTCTAAGGCGGCCAAGAAGCTGAATTTGCCGGTGGATTCCATCTGCATCGAGAAGCCGGCCGTGACGATGACGGCGGGTCAGAAAAAGGGCCAGCCGGTCATCGGCGGCGGGGTGATGTTCCGAGGCCGCGCGGCGGAAAAATTGACGGAGGGTCTGCCCACGCGACCGCTCGAAGAAATGACCTCCTGCCCATATGAAGATCTGGAAAATCCTTCCCGCGTGCACGTTGACTCTTACGGTTACGTGCACCTCTGCCAGGGATTGCTGATGGGCAATTTATGGGAAAAGCCTTTGGCCAAGCTAATCGCTGAGTATAAGCCGCTATCTCATCCCATCGGCGGGCCGCTGATCGAAGGCGGGCCATTGAAATTGGCCCAAACGTTCGGTCTTGGCAGCGCGAATCAATATGTTGACGAGTGCCAGGCCTGCTATTCTCTGAGGCGGGCGCTGTTGGATCGCTTTCCAAACTACTTGGCGCCAAAACAGGTCTATGGCATTTCATGACGAATCCAATCGCAAATCCTCCGAAGGCACGAAGTGCTCCTTCGGAGAGTCCTTCGGACAAAATCCAAAATAGTTGGAGGCTGATATGGCTCACCTTGACAAAGTTCGAGAGCTCCTGGGGGCAGAGGCAGAAGCTCTCCTGAAATTCAATGCGCCCAAGATTCCGAAAGAACAGCTTCACCTGCCCGGACCGGATTGGGTGGACCGGATTTTCGCCCAAAGTGATCGGCCCATCCGGGCGCTGCAGTCCCTGCAGTGGCTTTTCCAACACGGACGGCTGGGCGGCACGGGTTACCTATCCATTCTGCCCGTAGACCAGGGGATTGAACATTCCGGCGGGGCGTCGTTTGCGCCCAACCCGATCTACTTCGATCCCGAGAACATCGTCAAGCTGGCCATTGAAGGGGGCTGCAACGCGGTGGCGTCCACGCTGGGCGTCCTGGGGATAGTGGCGCGCAAATACGCTCACAAAATTCCCATGATCCTGAAGATCAACCACAACGAGCTGCTCACCTACCCCAACAAATTCGACCAAGTGCTCTTCGGCAGCGTCGAACAGGCCTTTGACATGGGTGCGGCGGCGGTGGGGGCTACGATCTACTTCGGATCTGAGGAGAGCACCCGACAGATCACTGAAATCAGCGAAGTCTTCCAGATGGCGCACGAAATGGGCATGGCGACCATCCTCTGGTGCTATCTGCGCAACGACGCCTACAAGGTTGAGGGCAAGGACTACCATACCGCTGCGGATCTGACCGGACAGGCCAACCATCTGGGTGTAACCATTCAGGCGGACATCATCAAACAGAAGATGCCGACGCTGGACGGAGGCTACAAGGCGCTGAACGCCGGCAAGATCAAGTTTGGAAAGTACAGCGAAAAGATGTATACCGATCTTTGCTCGGAACACCCCATTGACCTGTGTCGTTATCAGGTGGTGAACAACTACATGGGGCGCATCGGCTTGATCAATTCCGGCGGGGAGGCGGGCAAGAACGACCTGGCGGATGCCATGCGCACGGCCATCATCAACAAGCGAGCGGGAGGCATGGGGTTGATCAGCGGTCGCAAGACCTTCCAGAAACCCATGAAGGAAGGGGCAGCACTGTTTCACGCCATTCAGGATGTCTATATGGACAAGGGCATCACGGTCGCCTGAAAACGGCGGGTTCTATCCCGGCGAAAACCCGCCGGGGATCAAATCAAACCAAAAAGATAAAGGACTTTACCATGGCACTATCAAAGGAGATTCAAGGTTTTTTGCAGAACGAAGCGCTGACCCGCTTCTTGCGCTATGTCAAGGTCTATACGACGTCGGATGAAAGCGTCAGCAATACGCCGTCTTCAGCCCGGCAGTTCGATCTGAGCAGGATTCTTGAGGCGGAACTGAAGGAGCTGGGCTTGCAGGACGTGATTCTTGATGAATACTGCTACCTCTACGCCACTCTGCCCGCCGGCAAGGGGGTCAAGGGGACGCCCGTCGGGTTTCTATCGCATGTGGATACATCGCCGGCGGTGAGTGGCGAGAACGTCAAGCCGATCTTTCACGAAAACTACGACGGATCGCCGATTCACTTCCCGGATGATCCCGATCTGACGCTGACCGTCCAGGATTCCCCCGAACTCAAGCACTGTGTTGGCGATACCATCATCACCGCCTCGGGAACGACTCTGCTGGGATCCGATGACAAAGCCGGCATCGCCGAAATCATGGCGGCTCTGGCAGCCCTGGGGAAGTATCCCGAATTGAAGCACGGCGAAATTCGCATCTGCTTCACGCCCGACGAAGAGGTGGGGATGGGGACGGCGAAGATCAATCTCGACAAACTGCCTCAGTATTGCTACACCATTGACGGCGGCGAGCCCGGCGAAATCGAAGCCGAATGTTTCGACGCCTGGGGCGCGACGATCACCTTCAAAGGGATCAGCGTTCACCCCGGATTCGCCAAGGATAAGATGATCAACGCGGCCACGGTTTGCGCCCGATTCTTGGCGACGATGCCGGAATACGAAACTCCCGAACACACCGAACTGCGCGAGGGATTCTTCCACATCACCGGCATCTCTGGCAGCGAAGAAGAGGCCACGGCCAAAATGATCATCCGCGACTTTCTGGTGCCCAACAACGAGCGGCGCATGGATTATCTGCGCAAGCTGAAGGAATACTTCGAATTCAAGCATCCCAGCCTGAAAATCGAGATCGAATTCAAGCACCAATATGAGAACATGTGGACGGTCATGGAGAAGCATCCGCAATCGGTGGAATTGGCCAAGCAGGCGATTGAAATGACCGGTTTGCCGATTCGACCCCGGGCCATCCGCGGCGGCACCGACGGATCACGACTTTCGGTTCTGGGCCACCCTACGCCCAATATCTTCGATGGCGGCATGCTCTTCCATTCGCGCAAGGAGTGGATCGCCAAATCGAGCCTGCAGAAGGCGGCGGAGGTCATCGTGCTTTTGGCCGCAGGCTGGTCGGTTAAGAACTCTTGAGCTCCGGCGCGCATAAGGTCGCCAGCCATAAAGCCCTGGGATAGCCAGACCCGATGAAAATTCTCATCAACGCTTCTCTCGCCGTCACGGCCGTCATCGCCTGTCTTCTCCTGGCGGAAATCGGCTTGCGGATCTTCACGTCCTCCGAGTCTCGAGCTCCGGTGGATTATTATGAGAAGAGCCCCATTCCCGGGTTGCCTTATGTCACCAAGCCGAACATCAACGACCGCGATTTCCGCACCAATTCTCACCGCTTGCGAGATTCGGAGATCCCCCTCGAGAAACCACCGGGGACCTTGCGCATCGCCATGGTGGGTAATTCCATGACCATCGGGCACGCCGTCAAACAGGATGAGTTGTACACCGAAGTCATGGAGCGGGATTTGAACTCGCGCTTTCAGGGGCAGCCGAAGGTGGATGTGCTCAATGCCGGAGAGCAAGGTTACAGCATCATCCACTTCATGCCCTTCGCGAAAGAGTTCGTTTATCCTTACCAGCCGGATTACGTGATTTATCAGTTCTGCTGGAACGACATCGAATCGTCCTCGCTCATGCGCGTGCGCAATGTCCCCGATCAGTTGCCGGAATCCGGCCCGATCCGCTTCCTCGCCCGGCGCTCGCGGCTCTTCGGGAAGCTCATGAAGCTGCGGGATATGAGCAAATTCGCTCAGAATCTCCTGGTGATGTACGATGATTCGCTGGCCGTGGAAGGCTTTTTCAAGGATCTGTTTGCCTGGGCGGACAGCGTTCGCGACCAAGAAATGCTCTTTGGCATGGCGATCTTTCCCAACGTGCTGGAGGTTCAGGTGCCGGATAAATATCCGGAACTGACCGCGGCGTTTCTGAAAAAGAAGGACCAGATCATCGAGCGCTGCCGCCGGGGCGGCATCCCGGTGTGCGACCTGACCGAGCCCCTCATGAAGCGCTACGCCGGGGATCATCAAGATCTCTACGCCGATTATGGTCATTTTAATCCTCGCGGGCATGCGCTGGCGGCCAAGGTGATCGAAGATTGGTTGATCCCAACTCTGAAAGAGGCAAAACTTCTGCCAGACTAAATAGCCCCAATAGGCGATAAACAATCCGTATCCTCAATCCGGAGGCCTGTATGCAACGCCGTCTTAGCGTACGAATAGTGTCGGTGCTCCTGTTCTCATTAGGCACTTTGATTCGCTGCTCTGCCGCCGCCACGATCCCCCCAGAAATGTCATCCCAAACCAAGCAGTGCATCGAATGTCATTCGGCCAGTAGCCATGGCATTTATCAGGAATGGGGCACGTCGAAGCACTTCCGCGCCAATGTGGGCTGCTACGAATGCCACCAGGCGCAGAAGGGCGAGCCTGACGCCTTTGAGCACGAAGGAAATTTCATCAGCATCATCGTGTCGCCGAAAGACTGCTCGCAGTGCCATGCCCGGGAAGTGAAGGAGTTTGATGACAGCCATCACTCCAAGGCCGGATTGATTCTGGGCTCTTTGGACAATTATCTGGCCGACATCGTCGAGGGAGATTGGAATTTCTACGGCGGATCCGCGTTGACGGTGAGCGGCTGCGCTCAGTGCCATGGGACCATAGTGGACGTGAATCCTGACGGTTCGCTTAAGGCCACCGGCTGGCCCAATACCGGCATGGGACGGTTGAATCCGGACGGCAGCATCGGTTCCTGCACCGCCTGTCACCAGCGGCACGCCTTTTCCGCCGAGCAGGCCCGGCGGCCGGAAAACTGCGGCAAATGCCATCTGGGGCCGGATCATCCGCAGAAGGAGATCTACGAAGAGTCTAAGCACGGCATCGCCTATGAGGCGCATAAGGACGATCTGAATCTGGAGAGCTCGAAGTGGGTGCTGGGCGAAGATTACAGCGCGGCCCCCACCTGCGCTACCTGCCACATGTCCGCCGTGCGCACCAGCGAAGGCGATCTGCTGCCGGTGACCCACGATGTGGGCCTGAGGATCAGTTGGAACAACCGCCCGGTCATCTCAATCCGGCCTGAGATCTCAGATAGAAAACTGGGTTTGGAGAAGATGGCGGCGGTCACCTGGGACAAACGCCGCGCCGAAATGAAAAAGGTATGCTCGGTTTGCCATACTTCCCCCTATGTGGACAATTTTTACGAGCAGTACGACGGCGTCATCCAGCTTTACAATTCCAAGTTCGCCGAACCGGGCGATAAGATTATGAAGGTGCTCTATCAAAACAAACTCATCACCGCGGATCAATTCGACGACCAGGTGGAATGGACTTGGTGGGAAATCTGGCATCACGAAGGGCGCGTGGCGCGGCACGGAGCTTCGATGATGGCTCCGGACTACACTCATTGGCACGGCCTCTACGAGGTGGGCAAACACTGGTACACCAAATTCATTCCGGAGCTTCGGGAAATCGTGGCGGCTAATCTGCAATCGTCCGACGCGGCCAAAGTGGACGGTGCGAAGGCCCTCGACGCCGAAATCAAGGCCTTGCTGGCGAAACCTGAGCATAGCTGGTATGTCGGCAAGCTGCCTGAGGAAGAAAAGGCCAAACGCAAGAAGGCTCAGGAAGAGTTCATCGGCCGCTATAAAAAATAAATAGTTTAACAGTCCGGCCTGAAAATAAGAGGGCGCATTGAAAAATGCGCCCCTTCTCTATTTCTGCGGGGAAGCCTATGCCAGACGCTTCTCTCCTTTGATCTTCTGGAGTTCCGTAATATCCTGAGTGACCTCCAGCGAGCCTAGATATTGACCGTTAGGGTCGCGCACGGCAAAATAGCGGATGTGCAGCATTTTACCCTGGAAATTGATCCAAAATTCGGCTACGTCGCGGGTTCCGGCTTTGAACTCCTGAAGGATTTTGTTCACCAGGTGGAGGCTTTTGGGGGGGTGGCAGTTCTGCACCCGCGTGCCCAGGGTAGCGGTGCTGCGCGTGAATATGGCGCCGTGCATATGGCTGAAGAAGACGAAGGTGTCATCCTGGTCTACGAAGGTCAACTCCACCGGCAGCGTTTGAAAGATGGCTTCCAGGGTGGCTTTTGATAGGGATCCGGTGATGAATTTGATCAGCCCGCCCGCTTCTGCGCCGGGCGCCTCGGCCTGAGATGGCGCGCCCAGACGATCGGCCTCCGGCGTGAAGGGGCAATAGCCGATGCGCCCGAATTCGCGGATGGTCTCTTCCCAGTCTGAGGAGTTCAACAGCTCCAGCCCATGTGGGAAGAGGATGTTGTTTTCCTTGAAAAAGTGGCTCTGGAGCATCTGCGCCTGCTGCCCGGCGAGGTTTCGTAATTGGGCCGCGAAGTCCTTGAGAGATATGGAATTAGACTTATCCATTAGCTGGAATAGGTTCTTTTCGATGGCTCGGATTTGCTCATGCTCGGCCCACATAGCCTGGGGCGGCCCCACAAATCCAGCCTTTTCCAGAAGGGGGAACAGCACATTCTCTTCGCGCAGGTAGTGGCTCTGGGCATTCTTGAACAGGTCAACGATGCGTTCTGCTTCCATCATCTCAGCCTTGGCCGCCGCCTGATCGGCCTTGTCGGAAAGGCTCTGTGTCAGGCTGAAAAGCCGGGTGGCCTGATCCTGAAGGATGCGATGCTCCTCCATCAGGGTATGAATGGGGTGGCCGGCCGATGCTAATTCATTATTCATGAAATCCTCGTTTGATTCATGGGCGTCATTTACCGGCTATAAGGTAAAATAATCACAAGGTGAGATGCAACACTTTTCGGGCAAATCAAACTTGCTTTATTGCCGATACGCGATTTTTGGTACATGCAACTTTCTCTTGACTTTTGCCAAATTATTTGTTATCTTAACGTAAATCCTTAATGCGGGCGGGCAAATCCCGATCTGGCCATAGGGACAAAAGGAGCTGATATGAAGAGGGTTACGCTTTGGGCAGGCATCGTGGGGATCTCATTTGCTCTGAATTTCCCGGCACAAGGATCCTGGGTCGGCGTGGGGGCAGGTCAGGATCCGCAGCTTCAAGTGGAGAGGGCGGACCAGCAGGGGATGCGTATTTCTCTGGATTTCCTGGGATTCGAGGCCGCTGCTTCAAATTTTTCGAACCCATCCACTTGCAATTCGCCTCGCCCAATCTTCGAACAATTCAGCTTCAAAAATGCGGGAAGCTGGGGGCAACTCGGCGGTCCGGAATTGCCGGTTATACGCAAATTAATCCTATTACCGGAGCGAACGGGTTGGCGCTTTGAAGTCATCAGCGCCGATTACGTGGAAATCGCGGGGCACGTTCCGGCGCCGCTTCAGGAAGAAGCGCTGGAGACGCCCAAGGAATCTTCCCAGCCGGCATTTTGCTTCGATGAAGCGGCCTACCGACAGGATGCCTGGCTCCCCGCGCAACCGGTCGAGCTCGACAAACCGGTGATCATGCGGGACTTCCGTCTGGGGCGCCTCACCCTCGCGCCGATCCAGTTCAATCCCGCCCGGGGTCTTTTGCGGGTTTATCGAAAGTTGGAGATTGAGATTACGTTCGATGGAGTGGGAGAGAATCCCATTGAGCACCCGCGCGCTCAGAAATCGCGGGTTATGGCCAAGCTGGCCAACTCTCTGGTTATGAATCCCGGCGATGAGTTGGATGACCAGGGAGTGTTGGGCGGCTATCTCTTCATCACGCCGTCCACTCTGCAGAGCACGCTCCAGACGCTCCTGGTCGAATGGAAAAAAGAGAAGGGCTATCCCTGCACGGTGGTCAATACCACCCAGACCGGAAATACCAACAGCCAAATCAAATCCTACCTTCAGAATATCTACAACACCTGGCCGGTGCCGCCGGACTATGTCATTTTGGTCGGTGATGTGGACTCTCCTTACAGCATGCCCTGTTTCAACTACTCCGACGGCAATCCTACCGATTTAACCTACGTCCTGCTCGAAGGCGCCGACTATTTCCCGGACATGCTGATCGGGCGCCTCTCCGTGGATTCGCAGACGGATCTGCAGGTCATCTGCAATAAGATTCGAAACTATGAAAAAGATCCCTACATGACCAGCACGACCTGGTTCACACGCGGCTTGATGGTCTATGATTACTCGTGGTCTGAATCCTGCCAGACGACCAAGTGGAGCTGCCGGGATTACATGCTCGCCGACGGCTATACGAGCATCACCGAGGTAACGAATCCGCCGAACTATTCAGGAGCGGCTCTCATCAATGCTGCCATCAACACCGGAGTCACCTTCGTGAATTACCGTGGCTCTGGCATGTACAGCGGCTGGACGCCGCCGAATTATTACTCCAGCGACATTTACAACTTGAACAACGGCTTCAAGCTGCCGGTTATCACTTCCATCGTCTGCGGCGGCGGCAATTTCGCTTCATCAACAGATCCCTGCTTCGGGGAGGTCTGGATTCGGGCCGGCTCGCCCACGACGCCCAAAGGCGCCGTCAGTTTCTGCGGCCCGACTTCGCTCTACACTCACACGAGATGGAACAACTGCATTGACGGAGGCATCTACCAGGGAATCTTCCAAGAGGGGATCAGCGATTTCGGTTCGGCGCTGCTGCGCGGTAAAATGGAGCTCTACTATGGCATGCCCCTGAACCTGGGCCCCGGCGGCACGACGAACTCGGTGGAGTGCTATTTCTACATCTATAACATCCTGGGCGATCCCGGCCTGGCCATGTGGACAGGTGCTCCGGCGACCTTGACGGTCAACCATCCTGCCATCCTGCCGCTGGGAGTGAATTCCTTCCAACTGTCGGTTGCGACCGGCGGCAATCCGGTGGCGGATGCGCTGGTCTGCGTTTATGGCGCCGCCAGCGACTATCAAAAATCAGCTTGGACCAATGGCAGCGGCGCCGTTTGGCTCAATCTCAGCGATGCTGTCGCTGGAACTTACACCGTCACCGTGACCGGCAAGAATCTGGACACTTACAGCGGAACGCTGACCATCAGCCAGCAGAGCGTGGCTCTGGGCATCAGCAGTTTCACGGTGGATGATGACCAACTCGGCGAATCCAACGGCGATGGCGATGGGCAGTTTAATCCGGGCGAAACGATCGAGCTGGCGGTGGTGCTGACCAATTCGGGCTCCAGCCAGACGGCCACGTCGGTCAGCGGCACGCTAAGTTCGACGGATCCTTATGTCACCATCACCCAGAATACACTGACAGGGCCGAATGCCGCTCCGGGAGGCACTTCGCCACTCACCGATGATTTCAATGTCGTGCTGTCGCAGCAAGCTCCGCATGGCCATGTGGTGCAGTTCTCCTTGCTGGCGACTTGCGCGCAAGGACTCTGGACCAACGTCATCAATCTGCCAGTGGTCTCAAGCGCGGCGGAGGCCACAACCTACACCGTCATGGCCCCTGGGGGATACTTAAGCCCCGGCCAGACGGCGAACGCCACTATCACCATCCTGAATTCCGGCGCGGATCCTTTAACGAACTGCACCGGGAGTTTGAGTTCGCCCAATCCACTGCTGACGGTCACCGATGCCAACGGCTCTTGGGGAACCATCGCGGCAGGAAGCTCCGCAGCCAATTCGGCGAATCCTTTTGCCCTGCAGGCGTCTGAAAACTGTCCCCCCGGAACAATGGTGCCGCTGCAGCTTTTGGTCACCTCCGGGACGAATACCGATACACTGACCGTTCCCTTCATAGTCGGACTCGTGTCCACCTCCGATCCCGCCGGGCCGGACGAGTACGGATACCGCTGTTTCGATTCGCGCGACATTCAGTATGCTCAGGCGCCGAATTATGCCTGGGTTGAAGCCTCCACCCAGCCGGGGCAGGTGACCTTGAGCCTGCCGGATTATGGAAACGAACAGGATTGCGTTGTCCAGCAGAATCTTCCCTTCGCCTTTCGTTACTATGGGCAGACCTACAGCCAGATCACGATCTGCTCGAACGGGTGGATCGCGATGGGGAATACGGCTTACACCAACTTCCGCAACTGGAACATCCCCGGAGCCCTTGGTCCTCCCGCCATGATCGCGCCCTTCTGGGATGATCTGTTGTTGAGCAGCGGTGGATCAGCGCATTATTGGAATGATGCTACGAATCATCGGGTGGTCGTGGAGTGGAAGGACGCTCGCACAGCCAACGGCTCGGGAATAAATCGCTTTGAAGTGATCTTGAATGATCCCGCCTACTACCCCACTTCGACACAGGACGGCGAGATCATCTTCCAGTACTACACGTTCAACAATGTGGACGCAGGCGAGAATTACTGCACCATCGGCATCGAGAACCAGCCGCAGACGGATGGCGTCAAGGTGACCTACGCCAATTTGTATACACCCGGATCGGCAACGATCGCCGCCGGAGTGGCGCTGAAATTCACACCGGATATCGCTTACGGCTCCGGCATGCCGGAAGTGAACCTGACGCTGATTCCGTTTGGTGAGCCCATCATCATCCCGTCAGCCGGAGGCAGCTTTGGCTACAATATCGCCGTGGCGAACAACGATACGGCGACCCTCAACTTTGCCATCTGGTGCAATGTTACGATGCCCGGCGGTTCCATTTTCGGGCCAGTGCTGGGGCCGGTGGATGTAATCTTCCCGGCCGGTTACACGACGAATCGCGACCGCACGCAGACCGTGCCTGGAAACGCGCCTGCTGGAACCTATCATTACAACGCCTACGCCGGATCCTACTCCGCCGCCATCTGGGATTCAGCCAGCTTCATCTTCATGAAAGTAGCCGTGGGATTCGGGGCGTCGGAAGGGAATTGGCTTAATAGCGGCGAGCTTTTCGAAGGCGAAACCCCGGCGGCTATCGCGGATCTCCCCGTCAGTTTTGCGCTGTCCGGCATCAGCCCGAATCCGTTTAATCCGGTGACGACGATCCGCTACCAGCTGCCGGCCGTCAGCCGGGTCAGGCTCGAGATCTTCGATCTGGCAGGAAGAAATGTGGCGGAACTGGTGAATGAGGTGCAGACCGCCGGCATCCACCAAGCTACTTGGAATGCCGCTGGATTTCCCTCGGGGATTTACTTCTGCCGTTTGGAGGCGGGAAATTTCCGACAGATCCAGAAGTTGGTGCTGATGAAGTGAGTCCGTCACTTGACGGGCCATCCGCCCGCTGGCGGATAGCTCCGAGCTGCGAGTTCCATGTTGCAAAACAAAGAAGGGCGACCCCTGGGGTCGCCCTTCTTATATGAGGACGCGCTACATGCGGCCTTATTATTTGAGATACACCACCTTGCTGCGAAGCTTGAGCTGATCCGCTCTGAATTCCACCAGATAGACGCCGGATGGCAGGTTTTCAGGCTGCCAGCGAATGTCGTGATAGCCCGGCGTCAGGAGGCCGCGATAAGCGATCTCCTGCAGGCGGCCAGCCAGATCGTAAATGCGAACTTCGCCTTCGGAGGCATTCGGAACGGCCAACCGTAAAGTCGTGCCGCCGTTAAATGGATTGGGATAGATGCTCTGCAAAGCGAAGGATTGCGGGATTTCGCCTCCAGGTGTCTCCCCGATAGCGCTCCAGTTGTAATCCACAATCAAGGGGCCGTCGCTGAAGTCGTACGCCATCATAAAGCCATCCTCAATCTTAGCCAGAATCCAAACCGGACCTTGCGGCACAGCGCTGAATACCCACTGGAAGCTGTCCGCTTCATCATCTTCGGGGATGCCCAACGCCCCGGGGATGATGGTACCTATGACGGACGTGGTATCCATAGCCCAGTACAGGTAGATGAGCGCGTTATCATCCGGATCTTCGTCCGTCCAACGGATGACAAATTGGCCCGCGGAGGTATCGCCAAAGGTGGGGCGCGTCACCTGAATGACGGGCGGCTGATTCGGCATCTGGGATTCAAACGACAGCGAGGTGTCATTGTTGGTTTCGTAGGCCTCCGCAATTTCCTGAGAGGCATCCACCCTCCAGACCACGGTATGCGTGTCCGGCTCCACCGCCCAGGGATCAGAGTAGGTGGTAAATCCGACGATTTGCGATTGGCCGATTTCGGCGTTGCGCCGCTCGGTATAAAACAACTGGTCATCGAGCCAGCAGGTGATGTCAAAATCGGGCGTGGTGCCGCTCCCTTCAGCGCTCCAGTCGAGAGAAAATCTTATGGAATCACCCATCAGGGGGATGGCCACCGGCGTGGAGTCCAGAGCCGCCAATCCGGCAAGCTGGGCGAAAAGATCGAACGTTCCATCGTCCCAAGAAATCGTCAGCTCATCCACGAAAGCGCCCTGGTAGCGAATGTTGTCTCCGTCGCTGACAAAGTGAAGCTCAAACCAGACGGAGTTGTCGCCCAGCAGATTCACCGTGCCGCCCTGCAGGCTGTCAAACCTCATGGTTGTGGTGAGCCATTGGCCCGAGCCCGTTCCGCTGCGCCGGTCGGCTTCATACATGTTGAATGAATTGCTGCCATAGGCTCCCCAGCGAAAATAATCCTGCTCCGGCTCCGTAATGCACTTATATGCGAAAGTGGCTCGCGCTGCCACAGCCAAGCTCAAATCAATGGGGCCCCATTTGGCCCAGGCGTTCATGTTGGCGGGATAATTGTCCACGGAAGGAGAAAGTGTCGGCGGCAAGCCGCAGCACCAGATGCTCTGCATATCCAATCCATTCACCTTATAAACCTCGTCTTGCACGCCCCAAACGTCGCCCACACCGGACTGATACCAGTTTCGATTGGGGCTGATGGTCCAATTTGGCCAGGGGAAGATCTGAGGACTCTGCCAGAAACGCTCGCTCAAGACCGAGTGCCAGATGGCATTGCCGGGCGAACTGTAAAGGCAGATAGAAACCAGCGCCAGGGCGATCAGAATCATCATTTTGGTCATAGATAGGCGGCGTGGCATGGCGCACCTCATCGGCTGTGATTGGCATGCAAGAATTTGGTGTTATCTAATTTAATCTTTTTTCCCCCCAATGTCAAGCGCTTTAGAGGTCAACTTCGTCCGAAGCAAAAGCCGTGGGTGAGGGGCTTTGGGGGCGCCTGGCCAGCGCCCCCCGTCGGTTTCTTCACCTGATTTCTTGATTAGGCATACAGCCCGCGTATTTCGCTCGCCTTGGCCACGCGATCAATGGCCACGATAAACGCCGCGATGCGCATGTTGACGTTGTGCGTCAGAGAGGTTTCATACACGTCGTCGAAGGCGGCGTCCATGATCCTTTCCAGATCCTCGCGAACCTTCTCGGCGGTCCAGTAATAGCCCATGCGGTTTTGCACCCATTCCAGATAGCTGACCGTCACCCCGCCCGCGTTGCAGAGAATGTCGGGGATGATGAAGACGTTGTTCTCGGTCAGGATCTGGTCCGCTTCGAAGGTGCACGGCCCATTGGCGCATTCGGCGATGATCTTGGGATGGATCCGCGGAGCGTTGTCCACCGTGATTTGGTTCTCCAGCGCCGCGGGAATTAGGATATCACACGGCTCCTCCAGCAGCTTCATCGGATCATCGTAGCGCTTGACGGCGCCTGTCTTTTCGAAACCTGCCAGCGTTCCGTTCTGTTTGACATGTTCGCAGGCCTTGACCGGATCAATTCCCTCGTCTTTTTTATTGTAGAACGCTCCGCCCACGTCGCTGATGGCGATAATCTTGCAGCCGCCTTCCTGCAAAAGCAGCGCCGCGTTGGATCCCGCGTTGCCATAACCCTGAATCGCCACGGTCGCGCCCTTCAGGTTGATCTTCAGTTTCTTGGCCGCTTCCCGGACGGTGAAGACCATCCCCTGCGCCGTCGCCTGGTCGCGCCCTAGACTGCCGCCGATCTCCAGCGGTTTTCCCGTGATCACGGAGGGGATATAATCGCCGCCGTGATGCATGGAAAAGGTATCCATCATCCAGCCCATGATCATCGGGCCGGTGTTCACGTCCGGAGCCGGCACGTCGCGATCCGGGCCGAGCACATCCATCATCTCCGCCATGTAGCGCCGCGCCAACCGCTCCAATTCTCCGCGCGACAGCTTCGTGGGATCCACCACCACGCCGCCCTTGCCACCGCCCATGGGGATATTCACCACCGCGCACTTGTAGGTCATCCAGAAGGCCAGCGCCTTGACTTCGTCCACGTTGACGTCGGGATGAAAGCGGATGCCGCCCTTGGCGGGACCGCGAGCGATATTGTGCTGCACCCGGTAGCCCTTGAAGACCTCGATGCGCTGATCGTCCATGCGCACCGGCAGCTTCACCTCAATCACCCGCCGGGGTTCCTTGATCATGGCGATCTGGTTGTCGGAAAGATTCATCACTTTGGCCGCTGCGTTGAACTGTTTCAGCGCGTTCTCGAAAGCGGAAAGATGCACCGGGCCCATCATTGAGCCCATGTGCTTGGGAGGATAATGTTTCGGTTCCATGCTCCTGATTTATCGTTTAATCACCACCCACCCGAAGCGATGGGATATGGCTCTTTGGATGCAAAATTCCAACGCCCAATATATATAAAAGACGATCAATAGTCAAGCCCTATTAGCCCCACTATGCGAATCTAAGCAAAAATTCTTGCTCTGCCGAAATATCTGAATCGGGCAATTCTTTCCGGGATCAATAGGACGCCGATTTTCCCTTCTCCACTTGCATCTCCAGCCAAAAAACTATATCTTAAATTCGTGACGGAAATCACATTAGAAAGCCGCAGTCTATGCTATAATATACCAGAGCTGACAACCGGATCATCATCACTTCTCTTTCTATCAGTTATCAGCCCTAAGGCCAATAATAACAACAGATAATGGAGAACTCCATGCCCCTGCATCTCCGTTTTTTTGCGTTGCTCACGCTCACCTGCTTTCTTGCCGCTCGCAATCTCCTGGCTCAATCTCCCCAGGAGATCTCCACCGAGAGCCAGATGTTCAATCTGCAGCCCTCGGCCACGCCCACCGGCGGATCCGGCCTCTTTAAGCTGCAGACCGTCCCGACGAATCCTCTGGGCACCCTGGCGATATCGGCGCAGGGTCTTTTCCTGAGGCATCAGGTTTGGACCATAGGGAAGGAGTCCGTCGCTACGGGCATGCTCTCCCTGACCTACAGCCTCACCGGCAATCTCGAACTCTACTTCTCCGGATCCTACTTCGCCGGATCTCATACTCTTTCGCCCAAGTTCACGTTCGATGATGCCATCCAGGGCATGGGGAGCCAGGAAATTGGGGTCAAATACCGCTTCCCCACGCGCCGGGATGGCCTCTTTCAGATCGGAACGACCGCTGGGTTCATCCTCGGCACCGCCGAAACCAAGGTTACCGGCTTCAATTTCCTGAACACGCGCCGTGATTCGGACGTCAAGCTGCGCCTGATCCAGAGCCTGCGCTTTCAGGATAAATTCGGCCTGCCCAACCTGCACATCAACGAAGGCTACCTGACCCAGTACGGCCATCTCGTGGATCTCTTCCAATTCGGCCTGGGAACCGATTACCTCATTAAGCACCGGCTGCAGTTGATGGCCGAATTTGAGGCTCTGATCGAGCAGCGCACGCCTATCTACCTAAACGAAAATTACCTGACCTTGACTACCGGCCTGCGCTACTATCCTTCGTCCAACCTCGCCTTCAATCTCGGCGGCACCTTCGGCCTTTCCAAGGAGCGCTTTTCGGATCGCTCCTGGCGCCGCAGCGACCCCTGGCAGGTTTTTGCGGGCGTCACCTTCATGCCGCGAGTGAACAGCGCCGACCGCGACGGGGACGGCATCCCTGACTGGCTGGACGCCGAAATCAATATGGGCTATCCCATCTATGCGATGGGTCCCCGGGACAGCGACGGCGATGGTGTGCCGGATGATCGGGATAAAGAGCCCAGTTCCATGCGCGGAGCCGTCGTGGACGCCGATGGCATCGCCCTGGATGACGATCGGGACGGCGTCCCCAACGGTCTTGACCGCGAAACCCGCACCCCGGAAGGCGCCTGGGTGGATGCTCTGGGCGTTGCCTACGACTGCGACCGCGACGGCATCCCTGACGGCCTTGACCAAGAAGCCAAAACTCCCTACGGAGCCTTCGTGGATATCAACGGCGTTTCGCTGGATACTGACGGTGATGGCATTCCCGACGGCATTGACCTCGAAGCGAATACCCCTTCCGATGCCATCGTGGACGCTTGGGGCCGCAGCATCACACCCCTGATGCCGCCGCAGATGCAAATGGCCGCAGCCGCACAGCGAGACGTTGAGACTATCTTGCTGGGATTGCCCAATGTCCACTTTGACTTCGCCAAGGCCGACGTCCGCCCCGAAGACTATTCCGCACTCGACATCGTCGGCGAGGCGCTGGCGCACAATCCCGAAGTCGTGATGCTGATTGAGGGGCACGCCGACAGCATCGGCACCGACGAACGCAACGTCAATCTCTCCTACCGCCGCGCGCGCGCCATCCGCGATTACCTGCTGGCGAAATTTCCCAGCTTAAGCCGCGCCAACTTCACCGTCACCGGCCTGGGCGAATTCGACCCCTTGGCCGACAACGGTTTGGACTCCGGCCGCATCCAAAACCGCCGCGTCGAATTCAAAGTCCTGAACCGCAAGGCGATTCAGGATATGATTACGACGTGGGAATGATCTAAGGGCACCGTGCACCGTTCACTGCGAACCGGAAATCCTCCGCTGCGGCAGGTCTTTTGACCTGCCGCATTTGCATAGGGATTGGCCTTTAGAATCCCGACGTGCGCATCAAGAGATTTTAGCCATTTATCTCTTGATTTGGCCTTCCGGTTATAGTATATTTTCAGCGTCCGCTCCTTTCGCGAGATCTTATTAAGAGTGCTTTTTATCTGTCGCTGTGGCTGGAGGCGGCAATGGAATCATGCAATAATGCATTATTTCCAGTACGTTTAAGATCTGTTCCCGGCGCCTGTGTCCCCGCTTATCCGACCTCGCCTGATCCGCCCCCCCGACACTCGATAGGGCACCTGCATACCCAAAATAGACTATCCCCCCAAGACGCAAAAACTTCCCTCGCTCCGCGCTTTTCAATGCCGGAGCGATTTTTTCTCGGTAGGGCAATTAAAATAACGCAATGTCACTCCCGCGACAGCGGGAGTCTATAATAATTAGATACTTAATTGGATTCCCGGAGCAAAGCCTCCCTTCGGGACTTGCGCGGGAATGACAAGAAGCGAAAGGCGGCTCTGCCGCCACCCCGGAAAAATCAATAACTTAACTCAAAGGAGATCGTGATGAAAAAGTTCCTATTTGTACTGATTCTGAGCCTTGCGCTCATTTCCACCGCCACCGCCCAGCCCATGCGGGATGTGACCTGGACGCCGGTGGGCGATGCCCTGCACCCCTTCTGCCGTGCTGGCAGTGGGGTTCTAGGCAATTACTTCTACTGCTTTGGAGGTGCAGATAGCTGCTGGGGTCAGGCTTTCAACCTCACCACGGAGCTCTGGGAAGAGTCCACCGCGCCGCCCCTGGGTGGGAGCGCTTATGGCTCCGCCGCTACCAATGATGCCATATACCTGATCGGTTGGTATAGTCCCGGTGGATTTGGCGGGGAGATGCAAAAATTCACTCCCATCGGAGGCGGCCCCAACGGTACCTGGACCCAGATGGCGCCTTATCCTATAAGGAACTATGGCATGGCGGCTGCCTGGGACGGGGGTAATTTCATTTACACAGCCGGTGGACCTTGGGGTTGGACAATAGCCTATAAGTACGATATTGCGAATGATAATTGGACGCCCATGGCCGGCTTGCCTGTCCTGAAAGCCTGGGCCGGTGGTGCCTTTGTCAACGGCAAGTTCTATGTCGTTGGCGGTTATGCGTTGTCAAGCAGTTCCACGCTCGAGTATGATCCAAGCACAAACTCCTGGACGGAGAAAGCCTCTCCGCCTGTAACTGTGTCCTGCGCCAGCTTCAGCACAACTTTCAACGATAGCCTTGTGTTTTCCGTTGGCGGGGGATTTGACCAACCCGGGTCGCCTGCGATCAACGCGGTGCAGGTTTACAATCCCCTGACTAATGCTTGGTCTCAGGAAACACCCTTACCGGAAGCGCACGGCAGCAATGCCGCCAGATTCGTTTCACCCGATAAAGTGATCAGCGCCGGAGGCACCTTGGCGGGCCAGGTTTTCGCTGTCACCTACAAAGGCACCGGTTTCCCCAGCGGCAGCCCATCCTCCCACCTGACCGTCAATCTCGTGCCGTTCGTTCAACCCGTCCAGATCCCCGCTTCCGGAGGCACATTCGACTTCTACGCCTTCGTGAATAACACCGCGACTTTCTCGCAGGAGGTGGATCTCTGGACCATGGAAATCGCACCGGATGGTAGCACCATTGGGCCAATCCTGGGTCCGGCCACGGTGACAATGGATACCGGCACGCGCGGCTGGTACAGGCATCAGAACGTGCCGGGCACGGCGGCACCGGGGCTATACACCTACATCGCTTACGCCGGCAATTATCTCAGTGGCAACATCTGGGCGACGGATTCGCTGCAGTTCACCAAGCTTACCACCGGCGACGGCCCCTGGGTGAACAACTGGAAGAACTGGGGTGATGCGATAGGCGATGAGGAGGTGCCGGCTGCGCTCATCGCGCCCGAAGAGCATGCAGTTCTGAAGGCCAGCCCCAATCCCTTCAACCCCTCCACGGCCATCAGCTATCGGCTTTCAGCGGACAGCCACGTCAGCTTGCAGGTCTATGATACGGCGGGTAGACTGGTGGAAACACTATTGGACGGATGGAGAGATGCAGGGATCCATGAGGCGACCTTCGATGGATCGCAATTAGCATCCGGCATCTACTTCGCCCAGCTGAGGGCAGGGAATTACAGTCAGGTGCAGAAGCTAATTCTGCTGAAATGATCCGATCTTTCAGCAGGATAGTCCGCCCACTGGCGGAATGATGCTGCTCAAGTTAAAAGTAAAAAGGCAAAAGAAAAAAGTAGGGGCGGCCTCACCGCCGCCCCAGAAATATCAATAACTTAACTCAAAGGAGATCATGATGAAAACCAAACTTTTTGTATTCTTTCTCATCCTCGGGCTGGTTTCAATCGCCAGTGCCCAACCCGGCCGCGACGTGACCTGGACACTGATGGCAGCCCCACCCACACCTTTCTTTGGAGCCGGCAGTGGCATCCTGGGCAACTATTTCTACTGTTTCGGCGCGGATAATTCGCTGGTTCATACTGCCCAGGCCTTCAATCTCACGACGGAACTGTGGGAAGCGTCCACACTGCCCCCATTGGGATTGGAATTCAACAGTGCAACGACGGACAGTGCCATCTATCTCATTACCTGGTCCGATAGCTCGTACCATGTGGGACCTGACGTTCAGAAGTTCACTCCGTTCAACAGTGGACCCACTGGCGAATGGACTCCGATGGCCCCTTATCCAGTGGCGGTTTGTGATTTGGCGTCTGCTTGG
>Ga0315284_10003140_pt1 | contig 23504 bp, 31 predicted proteins | sample YL17G09_16_MG_FD_203696 | JGI IMG/M metagenome (GOLD analysis project Ga0315284, IMG submission 203696) | Sediment microbial communities from Yellowstone Lake, YNP, Wyoming, USA - YL17G09_16 | ecosystem: Environmental > Aquatic > Freshwater > Lake > Sediment | place: USA: Wyoming | collected...
CTTTTAGCCTCTTGCCGCATATCCTGTCCGCGGCTTCCCAGACGACGACAAGAGCTTCCCTGACAGCCTCATCGTAGACACGCCGCCCATATCCTCGCCTGGGCCTGCTGCAACCTGCTTGCCTCCTGAGCAAACGAATCGCGTGCTTTCGGTGGAATCCCGTCAACTCGCTGAACTCATCCAGTATCTTGGTCCTTTGAATCCTCGACGAATCTCGATAACGCTCTCTTAGAGCTCCGATGAGCTCCTCCCGAGCGTGCTTGCTGATCCGGTTGACCATCGTTGCCCTCCTTTTTCGGTAACATTTTGTTGAGGCAACGACATCATCTCAGTAACAAAATCAATGAGTCAACGCGGCCGGGAATAATGATTATCGCTGATCACGAATTCAATCACTGCCGGCAGGATTGGGCCTGGGTGACACAGCCTGGGCATATCCCCGGCCGGCAGAGGGCCCTGGACCGGTATGACAAGGGCTTAGAGATCAGCCTCGGATTTTCACTTCACAGGTGGTACAATGAGTGGGGGCGGGTCAGTTGAAATTCTTTGCTTAATTTCCGGATCGACGATTGCGGACCTAACTGGTCTGTCCCATAGAAATAGAATGTGCTCATCCGGCTCCCCAGGATTCAACGCCGGCAGGGCCGCGGGTTTGACCTTCTTTCCATATTTCAACTTAGCCCAATAACCGTGCGGTGGTCTAGGGATTTTAAATTTTTTGCATATTTTTGCCAGTCCTACATCGACATTCCATAACTTGCTCATAAAGTTCCTGTCGCTTGATAACATTCTCTTTCGTTTCATCGGCCATTCTAGACTCCCTCCCACAATGTCATTTATATGCTCCCAATTTGCTTTGAACCATATAAACAATTCAAGCCATCTTTGGCTCAAATAACGGGACTAATCGAGTTCCAAACGCGTAAAATATTAATAAAGGCACAATTTATTGTTGATTATTGACAATAAAATACTTAACATATTTCTCTATGTATCTCTGAATATTCTCCTTATTCATTTAAGCAAAATGTGCTGTGCCAATAGTTCCTATAGCGCATCCAAGGCGTTTAGTCTAACTTCACATTCCAGGCCTTCCAGTAATAGTTCCTTGCCTTGATCGAGAAGGGGCTCGCTGATCTTGGAAGGGAATCTCGCAAAAGAACATGAAACTTATTTTTAAATCTGGGCATCTATTCTATAAGAGATTTATTGCCGAGGCGTGAGATAAAGCATCTTGGTCGCATGTTAAAGAACCTTCTTGAGGCATTTAAGCATATGCATAGAGGCTTTAAAAATATTTACATGCTGTTCGGAAATTAAAAAAGATTGTAAATTGGCGGCTTTCTTGCGCCGGCTGGGGAAAGCCACCACATTTTTAGTTCCCTTTCAACCGCCTCTCGCGAACAGCCGGCATATCTACTGTGTCCCTTATGCGCGCCCAATTCGCATCGGACCATGTAATATATTCAAGCCCTCTTTGACTCCAATTCCGGAATTAATCGAGTTCATAGGCCCCGATCCGTTCGTAAAAGAAACAGAGAACCTGGTAGAAAAGATTCGAGAATACCGGCGGATTCACGGGCTTACCGAGAAGGAGCTTGCCGAACAGCTTGGTGTCGATCAGACGACGCTAGCAGGGTGGGAGATAGGAGAGCATAAGCTCTCAAAAAACCTCCTTCTAAATCTGACGCAATTCTTTGCTACTTTTCCTTCATCTTTCTCCTAGCTTGAGGAATGACATGGACGGTTTTTCTGTTGACCATACTATTATCATCTTTTCTTGGATAAGCTTTTTGAATGTCGCTCCTTGAAAATTTGTTTGGCCGTCGAATTAGCTTCAAATGAGAAGGCATCCTTTTGAATTATATCTGCTTCTAACCAATCTATTTCGCGAATATTGCCAATTAAGGCGTATCAAGTTGTCCAGTTTATTGACAACAACAAACGCAGGCAGCCATATCAGAAGTGGCATCAGAATAAACATCGCTTGAGCAAACCGCGAGCCCATTATCTGCCCACTTAGTTGCTTAAGCCGGCGATAGATGAGAAGGAAACAAGCGAGTGAAATCACTATAGATACAATCGGCCAGAAATAAATTCTTGGTTCAGAAAGGAATAACTCGGACTGCGCTGAACCAAGACTCTTAAAATCCAGATATGGCATTGGAAATTTCGTGCCCTCAATTGCCGACAACCCCAAGGCTGTCTCATCTTCAAGGACAAACCGCCCTTGGAGGGCAGCGACAAAAAACATGAGCATAGGAAAGAGCCTCATTAACGCATTTATGGTTGCTCCAGCCCCCAAGAGCAACGTTACGCTGTTAAAACTTCTTTGCTTAAGGTAAATTGCGGTGAAAACGAGGGCAAATATCCAGTTGACCAAGGGACCAAGAAAATCGCTCAGATTCCATCTTCCTTGGATCGTTTTTTTTATCCGAAAATCAGGATCACTCGGCCACTTTCCAACATCGCCAACTTTATCAAATCCTGTGCTGATATGATAACCTTGAATCTTAGACCCAAACCCGTGTCCACATTCATGTAAAAATTGGAAAACCAAAAATCCAAAGAACAAAATAAACGCCCAAGCTGCTAAAAACCTGGGGTTCTTGAAGATCATATCCTTCGCCTACGGCTTTATGGCCCATATGGTGCCGAAGATGGTTCTACTCCATGCAAGATCACAATGCTTGAAGCCCGATTCATGCAGCCATTTAAGCCATGAGGCATAGGACACAGGATGATCACTCCGATGATGAGTCCTGTACCATTCGTCAAGCTCTTTCCTGGATACTCCGTTTTGAATCACATCCCGCTCCCAGTGTTTCCAGATTTCTTCCGCAGCCGTTGCTGAGTCGCCGGCCAACATGGCTGAGAAGGCAAATACTCCCCCCGGCCTCAACGATTGATAGACATTTCGGCAGACCGCCAGTTTCTTCTTGTTTGTTTCTGGATAATGGAGAGCCAGGTTTGAAAAGACATAGTCAAAAGAGTTGTCTTTTCTATACCTAATCATGTTTGCGCAAAATATCTCGGCTCGATGGGAATACGGATCCAACCTCGCCCTGCATGTCCGGACCATTTCCTGGACCAGGTCAATGGCCGTCAGTTCGCAGGAGAGGTTTTTATCCAGCAATTTCAGAGAGAGATTGCCCGTTCCGCACCCCAATTCAAGAACCGCCGGATGATGTTCCAGCTCGGGCAGGCAATCCAGCAAGGATTTCATCATCTCCTCATAATAGGGGACAAACTTTCTAATCCGCTGGTCATAAGCCTCGGGATCAACAAAATGAGACTCAAGCTGGGTCTTTTCTTTGCTCATGGCCCGACGGTCAAGGAAAAATATTCTGGCCCACCTTTTGCTTGAGAAAACGAGAGATGGACTCTCTTGTCTTCTCAGGAGAGGCATGCGGCTCATGCGTGCCGGGAATGATCTCCACCTTCGGGTAGGCTTCTTTCAGGATGGTGATATATTTGCTCACATAGGGGCAGAGGACCACTAGGCAATACGTGAGATGGATCGTATCGGCTCCGTAATGGACCAGGGAATTTGCTTTGGAAAGGATGGCCTCCGGCGCTAATCCACCCAGGCAACCCTGGCAGGAAATGATCCCGGCCAGCTCAGTATCCAGGCCCTTGTACCGGGCAAATTCCCCTTTCCTATCGTAAAAATCTCTTAAGCAAGGAGAAAGAGGACAGTCCAAGATCTTGGTCGTATTGGCACAGGCAAGAATTCCAATTCGTTTCACATAAAACCTCCCGGTCGATGGATAGAGGAACCTATAGTATCTCTTTCATTCACTTGAGTCTTTGGATACCATTTGTTTTGATTTCCAGTCTTGTCTCAAAGCTAGCCCAGGGGGCATCGATTTTCATTTTTCGGCCGCTGCGTTCGATGAGTAAGACGACAGAATCTCCCTCCCTGGCCCCATGGAGGGCTTTCCTGATATCGGCAATGTCGTTCAGCGACTGTCCATTGATTTCAACCAAAATATCTTGTTCTCTCAGGCCCGCCTGATAGGCAGGACTGTCCCGGTCGATTTTGTAGGCTTTGAGGGGCCCGGAGGGCGGTCCGAAATCGATGATTCCGAAATACAACCTCCGGCCCTTGTTCCTTTCAATCCGAAGCCCCGCCGCATTCAAGATAGATTCAAAGGCCTGGACAAAGTCTCTCCCGTACAGCTCTTCATAGCAGGGATAAAGCCTTTCTCCCAGAACTTCGCTGAAGACGGCGTCCAGCTCATCATGGGTGTAGCAATGCCCGCTCAGCCTGAAATCATATTTTTCCAGCATTCTCTTCATCACGTTGTCGAAATTCTTTTTGGCGGAGGACTCGCGTTGAAGCAATAAGTCCAAAGCGAAAGCGAGACAGCATCCTTTGCTGTAGGTGAGGGCCATGGCTTTCTGATCAGAGTAATAGTCTTCAGAAATATTATTCAACCTGTCGTCTCGGCGTGGGTTATGGTACGTGTCACTCAATTCATCAGATAAGTACTGAAAATAAACGTCCTTGGAAATAATCCCCGACCTCAGCATATTCTTGTATTGGTAGAATCTTGTGATCCCCTCCGTAAACCAGATAAGAGAATGATCGCTTTGGGCGCGGCTGATGGGCTGTTCTTCCGTTCCGTTCCAGAAATGAAAGATCTCGTGAAAAACATGGGCACTTTCCTTAAGCCAATCGGATGAATCTTGCTTACGGCTGTAGTTCAAATTGAATGACCAGCCCAGACCGTTGCCGCTGCCTTGTCCGGGGTGGTCAAATATGAACTGGAACAAGGCAAACACCCTGGGCACGGGATAAAACCCGAACAGGTTATAGCCCGCGAGAAGAGCCTGCTCAACAGTGCGATTAATCTCTTTGTCGGCAACAGGCCCAGAATTTAACAAGGCGACTTCGACGGGAAGCTCCCTGATCTTGAACGAATTGACCCGGTAGCCTCCGACTCCGACAAGGCCGCTGTTCAGGTTTTCGAGGCTGGCCGGCGAGAGGTCATAGGAAGCTCGGTTTGCCCCCCAGCTTGTGACAGCCATCCATCCTTTTGGCAAATCAAAATTGACCAGAATTCTCCGGATTTTGATCTTATTTTCAACAAGATAGCTTTCCTCAGGATGGATGAAGACAGAAGCAGCAGGAAAATAAAGGTGGTCATTGTCCCTATAAGGCAGCCTAACGCTATTCAAACTCGAATAGGAATACCGAGTGTTGACGGTGTAGTCGATGATAATGATATGGCCTGCTCCAGGATTAACTTCCCAGAGAAATTCAGTAACTATTTTTATTGCAGATGGCTTCTGGTTACCTTCATAAACAGAAATTTCAGGGAGAACTTCTTCTAATTTTTTAACCTTGCCATAATTTTGGGTCATACTAAGGTGGAGATGGTCAGTTTGAAGAGCTGACATCCGGGCCCTTATATGAATATGACCGGGCTCTTCTTTTTGGACTTTTACACTGTACTCAAGCATTATTCCTCTCTCGCTCGTTCCTGTTCCTGATGAGAGCCTACTCAAGAAAATGGGAAAAATAAAAAGTGTAACGGGAAGCAATACCTTCCATGAAATCCTTGCCGCAATCTTATTTGGCATAACATAAATTTATTATAATAAAAGATATTTGTGTTATCATTTGTAGCGAAGCAAGTTTTTTGTCTCTTCGAAGTAAGATTCAACTCCAACTTCTTTCATTCGGGTATTCATCTGAAACCAACGTTGCCAGAGGTCCGCGTCAAAGTTAGTTTTTTTGCAGGGAAACTCATCGCATTGAAAACAAAAATCCACGCCCTTCATTTTATAGCAGCCAATGACTCCACAATTTGGGTATTTACAGGTTCCTCTCCGGCACCCCAGACAATCGCCCTTTGTTAAATAAGAAAGTAGCACTTTAAAGGAGGGATAATTGGCAAAGACAGGCAGAAAATTAGAAAACCTCTGTGCATACCTGTCAAAAGATCCTAATAAGTGCTCTAGTCTCACGCTCAGGAGTTTTATCTCGCCTTCCGAGAAAGCAAAGCACTTGGAACAATTAAGCCCGCAGGGGGCTAGATGTGTTAATATGCTTTCGTAGTCCATTTCGATATCACATTTAGTCCTTTTTTATTTAGATCGAAATAACAGGAATTAAGTTTCATTTTTTTATGAGAGAATTTTGCTTATTAATTTTATCTGCCATAATATTTGAGAGATCCGAATTAATTTTATTATGAAACTTTTGCCCAAAAAAGAGCATCAATATATTGGAGCAAGGATGAATTTTATTGAATTGAACCTTATTGAAAGTGCTCGGAGAGGCGACAGTCATGGTTTGAATAGACTCTTTTCTCAACACCAAAGGTATATTTTTAATCTCATGCTTCAACTTACAGGAGATGTAGCCCTGGCAGATGATTTGACTCAAGAGACTTTTCTTATGGCTTTTCGAAAACTGCACAGTTTCCGCTGCCAGGCCAGCTTTCGCACCTGGCTAAGCCGTATCGCAATAAACCTTTTTCGTTTAGAATTTCGCCGTAAAACTAAACATTATTCTCTTTGCCTTGAGAAGATAACGGTCCCTTCACACCAGGACAACCCGGAGCGAGTCGTTATCAAGAGTGAACTCCAATGGTGCATTCTCCATAATCTTCAACAACATCTGCCGAATAAATATCGCGAGGTACTCGTTCTCCGGGATCTCCACCATCTCAGTTATAAAGAGATTTCTGAGATACTAGGATGGAGTGTGAGCAAAACAAAGACTTGCCTTCACCGCGCCAGGCAGATGTTTCGCCAACAGTTTGTCAATAACAAATGCAAAGCGTTTGCTGATGATTATTTATGCATTTGCGAGGGGATGTTAGAATTATGAACTGCGAGGAAGCCAGAGCCCTCTTTTCCGAATTTTATGATGGGGAGCTTAACCAGGAAATTGCCCAAGCAGTGAAGGAACATTTGGCAGATTGTCAAGAATGCAGGGAAGAATACAAGAATCTAAAAAAGAGTCTGAAAATTTTAAGTAAATTAAAGATATTGGAAGCTCCTCGAAACTATGTTAGTTTTAATTAAAAGCGCTAATAAAGTTGAGGCTCTGAACCAGAAGGCTTTTATCCTTAACACCTTTGTTCTGAGGGGAGGAGCCTTATTCTCCGTGGAAGCTTATGACATTTCTTATTAAGCCAGGACCTCTTCAAGGTTATCAACGGCAGCTATAATTTCGTGTTCCGAGATTGTTAAAGGTGGCAGGAACCTCAAAACGTTCGCCCGAGGAGTTATTCCCAAAATAAATCCCCTCTCAAGCATTGTCCTCCAGACTTCCGTAAGCCGACCTTCAACATTCTGATCAGCGTACTTGAACTCGACTCCGATCATGAGCCCACGGCCACGAACATTGACAACATCTGAATGGCTGCTAATTCTCCCGAGCCTTTCGAGGAAAAGCTTCCCCAAATGGGCTGCTCTCGAAACAAGTTTTTCTTTCCTGATTAACCTAATAACTTCCGCGGCAACAGCGCAGCCCAGAGGATCGTTCAAGTGAGATTGAACATAAGAGAACGCCTGTGTTTCTAACACACTGGCGACAGAATTGCTCACAGCCACTGCGCTAATGGGGTAACCATTCCCAAAAGCTTTACCTACGACTACTATATCGGGCACGATTCTGTAATGTTCAAAACCAAACATCCGGCCCGTCCGTCCCAGTCCGGTCGTGACCTCATCCACGATGATGAGGCCTCCTCCGGATTGAATTCTACTTGCTAGCCATTCGACGACTTTATCTGGCGGAAAAAGAATTCTTCCTCCCGAACAACCAGGCTCCAAGACAAAAGCTGCGATACGGGAGAAATCTATCGCTGCAAGAATCCTACATTTCATAGAACATACCCATTCCGTACATTGAAGGCAGGAGTGAAGATCTATTTTCACCCAGTCGCGGCGCCCCAGAAATGTCCCTGCTTCACCGAAAGCCGCGAAATAGGATTGCGAAAAAGTCAGCAACTTAGGCCTGTTAGCGACAATTCTGGCAATCCTGATACTGAGCTCGACGGCTTCGCTTCCCGAGCTAAGGAAAAGGGCTTTTCCTTCCTGCCAAGGCAAAAGCTCCAAAAGCCCCCGGGCAGCAATCCGGGCAGGTTCGCTCGTGAATCTTTTTCCTACATGGATCAGTTGTTTAATCTGGCGATGCAGAATTTTTCTGATCGACGGATGTCCGTGTCCAAGAGCTGCACACCATATCCCGGATTCAAAGTCAGTGTACCTATGCCCATTGGAATCCCATATGTGGGCGTTCCGCGCTCTGACAATCTGGATCTGTTCCAGAGGATGGGTGAGAAGCACGTAAGGCAGCCTGTGTTTTCCCATCGATCCTCCTTTATTGGGAAATGTCATTCCTTATTGAAAAAAGCTAAAACATCATAATGATTTACACCTGGCTCCAGTTCAAGAAGAAATTCCTTATCGTCAGGAAAACAATAAACGGCTTTTTCAATATCAGGACCCGCAAATTGACGGATGGAATCAAACGAATCCCACAGTGAAAGCAGTAAGAACTCAGCTTTCCCATCATAAATACGTCTTAGTACATAAACTCCCTGGTTCCCCTTGAGAGAACGGTACATTTTTACACCTGTTTTCATCATATAGTCAAAATAATTATCGCTTTTTGATTCTAAAGTAACACCATGCCAAATCCGCATAATCATGATCTTTGTTCCTTTCTTCCCAATTAGACGATAAAAAACTAGTAAGAGTTGCAAATATTTATGAACCTTTTGGCGCAGAAAAATCATTTATATCTCCAGAAACGAAATAAGGAGGAGCATCTTTATATTTATGAGGAGGCATTAGAACCATTAACTGCAAAGAAGTCCAATCACTTTTTTCCAAATTCTATCTTAAAGTGCTTCCTCAAGAAATAAACGGAGCCTAGGAGGAGCATCTAACGGGTTGTTCAGAATGCCGAAAAGAATTTAAAAACGCTATAGAAATCTCAAAACTTAAAATAAGACTTAAACATTTTAGATTCCCCACGACTATTTAAAGAGTTCGAAAAATACAAAAGAAAGTAAGATGCAAAGATTATTTTTGGTAAAATACATAAAAGCTCTCTTTTGCGCTTATCTTAAACCATTTTTAGTGGCGATCATTATCTTTTTGGTACCTCCTTTTCATCATGAACAAGTCTAAACCTAGGAAACACCGTCAGCAGACCAAATTTATTCAATCATAGATGGATATTTTATTATAGCGCAATACAAAAAAATGAAACTTATCTAGAACTTTAATAATCTAACTGATGTTATCGATTAAGCATTTCTGTATCCGAGTCCCAAGGAGGTAAAGCTATGAATTTTTTCAATGTTAAAGAGTTGCCAAAGAAAAATATCAAGAAAGGAATCAGAATGTGTTCAGTCTATCTAAAAAATGTGATGCTAACCTATTTTGAGTTTGAGCAGGGTCAGAAGATTCCTTCTCATGAACACCCTCACGAACAGATTACTTTTATTCTGGAAGGAAAAATGCAATTTAGGCTAGGGGATGAAATAAAATATTTAAAAGCGGGAGAAGGAGTTACTGTGCCTTCGAATATGAAGCACAGTGTGTATGCCCTGCGCCCGGTAAAAGTTGTAGATGCCTGGAATCCCGTCAGAGAAGACTATGTTGTTTCTTAGGGATAATTGTGCAATTAAAGCTCCGTCAAGGAAAAGGTAGAAATATGCAGAAAAAACTGCTATCTGAAATAGAAAAGCACGGTATTAAAGGACAGGTTGTTTCGACACATCACCTTGTCCATTTAGAAGAGGAAATAGAAGAAAGACACCGCCAGGGGTTTTTCGATGCAGAATTATATAAGGAGTATCTTTCAGGCTTTAAGTTCAAAGCCCCGGAGAGCTTGCCCGATGCAAAATCTCTTATTGTAGTGGCTTATCCTCAACCTCAAATCCGCATCATTTTCAGCAGGAAAGGAAAATTGCATCCCGTCATCCTCCCCCCAACCTATCTGTACTATCCAGACAAGCGAGTTGAGGAGATCCTTTCCAGCTTCCTCAACCCTCTGGGATACCATCTGGCCAAAGCAGTGTTGCCTTTAAAACTCCTCGCAGTAAGGAGTGGACTGGGATTATACGGAAAAAATAACATCTGTTATGTGGAGGGGATGGGAAGCTTTCACCGGCTAATGGCATTTTATTCGGATTTTCCTTGTTCCGAAGATACTTGGGCTGAGGCAAGAATAATGGAAAGCTGTAAAAAATGTCTTGCTTGCCAGCGAAGTTGTCCTACCGGGGCTATTGCCCCTGAACGTTTTCTTCTCCGGGCCGAGCGATGTCTGACCTTTCTCAACGAGGGTCCAAGAGATTTTCCCTCCTGGGTAGATCCCGCCTGGCACAACTGCCTTGTTGGCTGCCTTAATTGTCAAAAAGTCTGCGTCCGAAACAATGGTCTATTCGGGTGGATCGAAGAGAAAGCAAATTTCTTAGAACAAGAAACTAAGTCTATTCTTGAAAATCCGCCATTTGAACTACTTCCTTCCAAAACTCAAGAAAAGTTATCGCAGCTTGACCTCATTGAATACTACAAGATTTTACCCCGCAACCTGCATGTTCTATTCAGAGCGAAATTATAAAAAGCCAAGTCCAAAAAACGGAGAGAAAAGACAGCCGTTCCGGTCAAGAGGAAGCTTAACCAGGTTCATGATGATGGTAATCATAGCCGTTTTGATCGAGGGCCTCATCATGCTCTTTAAATTCAGCGAAACGGATAAAGTCCATCTTTTGCCTTATGGGATTCTAATCTTTGCCGGAGCTTTCATATTGATCATTGGACTCGACGTCTACCTTAAGCTCACGATCCCTATAGAAAAAATAGTCGAGAAGGAAGACAATAAAACAGGTTAGGTATGGCAATTTCCTTAGTGCAATTTTGCGTCTTTAGGGTTCTCCAGGCTGAAGCTAATGAAATCAAAAATGTCCTTATAAGTCATTCTCCTATATTCTTTATAGTCCTATGATATTCATCAACTAAGTTTTGAATTTCTTCTATCACTGATTCCGCTACGTCTATGGGGCATCCCCAATAGTCATATATTCCTCCGCGGCCGTTATTTTGGCCACAAATAATTAAAACACCCGTCCCAATTTTGCCCTTAAGACGGGTGGCTAGCCAGCCAATAAAGCCGCTGTTGTCAAGCGCTTCTTTAAAATAGAACTTAAAAACCTTGAATCTTTCCTGTTTCAAATCTTTTGAAGGCACAAGCTGGCTCCAAACCTTCCCATCACGGACAATAGCCAAGGCTTCTGACTTTGCTTTAAGAGGAAAATATTTCTTGGCAAACTCTTCAAATGCATACTCTTCTTCATAAATCTTAATCTCTGCATGAGATAAGACCTTCAATAACCTAAGCTGGATCTGCTCGTCTGTTTCTTTACTGATGTACATTAATTTACATCGCTCCTCTTTAAAGGAAATTTTAAAACAATTACTCTATTTAAAAAAGGCTATAATCTCATTAATGAACTCCGAGTCATTTAAATTTATTGATCATTTCTTTGATCTATACTGACTTTGCTGACCTCCGCACCTGAATGTTGACTGCCAAAACTCAGAGAGATACAAAGGACGTCATCTCAAAACCCGGCGGATTGAGTGCTGTCCAAATATTTAAGACTGTAGTTATTCCAAACAGGACTATCCCCAGTGCTCCGAATATTTTCCCAAAGGGCTGGCTTTTAAGCATGTAAAAGCCCAATAATATCCAGGCCGTGAAGAAAAACAAGTCTAGGTCCATATCAATGTTTCGGAGTCATCCAAAATTTCTCGAGAATAAAAGCGATTCCCAAATAAGTTATAAGGCCGATAATGCCGCAGACACCGCCCATTTTTATAAATCTTTTACTACCTTCCATATAATGCCTCTACAGCCTGGTCATTCTTTATCTGGATATTTTATCACCACCCCTTATAGAGCTCTTATCTTCATCAAAAGTTTCATATATTGTGAAACTTTATTGCTCCTTACCATATCTAATTATCAGGCGAAGAAAGAGGTACCTTCTCCGCGTGAAAGGGCAACGACATAGGACCCCTATAAGAACTTCATCATAAGAAAAGAGGACAAAATGAGGCCGAATCTTTTTATCAAACACTCCACGATACCGCCTCTCTTTTGGTGGCGTTATCAACCATACGGCCGTATGATCAAATTCCCTAGGAAAAAATGCGCCTAACAAACAGAGAGGAGGACGCTTCATCCATGAATTTAAAAAATAAAGTCGCTCTTATCACCGGGGCCGGATCGGGGATCGGGCTGGCTACGGCGAAATGCTTTGCTGCCGAAGGAGCCAAGGTGATCCTCTCCGACATAAAGAAGGCCCCTAAGGAGGGGCTTCATGGAAGAAAGACATTCTTCTATCAGGCGGATGTGAGCAAGGCTCAAGAGGTCGAAGCCCTCATTAAAAAAGCGATCCAGAGATACGGCCGCTTGGATATCCTGGTCAATAACGCGGGAATCGACCTGGCCAAAAAAATACCCGAAACAAGCGTTGAAGAATGGGATCATCTCATGGATGTAAATCTCAAGGGAGTTTTTTTATGCTCAAGGTCTGCAATACCGATTATGAAGCATCAAGGAGGCGGCGTCATCATTAATGTTGCCTCGGAACTGGGCCTAGTAGGGGGATCAGAAATCGCCGCCTATTGCGCCTCCAAGGGCGGCGTTGTCCAATTGACTAGAGCTATGGCTATAGACCATGCTTCAGACCATATCCGAGTGAATTGCGTCTGCCCAGGGCCCGTTGAGACTCCTTTGCTGGGAAAAATCATAAACGCGGCTAAAAACCCGAAAGAAGAAAGAGCCCATATTATAAAGTCAATCCCGTTAAAGCGCATTGCAAGGCCAGAAGAAATAGCCAATGTAATATTGTTTTTAGCCTCGGAGGAGTCATCTTTTATGACTGGGGCAGTAGTTGCCGTCGATGGCGGTTGGTCTGCTCAATAAATGCGCTCATCATAAAGCGAGGGATAGACGAAATCCTTGGCCCGCCCGGTTTCCCAATGTCTATATACCCGCATAGGATCTGAGGATAGGATGCTCCGCCGGCTTCGTTCGTTCGGACAGCGTAGCCAAAGAATCATTTTCTTATACCTCAAGCCTGAAAAGAGCGGTTTGATCATATGCTGGTAGGGAGCGATACCTCCGCCGGGGAAGGCGACGATTTGGACTTCGGGAAACGATAAACCGAAAAGTGAACCTGTAAGGAGGTTTTCATGAAAAGGTTGAATGTTGTGGCCGTTATGGTCGCCGTGTTTCTAACCTAGGCTTATCCGCAAGCTCAGGAACGGCCGATCCATTTCGTGGACATGAATTTCCAAATGATTAGGTCCCTGGGTCAAGCGGCGACCGCGGCCGTCATCGTCCCCATGTGCCAGATCGAAAACCATGGCCTTCACCTGCCCGTCGGCACGGACCTCTATTGCGCGATGGAAATCGCACGAAGGACGGCCGAAATCTGCGGGGCGGTCGTGGGAGTGCCTTTGACCCTCGGGAACTGCGTTCCCTACGCTTCCTGGCCCGGATACGTCACGGTCGATACGGAGACGCTGATTAAAATCGGCAAACAGTATCTCCGATCTATGCAAGATCAGGGCTTCAAGAAGGTTGCTTTTCTAATCATGCACGCTGGCGATAATTTCAACGGAATCAAGCTGGCCGTGGACGAATACATCCATTAAATAATTCAAGACGCTAAATCTTTTGCGGATATTTATTAAGAGGCTGCTGGCATGATTATTTCAACGTCAGGGACATCCCCAGGAAGAAAATAAAGGTAAGAATCGAGGTCTGCTCGGTTTATCTCAAAAATGTGATGTTCACATATTTCGTATTTGAGCGGGGTCAAGAGATTTCTTCTCATTCGCATACTCACGAAAAACTCACTCTCATACTTAAGGGAGAAATGCAATTCAAATTAGGAGGAGAGATAAAACCGATTAAAGCGGGCGAAGGAGTAGCCGTGCCTTCTGGAATCGAGCATAAGGCTTATGCCGTCACAGCCGTGAAAGTTATCGAATCCTGGAATCCGGTAAGAATAGATTATATCGTCTCTTAGCTAGATTCTATCTCTTGACATCCGCTGATCAGTTTTATTATTTCCTCGATGACGGAATCTACGACGTCAACGGGGAATCCCCAGAAGTCATAAATTCCTCCGTGCTCACTATTTTGACCACAGATGACAAAAACACCCGTTCCCAATTTGAGTTTGAGATGAGTAGCCAGCCATCCGATGAAACCGCTATTGTCAAGGTTATTATTAAAATAGAACCTGATAACTTTGAATTGTTTTTTCCCTGGATTGTTTGAACTGACAAGCTGGCACCAGGTGTTTTCATCTCGAATAAGAGCTAACGCATCGGTCTTTATCTTGATGGCAAATTCTTCTTGAGTGAACTCTTCAAATGCATATTCTTCCTCGTACATTTTTATCTGTGCTTGTGAGAGAACTTCTAATAGCCGCTTTTGAATCTGCTCGGGTGTTTCTCTGTTTGTAGATATGCTGATCATTCTTTGATGCCTCCCATGACTTCACCTTTTTTATCTCACTTGGATATTTCCAATAATAGAGTCCTTTTGTTTCAAAACTAACTTAAATACTTACAGGAGCGCTGATAGAATAGTTTAGAGATGATCCTTCTGATTTTTGTCCGTAAAAACACCAGGAAATGCGTTCAGAACGATGATTATCTTGTCATCTTCCTATTTTTGGCAGATTCTCTTTTTGTCTTCATAATTATCCTTTGCGATTTTTACATTTCGCATAAACAACCCATAGTCGAATTCTAATCGATATTCTTTTATGAAGCCTCGAAAATCTCCAAGGGAAAGACTTGCCAAATTCTCGAGGCTGAAAAAATCTTGAACCATTCTCTCTCTGTGTCTAAATCCTTTGATTCTTTCCGTTAACATGGGCTGCTTAATATGCCGCCTATTCCAGGGGCAGGCTTCCTGGCAAATTTCACATTCGATGATTTTATTTCCGATTTGGGCTGCCAGGGCGTCGCAATCGGCATCCGTTTCCAAAATATGGGAAAGGCACTTGCTCCTATTGAGATTATAAGGTTCTTCCAGGGCTCCTGTTGGACAGGCCAACTGGCATTTCCGGCACTTCCCACACTTGTTTGTTTCAACCGATCCATCCGCCCTCAGGGGAGCCTCGGTAATAATTCCCCCCAACGCCAGGAAGCTCCCATATTGTGGAGAAATGACCAACGTATTTTTCCCTTGCCAACCGATTCCTGCCCGAACGGCGGCGAGCTTCACGGGGAGCACGGAGCTGTCTGGATTAGATGTATCGCAGATGATTGAATTGTATCCACGTGCGTCAAGAACATCGATAATCCTTTTTAAAGGCGTCACGACGTCGGCATAAAATCCAGAGAGAAAAAGCCGGCTCGTTTTTCCGATGCCGGGTTTTTCCCAGTCGGGAAGCAAAAACCCGCCGATATATATTCCGCACACAATGATTGACCGGGCGGACGGGAGTGACAACTTCGGGTCTCGTCTCGGTGAATTAGCCAATGAATAATCCCCAAACGGGGACGCATGAGTAAACCTTAAAACATCAATATGCTCTTCTTCTCCGATCTTAAATATTAAATGGGATAATTCTCTCATTTCCTTTCTTCTTTTATCGTCGTTTTCCGTCTGAAGACAATATTTTTCACAGAAGGCTCAAAAGGCACCTCTATGCTATTCACGGCTCCAGTGTTATCAGAAATAAATGAAAATCTGTATTTCCCGAATGCTTTATCCCTTGTCTCAAAAATATCATAAAACAAATGGGCTAAAGGCGATGTGAGTCCACTATGGATGACAGACAATTGATCGCGTTCTATTTTGACCGTCAAAACTCCATAGGCCGAATGGCCAAATTCTCCACAATAGTCTTCAAGGGGGCGAAAAAGCTTTGTTTCTGGGTTAAGCAAATCTTCTTTTTCTTGAAGATTCGCTTTGGATTTTGATAAGCTTTCTTTCATCCTTTGGTTCCATGGGATTTCGCTTAAGCCCAACAAACGATCATAAACAGTTCTCGTGAGAATTTGCGTGACCGGTGAACCTTCCAAATTGCACAAAACCGCGCATCCGATGTTATCCCTGGGCAGGATAGAAATATAACAGCCGAAGCCATCAAAACCTCCTCCGTGTCCGAGCATCAAATGTCCCCGGTAAGACGTAATTGCCCAACCCATTCCATAGCTCCAATAAAATATTTCCCCACTCATCCCTCCGGGCATAACAATCTGTGGTTTCTGAGTTTCACTTAAACATGCCTCTGAGATAACCTGTCGACCCTTGTACTTTCCTTTATTGAGTTGAAAGAGGAGCCAATTCGCTATATCGATGGCGTTCGAATTAATTGAGCCCGCCGGCCCCATTCCCATGAGATTAACGTCAAAAAAAGGGATCTCCTTAATCTCGCCGTCTTCCTCACGGTAAGGAAGTGAATAATCTGATGTTTTCTGAGAGTCAACGACTGAAAAGTTCGAATTTATCATCTCGAGAGGATTAAATACCTTTCTCTGAACGAACTCCTCCCAATCCATCTGCGTCATCTGCTCAAGTATATAGGCAGCGATTGTGTAATTGATATTGGCGTATTGAAATCTCTCCCGAAAGTCCTCGCTGGGCTCGAGAAATCGCAGTCGCTCCATAATTTCTTTTCGGGTTATATTTCTATTGAAATACATGCGATAGTGTTGGGGCAACCCAGAACGATGCGCCAGCAGGTCTCGGAGCGTAATATGATCGGACGCAAATGCATCATAAAGCCGAAAGGAAGGGAAATATTCCCTTATTGGAATATCCCAGCCCACTTTTCCCTCATCCACCAGGATTGCCAATGAAACGGCGGTGAAGGTTTTAGTACAGGACGCAATGGGAAAAAGCGACTGACGAGTGACCTTTAACCCTCGGTTTATATCCCGCAAACCAAAGCCCTCCGAGAAGACGACCTTCCCTTCTTTGATAACGGCGATTCCGAGTCCGGGAACGCGCCACTCCTCCATTGTCTTGGCTACAAACTCGCCGAAGCCCTGCCAGTTCAGTTCTTGATTAGGCTTCTGAGCAACCAGTCTGGCGCATAAAAAAGAAAAAACGAAAAGAGAAAAGAAAATGGATTTAGCTCCATGCTTTCTCATTATGAACTCTCCTTTCAAGTCATCATGACCTTAAAATTACGACATCATCAGACCCCAAGGTAATTCTCTTTGCTCCGTGCTTTGTTATCACAAACGTATTCTCTATTCCAACTGTACCCACATTTGGAAAAATCACTTTTGGCTCCACTGCAATCACCATCCCGGCTTCAAGAGGCGCATCCTGCCCGTTGGCCAGGAACGGAAATTCATCAAGTTCAAGCCCAAGACCATGCCCAACGAATGAAATTCGATTTTCATCATATCCAAGAAAGTTATCTTCGTAGCCAAGCTTTCTTGCCATGTTGACGGCCAAATGATAAATTTCGTCTCCGGAAGCGCCGGGCATTGCCGCTCGTGTTATGGCATCTTGAATCTCAAGCATTGCCCGATGCGCCTGAAGAAGCTCATCGGATAGATAATCGATGGCGTAGATGCGCGTCTGGTCAACCATATAGCCGTCCGAAATAAAAACGTAATCGAACAGGATCGGCACGCCACTCTGGATTTTGCAGAAGCCAGCGCCTTGTGGAAAGGCAGGGCTCAATCCCGCGCCCCCAGTTGGGGATTGAAGGTAGCTCGATAGAGCCGCGTTCTTTCCTGCCATCAAATGGCCATAAAACAGCTCATTATTCCATAACCGGAATCTGATAAAGCCCTGATGTCCCTCAGCCCGAGCTACAGCCTCCAGTTTTCCCGCCAACGCGATTTCTGAAGTGTCTTCGGCTAGCAGTTCAGGCATTGCCTGTGTTGTTCTTTCGCCAATTTTGGCCGCCCGATGGAGCGCCGCGAGTTCAAATTCCGATTTTAAGGCTCGAATACGCCGGATCGCAGAGGAAACATCAATAAACACAGCGCCAGGGAAAATCTCCCTGAAGCCAAGATAGAGATTCGCGGGAAGCACATCCATCTCAAGCCCCAAATATTTGGGAACCAGGTAGCCGTTCGCCCGCAAAATGCTTGGGATATCTCGCCAAGATTTAAGAGGCACAATGCAATCAACTGCTGATTCGATACGGGCGCGCCATAAGCCTTTCTTAACCATTAACATTGGCAAGCCTTTAGACGGAACATAAAGATTGGATTGCTGTACGGTACCAGCGAAATAAAACAAATCAGCGTTTTGCATGATCAACGCCCCATCAATGCCTTTTGCTGCGAAATATGACTGCAACTTTTTTATTCGTTCCTCTCCCTCTTCTTTTGGCGTATAGATCATTTCTATCACTCCTGCAAATCTTGGGCTGGGTAGCTATAAGAGGTCAGCGGATATTCTTAAGCCCGCTTCACCTCTCTCTAGATAGATATAATCGTACTTCTCCCAATCTGAGCTGAATTGAATTCTGTCTCTCATTTCTATCTTGCTGCGACTTCCAGTGCACAAAGTACTTCAGCGTTTGGGTCGAATCCATAAGTCATCCCCCCGATTGAATTCCAATAGATCAAAGAGAATTCAGGTGCGGAAAACATCGGTAAAAGCACAATTTGCTGCGAAATAATAGACAACAAAATATCCAATATGTTTCTCTGTATAGTCCCGAATATTCTCCTTGTTCATTTGTCATTGCTCCTGAGCATCCTTGATAAATAGTCAATATTTCTGTCAATTTCGTTCATTGTACATAAATGGCCGTGCCCTGGCACAATGGCGCGGAGGCTTAACTTCTTTAGCCGCTCAAGCTGAACGATCCATTGTCTCCACTGCTCAGGACCACCGAAGTGAATGGTCAAGTCCATCCCCTCATAGAGCGCATCTCCAGCAAAGAGCGTTTGAGATTTCAGATGATAAACGCAAATTTCGTCTGGCACATGCCCGGGCGTTACTAGCAGCTGGATCTTTTCTCCGTCTATATCAAGAGTTTCGTCCCTCTCGATGGCCTTATCCGGCACAGAAATGACGACCTTGCCGAGGATCTCGTACGCTCTTTTCGAATTCCAGCCCATCCTCTCAGCTATGAAAGACCCGTACTTCCCGTTATCGCCCCTAAGCTCCTCCTCTACTCCCCTATGACCGATGATTTGCGCTCCCTTTTCCTTGAACACGCGCATCCCAAAAACATGGTCGGAATGGTGATGAGTGATGATCAAATAGAGCTTGTCATATTTAGGCATTTTTTCCTGAGCAGTTCTCCAAATAAATTCGGCAGAATCGATCGTCATGCCGCTGTCGATGAAGACTATGCTCTTTTCGGTCGCTATTATTCCGGCATTCACCGAATAGCCTCGATCCCCGGCAGTATGGCACAAGCCCGTTATCGCCCATACGTTCGCGCTCAACTTGTGAACGGCAGGGTTCCCCAGCCCTTCCGGTAATTGCCTTATGGCATCTTCGGACGCGCTGGAAGCCGACAGGTGATGAGTGAAGGAGGCGCCCATCAAAAGCAGGATAGAAGAAAAGAGGATGCTTAGGATCTTTATTCCGCGAAACATATTTGCCGTCCTCCTTGGCTTTGCTCTAGTTCTATTTCAGCAGTTCATCCCGAGAAATTACTTTTCCGTTGTGGATGACCATAAAAATCGTTTTAAGGTTTTTAACATTCTTCACAGGATTTCTCTCCAGAACCAGAATATCAGCCTTTTTTCCCGCCTTTATTTCGCCTATCTCTTTTAGCCCCAGCAAAGAGCCATAGTTCTATGTCGACGCGGCCAATGCTTGACGGGGCGTCAACCCGATCTGCGTCAGCCAAAACAGTTCTTGATGAAGAGAAATCCCCGGCAGCGTTCCATACACATCGCACCCGCTTCCGGCAAGGTATTTTGCGCCGTTGAGATAATAGACCTTTTCCAGCTCAACGGTTTTTCTGGCTCTTCTAATTTGGAACTCTCCGGAGGAAGGATTAAAGGCATGTTTTCCCGAGAGAATATCGACTGGAGAATGGATGTCAGACAGCTTTATGATTCTTGCGACGGGATAATTCCAGGGGTTGTCCGTCTCCGGAAGGTCAATAGCATAGAGGATGAGAGTGGGCATCAATCCCACTATTCTCTTGCTTCCCAAATATTTTGCATATTGCCTGAATACGTTTTCCTTGGAATCCAGGTCAACGAGCCACTTCATGTAGTCCCGAGCGGGACTTCCAAAAGGATTGCCGGCAACCGCCTTCTTCATGTCCGACGGAGCCACTTCCATGGTGTATCTTGAGCTATGGATCAAAACATCGATTCCGGCCTCTACGGCATCCACATAGGACGTATATCCGAGTTCGCCCATTGTTCCCATTCCAAGGCTATGAGCTTTTAGGACACAAGCCTTCAGTTCATCTGGGCGCAATTCATACATCAAAAGCACGACGCGGACTCCGGACGTGGCCATCCTCTCAATCTCCGCCAGATAGGAATTGACGTTTGACCTTTTGTCCTCAGTGTCCCCCAAGAATTTCCATTTGATGATGGTCGGCCCCGGCGCGCCATGTTCAAACAACGTGTGCGCTCTTCTCCCTCCATAAACTCCGATTATCGAAGTGACGCCCATGAATAAATGCGAACTTGCGAACGATTGGTTATCGAGCGCGGCAAAGCCGTCGATAAGACCCGGAACAATATATTTGCCAGAAACATCGACAATGCGATCAGCCTCCGTTTTCTTGTAAGGGCGCATCTCACCGGCATATGCAATTTTCGATTCCTGAATGAGGATAAGAGCGTTTGGAATGTCCTTCATGGAATCTCCAAAATTGGAAACATCGATTATCGTGCTGCCGGTGAGAGCTATTTTTTCCGGAAAAAGATAGCTGTTTGTACAAACGAGAATAACCAGAGTCAAAAATACGGATTTGCGTTTCATCCTAAAATTCTCCTTCTGTAGATTATAGACTCAAAATAGCGCATCTTTGTTTCAACCTGTCAACACCTCTTATGGTTTCCGTCGTCGGGCTTTTTCACCTTTCCCTGGCGGTACGCTTCCCTGCTTCCCCCTAGAAATAGCCACCCCCATGCATAGAAAATGCTTGATTTTTGGGTGGGAAATATCAGACAATATGCGGGATACGGAACAGTCTTCTAGAACCGGTTGTCGAAATAGCGTCAAGATATATGCCGATATGAACTCCGAAGAACTCACCGTGATTCGCAGGGCCAAAATGGGCGACCGAAAGGCTCTCGATGTTCTTTTCGGCGGGGAACAAAGATATATCTTCAATCTGATGCTTCAGCTATCAGGAGACGCTGCCTTGGCTGACGACTTGGCCCAGGAAGCACTCCTCCGGGCCTATCAACATCTGAACAAGTTCCGCCTCCAGTCCAGCTTTCGGACCTGGCTCAGCAAGATCGCCATCAATCTCTTTCGCAAGGAGTGCCGAAAGAAGCCGAAACACGTCTCGATCTGCCTGGACCAAATCAATATTCCGTCTGAAAGAGGACTCCCCGAACGTACCGTCATAAAAAGGGAGATGCAATGGTGCATCCTCCACAGTCTGCAGCAGCATGTACCCAAACAGTACAGGACAGTGCTCGTTCTCAGGGACCTCCAAAGTCTTAGTTATAAAGAAATCGCCAACATTTTATCGTGGGGAATCGGCAAAATAAAATCACGCATCCATCGCGGCCGGAAGATCCTGCGCGCGCATTTCGTCAATGGAAAGTGCAAGGCTTTTGCCGAGAAAGATTATCTTTGCATTTGTGATGGGATTTTGGAACTGTGAATTGCATTCAAACGAGAGCGCTCTTTTCCGATTTCTATGATAACAGGCTTAGTCAAAAAGCGAGAAAACCTTTAGAAGCACATCTGTCCGGCTGTTTAAAATGCCAAGACGAATACGCCCGTTTCATAAGAATCCTGGTTATTCTGAAAAAACTGAAGGCCCACGACGCACCCCGCGATTATACAAAAGGCTTGAAAAGCCCAAAATAGCCGCTCGCTTCAGCCGACATTCTGAAGACTCCCGGAAGACATTCCGCTTTTTTTTGAACTAAAATATTTTTGATAATTGGCCTTTACCGCGCTATCCAAAAAAGACGTTTCGAATGAAACTTCTAAGCATCTCCTTATTTCCTGCGCGGTTAAGCCGATCTCTTGTTCTGCAATTCTGTAATCATCGCCCCAGTTGGAGCCCTGGACACTCGGGTCATCGGAGTTGATGGTCACTTTCATTCCCATGCGGATAAGCTTTCGCAAAGGATGCTTTTTAAGCGCAGTAATTGTCCCCGTTCGATAATTGCTGACCGGGCAGACCTCGAGGGGAATATTATTGGCTATAACCGCATCCGCAATGTCTTTTCTATTCACAACTTGTATTCCATGTCCGATGCGTTCGACGCCGAGTCTTATTGCCTCGGCCATGGGCTGAGCGCTCAGGAATTCCCCGGCATGGGCGCTTAAGTGCAACCCGATATTTCTTACAAAATAGCAAATTTTCGAAATCTGGCTCACGCGATGCCCCTCTTTGATCAAAGGATCAAGCGTGCAGATGTCAACCCCCACTAAATGCGGTCGATAGTCTCTAATGATGTCTTGTATGTCTCCATAGGTCGCGTGAAATTCGCCTGAAAGATGTCTGGGAAGAACCAGGAATTTCAATCCAACGGCAATATCTCTTCCCGCCGTCCCCTTTCTTACCCCCTCCAGGACGGCTTCGAAGAAAAGATCGAGATTGCCTTTTTTCTCCCTTCGAAGCTGGAATCCCCTCGGCGCTAAAGAGAGCTCCAATATTTTCACATTCTGATCAGCAGCGCGCTTGATGATATCGGAAGTGACTTTGATGACACTTGACCGATTGATCAAACACTTGTCGAGAAGAGAAACTGCGTTAAAAAATGCCCCTCTGTCCGGAAGGAAACCCTGAACTTTTTGAAGGAATCGTCTTCGCGAGTCTGCAGCCGGAAAACCGAGGCGACGCAAAATTCTAAAGGATATGTCCGGATCAATACTCCCTTCAAGGTGGCAATGAAGGTCGATGACAGGAAAACCCTTATTCATGCCGCCCCGCAAAACCGAAAGTATGATATCACGCAATCTTTTTATTTTGCCAGTTTTTCAATGCTTCGCCTTGGGAAGGCACACAAAAGTCAAGAAAAATCAGAAGGAAGAGCCAAAACTCCATTACATGAAGCACTTTGCTCATGCACTCTTCCTATTTTCATAGATTCTTCCTGGCAGCCAATTGTTGCCAAGTCTGGCATGTTCTTTAAAGAATCGCCCGTGACTCGACGGGTGGCATGCATTCTTATCTCGTCGAGGGGGGATTATAAGCGTAGCTGGAAAGCCACTTTTATCCTTATAAGCCTTTGCCTGTCGATAGGCTAAGGTGCAACAATGAAATTGTCAGGAGCTAGAGCAAGGGCTTGCGCAACTTGTCTCGAAGCTGCTCTTTAAGATTAAATGGCAGAAAGGCAACACAAGGGTG
>Ga0315284_10003141_pt1 | contig 23502 bp, 33 predicted proteins | sample YL17G09_16_MG_FD_203696 | JGI IMG/M metagenome (GOLD analysis project Ga0315284, IMG submission 203696) | Sediment microbial communities from Yellowstone Lake, YNP, Wyoming, USA - YL17G09_16 | ecosystem: Environmental > Aquatic > Freshwater > Lake > Sediment | place: USA: Wyoming | collected...
CATAAATTTAGGAGGATCAGTATCTGGACGTTTTTTCTTTTCATCCTTCAACATTCCAATAACAGTTACCACAAAAGTTTTGAATTGAGAAATAGTTTTAATAGGTTGGTATCTTACTTTTGATGTGTCGATTCCAAAGTTTGAAGCTTGTTCTCTGTCTACTGCACCTTCAGTATCACAATAGAATACAAAGTATCCTGTCTTTTGTGCTTCACGAACGATGTTTAAACATAAGAATGTTTTACCACTTCCTGGATCTCCACCAAAACCTACACTTCTTGTATTTGGAATTCCACCAAATACTGTTCCTGAGAATTGAGCATTCATCAAGTAGTTTCCTACACTAATCCACTCATCTACTTCAGAGAATACATTGTTCTCAAAAATTGACCCTGTTTCAAAACCTTCGATTTTCGATAACTGCGCATCGAATTTTCCGAAGTCGAACCCTTTTGTTGCCGTTGTTGTTGCTTTCGCTGTTGTTACTTTTTTTGCCATTTTAATTGACGTTTTTTTGTTTGTTAATAATAATCATTCGATCATTTTCTTCCTGGTAGCGTTGGTTCACTCTTAGAACTCTTTCTCAAAGTCTCATTAAGAACCTCAGCTTCAAATCCTGTTAGGGGTGTCATTTTCCCATTAAATATAGATTCATTATAAAATTTCTTTTCCATCCTCATTTTAATCAAGTAAAATACATTGACTAAAATGATCATTACGTTAACTGCAACAATGGGAATTGCTCCATGCAAAAACCCATATATCGCAAACATAACACACGCGATAGTGTTTATTATTCTTAGTTTTAACATATCCTTCATCAAGAAGGAAATCAAAACTACTACCGACGATATGTAACCAAAAATCTCAAGCATATTTAATTCTATTAATCTTTTGTGTGTTTGTTTCGGACTCTCACATAGTGTCTGAAGAAGTATTCTGGGCTATCTTTGCATCTCTCGTATTCAATAGTGTAAGCCTTTTCTAATATAGGAGGTAATACAGTTTTATCGATATAATCATTAATCTCGTCAAGCTTCATTCGTTGGTCGTTGATCCAAAATTCCAATGACCCTATTGAGATATTCGTCAAAGGTATTTGACAACCGTATGAATCTTTGAAGTATACGAAATCCCTTGAAATTTCTTCTTCTATTGAGAATTCATAGTGCGGCAATCTTTCATGCAACTTTTTAAGTATCTCGCTTTTCATATCAAATCCTTTTAATAGAAGTCTTTGATATTCAACTTGATCTACAACAGCAATTTTTCCATCATTGGCTTCAACTAAGAATGAACCATCTCTGAACGTTTTAATTATTTTAATTTCCATGTGTAAATCTCTTGAATGTTTCTACTGCTTCATTTATTTTAGTTGCTAGACTCTCAAGCATTTCATTTGCTAATGATTGGCTAATCATTCCAGTCTTTAATAATCTTTTAACATTAGATACAGATCTTTTCATTACAGTACTGTACAGTGTTCCACCTGGTAAATGAAAATTGGATTCCGCCATCTGCAAATTTTCAAGTGTCTGTAACATATAATCAGCAAAGAATTCAGTTTCACCTTCTTGCATTTGATATGCAATAGAACTTGAACGTAGATTTCTTAAACGTATTATAATTTTTGCTATGTTATCTGTGGTCTTATCCATTCTGTTTTAAATACTCGATACGATCACGAACCACTGCTGCCATCTCATATTTTTCTTCCATTAGCAAAGATTGAAGGAGGTTACTTAAAACTCCAATTTCTACTCCTTCTTTAAGAGGCTTTGTTTTCTCGTTAAGTAAAAACTTTTTTCTTTTCATATTACAAAAAAGTTACCAAAGGGCATGACTTATATATAAATTTCCTCCAATTTCTGGGAAGCCCATTGCAACTGTGATTCTATTTATTGGATCAATTATTGTTTTTGTGAATTGATTATCATAATCTATTTGTGGCGCAAACTCAATTGGGAATGAGCCAGGAAGAAATGCGAATACATTATTATCTTCTCCTTTAGACTTAACATGAAAGAATTTAATCTTATCTCCAGCTTTAATTACTTCATATTTACTCTTAAGCTTTGGATGATTGTTTAACATGTAATTATAATATCCAGCAGCTCTAACATGTATTGGACATTTACTTGCAACCTCGAATGCGGTTGTATCATTTAAGATGTATTTGCTATAATCACTTATAGATCTTCCCATGGAAACTTTCTCTGGATCTGCAATCTTGAATTCTTCTTTATATTTCTTTAAGAGTCCAATCACATCATTCAGTTTCATTCCTTTCTTGTTCTTGAAAACAAATCTTACAAGTTCTCTTAATTTCTCTCTTGCGAATGCAGGAGTTGATGACTGCGCTAATTCAACGCCCTTAAATGTAATTTGTGACATTGACTCGATGTTGATGCCAGATTCCCATACCACATTTAAAAGGTATTTTTTCTTTGCAAGCCATATACCAGATTCAGATATATTTTCAAGCTCGAAATCTTGATAGTTGATTGTATTTAATTTTTCCGAAAATCTATCAAATGCACCTTTTAGATATTGTTCTACTCTATGTTCATTTACTAATAGTATAAAATCCTTTGGATCTTTATTCCAACTACATGATTCGATAACTTCATCCCAACAAACATAATTAGAATCTGTATCTCCATAAATAGTAACAGGTCTTTTAACTGGTTTAACTTCTCCTTCTAATCCAAGTTTTTGATGAAGCTCAGTATCAATATGCCAGATGTTTTGAAAATAATGATTGAGTGCTTTTTCAGCATGCTTGATTAAATTTTGTCCTTGTAGTGTTACTGTCTCTGCGACATCGGGATTAAAACATACCAACCATTTATTTCCAAGAGCACCATACATTGAGTTAATCAAAATCTTGATTGCTTGCTCTTCATTCTTCCACTCATTCGACAGTTGTTTCATTCTGTCTATCTCTGCTTTGATTTCTTCCGGAGTTGCAGTTTCTGGATCTATTTTTGTGTAGTTAAAACTCATATTGTTTTTATAACGAGAGACTGTTTATTGTTTCGATTTATTTTGCTATATTTGTAATATGGTTTCAAAGTTTATAGAAGCACCCGATGATGAAAATTTAATTTTTAGAAAGGTGCGTAACGGAATTGAAGTAGGAGTTTATCCAGTGATATTTGGATATAGGATAAGGGCTGGAATTGTAGGTGATGGCTTCTGTCACCTTGATTATTGTGCTGGAGCAGATCTTAAAGAGGTTGAGAACATATACTCCCTTGTTATATCTATAATGAATAACAAGATGGATGCAATGATTAATGAAGCTAATGAGATTCCAAGTATTAGAGATGTTTCTCATTTTACTTTTAAAGATTTTCCTAGACAACACGTAAAACCAATGTTTAATGATCATGAATGCTTTATGGCTTTAGCGGAAATGTGTGGTCCTGAAATAATATCCGTTAAGCTTCCTAATTTAGCTGCAAGAAAAGTAAAACACACTTTAGATTATAGTGGTCCTGGTGTGTTTGAAATGTTAAATAACATGGGAGGATTCGATGACCTAATTGAAAAGGAAGATTAATTTGGAACATCCATCAAAAGAACAACAGTTCCTTTTTTACATACGATTGATTCTTTGTTAGCATCAAAATATTCATCCAAGTTATTTCCATTCTCATCCATATAATGTGATATTGGTTCCATTCCTTCACCTGACGGATTTATTTGGTCTTCTTCGACAATCCATACTTCATTAACTATTCCACCGCCAATTTCGGAAGCACAATAAATAGATTCATCTAGCTGCTCATCTGTAAGAGCATTTAAAATATCTTTAAGCTGTCTATATGTAAATTTCTCTTTATCCATTTTTTTCCAGAATTGTTGAGTTTGATATTCGTCCATTTTAAAATAAAGGTGTAATTTTATCTTTTGTCTTTTGCGCCTTTTCAACATTCATGTATCCAACAATCTTAATTGGTTTAATTGGAACTAAATGTGTTTCAGTTTGTTTACCTATAATCTTTTTTGTGTTGTACTCGATTTCTACAATCACTCCTTTTATTATCTGCTCAGATTCTAAAAAGAACAATGGCTTACCTGTATTGCTAGTTCCACCTTGCTTAATGCTTTTGATGTATGAATCAAAAGCAGAAGCTCCATCATAATTTGTGTTACCACAATGCATGAATGATGAAGCTTCTTCAATCTTATTAGTCTTTGGATCAACCACACGTTTAAAAGTCATTTTACAATTACGACCACTATATTTAACTCTCATATCTGGAGTTAATTTTTTAGCATCTTCTTGAGAGCTTGCAAAACATGATAAACTGGTTATCACAAATAAATCTTTTTTCATTATCTTTCAATTCTACCGATTATAATCATTGTATCAGAATCTGTTGACTTAACAAGAAGTTTGTTTTGACTCAAGTGGAATGCAGAATCTTCTTGATCAATGAATGCAAATTGGTTGTTGTAAAATGCCATGTCAGCTTCTTTACCAGCAGCAACATCTAAGATATGGTATTCGAAAGATTTACTCTTGAAAAATACTTCACCTTCTGCAGTTACCTTAATCTTTAAAAGGTCATCGATTGAATCAATACCACAAAGAGAATTGATTTTAGAAAATGCTGCTTTTGGAAAAGGGAATTCTAAAATCTTTTCGTCTGCAACAGACTTAACTATTCTCTTTAATGCATCAGATGAAATGTGTGTGAACTGAATTGGGTCAGCACATGTTAAAGTAATCTTAAGTGCTTTAGTGTAGAACTTCATGCTGAATGCAATTGTCTCATCATTAACTTCATCAAAAGAAATATCTAAAAATATCTCATCACCTTCATTGAAATGTCTAAACACATTAACTACTTTGTTAATATCAAGAATTGCAATCTTTAATAAAGCTGCTGGAACTTGACCGTCAAGAACTTCACTTAATGAAATCTTTGAATACTTGATAGTTGATCTATCAGGAGTGTGAGATTTAGCAAGCATGTTATCCGGAGTTAATTCCAATAACAAAGATTTTTCAATGCCAGAAAATCTTTTTAAGAATGAAATGAAATTGTTAGGGGACTTAATTTTGAACGTTGCTACTTGTTTTTTTGTCTTTGTCGTTGTTGTGCTCATGGCTATCTATTTTTTAAATGTTATCTGCTTATTCTATAAAATCTTTATTTTTTAGTTTCGAATAGACGATACAAACCAATCTATGAAGCAATAAACAGAATAGACTAAAATGTATCCTACAGCTAATGTTATAATAACTGCCCACATAATAGAATATGCTCTGATGAAAGCAGTCATTATCTTATCTCCGATATTTACTATTTGATCTATCAGTTTCATGGTTATAAAAAGTCTCCGTTTTTAATCTTATCAAGTATTATCTTCTCTGGCATTATAGGGTCCTTAGGGTTAACTGAGAAGAATGATTGTTGCTCACAACGTCTCTTATTAGCAATAAGCCACTTCAACACGTCTGCTAAACCCTTGTTGTTCTTATCATGAAAGAATGGATCATTCTTTAAAGCATCATGCGCCTTCTTTAAAGCTCTTACTTCTTGCGCATCTGTTGTTTTAACTGGATAGTCATTAAGATCATATTTCTTAATATCTTTAGGAAGTACACCGAGGAACTTTACATCTGGTGCAGAGAAATCTGAATTCCTTAAGATACTCGATGCTGAACCTGCCTTTAATGTTCTGAAGATATTCTGAACAGTATAAGCATCCAAGTCACCAAAGAAATATAATGGTATTTTTAAATCATCTTGAATAAGCTTACACCAACCTCTTACCGCATTAGATGGAACTCCTTGTGCACCAAGTAAAATGCAATTATTCCTTTTCGTAAATCCATTTGACACAAGTGTATTCGCAGTACCTTCAGATTCTACGATCAAACAAAAATCGGGTTTCTTTTTAAGCACGGACAGTTTCAAACTTTGAGGTCTGTTCTTTGGCTGAAAAGGAGTTGTTCCTAATTTAGACAAATCAATAACTGCTTCTGTTCCATCTGTCAATGTCTCTGTTACAATTAAATTCTGTGAATATGTTTGACCACCTCTATCATTGGCAAAACAATTTAATTCTTCTCTGTAACACTCAAGCAATTCACAAATGAAATCTATAATCTCATCAGATTCACTTTGGTCTTCAAAGTTAATAGGCTTCAACGATGGATCATGTTTAATCTCACCTTTACAGATATAATAGATTTCACGTTTCGTGTTGACTGCACCAACCTCTAAGTTACGTAGAATGATTTTTAAAACAAATATAGTTCTCGCCATCTTCTTCACAGAGCTTACATTAAGTTCTGTTATAACTTTCTTTGGGCCTGCAGTTAGATAACCTTTCTTGAAATCGTATATTGCATTGTCCAATGAACATTTGGTTGCTTCTAGTTTTGGTCTCTTTGAGTTTTCCAAATCTGACAGAAGTCTTTCACAAATGTCCTTACTTAATTTTGATATGTCTCTTACTGGTTTTGCCATCTTATTTGTTTTTATAAATCATCCATTATATCATCAAGCGATTTGTCTGTGTTTTGCACAGTTCCATTTGCTTTTGCTTTTGCTAAACTATTCTCAGCAGCTTCTAATTCATTTGATACGGACTTAGCATCCTTACCTAATATGTTTAATAATCCTGCTTCCGCTTTGTTTTTTCTTGTCTTAGTCGCTTTAGTAATATCGCAAAGTCCATTTAAAAGTATTGGACAGAACTGCTCGATGTGTTTCATCTTCTTAGCAAGCTCTAATGCTTTAGCTTCATGCTTAATGTGCTTAGATAATCGTTGCCCAGCTTGTATTAATGCCTTTCTTATTTCCTCTACTAATTCGTCGGAAGCATCGATAGTTTCTTTTGACGCATTCTTGAATTTAATAAACGGAGAAACAACACTGACTGCTATAATGTAAGGTCCAAGTGGAAGTGAATTCTTTGGTTGTGCTAATCCATACGCTTTCCAATTTACAGATTCAATTGATTTTACGATTGCGCAAGAAGACTTATCGAATTGCAATGGAACTCGGTTTGCAAATCTTAATACTTGAGAAGGTGAATCGTCTTTAGCGGAAACGTTTGCTATTCTAGCAATTGCTACTTCTACAAGAATGGGTTTAAAGTCGCATACACAAGGTGTTCTAGAAACGATTGCAAAGAAGTTTACTGTTCCTAATCTCTTCATGCTCTTAGAGAAAGCTTCTTCACCAATTGACATAACACTCTTTGTAACTGGTGCATGTAATTTTGTATCTTGTAGTGCTTTGAATAATGTTTTTATTTCGACATCGTTAAGAGAATCAACTTGTCTAGTTGTTAAACCCTTTGCACCATTCTTGGCGATGTCTTTTATTGTGGCATCATTAACTCTAGAAAATCCAGCCTTTAACCATTGGTCTACTTTTTGTTTTCCATAGATATGGGAGTGTGCAATAAATTCTCCTAGCTTTAAAGTATGTGGGTGAGGTTCAACCGCATCAGGAATAACTGGCATGTCTGTACTAACACGTGGAAATATTTTCTGTTCAAATCCATATATCTTATAATCTAATAACATGTGTGGATTAACAAGTGCAGTTCCAGTTAAATAATTTATAATTCCTAATTCTCCATTTGCTTGAATTTTTCCATCAATTATAAATTCAACAGTTGTGCCATGTGATTTATTCCAATTGATTGTTTGTTTGTCTTTAACTACGCCTTTATTATTTCTAATATCAACTTCGACTAAACACTGGATTGCATTCTTAGATTCTTTCTTTTTTGTGATAACACTTACACCTTTTGCATTTGTAAGTTGTGCCCAAGTTGTTGCAGCAGAAATTCCAATTCCTTGCTGACCTCTTGAACAACGTCCTCTACCGAATTTTGATGAAGAAAGATATTCACCAAAAACTTTTGAGATGTCGTCTTGGTTTATTCCTGGCCCATTATCTTCTACCTTAATTCTGATTTGGTCAGAACCGGTTAAAGTACCAGGTCCTATTTTTTCTATAGTTACAGCAATGTCAGGAAGTATTCCTGCTTCTTCACATGCATCCAAAGAATTATCTACTGCCTCTTTGACAACAGTTAATACTGCTTTAGTGTGTGATGAAAATCCTACTTGCTGTAAGTTCTTAGAAAAATACTCGGCTGTACTGCTCGATGTAATTTTATCAATGTTTCCCATGTCTAGTTATACATGAAACATTGCGGTTTGTTCCGTTTATCTTATAGGATTATTCCGAAGTTGGTTCTAAAATATAACTTCCAGTCTCTGAAATTTTCACCATGGTGAAGATCTCCTTCTCCAAAATGCCATTGCCATTGATGAACCATTTCATGTGCAACAGTTGCGATGAATAATCTCCTGTTGTTAATTTCTGTTGAAAGTGTAACAATACACATGTCTTCTCTTTTCTTACCTAAGCATGTTCCCCATGCTCCTCTTAGTTTTCTAATTACTATCTCTGACGGATATGGAAGACTATCTTTAAAAGCCGCCTTATTAATAACTCTCCACCAATACCATGCAACTGACTCCGTTGGTTTAAACGCAGCATCCGATGTTTTTTCTAGATGAGCTTTCAGTTTTTTCTTTGCAGACACTGATATGTTCTTCTTCTTTGACATTGTGTCATGGATCGTTATTTTGTGGTTCGGTCTTCATTGTATATATTTAGATTGTGAAAGTTTTATAACGAAAAAAGCCCCAAATTTGGGGCTTTTTAAAGATATTGATAAACAACTAGTTAATAAGAAAGTATAATAAGAAAATAAAAGAAATGGAAATCATTCTAAGAATCTGAACAAAAATATTTATTTTCTTGTTTCCCATACCAATAATTAATCCATTTGTATTTTAATGGATGGAATGGTGGTAAAAAGAATCGCATTATTTTTAATACTAACATGTTGCAGATACTTTTTGTTTTTTTAGAATTTCATCTAAAACAATTTTTATTTCCTTGTAATTATTATCACCTTCGGATATTTTTTCAGAGTGTACGAAAAAATAGGCTTGTGCAATTTTAATAAATCCTTCACACCAATCAAGGACAAATCCTTTTTCCCAATCAGATGGAAAACCAATATTAAATTCTACTGCTAATTTAACCAGACTGTCATCAAATGTTATTTTCAAATTATTATTAAACAACTTATCTATTTCTTCTTTTTTGTCCATCTGCCATTCAGCTTGAGTTCCTTTATATTCTGCTCTCACTTCATCATCATGTTCTTTATGAAAGTTAACATTAATAGGATCTGCATTAGATCTCAGTACAGTTTCTATCTGCTCATTTGATAACCCACGCTTCAATGAAGAAGAGGACATATTTATTTTCCAAATATTTTCCATTAATAAATAAATTCAGGTGAAACTGTTTCAATTGTCTTATCACGAAATTCAACTTTATATTCGATGTAATGATTGAACTTTCCACCACCAACTAGAATATCTTTAATTAAGACTCTAGATGAATCTCTTTTCATGTGAGCAATATCACCTAGTGTAAACATTAAAGGTTTTCTAATTGAATCCCTATACACCATTGCATCAGTCAATGATCTATATCTTGATAACAATTTATTCTCTTTCGAAAGAGAATCCTTTGTGTTAGACATCATTGAATAAAGAAAAGTTATTTGACTTAAGTTTATCTTTAATGAATCGATAGTTGATGATTGTTTTTCCATAACAACTTTGTCTGTCTTATAAATAGATACAGCACTAACAATTGGAATTGACAAGATAATCAATGCTATCAAAATTTTTCCAATATGGTTGTACCAATGTTTGGCTGAGGTTTTATCGTTTTGTTTTTCCATTTATGATTTTTTTAAATTTTGTTGTTTTTCTTTACATGCTTCACATTGTTTCTTGCAACCATCTGCTGGAATGTTTGGTCGATGTATCTCATAGCATTCAAATTTTTCTTCTGCTAATTTTAACTCCATTTGTTTTTTAACCTCAGCAAGGTCCTCTTCATTTAGATTAACAAGTGTACATGATGCTTCTACAAATTTTGCAAGTGCTCCTGCTAGTTTTTCTGGATCTGTTCCTTCCATAAAAATATCTGCTTTCTTTCCAGTGTTGTTATCTACAACTTTTGCTGTAATGGAAAATGGATAATCAGATTTTTTCTTTGGTAAAGGAAAAAAAGATATAAAATGCTTCATTAAATTTTTCATAATTTATAAAAAGAAAGCCCAAACTTTAGGTCTGGGCTTTTCTTTGTTTATTTGATGATTACTTGCTAACCGGAGTTAATGTAAAACCAAGAGATTTTGCATGCTTGATCAACGGTTTGATGTTCTCAGTTGAAAACTGATTACATACCGCGATTGATTTTCCGTCTTTTGTTTTGATTAAATCGTCATTTCCAACGAAGTAACGAGTTTTACCATTTACGCTGTATTTTTTTGCCTTAGCAATTTCTTGAACAACGCCATAGTTCTTCAACAAAGTATCAGGAAATGCATCCTTCAATTGAGACAATGTAGGTTTCTTCTTTTCGTTGAATGCAGCAACAACTGCATGAACAGCACGACCTTTAGAAAGAGTCTCACCGTTGAATTTCACACGACCGAAATTACGATCGAAATTATCGGCAGTACGTTTTTTCTTTGCAGAAAAATTTGTTTTCGCTTTTTTTGCTGGAACTACTTTAGTTTTAGCAGCAGGAGTTTTCTTAGCAGGAACTTTAGTTTTTGCAGCAGGAACTTTTTTTGCAGGAACTTTTGCAATAGGAGTTTTCTTAGCTGGAGTTTTTGCAGCAGGAACTACTTTAGTTTTTGCAACTGGAACTTTTTTAGCTGGAACTTCTACTTTTGCTTTCGCATTTTTTACTACTACTAATTTTTTAGCAGCTTTTACTTTTACTGTTTTTGCTACTGCATCTGTTGATGTTGATGTTGTTGATGCAACTGTAGCATCATTTGTTGTAGCCGGTGTTGATGTTGTTTCAGGTTTCATACTTTTACTTTTTTAGAATTTACGTTTTTAGTTTTAAATTGATATGCAAATCTACGTATAATATGGAACATGGAAAAATTAATTGTGAAAAAATTTTGATGAAAACACTTAACTTATTGATAGTCAATAGATTAAATTTCCTTTAATTTCCGTCGTATTGATGGATACTATGCCTAGTCTCATTTAAAGCAGTATCTTTATTGGAATTACCAATGAACCAAATACCATTTTCTTTCTTGCACCATACATCTATTCCATTAATGGATCTTTTAAAAATTCCATCATTTGTTTTATCTGTATTAGTATTAAATGCACTCCATCTATAATTGCCGTATGCAATGAATAATGTTATTGTCTCACTTTTAATTTCATCTATCCTGTGATAAACAGTATTAGACCTTTTTATGATGGATAAAAAATTGTGTTTTACTCTTTTGATTTTTTGATTATGGATATAAGATTCAGAATAACCACCCTTTAGTATGATACTAATATAATGAAATGGGTGATTGTGAAAAAGAGTTGTTCGATCTTTGTCTGTGATCTTATGGAGACGTATATGGAGATTTCCTATTTTAAGTATTGTGAATCTGTGGAGGAAATCTTTAATGTTTGAATATGGCTTAAATAAAATCAAGATTCTATTTTACCACGAATAGCAACTTCCTTACCATATCCATTACAGTTTTTACCTATAGCATTCATCTGTCCTGAATCAGCTCTTTGATCTAATAATTCTTTCATTTCTGGTTCAAGATTTGCACATTCAAAACCAGCAGAACCCATAGTTAAATATCTACAGCATTGACCACCACCTGCACCCATCTTGCAAACTGATTTGATATAATCCATGTCCATAGGAGTTTGCACCTTAGAAGGCTTATGCATTGCTGGCATCAAGTTTTCTATAGATGGATCTTTTATCATCCACATCCCTGCATAAGAATATAAACCTCTTTTGGCAGAACACTCAAATATTTTTCCTTCAACCATTGATGGATGAATTGTACGAGATATTTCCAATTTGAATTTAATAAATTCATCGTTTGAATTATCTTCAAGAACTTTTACCATTGCTATTGCATTAGGAAATTCTTCAAAGTATGCATAGTCTTTTCCTATTACTACTTCTTTTGTTCTTGTTTGTATTTGATTATGGTTGTATATCATTTTAACTTTTTTATTCCATTTTTTAATGTCACGCTCCCAATTAATTCTACCAGATCCAAAATGTAAATAGTCTTTTAATAAAGGTTTTTTATTTTTCATTCGCCTATTTTTAAATGAAATAGAGGATGCACATCACTATGCATCCTCCTCCATCATCAACAATTCTTGACGTGACCAAAGAATTCTCCATTACCCATTTCTTTTAAGGTTGATGAAATAAGTTTTGGATTCTCATTTATTGCCTTTTGTAAAATGGATTGGACAAGGTATTTCTTTTTGTTTGGCGAAAGCTTGGTGATTGAATCCAATCTTTTGTCAATTAAAAAAGACATTTCCTTTTCTATTGATTCGTCAAGCATTACTTCTAGTTTCATAATAAAATATAATATTTACGTTGTTCGTTTTCCTGGCGTTGAGAAATTTCAAAATCTAATTCCTTAGCAAGCTGTTGCTCATCTAATGTATTTAAAAATTCATAAATCCGAGTACAATAGTCTTCGTGTGCTGTTCTTCCATACTCTTCCATATTAATGTGTTAAACCTTTTTCTTTACAACAAATACAATCTTGGTGATGTAATGCTTCGGCCTTTACATGCATCCAATCTACTGCCGCTAATACCAATGCTCCTACTAAAAATATTCCATGTACATATAATTTCTTCTCCATATCATCCATGCTAATTTCATTGGGCTTGATAAACGATGCAAGTAAATTTATAGATGTGACTCCTACGAGGGCAGTTGCTATTTTTACCTTTAATACACCAGAGCTTGTATTCAAGTTAGGATCTTTTTTCTTATCATTGGCCGAATCATTTTTTTTATAAAATGAAGTATAACTCCCAACAATAATCAACTTCACTAAAAAAGCAACCATAGCAAGATCGATAATTTCCAATAGCATAAGCATCCCAGTGTTCGGATCCAAAACTTTAACTTGATGAAATAGATGATATATTTCTTTTATATCAAGATAAGTATAAATAGCTAACGATGCCATTAACCCAAAAAAGAACGGTATCAAAAGATATTTAGACGATAGTAAAATCTTTTCCAATACTGTTTCAATTATTCCGTCTTCGTCGTATTTATCTGTTTTTTTAACTTTGTCTTCTGCTGTATTTTCCATGTTGTTTGTTATAATTCATTAAATGTATTTCTGATGTCTCGTACAAATGAAAAGAATTCAGGAGTATTAACCAAATCTTCTTTCCATGCAATACCACGATCCATTAAATTTTCCATGTATTTAATTCTCGCGCCTGGAATAGGTTGTTTTGTTTCCGGATCATAGTCATATCCAAGAAGCCAAACATATTGTGCAATTGCTATAGTAGAAGGAATATCATGCGATACTACAATGATTGTGTTCTTCTCATTTAAGTTCGCAACTGTTTCAATCATCTGACATACCTGTGTTGTCATTAAAGGATCAAGGCCTGAGAATGGTTCATCCATTAATATGAAATACTCAGAACATAACATCTGTTGAATGATTGCAATTCTCTGTCTTTGCCCACCTGAAAGAAGAGCTGGATACTTATCCTTATGCTCTGTCATTTTAAACCGGTCAAGATAGAAATTAATCTTCTCTTTTTTAATTGCATCGATTTTAGCTTTATGCTTGAAGTAATTCCATTTGTTTGATGCCTCATCTTCAACAACACGACAAACATATTCTAAGTTTCCATATACTGTCATATATTCGAACAGAGGATAATTTTGTGCAACAACTCCAACATCACCTGCACCAACAATTTTTTTGTCAGTACCAAGTTTAACTGTTCCAGTTGTAGGTTTATTTAAACCAGAAAGTATTTTAAACAACTGAGTTTTTCCACGACCAGATGGTCCTAAGAAACCAATGATCTGTCCTGTTGTTTTGTTTGGACGTATTACGTCTTGTATTTTTATATTGATGTCTCTTAATATAAGCTTTCCACCAAGTTCAAGGGAAACATTCTCAACTTCAAGAATGTCATCACCTAATGTATATGATTGTCCTAACATAATTATTTTCTTTCAAGTTTTAATACTGAGTAAGGGAAGAACCACGCTCTAATTTTTTTGAGTAGCCAATCAAAAGACATTCCAACACAAAGGACTACAACCTGTATTCCAAATACTTCATCAAGGTGAAAGTGTTTATCTGTGTCAGTTAATAAGATTCCAATACCACCTTCCGCTCTACATAAGCTTTCTGCCATTGCTAACATCATCCATGCAATTGCAAAGTTCTGTCTGATTACTTCAAACATCATATCAAGTTTACCTCTTATGATAACTGCCCATACTGCTTTCCATTCATTCATCCTGAGTGTTCGTGCATAATCAAGATCGTCTTTTTTAACGTCCATTACTACAGCAAGCATTGATGTCACTAAAAATACAGTGATAACAAATGAAAGCATTACAAGTTTTTTAACACCACTATCAGGAGTTATTTCTCCAACAAAGAATGTTAAACCTGCAGTACTTAAGAAACGAGCCTTTGCAACGAACGCACATATAGGCCTAAATGCTGGAAGAACGGATAAATATGCTACAAAGAAAGATACAACAATTGCATAGCCCATAGCCTTCATACAAAATGTTGTGCTTGTCAAAAGTTCACCGATAAAGTTCTTATCTACAATCATCATCTTTAATGCTTTAGCAATATCCAAAGGTGATGGAAGTAAATGTGAACCAGATAGAACCCATAACAACAAAGTGGAAATAATCCAAAATCCAAATATGGAATTTTTTGATGTTGCACCCAAATTTTTATTTGGAGTGAATGCATCTATTACTGTTTGTTTTATGTTCATGATTACAAAGTTATAAATAAAAAGAAAGGGCCAGTTTGGCCCTTTCCCATTATAAGCAAATTATTAACGGCCTAATTTGATTTCAACGCGACGATTTTTAGCTCTGTTTTGATTAGAGTTATTATCTGCATTTGTATCAACTGGACGGTCTTGACCAAAGCCAGTAGCTGTAATTTTATTTTTAAATAACTTTGGATTTTTATTGTACAACCAACTCTTAACTGCATCAGCACGTTGCTGAGATAGTGTAATGTTTGCACTAGGATTTCCAGTGTTATCTGTATGACCTTCGATACTTGCAAGTAAATCTTCAGCAACGATAAAGTCTTTTGCAATAGCTTCCAATGTAGAATAAGATGATGGCTTAATTGTAGCACTACCTAAATCGAATTCAATGGAAACTTGTTTAGAAGAGAATGATGATGACATCGTTTGACCTTCTTTAAATGTTGGCATTGAAGCAACTGAAGTATTAGCACCTTTGTTCTTTGTATAAACCTCTGTGATATAACTTAAATCAACAACCTCTGCATACGCTGGATATTTTGGAACGTCTTTAGGATAAGCCTTAACACAAAGATCACCGAATGTAGAATACACTGCAGCATATTTGTCTGTTCCACCATTTGTTAAACCATAATACTCTGCAGCATCCATTAAGTTGAACACACGTGAACCACCCATTTCAGAGATATTTCCGTTTCCATCTGTAAATTGAATTCCTTTGAAAGCATTATACCAATCTCTCCATCCCATTGAAGCATCATTGTAAACTTTTTGTTGAACCTTACAAGCAAATTCAAGAGCTGAATTATGAGACTTAACTTGATCACCACCTAATAAACCGGCATAGATAAACTTGTCAACATATTGACGATTGTCTGCTAACCATTTTTTAGGAGCTAACCATGTATTTGCCATTTGAGCACCAAAGTCTTTCGTAGAAGCAACTGTTACACCACCACGACCTTGGAAAGCAACTTGATCACCTGGGAACCAAGTAACACAACCATTAACTTTTACTGTTGTATCACGACCGGTACGTTTTCCATTAATAACGATTTCACGTTTTTCTGCAGTACGTGCAACATATTGTTGCGCTGCTTTTGTGTAATCGAAATCAGGAGCTTGCATCCAGTTAACCGCGTTTGGATCGTATGTAGTTAAATCCGTATTAACATCAATTTTATTTAAGTCGCAATATTTCATCATGATGTTCCAATCTCCATCACGAATAACACCGCACCATAAAGAACCACGTAATTTTTGTGGGTCTTGTTTAAATGATCCATTTTCAAATATAGCTTTATCTTCTCCGTATGAAGCACCAAATGCTCCAAATACTTGAAGAATATAATCTTCGCCAATTTGTTTTTTAATACGCTCATTTAAGTCCTGTAAATAAGAAGGAACTCCATCACCCATCCAAGCAATCATGTGACAACCTTTAGAAGATGCTTTATTTCCATTTGCATAATCCTGTGCAAACGCAAAAACATCTTCACCTTGTTTACCACAATTGTTTTGACAGATTAAATTAAGACGAACACCTTGTTCTTCCATAATAGAACCTTTCATTGTTTGAACACCACCATTCGCATAAGCAATACCGGCTTGAGCATTCCAACCCATGATTTCCGCTCTCATTTGAAACGGTGCGCCCACCTCACTTAAATTTACAGTGTCAGGTAATGGGCGAGAAATTGCATTTGCATTTTTATCGTATGCTAACGGTGGAAGATCATTCACTGCGATTACTTCCGATTTGATTGTTGCTTTAGGCATCCATTTTTCGTATCCGACTTTGGCACCATAGCCAATTCCAAATAAACCGACGATTATTAAAATCTTGGTTAACATGGTGGCATTTTTTAAAAATTCACTGATCTTGTTCATAATTGTTTTTTTAATTGTTTTTAATTGTTGATGATTTGTTTTTATTTGTTGATGTTGATTGGATTACTTTTTAAGAAAATCTGAAAACTCATTACTTCCAGCTGTTGATTTACTGGTATTATAATTTCCAGGTTTTGCGTTATTGTTTATTTTTGAAAATAAATCTTTTTCAGGATCAATCTTCATTTCGAACGTACTATAATCTTCTGTTAAGAAAACAGTTCCAGTAGCTTCATAACGTGCAAGAAGTTCTAAACCTTCGTCGCTCATCATTTGTTTTTCCACTGCCATTGATTTCATAACACCTTTAGAATTGCTTTCAAACTCTTCGATGAATGCAAGTTTCTTTGTTACGTTTTCTTCTAATGCGATAACAGATTCTTTGTAGATTCTGTTTGCTTCAGTATCACCTTTAGCAAACTCTTCTGCTGCACCTAAAGCTTTAGCCATTGTCTTAAGAGTAATAAACTCTTTACGTTTAGCTTCTACTGTATGAGATAACTTTTCAATTGAACGTCCCCAGTTCTCATCAAGCTTATCTAAGAATTCCAAATTGGAAGTCATCTTCTTTAAGATTGGAGTATAAAGATTAACAGAACCAACATCAATTGAAGCCAAGCTTGATTGATGCTCAGCAGTTTCTTTATCACCGGTATTCATTGCTGCTTTGGAAATACGCATTTTTTCATCGATACCTTTCTTAAGAGCTTGAATGTCTCTTTCCATTTCGATCTTCTTTGCTTTTAAATCCGTTTTACTTCTTTGTAGACCTTTACGCTTCTCTCTTAATAGATCAACATATCTGTCCATAAATGATAATGGATCCATTTTAATAAAGAATGACGTAAGCTTACGACATAATGTTTTATAACCCATCCAAATGAATGTTGGATTTTGCATTACATACATAACTAAAGCTGCAGCTGGAACTCCAACTAAAGCTAACGTCCAAAAATTATTAAAGAACTCGATTAAGGTTGGTGCAAAAGCGTTAAACAGCTTTATCCCAGCCCAAATTAATCCTGCTGGAATTGCTAAACGGATTATTTTTTCGAGCATATTTGGTTTTGGGTCACCACCACTACTTCCTATTGTTTGCATATTACTTGTTTTTGTTTTTGGTTTATATTTAGATTAAATGTTTGTTGATTAAAGCAACATGGTCATCAATGTCCTTGATAACTTCTTCATACGTAATATGCCAATCATTTTTGGAAGTATTAAGTTCGGATGTTGATGTTTGAATTTCATCGCTAATAGTTTTTGAAGCTTTTTCGTTTGCGATTTTTTTATCGTTTAACTTACGCATCTCTTCGTCGATGGTTTTATTTTGTTTAGCCAAATCATCAACTTGCTTTTGCTTACTTCCAACTTGGTTGTTAAAAGCTTCTTGATGTGCTGAATCAAATGATGCTAATTTATCTGCAAACAATTTTTTGTATACACCTGCAGTTTCAATCAATTTTGCCGGTGTTACTTTCATTGCTTTAAACGAGCGATAAATAGTTTTTACTTTTGTAGCTTCATCCATTGGATCAGATTTTGCATCTTCCAATGCCATTACAAACTCTTGGTAATCTGGACCAGGAATATTATTTTCCGTAAATACTTTTTTAAAGTAATCTACGATTTCCTGTTTCCTAACTCCACCAGTTGCTGTAGTTGTTGCTGCAGAAAAATTATTTTGAAATTCACCAGTCTCACTAGTTTTAATTGAGCTCGGTGTCGAAGAAGTGGATTTTTTTTCTTCCACTTTTATTTCATCTTCTTTGTCTTTGAAAAATAGACCCATTTTGTTTTGTTTTAAATTAATGATAATTGTTAATGAATGTTTGTAAAAGTACTAAGAAAAGTTAAATAAAAAAATAAAACTTTAAAAAAATAGAATTAATGACCTGGATTGGCTTCCGGGTTATCTTTATCAGTATTTAATTCAGTTTTAACAGACTCCATTAAATCATCTACATTAAATGGTAAATGATCAGTGACTTTCTTTCTTTCTTTCTCTAATGCGTTCTTTAAGATGCTCATTGAATCTAAAAGTCCACCTTTTTTATTTTTCACAGATTCAAAACTTGGTATGCCAGGAATTTCTCCCTTCATAGCTTTTTGTAAAAAACTAGGAAAATCATCACCATTTTTCCCTTTTACTTTTCCAGTAAAAATATCTCCCATGAAATCGTCAAGGGGAGAACCACCGCCCTTTGGTTTTTTTCCTTTTATAATATCACTTAAAAATTCAGCAAATCCAGAATCTCCAAGTCCTCCAGCATCTGTAATCGTATCTAATTTGTTTTTAACTGTTTCCGTCATTGTATCTTTAATCTTACTTAAAGAACTTTGATATAACATTCCAGCTGCAAACATTCTCATGTTCGTGTCTTCAGCATCTAAATCTTGTTTGGAAAAATCTTTAGCTAAGTTTTGTACTAACCAAACTATTGTCTCACTAAGAGGCATTGGTTTTCCTTTGGACATATCTAAGTGTTTAAACAAAGCGTCCTTAATAAACTTATATAGTTCTTTGTCATTAATGTTTAATGCTTGAACCCAATCTTTTTCTGTATGGTTGTATTTCTTTTTCATTTATCATTTATCTATGTGACACAAATATACTAAAAATAAAAAACCCTCTAAAAGAGGGTTTAAAATATAGTTAGAATGTTAATAGAATTATGATAGTAACTTAACAGTACAATAAAAAACTCCGTTTTTACCTCCCTTTGCAGACCATGATAAGTGTACATAATGACCTTCTTTAGTCTTGTATCTATTTATCAGTCCTGTTATTGAACCAGAAGTTTTAAGTTTTTCGTATTCTAGTTTGGTATTCTTAATATCATCTGGATGAATAAGATCTTTTAACTTTTTTTCTAGCATAGACTTTTCATCATATCCAAGAGTTTCCAACCAAGCTTTATTTACTTTTTTAAATTGTCCATCCGCAGTTAATACTGCCAATAAATTATCATCTACTTGGAAGAAATTTTCAACATCATTCTCTTTAGCTTTTAAGTATTTTCCAACCGAATTCTTAATAAGATTTAATATTGCATTATTATTATCACCTGTTATAACAGATAAATTCTCTACTACAGATAATAAATATTCTAATGAAACATAAATAAATATACTTCCATGTAACCAACTATAAATTCCACCTATTAATGAATTATCTTTATATTGAAGAAACATTGAATGAAGAATGAAGAATACAGTCATCCATATACCAAGCTTAAATCCAAATCTGCTGAATCTCTTTGATTGTAATGGAATACCTCTTGCTCTAGATGCAGCAATTCCGGTTATAAGTTCCATTGTAATTAATGTAATAAATGCTATTAATGTAATAGCGTGTAAACCGAAATAATTTTCGATCAATGCCGATATAACAGCTATTGGAAGAGTAACCATGATTAGTTTAACGTGTATTATAGATCCGACAAAGTCCGATGTAGATCTGAATCCAAAATTTGTCACTACAGTTTCCAGTGCATTAGATAAAAAGTTTTTCACAAGTATTGACCTTATTTTTTGGGGTGTTTTTGGCAAGCCAAAGGTCTACTCTATATATTGGTTTGGAAAATAAAAAAACCCCCGAAACTTAATCCGAGGGTTAATTTTATTAAGATTTTGATTACCAGCTAATACAAGTAGAGTCTCCATCACGTTGATCTGAATTTTTATCAACTTTGAATCCACGTTTAATCAATTCCTTCTCAGTTAATGATTCTATATAAATACCTACGTATGTACTAGTCTTATTCTGAGAAACAGCATTCTTGATGGAAGTAAAGCATTCATTTAATTGAGCTTGTACTTTTACACCTAGAACCTTCTCTGATTGAGCTCTTGCCCATTCTGCTGTAATCTCCTCATTCATTTTAGTCTAATTTTACAACTTTAGAAGTTTTCTTTTGACCAATGATGTCTTCGAATTTAGCTTCTGAGATAGACTTAATATCCCATCCTCTTGAATCTGTTTTTAAATAACCGATAAGACTTTCTTGTGCATCATAAAGAGTAACTCCTTCGATTAAGAATTTGGCCTTTTTTGTTTTTGGATTTCCTTCGCTGTCAAGTTTGTCGGTCTCAAACGCGACTACTGCTACATAGTGATTGTTCATGTTTATTTGTTTTTATTATTTGTTTATACTCTTTCTAATCTTTCTTTTGAAATATACTTGCTCAGTACATCGATCTCTTTATTAATTGAGAGGTACTTTTGTTTCGTCTCTTTTCTTTTACCATACAATTCTGCAAGAATTCCTCTCATGATAGAGTCTGAACTGTTGTCAAAAACTCTCCAAGTCGTCTTGCCAAATTCATCTGCATGTTCTCCAACTTTAATTTGACCTTCTTTTGGCTCAAGGTTATTTCCTACAAATGTTTCCGGGCTAATGTTGAACTGCATCATTGTATTTGGATATAGAGAAGCAAAGTCATAACACGTAACCCAGTTATGGAATCCTTTCAACGGTTCTTTAACATAAGCTCCTTCAAATGCTTTTTGATCTTCATCTTCATTTCCAGTATAGACAAATACTTCATTTCTTTCTAGAAACTTTCTATTCATCATGGCTTCCATAATCCAAATAGGAGAGAAAGCTTTTTTAACTTCGATACCCGCAACATGCGCTAACTTAAAATAAGCAAGCATCGTGTTTAATCTCTTATCAATGTAATGAACAAGTATTGAATCGACTGCATTATAGAAAACGAATTTCTGAAAATCTTTTTCGTATAAATCTGTAAAGCTTCCTGGATATTTAATCTTCTCAATACCAATAGCCATCTTTGCAACATAATCTAACTTGCTGTTCTCTCTTACCTTGATGATTCTATCCCACTTGTTATAGATCTCCATGTAATCAACTATCAATCTATGTTGAGGATATTTATTCTTGCCAAGTAGTTTTCCTGAAGGAGAACATTTGTTAGAATCAACTTTAATCTTTGCTGCTCTATTTAATAAATACTTCCAATCATATCCAGTAAAGTTCCAGCCACTCACACAAGAAAACATCGGCATAAGTTTCGTAAAGAACTCATCTAACATTTCATATTCAGATTCAAACTTCTTATATTGGAAATTCCATTTGTCTTCAAATTTTGCAAAGTGACCATTGATGTCTTCTTCAATCTTTAAACATTGATTGTCATCTAAGTCTTTTAATCCAAGGACGAAAATTCTTTTACTATCTGCTCCAGCTATCGAAATCGCAGTTACTTTATTCTGCGCAGTTTCAGGATCAGGAAATCCATCCAATACTTCTACTTCAATATCAATAAAATACTTTCTTGGCATGTTGAATTCTCTCAAAGGTGCAGAAAGGTCTGAATACTTGTGAAGTAATTCTTCAACTCGATATTTACTAAGTTTAAAGAACTGTTGCTGTTTGCCAAATACTTTCTTTACGTATTTGCCATCCCATGATTTGTAAACATGGTCTCTGTCTTTATCTTTCTCATCGCAATGTTCCCAATTGAAACGATCTTCATGGTTGATAGGTATTCTCACATATTCAACAACGCCTTCTTTATTGAAGTAACTGCATGTAAGTTCGTGGGCTTTTTGTTCGATGTCTAATATCATTGTGTGTCTCTCTTTCTTCCTTAAATTATTTCGTCAATCAAACCATATTTCAAACATGTTTGTGCATCCCACCAAATATCACGCTTAAGAATTTTATCTAATTCTTTTACTGGAACTTTAGTATACTCTTTGTAAACACCTTTAATGGTGTCCATTAATCTATCAAGATTATCGACCTCATCTTTTATTTCCATGTATTTTCCCCAGAAGCCAGAACTCAATTGATGTATAAGCATCCAAGAATGTTTGCGCATATATCTCTTTGTACCAACACAAGATAAAAACGTTCCCGCACTTGCAGAACAACCTTCTACTATCGTGTAAACTGGCACTCTTTTTTGGACATCTATTATCGTATCCATTCCTGCTAATCCTGCAAATACAGAACCACCGTATGATTTGATGTGTAATATAATTGCACCTTCAGCAATTACTTTAGTTCCTAATGTCATGTCTGAATTACGTGCTAATACTTTTCCAGCAATCTCATGCAATCCTTTATTCATATCAAGAATTTTATCTTCGACAACAGAAGAATAAAAGAATATTTTATTTCCTAAAATATCTACACGGTCTCCAGTTGCAACAGATGCGACAGGAGTTGAATTTGATTTAGCTTCTTCGTTATCTCTAACGCGTTCGCCGGGTTTTCCCCAAGTTGGTTTCATGTTTAAATTTTAAATGATTAATTAACTCCAGTAGATCCAAATCCACCTGCACCTCTTTCGGTAACAGTGCCTCCGAATAGTTCAGCTTCAGAGGATACTTCTATAACACTTGCATACTCTTGTTTCTCTAAAAGAAATTGTACGATTTTATCACCTGCTGCAACAGTGACAGGAGTATTTCCCGCATTGATTAAATGCAAATGTATTTCACCTTGATAGTCTTCATCAACAACAGCAGCTCCGTGAAGAAGTCTTTTCTTTGTTGCAACACCCGATTTGTTATTTGCGATAAGAGCATAACCCTCTGGGATTGATACTTTAATTCCAGATGGAATTAATACATCATGTTGAGGATTTACTATGACAGTAGCAAAATCATCTGGCACGAAGAAATCTATGCC